>Ga0073928_10003632_pt1 | contig 24003 bp, 17 predicted proteins | sample PaiPotPPA55metaG_FD_76969 | JGI IMG/M metagenome (GOLD analysis project Ga0073928, IMG submission 76969) | Iron sulfur acid spring bacterial and archeal communities from Banff, Canada, to study Microbial Dark Matter (Phase II) - Paint Pots PPA... ...
ACCCGGGATCGAGCACAATCCGCTCCCGCTTCACGCCCGCGATCTGCGCAGCATCGGCCCACGCGCGCAGTTCCCGTTTCACCAGCACGACGATGTCGGATACCGGCGGCAAAGTGCACCACTCCTGCGGACTCCCGCGCATGTGCATGAGAATCGCGCCGCATTTCAGTTCAGTGAGCGTTTTCAGCATCCGCGCATCCCAGCGAAATCCACTCACGTCGTTCACGATTTCAGCGCCAGCTTCCACCGCCGCACGCGCCACATTGGCCTTGTACGTGTCCACCGAGATCACCGCCTGCGGCCGCTTTTGTTTGAGAGCTGCGATCACGGGGATTACGCGGTCCAATTCTTCCTTTTCGCTGACCGGATGCTTCTTTGCATCTTGCTGCTGGGGTGCAGCATTTGTTTCTGAGCTTATCTCTGGAGAAAGAACTTTAGCGCCGGGCCGTGTCGATTCTCCGCCGATGTCGATGATGTCAGCGCCATCCTGGAGCAATTGCAGCCCGTATTCGACGGCACGTTCAGGGTCGAAATATGCTCCGCCATCAGAAAACGAATCCGGAGTCACGTTGATAACACCCATGACAAGCGTGCGCTTTCCTAATTGCAGCGAGCGAGATCCGAGGCCCCATTCAAAGACTGGCCGCATATAGGACACGATTCTAAACCTGGCCGCGGCTGCCTTGTTCGCCGTCTATGCCCAATATCAGCTCCGAGAGACTCGGAGTTTCAAAGTCAGTTTGAGCAAAGTCCAACAAGTTTGCGATCACGCAATTGTCGCAAGTCCTGCTTTCTCGCTCTCAACTGAACAAATTCACCCCAGCGAGGACGTTTTGGCGTTGGGATGCGAGCGCGCAAGACAGCTGACAAGCGTAGAACCAAAGTTCCCGCATTGGCTGGATCTTTCAACGTCGGGGTGGGATGGGCGTCGTTGCAGCAACGAAAAAGGCGGACGCTTTCGCGCCCGCCTGGTCGCATGGCTACTAAAATGTGAGCTACGGTATTTCCGCGGGAACGACAGCGACGCCGATTGGTTGGCCGCCCACCGAAATAGTTTTCACCGGGCTTCCGCCCGCCGGGTATTTGTACTCATTCGAATTCGCTAAAGAGGCGTCAGCAGTCCACAAGTCCGTGTTGGTGTTCGTGAATGCAAACGTCACGGGATCGCCTGCACCCGTGAGCGCGGTCGTATGTATCGGAGACCCGAGCGAGCCTGCTTTCGGCGGGTTGTAGGTGTAGACCGCTAAGCCTGTCTGGTCGTCGATAGCGATCTTGCCTTTGTTTGTTACCTCAACCCCTCCGGGGAAACTGATCGCGTTGCCGGTTGTGAGCGGCTTAAATGTTTTGCCGCCCTTGGTCGCGTTGGCGACTTCGCCGACCACGACGTTGAAGTTCGAGTCCTCGCCGTCGGCATAGAGGTTGCCCTTGGCATCGAACCCGAGGAAATACGCCCGGTAGATCGAAGAACTCTGGAAAGCTCCCTTCGATTTGCCGTTCTTGTAAACAATGAAGCCGCCCTGAGTACAATTCGGGGCTGAGCAGATGTTCGACACCCCGACGTACGTCGTTGTCCCGATAGTGATGACCGCGACGCCGGCCGGGAAATAGCCCGGGTCGGCCAACTTCGTCGGCGCCTTATTGTAGGGCGGTTTAAAGACCACAATTTGGCTGTTATTGGTATCGGCGACGTAGAGGTTGCCTTTTGCATCGGTCGCCAAGCCCTGCGGCTGGCTGAAGCCAGTGAGCTGCGCGAGCTGCTTGCCGGATGCGTTGTAGATGTTCACGACGTTATTTACCGCGTCGGAAACGAAGATTTTTTTAGTTGCTGCTTCGATCGCCCTCGAGTTGACGAACGGATGAACGGCAGTCGGTGCGAGCGCGACCACGTCGGGGCGCGCCACGCTATTTTTATTTGCGTCGGCTGCTACCGCGACGCTAACGAAACATGCAACCAGCAATACCGCAAAAACAGTGTTTCTCACTAGATCCTCCTGGGAATTTTACTGGGTGTTTAAGTCATCGAGTCCACTTTGGCTGCGTGATCAACCAATGAGCTCGCGGAACTGGATATTGAACGTCATAACAGCGCATGTCAAGTAAAACTCGCTGTGGAGTCCGACAAAATTTTCGGCACCGCACATTCAGAGCACAAAAACGACAAATCTTTCAAAAAAAATGCAAACAATTGCAACATGCTGGAAGCTCTCTTCACGACGCTGGTCTTTCGTTGCACTAGCGATAGAACTGGCGATGGAAGGTTCGTCGCTGGCGGCGCCGCCGCTGACAGATCTGGCCAAGGACACTTGCAATTGGCTTCTCCGCCGCAAAAGTAGCTAAGTTTAAATTCGCACTGACACAACACCAACTACACCGGGCTTTCGCGGAGAGCGGAGCGATGTGCTAAACAGAGAGACAAAAATGAGTGTAGGTGATTGGTCTCTGTCGTTTGAGGAAATTGCGAAATGCTTTGCATACTAAACGCATTAAACTGCAACAAGTTTACTCAACTCTACAAAATCGGCTCCCAGAGCCGGATTTCACTTGACTTTGATTGTAGTCAAGGTAGGATTCATCTCCGCGGGCGATATCGATTTTGGATGGCAAGATTAGCCCGACACCCTTGAAAGTAACAAAAACTCAGGAGGACTATAGTGAAGATGCTTCGGAATTGTTTTTTGGGCTTGGGATTAGCTTTGCTGGTCGTTTCCCTCGCGGCCGCACAAGAGAACTATGTTAATCACGGCGTTGCTGGCGTGCGTGGTCTGAACGGCCACGCCATACTGCCACCCGCTGCGGTTTTCACCAATTGCGGCACTGGTTGCACCAGCTATAACACTGGCTCTGGATACTACGTCGCGGGCACGGCTGCATCGGCCGGAGCTGGCCAGACACTAGCGATGGGTTTCACCGCCACGAAAGCAACTAAGTTTGTCAAAGCTCTGACACCCAACACGAATTACACCGGCGTAAAAGGCAAAATCTCTGCATACCTGCTGCACGGCACGGCGACCAGTGGTCCGACAACGGAAGCAGCGAAACTGGTTCAGACCGGCACCATCCCCGATTACCCGTCGATTAAGGTAGTCAAATACACGGCGAAGGCAGCGTTCACCTTCAAGAAGGGAAAAACCTACTTCTTGTGCGAGACCGAACCGTCCGCCGACGTGATAATGCTGTGGATGTTATCGAACAGCGATACCACCAGTCCCTTCTGGTTCCAGACTTCGGATTCCTGCACTTCCAAGAGCGTGACTTGGTTAAACGCAACCGGTGCTGTCAACGGTGCCGCATTTGAAATTAACTAGTTAGGTGAATTTTGCTATTGAGTACTCGTGAGCAGGCCGCAGGTGGCGGCCTGCTTTTTTCTTCGCCGCCAAAATAGCAATCTCCGTTCACTCGAACATTCGCCGCTTTTTAGCTTGCCGCATTTATGCCGGGCTCTTTCAGACTACAATTGCAGATCACCCCAAAGGCGTGATCTCACTGTGTTAGCATTTATGTTCTCTTGCGGAGGTGGTTTTTTCAATGCGCTGGTTTCTCAGTTTTCTTCTGTTCACATCTGTGGTATGGACTTGCCTGTGTGCGAATGCTCAGAGTAATGTCATCACGAATCCCACGGCAAAAGATAAAGATAAAGTCACGCCGCCAGTTTCCCCCTCCACGGTGCCGCCAGACGCTCCGGTGATCAGGATTGAAGGCCTTTGCAGCGCCGCTCCTTTGTCGATGAAACCAGGCGCAGCCTCCAAAACTACAAGCTCACCGGGCTCGAAAGGCGATGGTTCGCTGGCTTCCAATAAATCGGCGCCAGCCAATCCCGACTGCGAAACCATTGTCACTCGCGCTCAATACGACAAGCTTGCGTCAGTAGTGGCTCCCAAGCAAGAGCCTCCGGCTACGGTTCAGCTTGCCCATTTTTACGCCACACAAATGGTGTACGCTGAAAAAGCTCGAGAGCTCGGACTGGATAAACAACCACGTTTTGAAGAAGTTTTGAAATTCACCTATCTGCAAGTTCTTGGCCGCGCCTTTACCAACGAAATGCAGCAAAACGCAAATGCCAAAGCGGACGCGGAATACGATCAATATTTCAAGCAACATCCTGAAGAATTTGAGCTGGCGTCGGTATTGCAAATTTCAGTTCCAAAACAGAAGCTTCAACCAGATCCAGACCAGGCGGGAGCAACCCCAGCTCCGAAAGTTGACAACGCTCCCGACCCCGCAGCGCTGAAAGCGGAAGCGGATAAGATTCGTGCCCGCGCTGTTGCTGGCGAAGATTTTGAAAAGTTGGAGACTGAAGTTTACACATTTGCGGGCGATCCCAGTGCTGCTCCCGACACGGACATGGGCGCCAACACCCGGGCGGAACTCGGCCAGTTTGGAAACGACATTTTTGCCTTGCAGTCCGGGCAGGTCTCGCAAGTTCTATCCGGGACGGAGGCTTGGCATATCTTCAAGCTGGTTTCCAAAGAGACCATGCCGCCGGAGGACGGTAAGAAGCGCATTGCCGCAAAATTTATGAAGGAAACCATGGAATCCGTAAACCGCGCCGTGAATCCCCAATTCAATGATGCGTACTTCGGTCCGACCGCAGGCGAGAAAGCCAACCCCGTCGGAGGCGACACGAAGTAAGCTGTGCGAGATGCTGAAGAATCCTTGGACCTGCGGACCCGGGCGGAGCGCAGTTTCAGCCATCCCATGCCATCAAAACGCAAGCAGCTAATCGTTTTTGCGAGCTTGCTTTTGGCCGTCGCCACTTTTGCCATTTACAGCTCGGTCCGGCACGATCCTTTTATCGATTTCGACGACCAATACTATGTCGTCAACAATGCCGTTATACACGAGGGATTGAGTTGGAAGGTTTTCGTTTGGTCCTTCAATGCCGGCTATGCGCAGAATTGGCACCCGCTTACCTGGCTGTCGCATGCCCTGGATTGCCAGCTTTACGGATTACATTCGTCGGGCCATCACCTCAACAATCTCGTACTTCACGTGCTGAATGTCGTAATTCTGTTTCTCCTTCTGCTGCGAGTTGCAGGTTCCATCGGCCGCAGTTTCCTGGTCGCTGCCTTGTTCGCTCTTCATCCCTTAAACGTGGAAACCGTGGCCTGGGTTGCAGAACGCAAGAGCGATCTCAGCACTTTTTTTTTCCTGCTGGCGCTTGGCGCTTACGGATGGTACGCGCGCAATCCGAACTTCAAGCGGTACCTTGTCGTGGCCGTAATGTTCGTCTTGGGGCTGGCCGCCAAGCCGATGGTAATTACTCTTCCTTTCGTACTTCTTCTGCTTGATTTCTGGCCTCTGCGCAGGATCAAAGAATGGCAGCCTCTCGCGGTTGCAGCTCCCAAGGAGCGCAAGAGTGCGCCAGTGCGACCGCGCATCCCGGTCTCGCGGCCGGAAGTATCATTCGCGCAAGCTCCTTTGGCCCAACTCATCCGTGAAAAGTTGCCGCTCCTGGCTCTGTGTGTCGGTAGCGCCGTGCTCACGGTTGTGGCCCAGCGAGCCGTTGCCATTCGGTCCTTAGAGCGTATCCCTCTGGGTGTACGATTGGAAAACGCCATCTACTCCTACGCCACGTACCTCTGGCAAGCGTTCTGGCCGACACGGCTGGCGGTGTACTATCCTCACCCCGGCAATACACTCGCCGGGTGGCGAGTCGCAGTCGCTGGACTGTTTCTTGTCGGCGTCACGGTGCTAGTTTGGAGACAACGTCTGAGTCACCGCTATCTCGTCACCGGCTGGCTTTGGTATCTAGGCACGCTGGTGCCTGTCATCGGCGTGGTCCAGGTGGGCGATCAGGCAAGGGCTGACCGTTATGCCTACATCCCGCTGATGGGAATCTTCGTGATGGTAATTTGGAGCGTGGCGGACTGGGCTGATAAGAAGAAGATCGGGCTCGCGTGGCGCATGTCAACCGCCACAATCATTCTGGTCGTGTTGTCATTGCTCACAATGCGACAGCTCGGTTATTGGCACAGCGAATACGATCTGTGGTCGCATGATCTGGAAGTCGCACCCAGCAATGCCATGGGAATTAGTAACCTCGGGGATGCGCTGAACAAAATGGGCCGCGTTGATGAGGCATTGCCGTTACTTGAAAAATCCGTCCAACTTTTTCCAGCAGACGCGGTGAGGCATGGCAACCTGGCAGTCGACCTGGTGCAGTGCGATCGTCTGCAGGATTCTATTCCAGAGTACGAGACCGCCATTTCCCTGGCCTCCGAACCCGCCATGCGGGCCCATTTCTATGACAGTCTGGCCGCCGTCTACGATGCGCTCGAGGACTATCCGAAGGTTCGCGAAAGTTATGAGCAAGCTCTGAAAGTGGATCCGCAAAGCAGCGCGACCATGATTCAATGGCTCACCCAGAGCGTAGCGGGTCAGCCATCGGCGCCTCGCTACGTTCAGTTGGGAATCCTGCTGCAGGAAAGCGGCAAGGCCTCGGATGCCCGAGCAGCCTATGAACAAGCGCTCAAGCTGGATCCAGACTTAAACGCGGCCAGCGATTACTTGCGCGCCCTGACTGCGGACAGCAAGAAATGATGTAAAACTGCAGTGCGAGCACGAACAACAGCGCCTCATCGTCATGAATTCTCCGCCTCCGTTGAGAACTCCGCAAGTCTCGCCGATGCTACAATCACGCGGCGAAATGGATGCGAAACATCGTAATTTTGTGCTGGTAGCTTGCATCTGTCTTGCCATCGCTACCTCAGTCGCGTACAGCCGTGCCACGCGCAATCCTTTCATGCGCGTGGACGATCAAAATTACGTAACCGAAAATCCCCACGTGCAAGCCGGCTTGGCCTGGCCGACATTTACCTGGGCTTTAACCGCTACAGATGCCGAGAACTGGCATCCTCTGACTTGGCTTTCCCACGCGCTGGATTGCCAGCTTTACGGTTTGAATCCGGCGGGCCATCACGCAACGAATATTCTTCTGCACGCGCTCAACACTGTGCTTCTTTTTCTTTTGTTGTATCGCGCCACCGGGGCGAGAGGACGCAGTTTGCTGGTGGCTGCGTTGTTTGCCCTGCATCCTCTGAATGTGGAATCTGTCGCCTGGATCGCCGAGCGCAAGAATGTTCTAAGCACGCTGTTTTTCCTGCTCACTCTCGCCGCCTATGGTTGGTACGCGCGTAAGCCGGAACTGAAGCGCTATTTAGCGGTTGTCGCATTGTTCGCGTTGGGACTCGCTGCCAAGCCTATGGTGATTACGCTCCCCTTCATACTGTTCCTGCTCGACTATTGGCCGCTCGAAAGAATTCGTGGATGGAACGCACAATCGTTGTCACAGCTGAAAGCTCGAAAGCATCGTCAGAAGAATAGAGTGGAGGCTGTCGCTTCTGAAAAAGTTTTTCTGTTACGTCAATTTCCATTCTCGCGTCTCGTGTTTGAAAAACTGCCATTGCTAGCTCTTTGCGCTGGCAGCGCTGCAATCACCATCGTTGCCCAACGAACCCACGCCATCCAATCCTTCGAAATATATCCATTTGCGGGAAGGCTTGAGAACGCCCTCTACTCCTACGCTTCCTACATCTGGAAAACATTCTGGCCCATGCGCCTGGCATTTCTTTATCCGTACCCACGAGACGGTCGCCCTGCGTGGCTGCTGGCATCAGCGGTGCTCTTCCTTTTATCTGTAAGCGCCCTCGTCTGGAAACTGCGTCGTACTCGCCCATATCTCGTGACCGGCTGGCTCTGGTATCTCGGGGCCTTGGTACCTGTCATCGGCGTGGTTCAAGTAGGAGATCAGGCCATGGCCGACCGCTATGCGTATATTCCGCTGATCGGAATTTTTGTGATGGTCGTCTGGGGCGCTGCTGACGCGGCCGATCGCAGAGAGATCAATCTTCAACTACGCACAGCGATCGCCGGGGTGATCCTCGCTGCCCTGTCATTCTTGACCTGGCGCCAAATCGCCTTTTGGCGAAGTGACTATGATCTATGGTCGCACACAGTCGCAGTCACAAAACACAACGTAGTTGCCGACGAGAGTCTGAGTAAAGCCCTGATGCAACTTGGCCGTCCGGAGGACGCGTTAGCAGGATTCGAAGAAGCGGCCCGCCTGAATCCGAGCGATCCGTTTCGCCATGTGAACCTCGCCGCTGCACTTGTTGAATCGGACCGCCTCCCCGATGCTATCGCCCAGTACGAATCAACGATAAAAGTTAGTTCGAATCCCACCATACAAGCCCGTTGCTACGAAAGCATCGCGGCAATTTACGATGAACTCGGTGACTTCGCGAAAGTACGCGACAATTACCGGTTGGCATTGCAGGCCGACCCGACGCAGGCCTCAGACATGATCGCGCGCGTTTCTCAGGATGCAGTTACTTCACCTTCGGCTCCGCACTACCTGCAGCTTGGAATGCTTTTGCAGGAGGTTGGCAAACTGGGTGATGCGCGTGGCGCTTATCAGCAAGCACTAAAATTTGACCCGAGCTTGACGGTTGCCAAAGAATCCTTGGATGCTCTAGACCATAGCCGACGGTAGGAGAGCGCGCCGATCGAAACAGCACGTTAATAACAATAACGATGAAGCGAACTGGGAACAGCTTAGTGAAATCTCCTCGACGCCCTTCCGCGGTTCGTTGTCCGCGCGAAGAGAGCACGGCACGGGCATCCGTTTTTATGAAGTGGCGGAGTTCACATTCATACTGGGTGCTTACAGGTCTTACGCTGCTCTGCCTGGCTCCATTCTTAGGAAAAGCGTTTCAGGCCGATGACCCGCTGTTTGTTTGGGCTGCGCAACATATCGTCAAACATCCTCTCAATCCCTACGGATTTGACGTGGTGTGGTATACGACCGCGATGCCTATGGCGGAGGTAACCAAAAATCCTCCGCTGGCTTGTTATTACAGCGCGGCCGTCGGCGCTGTTGCCGGCTGGTCTGAGATCACGTTGCACCTTGCATTCTTACTTCCATCACTGATCGTAGTTCTAGGCACTTATTATCTGGCGCAGCGTTTTACTCGTTGGCCACTGGTCGCTGCCGCAGCCACGCTTTTCACGCCCGCTTTTTTGGTATCAAGCACCAGTGTGATGTGCGACACGATGATGTTAGCTTTATGGATATTGGCAGCCTGCTTTTGGCTGGCAGGCCTATATCCGACGAGATCGCGATTGCTGATCGTATCCGCCCTTCTAATCGCCGCTTCTGCGCTGACGAAGTATTTTGGCCTGGCATTGATCCCATTACTCTTTGTCTATTCAGTAGCGAAACAGCGTCGATTGGGTAACTGGGTCTGGTATCTATTAATTCCGATAGTGCTTCTGAGCGGATACCAGTTCTGGACACACGCGCTCTACGGCAGGGGATTGCTCTCAGATGCAGCGCAGTACGCCTACGTACGCAACACTCACCAGATGACACGGCTGGCAAGTACGATGATCGGGGTTGCCTTTGTTGGAGGATGTGCCCTTACGGGACTAATGTTTTCTCCCGTCGTCTGGCCTCGGCGATGGCTCTTTATGGGCATCGCTTTCGCCGGTCTGTTTTCTATTTGTTGCGCTATGGGCTGGATTTCTTTACCGGCTGACGCGGCTGCTCATGAGCACTGGACTCGCTCGTGCATTGAATTCGCACTTTATATTGCTGGCGGGCTCTCTGTCCTGGCGATGGCGCTTGTGGATTGGTGGAAACGAAAAACGCCAGAATCCTTATTGCTTTCGCTCTGGGTCCTGGGCACATTTGTATTTGCTGCTTTTTTAAACTGGACCATCAACGCACGCTCTGTGCTTCCATTGATTCCGGCAACCGGAATTCTAATCGCGCGACGACTGGATGAACTCCCGCTCTCTTTTAATTGGTCATCTATTTGGAAGGTGGCCACACCGCTGGTTGTTGCGGGCGCAATATCCATCTGGCTGGCTGCGGCGGATACCGAAGCTGCTAATTCGGCTCGGTCGGCCGCCTCATTTATCCGCCAAGAAAATCAAAGCCAACCTGGCAGAGTGATCTTTCAGGGCCACTGGGGATTTCAATACTATATGCAGTCCCTCGGCTTCGGTCCTCTTGACGTCGCGAAGTATCAACCCGAGCCAATGGACTTAATGGCGATTCCCATGAACAATGCCAATACCCTCGAACCAGCCCCGCAATTCATTGTCTCTCGCAAGATTTTGGAATTCGCAATGCACCGGGCAATTACTCCCATGCGCAGGGAACTGGGCGCCGGTTTTTACTCATCTTTGTGGGGACCTCTGCCTTTTGCTTTTGGCTACGTTCCTCCCGAGCGTTATCTTTTGCTTCGATTAGCCCCGCCTGCAGACGAGTCACAGTAGGCTTTTTACTGCCTTAGGGTTTTCGCGGTAATCTCCTTCTCGTCGCGCGCTGCCGAACATCCGCAAGGGCCTGGCGATGCTTAGTGCTACAATCGTTGCCGGGATGCATCGAAAACGCGCCCATTTCGCGGCTGTTTTCTGCCTTCTGCTGGCAGCGCAACTGCACGCTGCTCCGAACAATCCCGTAGTCAAGAACATTGATACAATTCTTTCCGCTCCCGATCTCGCCCGCGGATTTTGGGGCGTCGAAGTGGTTTCGCTGGATAGCGGGAAAACCATCTATGCCAAAAACGCCGACAAGTTATTTACTCCCGCCTCCAATACCAAATTGTTTACGACAGCCGCAGCGCTGGCTCTGATCGGACCAACCTACAGTTCGCGCACCACGGTTGAAACCACTGGAATACTCGACAAATACGGACGCCTCAGCGGCGACCTGGTGTTGGTCGGTCGCGGGGATCCCAATCTTTCTGGACGTGAATTGCCCTACAACTTGCGTACTGCACGCAACGATCATCCGATCCAGGTGCTGGAGCAACTTGCCGACGCGCTGGTAAAGAAAGGAGTGAAATACGTCGATGGCAATATCATCGCCGATGACTCCTACTTCGCCTTTGAGCGCTACGGGGAGGGTTGGAGCCAGGACGATCTCGTTCTCGCCGATGGCGCGCCAGTGTCTGCGCTAACCATCAACGACAACGTCGTGTTCGTGAACATTTTGCCCGCGGATCACGCTGGGGAGCGCGCCTTTGTCAGCATCACGCCTTTCGCCGATTACTACCGTATCGACAATCGCATCATCACCACGCCCGCGGGAACTGGCCGAAAGATTTTCATCAATCGCGAACCGGGATCTACGCTGCTTACGCTGTGGGGCAATGTTCCGCTCGATGATGCTGGAGCGAATGAAGCGCTCGCCATTGAAGACCCCGCCGAGTTCGCGGCTGCTCTGTTTCACCAATTGCTCGAGAATCGCGGCATTGTTGTCTACGGTGCCCAACGCACGCGCCATACCGAGTTGGCAAGCCTTAACACTCTCACGGTCACTGCGACGGCTCCGGCCCGTGGTGGTGATGAATCTTCGCGCACGTTGCCGAATCAGCCAATGGTGCTCGCCAGCTATCAATCCAAGCCTCTGCTCGAAGATGTACGTGTCATCAACAAGGTCAGCCAGAATCTGCACGCGGAAATTCTGCTGCGCCTCTTGGGACGGGAGAAAGGCGCTGCAGGCACGGTTGAAGGCGGACTCGAAGTTTTGCGCGGCTTCTTGAATCAGGCGGATGTGCCCAGCGATCAGTATCTTTTCTACGACGGCTCCGGGTTGTCGCGTCAAAATTTGGTCACACCGCACGCAGTGGTGCAGTTGCTGCGCTACGCCTCGAACCAGGCGTGGGGAGCAAGCTTTCGTGAGACTCTGCCGGTTGCCGGGATCGATGGCTCACTGGCAGATCGCTTCCCGCATCTCGATCCCCGTACACACATCTACGCGAAGACGGGCTCACTCGGCGGAGTCAAAGCGCTGTCCGGATATGCAACCACTGCTCGTGGCCAGCAGGTCGCGTTTTCCATCCTCACCAATAATTTTAATTTGCCCAACAAACAGGTTCTTGAGGCGATCGACACCGTTGTCGAAGCCATTGTGAATGATGCCAAGAAATAGCTTCACCTCGGCATTCTTTTCGCCTGGCGGTCGCGAACTGCGCGCACTCCGCCTGGTCCGCTGCCGGTCGGAGGTTTGCGCATCCCTTCCAACAGATCTTTTAAAACGACTGCATTGTTTTGCTCTTCATGCTTAGAGGAGAAAAGTAAAGTCAGCCTTTTTCCCCGGTTCGCCAAGCCGTAGAGTTCGTTAAGCGCCGCAGCGGATTCCGGTTGTGCCAACTCTTTCAGATAACGCCGACGAAAAAGCGGCCAGGCTTCGGTATGCGCATGAAACCATTTTCGCAAAGCGTCGGATGGCGCAAGGTCGCGAAGCCACTGATCCACCGCCGCGCTGTCTTTGCTCAGGCCGCGTGGCCAGAGACGGTCAACCAGCACGCGGGTTCCATCCGAGCGCGCAGGCGGTTCGTATATTCGTTTTAGGACAATTCTTTTCGCCGTCACTGGCTTTCCCGCGCTGGGCATGTCTTTGCTTTATTATTGTAACGGTTGTTAAAGGATGAATGGAGCAATCTCGCATTCTTATCACTCGAAAGTACAGTTTTAAGAATCTATTTGCTCTGTGTCTCTGTGTCTCTGTGGTGAGTTTGTCTGGCTGTGACGTGCAACGGCGCAAGAGCGATGCCGAACTAGGATTGAATCCGCAGCAAATCGCCGGGCGCAAGATCTACGACAACTTATGCGACCGCTGCCACGCGCCATACTCTTCGCGCGGCCGGCAAGGCCCCAGCATGAAAGGCGTCTTCCGCCGGCAATATCTGCCGATGAGCGGAATGCCCGCGAATGACGATCGCGTCACCGACGTCGTCCGTCTGGGCCGCAACAAAATGCCCGGCTACGCCCAGGTCCTAAACCAGCAGCAGATTAACGACCTGCTGGCATACCTGCACACGCTGTAGTGGTCCCAGCGAATTCTTACTGCGCTCAAAGACTAGGCAAGCTTGCGACGGACCGATCGCATTTTGTCGGCGAGAGTCGGTTTACCGACCGGAACACTCGCTTCCCACGGCTCTTCCACTCCCGCCAGCGCCAATGCTGCCCCCGCCAGCGCCAGGTTTTTCAGGAACATGATCATATTTGTCTGGCGTTCCTGTGGATCCTCATTGCGCCAAAAATCGTGCATCACCGGAGAAACGCCAGCCAGGAAACCAACGAGGGCCATTGCTCCCAGCTTAGGTTTGACACCGAGCGCCAAGCTTGTGCCTCCAATTAGGAGCGGTACAGCTGACAGGGTTACCGCCAACTCCGGCTGCGGAACGCCTTTCGCGCGCGCGTATTCCGCCATCTCTTTGCGTTTTTGCAGGTGGTTAATCCCGCTCGAAATAAAAAATCCTGCGAACAGCAAACGACCAATTAAAAAAGAAGCTTTCACGTCTATTTCCTCCAGATTGATTTGCGGATCATGGGCCGGCAAGAACGTGTTCTTGACAATGCGGAGAGCAGCAGATTGCCGGAAAAGTTCCTCATCCGAATTTCCTGTAACACGAGGGCGCCCATGTGTGATGTGGGAATGGGGAAGCCGGTTGCTATGAGAAAGCAAGTCAGTTTGTACACTCATCGCTCGACTGACTGCATATGACCGCAAATGGATTTGTGTGATTTAATTGGCAGCATGGAACAGGCTGGAATTAGTCCGCGCCCGGTAGTCGGAGCAATCGTCGTGGTGAGCGGCCTCGCCGTCGCATTCTTACTGTGGCTATTGTACGTGCATCATGCGTCGGCAGATTTCGCGGGGCGCTGGATGTTTTTGCCGGCCCTTAATGCGCTTCTGAACGGTTTGTGCGCGATTACCCTCTGCGTGGGATTGTATTTCATCAAACATCGCAAGAGGGAAGCTCACCGCATAAGCATGCTGCTGGCCTTCGCGTTTTCTTCCGCTTTTCTCGTCAGCTACATCGTGAATCACGCGCTGCATGGCGACACGATTTTTCCCGGCCACGGCCCGGTCCGCACTCTGTATCTTTCTATTTTAGCTAGCCACATAATTCTTTCCGTCGTCGCGTTACCGATGGTGCTCACCACGTTCTTCTTCTCGCTCACCGGCCGGTTCGCCATGCACCGGCGAATTGCCCGCTGGACGTTTCCCATCTGGCTCTATGTTTCGATCACCGGCGTGGTGGTTTTCGTCTTCCTCAAGCTGTATGCGTATCATGGCCAGCCAATGTAGTTCAGAAGTGAAGTGAGAAGAAAGGGAAAGCATTCCGAATCAGATGGATCCGGAGAGTATGGTAGCGCTACCGGGAATCGAACCCGGGTTTGAAGATTGAGAATCTTCCGTCCTAACCCCTAGACGATAGCGCCAGATGAGCCGATGGTGATTATAACAAAGCGTGAATGGCCGCGGCATCGAGGCGTCGGAGAAACCTTTAGTTTTTCTTTAATTCAGATTCGCATCCTTAAGTATCCAAATTATCCAAATTCTGTGCGGCAATTAATTTTAAATGGCTTGACAATCTGGCCACAAAAGTAGAACAATCAAAGCGAACAAAAGGCGAAATAGCCTGCAGAGAGCCTGATCGCGGCCCCTGACGTTCCCTGAAATCCTGAGGCTCCATGTCATCTTTACCGCTTTTTTCTGCGGCGGCTCCAAGCCGCCCTATTGTCGCTGCTTCTCCGGCGCGGTCCACGCTGGCTTTTCAACGTGTGTCGGCGATACCCAAACTCGCTGGGGTGACTTCTGCCTCGCGATTGGAAGTGCGGCCTGCTCCGCAAATGGTTTCGAGCGGAGTTCGCGCGATCGATGCGCTGACCGGCGGACTTCCCCGCGGATGTCTGACCGAGGTTTGCGGATCAGCCTCGTCTGGACGCACCAGTGTATTGCTAGCCGCCTTGGCGGCTGCGACTCAACGGCAAGAAGTTTGCGCGCTGGTGGACGTCAGCGATGCCCTCAATCCGCATTCGGCCGCGGCTGCAGGGGTGGATTTTGCAAGACTGCTGTGGGTGCGCTGCGGGAAAGCTAGCTCACCACAGAGACACAGGGACACAGAGAAGAAAGATAAAAGTGAAAAGCCAGTCGAGCAGGCGTTGCGGGTTACTGACTTGCTTTTGCAAAGTTTGGGCTTTGGGCTGGTGATTATCGATCTTGGCGATACTCCCTTAAAGATGGCACGCCGAATTCCCTTGGCCACCTGGTTTCGTTTTCAACGCGCGGTAGAGCATACATCCACGGTGTTGTTCGTCATTAGCCAGGTTCCCTGCGCCCCGACCTGTGCTTCTTTGCTGCTGAAAGTTTCGGGGAAAAAGCTGTCAGCAGTCAGCTCTCAGCTGTCAGCAGAAACTCCTTCGCACGCGCAACTTCTGAATGGGCTTCAAGTACAGGGGGAAATTTTGCGATCGCGATTGGATCGCAAACCGTCCCAATCGGTGACGGACGCATTCGCAACCAAGGTGCGAGTGGGATGAAGAATTGAGGCATTGAGCCATTGAATCATTGACTGATTGAACCATTGTTCTTTGCGCAATCATTAATGGCTCAATGACTCAATGATTCAATCGCTCAATCAATCATGCCTTTTGCCTGCATCTTCGTTCCGGATTTTCCCGTCGAGGCGCTGTTGCGCGCTGAGCCGGAATTGCGTTCCCAGTCTTTGGCAGTGCTCGAAGGCAAAGCTCCTCTGCAAAAAGTTTTTGCGGTGAATGAAAATGCGCGCCGCGCGGGGGTTAGTCCGGGAATGTCCAAGCTGCAAATAGAAGCGTGTGCCGGGGTGGCATTGCGGCCCCGCTCTCTGTCACAAGAAGTTGCTGCGCACTCCGCTTTGCTGGATTGCGCGCAATCGTTTTCTCCGCGAGTGGAAGCTGCGGGTTGCGACACAATCATATTGGACCTTGCCGGGCTGCAGCCGCTTTTTGGTCCGCTGCCAAAAATTGCGCGAGCTTTGGCACGCCGCGCATCCGATCTTGGACTCGAAACCAACGTAGCCGTGGCGGGCAATCCGGATGCGGCTATGCTGGCAGCGCGCGGATTTTCTGGCGTCACCGTGATTGCTGAGGGCAAAGAAGCGGAACAGTTGGGCAGTTTGCCAGTAGAAGTTTTGTTTGTAAACGCGACTGCGGAATCCGCGCAGTTATTGGAAACTTTCAGCCGCTGGGGAATTCGCAAGCTGCGCGAACTGGCGGCATTGCCTGATGTCGCATTGAGTGAGCGCATGGGGCAGGCAGGAATTAATTTTCAAAAACTGGCGCGTGGCGCTATCTCCCGCACTTTGGTTCCGTTCGAGCCCCCGCAGGTTTTCGAGGAAATGATTGAACTGGAATATCCACTGGTGCTGCTGGAACCGCTGGCATTTTTGCTGGGACGTTTATTGGAACGGCTGTGTGCTCGTCTGGAAGCGCACGCCTTGGCAACTCAAGAATTGCGGCTTGATCTGGAATTGCAAAATGGCTGGCAGAGTGAAGATCTCTCAATAAATAATAATGGAAGTACGGGCGTCCTCGCCCGTTCGTCGCCGGAGCAATCTCGATTATTCCAACGCACCTTGCGACTTCCCGTTCCGCTGCTTGACTCCAGAACTTTTCTCAAGCTATTGCAACTTGATTTGAAGGCGCATCCTCCCGGAGCTCCCATTATCAAGATTCATCTGACAGCAGAACCGGCGCGACCGCGGGGAGCACAGAGTGGGCTTTTTCTTCCTCCCGCACCCGAGCCGGAGAAACTCGAGCTTACACTGGCCAAGATCGCAGGCATCGTCGGCGAAGATAAAGTGGGATCGTTGGAATTGCTGGACACGCATCGTCCTGAGGGATTCCGCATGCAGCGCTTCGCGCCTGGCGAAGGGCTTTCACCACAGAGGCACAGAGTCACAGAGGAAATCAATAATAAAAGATCGACAGATTCCTCTGTGTCTCTGGGCCTCTGTGGTGACGACCTCGTAACCGCGCTGCGCATTTTCCGTCCGCCGGTGAATGTCGCCATAACTATGCAAGACGGCAAGCCCGCGCACATTACTTGCCCCAAGAATAAAGAAATGCAGGGAGAAATTCTCTGGACTGCCGGACCATGGCGCTCCTCGGGAGACTGGTGGGAGCACGAAGGCTGGGCGCGCGACGAGTGGGACATTGCACTGCAGGGAGAAAGTGGCCTCGCTTTGTATCGCCTGGTGCGCGACCGGCTAAACGGAAAATGGATTGTGGAAGGAAGTTATGACTAGCATGCTGCATGTGTGGCGCGGGCGCCCTCGCCCGCGAAATGCCATTAACCACGATTTGTCATCCCGAGCGTAGCGAGGGATCTGCAGTTTCTGCGAGTGTCAAATTAACTGCAGATTCCTCGTCGCTTGCGCTCCTCGGAATGACAAGAGTTCCTAAATGTGAGTTGTGAATGTATATCGAACTTCACTCCCGTTCTGCTTTCAGTTTTCTTGAAGGCGCTTCTCTGCCGGAAAATCTGATCGCTGCTTGCGCCAATTTGAATATGCCGGCAATGGCGCTGCTCGATCGCAATGGCGTCTACGGTTCTCCGCGTTTTCACATGGCGGCAAAAAAAGCGCAGATCAGGGCGCACATTGGAGCAGAAGTAACGTGTGATTACTTTTCACCACAGAGGCGCAGAGACACAAAGAGAATCACAAATCAAAAATCAAAAGATTCCTCTGTGTCTCTGTGCCTCTGTGGTGGATTTCGTCTTCCCCTTCTTGTTTCTTCCCGGCTCGGATATCAGAATCTTTGCCGCCTAATTACTAAGATGAAGCTGCGCGCAGCCAAAGACGAAGGCGCGGTGCGGGAAGAGGAACTGAGAGAGCATGCCGCCGGACTTATCTGCCTTACCGGCGGCGACGACGGACCTCTATCACTCGCTCTTACGCATGGTGGCAGCGAAGCAGCGCGCGAATGCGTCGAGCGGCTGGCAAACATTTTTGGCCGGGAAAATGTTTATGTGGAATTACAGCGTCATTTTCATCGCGAACAGGAAAACCGGAATCGGGCCCTCATCGAAATTGCTCGCTCTCTGCAGCTTCCTCTGCTGGCGACTAATGGCGTCTGTTATGCCACGCTTCGGGAGCGTGAACTTTGCGATGTATTCACGGCCATTCGTCACCATCGCACATTGGCGACGGCGGGGCGGCTGTTGGCGCGCAATTCCGAACGTCATTTGAAATCTCCGCAGGAGATGCAATCGCTTTTCGTTGATCTTCCGGAAGCTATCGCGAACACTGTGGAACTTTCTTCCCGGCTCGCGTTCACTTTCAAAGATCTGGGATACGAATTCCCCAAATATCCCGTGCCTGAGGGCGAAACCATGATGTCGTTCATGCGAGAGCGCACTCGGGAAGGATTTCGGGAACGCTATGGCCGATCTTCATCTGAGTTGCAAAATCGCGCGCGCAACCAGATTGAGCGCGAACTGCAACTGATCGAAAAGCTCGATCTCGCCGGCTACTTTCTTATTGTGTGGGATTTGGTCCGCTTCTGCCGCAAGGAAGATATTCTTGTACAAGGACGCGGCTCCGCTGCCAACAGCGCAGTCTGCTATTCGCTGGGCATCACCGCAGTTGACCCCGTCAGAATGGAGTTGCTCTTCGAGCGTTTTCTTTCCGAGGAACGCGGCGAGTGGCCAGACATCGATCTCGATCTTCCCAGCGGCGATCAGCGTGAACGCGTGATTCAGTATTTATACAAACGCTATGGCGAGCGCGGCGCCGCTATGACCGCAAACGTCATCACTTATCGCAGTCGCATGGCTTCGCGCGAAATGGGCAAGGCCCTGGGTTTCGATTCCGAAACTCTCGACAAAGTATCGGCCGCGGTTTCCACTTGGGAATATCGCGACGCCAACGACACCTTCGACCATCGCTTTCGCGATGCTGGCTTGGATTTGAATCATCCCCGGCTGCGCAAATATTTCGAGCTGTGCGTCGCAGTGCAGGATTTGCCGCGCCACCTCGGTCAGCATTCCGGCGGCATGGTGATTTGCCAGGGACAACTCGACTCCGTAGTTCCGCTCGAACCCGCATCGATGCCTGGCCGCGTCGTGGTGCAATGGGACAAAGAAGATTGCGCCGACTTGGGCATCATCAAGGTGGACCTGCTCGGCTTGGGCATGATGGCCGTGCTCGAAGATTCTCTAAAACTCATTCAGGATCATCACAAAGAAGAAGTAGATCTTGCCCACCTGCCACCAGATGATCCCACGGTATATTCGGTTCTGCAGAAGGCCGACACGATTGGTATGTTTCAGATCGAGAGCCGGGCGCAGATGTCGTGCCTGCCGCGCTTGCAGCCAAAATGTTTTTACGACATCGTGGTGCAAGTCGCCATCATTCGTCCCGGGCCAATCGTCGGGCAAATGGTGAATCCTTACTTGCAGCGTCGCATGGGACGCGAACCCGTGAACCATCTGCATCCGTCGCTCGAACCCGTGCTGGCGCGTACTTTAGGCGTGCCTCTGTTTCAGGAGCAGTTGCTGCGCATCGCCATGGTTGCCGCCAACTTTACCGGAGGCGAAGCCGAAGAATTGCGCCGCGCCATGGGATTCAAGCGCTCACAAGCGCGCATGAGAGATATCGAGGCCAAACTTCGCAGCGGCATGGAGCGCAACGGCATTGCCCGCGAAGCGCAGGAGCAAATTATTCTTTCTATTACTTCGTTCGCGTTGTATGGATTTCCCGAATCTCATGCCGCAAGCTTCGCGCTCATCGCCTATGCCAGTGCCTATTTGAAATGTCATTATCTCGCGGCGTTCACCGCTGCCATGCTCAACAATCAGCCTATGGGTTTTTATCGTCCAGCCACAATCGTGAAAGATGCGCAACGCCACGGCCTGAAAGTATTGCCAATCGATGTAACAAAATCAGACTGGCAGTGCGCCTTAGAGCGTGTGGCAGGACGTGTGGCGCGGGCCCCCTCGCCCGCGTTCTCTGAATCCAGCGAAATAGCCGATGAAGGGCCAGCCCTTCGCCTGGGCCTCCGCTACGTCCGCGGATTGCGCGAAGACGCCGCCCAGGCGCTGGTTCGTCAGCGCAATCTCGCTCCATTTATTTCCATTCGTGACCTGGTCCATCGTGTACCGGAATTACGCAAAGATGAATTGAACACTCTGGCGGAAATCGGAGCATTGAATGAAATCAATTCTGGAGACCTGGCAAACTCCGGGATGCACGCTGCAGATTGAACGACAGCCCTCACAGCCTGCCGGTCATAGCTTGTATCACCAGCAGCGCGCCTATACAGATCAAGCCGAGATAGATGTATCTCAAGAAAGCTTCGCCATGCAGGCGATGATTAATCACTCTGCCCACAAAACCGGCCACCAGCGTTGCCGGAAGCGACACCAGATAATAATGCGTCACCGCAGGAACCCATAGTCCCGCGAGCCAATATCCAGCCATTCCAATGATGCTGGCGGGCAGAAAATATCCTTGCAGGGTCGCGCGAAAATGCTGCGCAGACCAGCGCCGCATGGCTCCATAAATCACCAGGGGCGGGCCGTTCATTCCGTAGGCTCCGCCGAGCACGCCCGCACAGAATCCACAAATCCAAAGCCAGACGCGATTGTCGCGCTTCTGTTCTAGGGGTGTGCGCCCAATGAAGGAATAAACGGAGAAAGCGATGAGAATCACACCCAGTACGCCTTTTACCGCTCGTTGATGACTGCTGGTGAGAAGCAAAAGACCGAGCGGAATGCCCAGCAGGGTGGAGAGTACAAGCCAGCTCGCGCTACTCAGATGGATCTTTTTCCAGTCCTGCACGACGACGATGCTTGCAATCGTAATAGAAACAAGTACGACCAGTGGTGCAGCTATCTCAAGCGGGATGAAGAAAGCCAGAAGCGGGACGGCAAGCAAACCCTCGCCGAATCCAAATGCCGATCGAATAAGCGTGGCGACGAATACGATCAATACAACCAGCAGGGTCGTTGCGTTGATTGAGATCTCCGAAGGAGAAAAATTATGGCCCAGAAAAAGGCCGCCAACATTGGCGGCCTTCTTTATATTGTCGCGTTATCGTTAGCGAAATTAATCGCCCAAAACCGGCTCGCCCACGTCCACCTTAGGCTTCGAAGTGGTCAACGCACCCAGCGGAATAAATCCGTTCTCCGTCACCACTGGCTTTTCCTGCAACACCACTTCGCGATAAAGCGCGGCCATGCGCGCGTTGTAAGCCGCATCGTCCTTCTGCGGACCGCGCGCCGTGGCCTGCTGCTTGGCATCGCGCGCCCGCTTCTTTTCTTCACCGGAGTTCTTGGCGATGCCAAGCTTATCCAGATCATGCTGCTCTTCGTTGGTGACCAGTTCATCCTTCAGCAGCAGAGAGTGGGTCGTCGATTCCATCTTTACATTCTTACCGCCGGCGAAGATCTCATGCCGTCCATGCTCCTCGTACCACTTGGTGAGCGTGGCGGTCATGTGCATCTTCTCGATGATGTTCCGCCAACCCACACCAGTGTTGTAGGCGCAGAAAGAAATTTCGCCTTCCTGGGTTGCATAAGGAATAATGCACTGCTCGGTCCGGCGAAAATCGTAGTTGAACAGATCCTGGAACCACATGCCGGCGATGAACAAGAAATTCCAGCGGTCCTGCCGGCGTTTCATCACGTCTTCAATGGTCCGGTCCGGACCGACTTTTCCGTAGTTCTTTCCGGTGGCGTTGAAGTTCTTATCAAACTTCTTCAAAAGATCCATCAGCTTGAAATGCGTCGGCGACTGGAATGGGTCGTAATTCTTCATCAAACACAAAGCCATCCCCACGACAGTGAGAAATTTTCCCCGCGCCGCGTCATTGACCTTCTGAATATCTTTAGCTAACTGATCGCCCTTCAAGAACGCCGTTACTGGAACCGCTTCTTTGGTCTCTTTATCAATCATCACCGCCATCCCGGTTCCGCAATTCGGATGGCAGCCACAGGACAATTGGCCCCAGTTGTTCTTGGGATCGTCAACGTGCATCAAGTCGGCCCAATCGCTGAATGTTCCCATGAACGAAATCGGGAACCAATCGCGCGACGGTTCGCCGAGGCCGGTTTGATTCTTCACATCATGCGCCAGATGCGACAACGTATAGCGCTGGGCTTGACGGCGGTCGTCGGTTACTGCTTCGTCGCGCCCGGTGAAACTTACCGGTTGGAAACTGAGGAAGCCGATCTTCTTGGGATTGTCGAGAGCGAACTTGATGATGCGCCCTACCTGTTCGTTATTGATTCCGTTCACAATGGTAACCACGGGAACAATTTCGATTCCCGCCGTATGCAAGTTCTCGATGGCTTTCAACTTCACGTCGAACAGATTTCCAACTTTGCGGTGTGCATTCGCAGCGTTGCCGATTCCGTCGAACTGCAAATACGCATAGCGCATGCCAGCCTCGGCGGCTTGCTGCGCGAACTCCAAGCTCTTGGCAAATTCAATTCCGTTGGTCGCGGCCTGCACGCTGTTGTATCCGACTTTGCGGGCATAGCGCACTGCATCCAGGAAATACGGCGACAGTGTTGGCTCGCCGCCGGAGAATTGCACCGACATCTGCCGCTTCGGTTTGATGGTGATGGCATTGTCGAGCATGGTCTTAATGTCTTCCCAGCTCAACTCGTGCACGAAGCCAACTTGATTGGCATCCATGAAGCACGGGTCGCACATCATGTTGCATCGGTTGGTGAGGTCGATGGTAAGAACCGAACCGCGCCCGTATTTCACCGTGCTCGATCCGTGGTGATGCAGCTTTTCGTCGTTATGCGCGACGATGTCGCGGCCAGGGAAAACTTCTTCCAGGTGGCGCGAGAAATCAGTGTCGATCGACATTACGTCTTCGAAGTGACCATGTTTCTCGCAATCCTTCACCATCAGGATTTGGCCGTCGCGCTCGATGATCTGAGCTTTGATCTCGCCGACTTTTTCGTTGCTGAGCACTTCGACGGGCAGCTTGCCGTCAAGAATCTGCTGGCGGATTTCGGGGACACACTTCGGGCACAGCGAGTCCGTGGTGCGCGGCCAGCCAAGTGGAGGCTTGGTCTTTTCATACGACTTGAGCAGCGGCTTTTCGGACCACTTAGGCGTGGGGGAAGGATTCTGTTTTATCCGATTCAATCGCTCGAATACCGCCCACGCGCCGGTTGCGGCTACGGTCACTGCTTTCTCCACATATTTTACTGGCTTATGCATGTCTCTCTCTTTCCCCTGCTTGTTCAGTTTGAGCATCGACTGTTTCGGGCAGTTAAATCCCCTGTCCTAAAACCTCTGAAACGTTGAATGCTCCTACCCTTTTGACCTTCACTTCCCCAATTGCACTTAGCAAGGCCTTCTCGATAGACCTATGCACACTTTGCGTTACAACTATCTTATTGAGGGCAATACGGTAAGGCACGCGTAACCCAACGAAAGGGGCAAAATAGGGGTTTAGCGGTTGACTGGCGCATTGGACGGTTACGTAAGTCCTTGAAAAAGCAACGAGATTAGGATCTTTTCACACTTCTGTAATCCTTAAACGAAAGTGGTGATTCGAGAAATTTGCGGAAGGCCTCGGTATCCGCGACTACGCCTCCTATGCTGATAACTACGCAAAGAGCACAGAGATGGTGTTGAAAGCCAAGCCCGACGGGCACCAGCTCAAGGGAGTTGCATCATGAGCGTCATGGCAATCAACCCGGTTTCTCTCGCGAACGCAGTTTCTCTAGTCAATACGCAGGCAGAGGCCCAAAGTCAGGTGCAAGACGACACCCAGAAAATCACGGCAAGAATTTCTTCAGATATTTCCTCCTCGGGCAGCGCGGCGATCACGGTTCAGGAATTTATGGCGTTTCAGCCAGATGTTCAACCCATCGCCAACCTCAACCCCCCAACGATGCGCAACCGGCTTTACCCGTAGGAGCGAGCACAGACTTGAGCGGCTCCGGCGCCGTCGTAGATGTGTACGCCTGAGTAGCGCTGCACTTGCATCTGCGCTACATAAGCCCCTAAGTCATTCACTTCCGTGTAGTTCTTGCGTTATTCGCGCACGTTACCGAAGTTTTTCCTAAATCCCGTAAATCATTGTTCCTCAACACATTAGATGCTATTTCTTAGGCTGAGATTCTGCTCTGCTCCCCAAGAGCGACAGGACCTGGATGGCTGGCAATTCACAGTCGTGGAGAGGTCTGACACT
>Ga0073928_10003634_pt1 | contig 23997 bp, 19 predicted proteins | sample PaiPotPPA55metaG_FD_76969 | JGI IMG/M metagenome (GOLD analysis project Ga0073928, IMG submission 76969) | Iron sulfur acid spring bacterial and archeal communities from Banff, Canada, to study Microbial Dark Matter (Phase II) - Paint Pots PPA... ...
CAAAACCGCAGCCAAAACCGCCCAACAGCCCCAACCGTCCCGACAACACGCAGCTCTCGTTGTGGGATGAGGCGGACGGCGCCGGCTGAGTCGACGGCCGTCAGCCGGCGATTCCCGCCTGCGTCAGCCGGTCGACGATCTCCTGCGGAGTGCCGTCGACGGACACGTGCAGGACGTCCTCGTCGGGGCCGGGCGGTTCGAGATCACGGTATTGGCTCGTGAGCAGGTCGGCCGGGAAGAAGTGGCCCTCGCGCGCTTGCAGTCGCTGTTTGACGATGGCCGGGGAGGCCTCGAGATAGAGCAGCTTGAGATTCGGCCGTCCCGCGCGCAGGAATTCGCGGTAGGAGCGCTTGAGCGCGGAGCACGTGACGACGGCGGGCCGGCCGTCCGTGATCGTCCGGTCGATGAACGCGCCGATCGCGGCCAGCCACGGGATCCGGTCGGCGTCGTCGAGCGGATGCCCCGCGGCCATCTTCGCGAGGTTCGCCGCGGGATGGAACGAGTCGGCCTCGGCGTAGGCCCAGCCGAGCTGTGCGGCGAGCAGCGAGCCGATCGTCGTCTTGCCGCTGCCGGAGACGCCCATGACGAGCAGCACCCGGACGTCGTGCTGGATGTCGGGTCGGGCGGGCGAGGAGCTGGGCAAGGTCACCCCAGTACTATCTCGTATGCACGATGGAGCCTGCGAATCCCCTCCTCGAGCTGTCCGATGCCGGCCGGTCCCACATGGCTCAGCCGCAGGTGCGGGGCCGAAGTCTCGGCGCTGAAGTAGGGGCTGCCGCCGGTGACCGCGACACCGGCTCGCGTGGCCGCGGTGACGAGCGCAGCCTCGTCGACGCCGTCGCCGAGGCTCAGCCACACGTGGTAGCCGCCCTGCGCCGGACGGCTCGGCACGAAGTCGGGTAGCAGGCTGCCGAGCGTGGCGAGCAGCGTGGTCCGTCGGTCGCGCAGTGCGGTGCCCAGGGATCGCAGATGGCTGCGCCAGGCGGGCGCGACGAGCAGTTCGAGAGCGGTCTCCTGTAGCGGTCGAGGCACGAAGAAACTGTCGATGACCTGGACGGCACGCAGTCGGTCGAAGGCCGGGCCGCGCGCCGAGAGCGCGGCGATCCGCAGGCTCGGCGATGCGGCCTTCGTCAGTGATCTGATGTGGACGACGACGCCGTCCGGATCCTCTGCGGCCAATGAGGGCGCCAGCGGCGGGCAATCCGAGTGGACGAGGTATCGGGCGAAGTCGTCCTCGATGACGAACGCGCCGGCCGCGCGCGCTATGCGCAGTACCTCGCCACGCCGCTCGGGGGAGAGCACCGCCCCGGTCGGGTTCTGGAAGTGTGGCTGGCAAACGAACACCCTGGCATGCGTCTGCGCGAACGCCTCGGCCAACAGATCGGTGCGCACGCCGTCTGCGTCGACGGGTACCGGGATCGGCCGGAGTCCGGCGGCCCGTGCGACGGCGACGATGCCCGGATACGTGGGGGACTCGACCAGGACCGGTGCGCCGGGAGCCGCCAATGCCCGCAAGGCGCTGGTCAGCGCGCTTTGACCGCCGCCGGTGATCAGCACGTCCGAGGCGCTGAGCGTTCCCTCGGTCCCGCCGATCTCGCGCGCGAACCACTCCCTGAGCTCGGGGATGCCCTCCACCGGTGGCCGAGACCAGGTGCCCGGCCTGCGCCCGGCCCTGGCCAGCGCCGCGGCCAGGGCGCGCTCGGGCTGCAGGCTCGCGTGCAGGTAGCCGCTGTTGAGGTCGATCACGTCGGCGGGCGGGGTGGTGAGGGTGGCGAGGACCGCACCCGCCCTGATGCTGCGTTCCCGGGCACCGGCCGGCAGCGCGTCGGCGCTCAGCGCAACCTCCTGCCACGAGACGTCGCCGAGCGAGCTCGCCGTGCTGCGTACGGCTGCCCGGAACACGCCGGCGCCGGGCCTGGAGACGACGAGCCCTTCGCCGACGAGGACCGCGATCGCGCGCGAGACGGTCGTCGGGCTGACCGAATAGCGTTCCATCAGAGCCCTGCTCGACGGCAGCTTCTCATCGGGAGAGTAGCGGTTGAGCTCACTCCGCAGGGTCGCGGCCAGATCGGCCGCGCTGCTATCCTGTTGCATGACAGTACAGAATAGCGCTACTCGCACGATGACGATAGCGGTCGGCAGCGGGACCGTGCTCGCCACCCTCGGCGTCGTGTCGTTCTCCTTCTCCTTTCCCGCGACGGCCTGGGCGCTGGAGGGATTCGGTTCGTGGACGGCCACCGGCGCGCGGGGGCTGCTCGCCGCGCTACTCGCCGTCATCTGCCTCCGCGCGTCGCGCGTGCCGCTGCCCGCGCGGGAGCACTGGCCCGCGCTGCTGACCGTGGCGGGCGGCTGCGTGATCGGGTTCCCTCTGCTGACCGCGCTGGCCCTGAAGACCTCCACGACCAGCCATTCGGCCGTCGTCATCGGAATCCTGCCGTTGGCGACCGCTATCGTCTCGACGATGCTCACCGGGCGACGCCCGGCCCGCGCCTTCTGGGCGGCGGCCATCGTCGGCGCCCTCGCCGTCATCGCCTTCACCCTGCAGCAGAGCCACGGGCTGCCGACGCTCGGGGACGCCTACCTCTTCGGCGCCGTACTGGTCTGCGCCGCGGGATACGCCCAGGGCGGACGACTCGCCTCGCACATGCCGGGCTGGCAGGTCATCGCCTGGGGGATCGTCGCGGCCCTACCGGTGTCCGCCCTGGTCACGGCCCTCGCCCTGACCCAGGAACCGATGCACCCGACCGGCCGAGCGGTAGTGGGCCTGATCTACATCGCCGCGGTGTCGCAGTTCGGCGGGTTCGTCGTCTGGTATCGCGGAATGGCCGCGATCGGCGTGCCGAAGGCCAGTCAGATCCAGCTCGCGCAGCCCCTGCTCACGCTCATCTGGTCGGTCCTGCTGATGGGCGAGCACCTCACGCCGCTCGCTCCGATCACGGCGCTCGTCGTCCTCGGGTGCATCGCCGTCACCCAACGCGCGCGGACTTGACCTCTTGTCCGTTTATCTCAAGGCGTTATGCCAAGGCAGCGGCGAAACGCGACGCGACTTTGCCGACCGCGGCGCGCAGTTCCGGCCCGCCTTCCACGTGGAAGTCGAACGGCACGGTCGCCAACCACTCCTGCGCGTACATCGCCGGATTACTCGTACTTCCGACGAGCACGCAGCCGTCTCCCAGGGCTTCGAGTCTCCCCATGGGAGACCCGACCCACGGCGCCACCGCGGCCGGCGGAGCGTCGAACACGACGCGAGTGCGGAACTGCCACCCGCTGCCCAGGTTCTCCTCCACCGTCGCCACCGGGTCGAGGCCCTCGGGCGGCTCGAACCCGAGTGCGGTCTGCTGCACCGCGCGTACCCGGTCGACCCGGTAGGTGCGGATCGCGTCCGCGTGGTGCGAGTGGCACAGGAGGTACCAGAGCCCGTGGCGGGCGACGACCGCCCACGGGTCCACTTCCGCATCCCACTCGTTGCCCGACTCGCTCCGATAGGTGATCAGCACGCGGCGTCTGGCGGCGATGGCGGCGACGAGGGCGCTGGTGGTGGACGGATCCGGCCGAGCCGAGCGCCGGTCCGGCGCGGCCGAGGCGTGATCGCGCAGCGTCGCCGCCTGACGGCCGACGCTCTCCGGCAGGGCCCTGATGACCTTGCTGAGGGCGGAGCCGACGAGGTCGTCGCCCTCGTCGGCGGCCGATCCGCCGTCGAGCACGGCCATGACCAGGCTGAGCGCTTCGGGCTCGGTGAACACGACCGGAGGAAGCCTCGTCCCGCGCCCGAGCCGGTAGCCGCCATACGGCCCCCGGGTCGACTCGACGGGGATGCCGGCCTCCCGCAGGATCGCGACGTACCGCCGCGCGGCCCGCTCGGTGACGCCGAGGGCCGTCGCGAGTTCGTCGGCAGTCGCCCCCGGCCGGTTCCGCAGGAACTCCATGGTGCGCAGGGCTCGGGCGGTGGGGCTTGAGTCGGTCGCAGTCGCCACGCGAGCAGCTTAGGCGGCCGGGATGCAAACCGGAAGCAGATCGTCCGGAACCAGCCCTAACGTGATGCCCATGGCCCTCACCGAGGCAGATCTCAACGGAGCGCACTTCGAGCGCGTGCGTCTGCGCGGCGCCGTGTTCAAGGAGTGCCGGATGCGCGGTGTCGAGTTGATCGACGTCGAGATCAACGGCGAACTGGAGAACGTCGTCGTCAACGGCGTCGACATCGCCCCGCTCATCGATGCCGAGCTGAACCGTCGCATGCCCGAGCGGGCGAAGATGCGCCCCGACGACGCCGACGGATTCCGCGGGGCGTGGGCGATCCTGGAGCGGCTGTGGGAGGGAACCGTCGCGCGGGGGCGGACGTTCCCCGAACCGGCACTACACCGCAGCGTCGACGAGGAGTGGTCCTTCATCCAGACCCTGCGGCACCTCAACTTCGCCAGCGCCGCCTGGGTGGGCCGGATGATCGTCGGCACCTCCTCGCCGTGGCACGCGCTCGACCTTCCGTGGGACGAGGCTCCCGGCTGGGAAGGCATCCCATGGGATCGCGAGGCTCGGCCGCCACTCGACGAGGTGCTCGCGATCCGCCGCGATCGTCAGGCGATGGTCCGACGAGTAGTGGAATCCCTCACCGAGGAGCAACTCGCCTCCGAGGTGTCGCGTACCGAGCCCGGCTGGCCTCGGCTGGAGGCGTTCCCCGTCAAGGAATGCCTCCTCATCGTCCTCAACGAGGAATGGGAGCACCGGCTCTACGCCGAGCGCGACCTGAATGAGCTAGAGAAAGAGAACTGACAATGGACATCCTGCTCATCGCCGGCCTGTGGCTCGACGGATCCGCGTGGGACGACGTCGTGCCCGAGCTCGAGGCCCTCGGCCACCGCCCCGTGGCGCTGACCCTGCCCGGCCAGGGCGACGGAGCCGCGTCCGCCGCATTCGACGACCAGGTGGCCGCGGTGCTCGCGGCAGTTGACGCGGCGCCCGGAAAGCCTTTGGTAGTGGGACATTCCGCCGCGTGCACCCTCGCGTGGCTGGCCGCCGACGCGCGGCCTGAGAAGGTCGCCAGGGTTGCGCTCATCGGCGGCTTTCCGGGCGTCGACGGAAAGCCCTACGCCGACTTCTTCGAGCCGAAGGACGGCGTCATGCCCTTCCCCGGCTGGGCATCGTTTGAGGGTCCTGATTCCGCCGACCTCGACGACGAGGCGAGGCGCGCATTCGAGGCCGTCGCGGTCTCCGTGCCCGAGGCGGTGTCGAAGGGCATGGTGCAGTTGAGCGATGAGCGGCGGTTCGACGTCCCCGTCGTGGTCGTGTGTCCGGAGTTCACCCCGGCCGAGGCCCGGGAGTGGCTCAGCGCCGGCGAGCTGCCCGAACTCGCCAAGGCCAAGCACGTCGAGTACGTCGACATCGACTCGGGCCACTGGCCCATGATCACCAAGCCGATCGAGCTCGCCCGGATCGTGGCCGCTGCGGCCGTCGACGCCTGAGGACGCAGAGATGGACCCGATGGAGACGTCGTACACGATCCGCCCTTTGAACTCCGCGACGTGGCCCGCCTTCGCGGAGCTGGTCGAGCGCAACAACGGGGTGTTCGGCGGGTGCTGGTGCATCGGTTTCCACCCGGAACGAAACCAGAAGGACCTCAACCATCGGGAGGCCAAGGAGGAGCGGGTGCGGACGGATCGTGCCCACGCCGCGCTCGTCCTCGACGATGACGGCGTGGCGCAGGGGTGGTGTCAGTACGGCAGTCCCGCGGAGCTCTCGAGCATCAAGCACCGCCGCGAGTACGAGAAGGACGCGCCGCCGCTGCCGGACTGGCGAATCACCTGCTTCTACGTCGACAAGAAGCATCGTGGCCAAGGCGTTGCCCGGGCGGCGTTGGAGGGCGCGATCAACCAGATCGCGGAGGCCGGCGGTGGTCTCGTCGAGGCCATCTCCGAGGTGACCGCCGGCCGCACGGCACCCGGCCACTTCCTGTTCAGCGCGACCGTGGAGCTCTTCGAGCAGTTCGGATTCAGCCGCGTACGACAGGTGGGCAAGCACGCGTGGATCGTCAGCAGAGTGGTTGAAGGCTAGCTGCCGGCCAACACTCTGGCCTTGGCCTGCTCGAACTCCTGCTCGGAGAGCGTGCCGTCAGCCTTGAGCGCCGCGAGCTTGGACAGCTCGTCGGCCTGGCCCGGGGCGGTCGCCTCACGCACGTAGTCGCGGAACGCCTCTTCGGATTCGTCGGCCCTCCGCTGAGCCCGCACGCCCATCGTCGATCCGCGCAGGATCAGGTACGCGAAGACGCCGACGAACGGCAGCACGATCAGCAGGATCAGCCAGCCGGCCTTCGACCAGCCGCTGAGGCTCCGATCAGAGAACATGTCGGTGATGACGCGGAACAGCAGCATCAGCCACATCAGCCACAGAAAGAACCACAGCATAATCCAGAACGCATTGAGCAGCGGGTGGTCCATCGCGTTGCCTCCTCGGTTCGCCTATGGCCCATTGACGCGCTCCACGTCGGCTCGTGCACGTCGGGGTAGGCCGAACGAGTGGGTTGGCATCCGGCGGGTCGGCATTCGGCAAACTCAGGGTCCTTGTACGCTCTGCGCGTTCGAGGACCCTGAGTGAGGTGCTACTGAAGTTGCGCCGCGTACTGAATTTATGCTGCGTACTGATATGCCGAATACGTCAGATACCCGGTGTCGCCGCCCTGGTAGTACGTGGCCTCGTCGACGGGGGCCAGGGGCACGCCGGTGCGCAGGCGCTCGACGAGGTCCGGGTTGGCGATGAACGCGCGGCCGAAGCTGATCAGTTCGGCCCCCTTCGCCAGCCAGTGGTCTGCTTCGCTTCGGCCGGTCTGCTTCGGCCCCATCGGAAGAACCGGGTTCATGATCAAGGTTCCGGGCCAGGCCCGGCGCAGTCCGAGGAGGACGTCGTCGTCGGCGGTGGCCTCGACGTGGACATACGCCAGCTCAAGCCGCGCCAGCTCGGTCAGCAGTGCGTGGTAGAGCTCTGGGACGTCGCTGTCCTCGACACCCCAGAACGTCGCGCCGGGGGAGAGGCGGATGCCGGTGCGCTCCGCACCGACCGCGTCGACGGTCGCAGCCACGGCCTCGACGGCGAATCGGATCCGGTTGGCCACGGAGCCGCCGTACAGGTCGGTGCGCAGGTTGGCGTTCGAGGAGAGGAACTGCGAGATCAGGTATCCGTTGGCGCCATGCAGTTCGACACCGTCGAAGCCCGCGTCCACCGCGCGGCGGGCGGCGTGAGCGTACGAGTGGGCATGCTCCGCCACCTCCGAGGTGTCCAGTGCGCGCGGGGTCGGCGCGGGCTGCGGGCCGGTCGGGGTGAATACCGCGCCCACCGCCGGGACGGCCGAGGGGCCGACCGGCGCAAGCCCGGTGGTCTCCGGGTGGGATACCCGTCCGCCGTGCATGAGCTGGGCGAAGATCCGTCCGCCGTTGGAGTGCACGGCCTGGGTCACCGGCCGCCACGAGTCGGTCTGCTCGTCGGTGTGCAGGCCGGGGGTGCCCGGGTTCGACTGCCCGATCAAGCTCGGCTGCACGCCCTCGGTCACGATCAGCCCGGCGGTGGCACGCTGCGCGTAGTAGGCCGCCATCGACGGCGTGGCCAGGCCGCCGGCGGCCGCGCGCACGCGGGTCATCGGGGCCATGACCACCCGGTTGGGCAGCGTGAGCGCGCCGAGAGTGTGGCTGGTGAAAAGCTTCGTCACCACGTGACTCCTTCACAATCCGCGGTACCCGGAGTTCGGGTCCGTCAGCTACGCTAGAACCTGACGCTGACGTCAGAGGCAAGCTTTGCGGCTGTGCCGCGGATCACATCGGGACCGGAGGAGAACGTGCGGATCGGAGAGCTCGCGGAGCGGGCCGGGGTGAGCGTCCGGTCGCTGCGCTATTACGAGGAGCAGGGGCTGCTCAGCAGCATTCGCAGCTCCAGCGGTCAACGGCACTACACGCAGCACGAGGTGGAGCGGGTCGCATTCATCCAGCGGCTCTACGCCGCGGGCCTGTCCAGCCGCACCATCGCGTCGGTGCTGCCCTGTGTCGACAAGCCGAGCGAGGATAACTCCGACGCCGCGCTCGAGCGGCTGGCGCTGGAACGCGAGCGGCTCTCCCAGCACATCGCGGAGCTCACCCGCACGCTGGACTCACTCGACGACGTGATCGTGAAGGCCCGTGAGTACCGGCGTCGGCTGCACGGCAGGCAGGATGCGCAGAGCACGCGGAGCACTCAGCAAGAGCAAGAGGCGCAGGTGTGCGTCTGAGGGCTGAGTCGGCCCGAGACGACCTGAGTCGGCCCGAGTCGGTTTGCGGTGACCGATGCAATCGCGGCGCCGTGGCCGGAGACTTCTGCAACAATGCGGGGCGGGGGCGGGCGCTCGGCTCCGCCGCAGTCAGGGTGAGGGTAGGGCGAGGACATGGATCCGCTGCAGCCGGGCGATCCGCGGCAGGTTGGACCGTACCGACTGGAGGCGCGGCTGGGGGCGGGCGGCATGGGGCAGGTGTTCCTCGGTACGTCGCCGGGCGGCCGTAAGGTCGCGGTCAAGCTGGTGCGTGCCGAGCACGCCGCCGACGCCGAGTTCCGCACCCGATTCGCCCGGGAGATCGAGGCGGCGCAGCGGGTCGGCGGCTTCCACACCGCGTCGATCGTCGATGCCGACCTCACGGCGACGGTGCCCTGGCTCGTCACCGCCTATATCGAGGGACCGTCACTGTACGAGCTGGTATCCCGAGGTGGGCCGCTCGACCTGCGTGGCGTGCGCGGACTCGGCGCAGGTCTGGCCGAGGGGCTGGCCGCGATCCACGCGTGCGGACTGGTGCACCGGGATCTCAAGCCCAGCAACGTGATCATGGCGCAGGACGGGCCGCGGATCATCGACTTCGGCATCGCGCGAGCGGCAGATTCCAGCATCCTGACTTCCTTCGGGGTAGTGGTGGGGACTGTGGCGTTCATGTCCCCCGAGCAGGTACGCGGTGCTCCGGTCGGGCCGCCGAGCGACGTCTTCTCGCTGGGCAGCATGCTCGCCTTCGCCGCGACCGGGCGTAGCCCGTTCCAGGCCGAACCACTTCCGGCGATCATGAATCGCATCCTTAGTGGGCAGGCGGACCTCGGCGAGCTCACCGGGGCTCTTCGAGCCCTGATCGCGAGGTGCCTGGCCGACGATCCGAACGAGCGGCCCACCGCCGCCACCGTGCTCACGGAACTCGCCGCACTCGCCGAACTCGAGGTCGAGGCGCCGCCGGAGGTCCCGGCGCTCCCGACGGTCAAGTGGGCCCCGCCGGACGCGAGCCCGGCACGACTGGACGCGCCGCCGCCAATTCCGCCGTCGCCAAGCCCGCCGCCGTTCGCACCACCGCAGCAGGCACCATTGCAGGCGCCGCAGCAGGCACCACTGCAGCCGGCGCAGCAGGCACCGTCGTATCCGGCAGTTCCGCAGCCGACATCGCCACATCAAAACCTGGTGTCGCCGAACCACCCTCCCCGACCGGCGCGCACGGCGGACTCGGGGCGCACGCAGCGGGTCCGGCAGGTGGCCACGCTCGCGGGGCACTCCGGCCCCGTCACCTCGGTCGTCTTCAGCCGGGACGGGCGGCTACTCGCCAGCAGCAGCGTCGACAAGACCGTCAAGCTGTGGGACGCGACGGTCGGCCACCCCGTCGCCATCCTCGCGCATGACGCAGAACTCTGCTTCTCCCTGGCCGCCTCGCCGGACGGGATAACCCTGGCGGCCGCGGTCGGCGACGACACGATCCGCCTGTGGAGCCTCGCGGACCGCCGCACCGACATGATCACCTCGCATCCGGCGGGAGCCAAGCGGCCGGCCCGACGCCGCGACGCGAACGACAGGGCGATCCTGTCGCTGCTCTACGGCCCGGACGGCCGGACGCTGGTCACCATCCGCGGCGACCGGACGCTGCGGTTCTGGGACCTGGCCACGCGTACATCCGCAGCCATGCTGACCACGCACAACGCCGGCGTCATCTCGGTGGCGCTGAGTCCGGACGGCCGCACGCTGGCCAGCGGTTCCGAGGACCGGACCGTCCGACTCTGGGACATGGCGTCCCGGCGCTCGACCGCCATGCTGACCGCGCATGAGGCCGCGGTGACCGCCGCTGCGTTCAGTCCCGCAGTACGGTCGCTGGCAACTGCCGACGCGGACGGGAAGGTCATACTCACGGACATCGACACGCTGCGGTCGACGCCGGTGGCCTACCGTCCGGGCGCCGAGCGTCAACCGGTGAACGCCTTGGCGTTCTCCCCGAACGGTGCTTACCTGGCGATCGGCCGTGACGAACTCGTGCTCCGGGACGTGGCTGCCGGGCGCAACTTAGTTTCGGTCAGGAAGCCGGGAGTCTCCGTCGAAGCCGTCGCGTTCTCACCCGATGGCACTCGGATGGCTGCGGCGATGGGCTCGCGCATCTACCTGTGGCACGTCATTTAGGCGTATAAGGCACCGGCATCGAACCGCATAAGGCATCGATGTCTAGGTGTATAAGGCATCGACGTTGTCGGTCGGTGTCGGCTGAGTTCGTCCCGCGGGCCCTTCCGCGAAGGCGCGCATCAGGTTCTCCGTGGTCTGCGTCACGAACGCGCCCGTCGCCGCGTTCATGCCGTTGTCCGCGTCGGGAGTCCCGGCGAGCAGCCCCTCCACCCAACGCATCGTGCCCGAGGCGAAGACGCCAGCGCCGCTCGGCACCGTGTAATAGGCCGTATCCGAATGGCTCGATTGCCCGTTGCAGACCAACGGCGAGTGCGCGATGACTTCGATCGGCCGAGGCATCGGCGACCCAGGCGTGACCCGGTCGTACTCGACGCCGACGAGATGATCGAAGCTGTCTCCCCTGCGCACGCCGGTGCCCTTGTACAGCCAGTGATCTGCATTGACCACCACGTACGGCGCGTCCGTCGGATAGCCCTCGTACAGCACGCCGGTCATCGAGGATTCCGGATCAGGCGCCGGATCCGCCCTGAAGTCGGTGGTCACCAGCGCGTTGTCCTGGCCGTAGAGCGGATCCCGTTCGTACGAGGTCTTATAGCAGGTGACGTTCCGGTCGGCGCCTAGCGACGTCGGCTCGAAGCGGATGCGGCGGAAGCACGTGTTCGCGCCGAGGAACGCGAGATTCGTCCCGGCGTCGCGAGCGGTCGTGACGTGCTTGCGCTGCTCCGGCGTCCAGTACTCGTCGTGGCCGAGAGAGAGGGCCGCATGGGCGCCGTCCAGCACACTCGGGTCGTTGTGCACGTCGATACCCGTCGTGTACGCCACCGGCAGCCGGAGCCGTTCCGCTAACACGACGGCGGCGCGTTCGTACACCAGGAACTTCTCCGCGCCGACGTCGTCGTAGGGCCGATCGAAGCTCACGACCAGCGAGCGCGTGTCGTAACTTCCATCCGGACCCTGATACAGGCTGTAGCCGCCCCACAGGTTGTACGCCTGCCACGTCGCGACGCCGTGCATCAGCAGTACCCGGCCCGCCGCGCTCTTGGACCGGACGATCAGCGGCACGTAGCGCTGATGCCCGTTCGCGGCGTCCAGCCGGAGCAGGTAGACGCCCTCGGGCCAGCCTGTGGTGGAGACGGTCGTGGACTTGGACCAGTTGGTGTACACGCGACGGGTGGAACTGTCGATCAGCGGGCCGCCCTGTCCCGCGCCGGGGAGCGACTCCGACTGCCAGACGAGCCGCGCTTGCGCGCCGCCGTACCAGCCGACGCGGAAGGCGTTGACCCGGTAGGACTTCGCGGTGGTGGAGACGTAGAGGCCGACCTCTTGGCCCGGCAGAACACTGACCTGGTCCGCATAGCCGACGATCGCATCCGGACGGCCGGCTGAAGTGATGCGCCAGTTCGGGTCGCCCGGCAGATCCTCCTCCGCCTGCGCGCGGGCCGCCGCGTCCGGCGACGCCGTCGCCCCCGAAGCCCCTGCGGTTCCCTCGGACACGGCGCCCGCCGCGCCCGCGCCGTCACCGTGGCCGCCCGCCGCTGAGCCCCCCGACAGCACGGCGTCCACCCCCGCCGCTGCGCCGATCACGCCCACTGCCGCGGCCGCTCCCAGCACGCCGCGTCGATTCAGCCCCCGGCGGTTCCCATCCGGATCCGCAGACATACCCCGTCGGCCCGTGCTCATCGCGCCATGCTCCCGTGCTCAGATGAACGGCTGACGCCTCTTCTGGTAACCGGGTGGCGGCCTGCGCGTCACCCGAGCGTCAACTCCGGTGCGCCGAGTCAGCATTCGGGACTATTCCGGCGTCGTCCGGGCGGCGTAATCGGCGGAGGGGAAGACGGCCCTCCCGGGGGACGCGGCGCACACCGTCGGCTACGTATGGTCGCTAGTGGGGGAGCAGCGTGCCGCGTTGCGCCGATGTACGACCATGCGAGGGGCGAGGAGCCGCACGTGAGTAGCACACTGATCGACCATCTGATCGCGACGTACGGCTACTACGCGGTTTTCGCCCTGATAGCGCTCGAAAGCATCGGCATCCCGTTACCCGGCGAGACCGCGCTGATCGCCGCGTCCGTTTACGCCGGATCGACGCACCGCCTGAACATCTTCGCGATAGTGATCGTCGCCACAGCCGCCGCCATCATCGGTGACAACATCGGCTACTGGCTCGGGCGACGCGGCGGCGGCGCGCTCGTCGCCCGCTACGGGCGGGTGGTGAGGCTCGACAGCAAGAAGATGAAAGTGGGCCGCTACGTCTTCGCCCGCCGTGGCTTCGTCGTCGTCTTCTTCGGTCGCTTCGTCAGCATTCTGCGGACGTACGCGGCATTCCTGGCCGGCCTCAGCCGGATGCCGTTGGGCCGCTTCGCGCTGGCCAATGCCGCAGGCGGCCTGGTCTGGGCGATCGGCTACGCAGCTGCGGCATACGGCCTGGGCAGCGCGGCGAGCTCGCTCGGATCCACCGCGACGCTCGTCGGGCTGGGCATCACCACCACGTTGACCGTGCTCGGCGTCTTCGTCCTGCGCAAGCGAATGCACCGGCTCGAGCAGCGCGCCGAGGCGATGTTCCCGGAGCCCGTGCCGGATGAAGACCCCGAGGACCCGTCGCCGGCTGACGTACCGGAGCCCGCCTACGCCTCTCGCTGCTGAGCGCCTGGTCAGCGTCCGATCAGCAGCCAGCGAGCGCCGGGTCAACAGTCCAGCGAGAGCCGCCGCCCGACACGCCGATCCGATATTCGGGTCCGTCATGATGCCGACCGCCCCGGATCGGGGAAGACTGTGTAGTACGTGGTCACAGCGCCGCGCAGGCCAGTGCCGTGCCCGAAACTCGCTCCCCCTCTGGTGGTACTCCTTGTCGCCCGCAGAATCCGCTCCAGATTCACCCGTACAGCTCACCCCCCGGGTCGTGCCGGCCTCCACCTACCGGCTCCAGTTGTCCGAGTCGCTGACCTTCGACGACGTCGCCGCCCAGCTCGACTACCTGGACCGGCTCGGCGTCAGCCACGTCTACCTCTCGCCGATCCTGCAGGCCACCGCCGGCTCCACGCACGGCTACGACGTGATCGACCACGACCGGATCGCCGCGGGCCTGGGCGGCGAGGACGGGCTGCGTCGGCTCGCGCAGGCGCTGCACGAGCGCGGCATGGGCGCGATCGTCGACGTCGTGCCCAACCACATGGCGCTGCCCGTGCCGGAGAACGGCAACCGGGCCCTGTGGTCGGTGCTGCGCGAGGGACCGGAGTCGCCGTTCGCCGCCTGGTTCGACGTCGACTGGTCCGCGCAGGACGGCGCGCTGCTGCTGCCCGTCCTCGGTCGCCGGATCGGGGAGTGCCTGCGCACCGGCGAGCTGCACGTGGACCGCTCGGACGCGGCCGTCGCCGAGTTCGGCGGCCCGGTGCTGCGTTACTTCGGCCATGCCTTCCCGCTCCGGCCGGGCACCGAGGAGCTGCCGCTGCACCGGCTCGTGCGCGCCCAGTACTACCGTCCGGCCTACTGGCGGGTGGCCGCCGAGGAGCCCGGATATCGCCGCTTCTTCGACATCAGCAGTCTGATCGCGGTGCGGGCCGAGGACCCCGGCGTGCTGCACGCCACGCACCGGCTGCTGCTTGAGCTGGTGCAGGACGGCACGCTCGACGGCCTGCGTATCGACCACCCCGACGGCCTCGCCGACCCACGCGGCTATCTGCGGTATCTGCAGAGCGCGACCGAGGGCGTGTGGACCGTGGTCGAGAAGATCCTCGCCGCCGACGAGCAGCTGCCCGCCGACTGGGCCTGCGCCGGGACCACCGGGTACGACGCGCAGCGGGCGATCGGCGCGCTGCTGACCGACCCGGTCGGGGCCGAGCGTCTGGTCGCCCTCTACGCCGGGCTCACCGGATCGGCCCAGGACTTCGGCCCGATCGCCCGCGAAGCCCGGCTCGAAGTGCTCGACAGCCTGCTGCGGCCGGAGATCGACCGGCTGGTCGAGGTGCTCGTCGGGATCTGCCACACCGAGCTCGAACTGCGCGACCATACGCAGACCGGGCTGCGCGACTCGATGTGCGCGCTGATCGCGAACCTTCGCGTCTACCGCGCCTACACCGTGCCCGGCGAGGCGGCACCGGCTGATTCGGCCGCACGGGTGGAAGCGGCGGCCAAGGCGGCGGCCGCGTTCTTGCCCGTCGAGCGGCAAGAGACGCTCTGGCTGGTGCGGGACCTCGCACTCGGCCGGGTCGGGCCGCGGGACGAGCTGCGCGACGAGTTCCAGGTCCGGTTCCAGCAGACCTGCTCCGCAGTGATGGCCAAGGGCGTGGAAGACACCGCCTTCTACCGATGGACCGCGCTGCCCGGAGCCTCGGACGTGGGCGGCGAGCCCTTCGAGCCCGCGCTGCCGCCAGCCCGTTTCCACGGCTACTGTGCTCTGCGCCAAGCCGAGTGGCCGGCCGCGATGACGACGCTGAGCACGCACGACTCCAAGCGCTCGGAGGACGTGCGCGCCCGCCTCGCGGTGCTGACCGAGCTACCCGACGAGTGGGCCGCGGCGCTGGCGGGCTTCCAGGTCGCGGTACGTACCGCGGCCACGCCTCCCGAGGCGCCCGAGCCCGCTGACGAGTACCTGCTGTGGCAGACCTTGTACGGCGCCTGGCCGATCGGCGCGGATCGGCTGCTGCCGTACCTTCGCAAAGCCCTGCGTGAGGCGAAGACCCGCACCTCGTGGAGCGCGCCGGACGAGGCGTACGAGGACCGAGTGCTGGCCTTCGCCGAAGCGGCATTGGAGAGCACGAAGGTAAGCGCCGAGCTGCAGGCGTTCGTCGACCGCGTCGCGCCGTACACGGCCGGCAACGTGCTGACCCAGAAACTCGTGCAGCTGACCATGACCGGCGTGCCCGACGTGTATCAGGGGACGGAGTCCGAGTTCTTGGCGCTGACCGACCCGGACAACCGTCGGCCGGTGGATTTCGCCGGGCTGCGCGCCCTGCTCGACGCGGCTGAATCTCCCGCTGAGGAGTCTCCGGCCGCCGAATCCCCCGCGGCCCGCATCGCCACCGCCAAGCTGCTGGTCACCTCAAGGGCACTGCGACTACGGCGCGAACGGCCGGAGAGCTTCGCCCCGAGCACGGCGCAGACACCGCTCTTCCCGATCGGCGCCGCTGCCGGCCACGCGATCGCGTTCCTGCGCGGCGATCACGTGGCCACGGTCGGGACCAGACTGCCGGCGGGTCTGGAGCGGGCCGGCGGCTGGGGCGAGACCGCGTTGCCGTTGCCGCCCGGGCTTTGGCGCTGTCGACTGACCGGCCACGAGTTCCGCGTCGACGAGCAGTCCGGCGTGGGCGTGCCGCTCGCACAGCTCACCGCCGATCTCCCGGTGGCGCTGCTCGTACGCGAGGAGAGCTGGTGACCCGGTTCGAGGTGTGGGCGCCCGCAGCGGCGCGAGTCGAGCTCGACCTGGGCGATCAGTTGCTGCGGATGAATCAGGACACGAATGCGGGAGGATGGTGGTGGGCCGAGGCGGACGACGCGGCCCTCGATGACACGACCCTCGACGACACAGCCATCGACTACACGTTCCGGATCGACGGCGGTCCGCCGAGGCCCGACCCACGCTCGCGGCGGCAACCGCACGGTGTGCACGGCCCGAGCCGAGTAGACCGGCCAGATGCCTTCCCGTGGCAGGACGAGTCATGGCGCGGCCGACCGTTGCGCGGATCCGTCATCTACGAGCTACACATCGGCACGTTCACTCCAGAGGGTACCTTCGACGCGGCGGCGAACCGGCTCGACCACCTCACCGAGCTCGGCATCGACTTCGTGGAGCTGATGCCGGTCGCCGCATTCAACGGAGAGCACGGTTGGGGATACGACGGCGTCGACCTGTGGGCCGTGCACGAGCCCTACGGCGGCCCCGACGGTCTACGCCGCTTCGTCGATGCCTGCCACGCCCGAGGCCTCGGCGTGCTGCTCGACGTCGTCTACAACCACCTGGGACCGAGCGGCAACTACCTCGCCGAATTCGGGCCCTACTTCACGGACACACACGTCACTCCATGGGGCCCGGCAGTCAACCTCGATGGCCCAGGCTCCGACGAGGTCCGTGCGTTCCTCGTTCAGAACGCGCTCTACTGGCTGCGCGATAACCATCTGGACGGCCTGCGCCTCGACGCGGTCCACGCCCTCGCCGACACCCGGGCCCTGCACCTGCTCGAGGAGCTCTCGGCCGCGGTGGATGAGCTGGCCTCGGCGACCGGCCGCCGACTGCACCTGATCGCCGAGACCGACCGCAACGACCCGAGGACGGTGACGCCGCGACAGCTCGGCGGCAAGGGAGTGCACGCGCAGTGGTGCGACGACGTCCACCACGCCCTGCACAGCGCACTGACCGGTGAGAGGCAGGGCTACTACTGCGACTTCGGGTCGACGAGCGCACTTGCCAAAGTCCTGACGTCAGCATTCTTTCACAACGGCACATACTCGGCATTCCGCGGACGGCGGCACGGCAGGCCGGTGGACACCGCCGCGCTCGATGCCGACCGCTTCATCGTCTCCCTGCAGACCCACGACCAGGTCGGCAACCGGGCCGATGGCGACCGCATCGGCGCCGCGCTCTCCGAAGGACTCATGCGCGTCGGCGCAGCGCTGCTACTCACCGCGCCCTTCACGCCGCAGCTGTTCATGGGGGAGGAGTGGGGTGCGGGCACGCCCTGGCAGTTCTTCTCCGACCATCCGGAGCCCGAGCTCGCAGCCGCCATCCGCAACGGCCGGCGCGCCGAATTCGGACGCCACGGCTGGCCGCCGGAAAGCGTGCCCGATCCGCAGGACCCGAAGACGTTCGCGCGCAGCATCCTCGACTGGACTGAACTGACCCGCGAGCCGCATCAGGACCTGCTCGCCTGGTATCGCAGCCTGATCGCGCTGCGCCGCGAACGGCCGGAGTTGTCCGACCCTCGTTTCGCGAGCATTGACGTGTACTTCGACGAGGAGGAGCGGTGGATCCTGGTGGGCCGCAGCGGCCTGCATGTGGCGGCGAACCTGTCCGGTGAGGCGCGAAAAGTGCGACTCGAGAGTGACGCGACCTCGAGCTCTATCCTGCTCGCCTCCGACCCCCGGATCGAATCCGCTGACGATCACGTCCGGCTGCCACCGGAATCAGTGGCCGTAATCAGCGGTTAGGCCGCGTTGACGCCCGTTATGGTGCGAGCGAGCATCATGACGCCCACGCAGATGAAGCCGACGCCGATGAGCTCCGGCAGTACCCACCATCCGGTGCGGATGGACTCGTCGAACACGGTGATGCCCAGCAGGAGGCTGACACCGGCGTCGCCGATGGTCAGCGCGGGCTGCGAGGCGACCAGCGACCCCGCCTGCAGCGCGTTCTCCAGCAGCAGGACGGCGGCGATGCCGGTGAGTGCGAAGCCATAGGTCTGCCACGTGCTGAGGAAGGCCGACACCCCGTGGTCGGACAGGGTGCCGGTGGCGGACTTGAGCATGGCCGCGGTCAGCGCGTTGCCGACGGCGGCGGCCGAGCCGAGGCAGGCGGCCCGGACCAGGGGGGAGGTCTTGAAGCGGCTGAGCAGCACCGCGCCGGCCATCAGCCCGTAACAGCCGATGAGTGCCGGAATCCACTGGGTCATCGGAGCCTGTGTCAGGCTGCCGCTCGGCGACGCGGCCGCCAGCAGCAACGCGAGCCCGAACACCACCCCGCCCACGCCGTACCAGCCCCGGCGCGGCATCCGCCGTTTCATCAGCGGCCCGGCGATCATCAGCGCGAAGGGCAGCTCGAGCACGAACAACGGCTGCACCAGCGCGATCGGCCCGTTGATCAGGGCCAACGCCTGGAACAGGAAGGCCCCGATGACCCCGGCGATGCCGGCCACCCAGGCGGGCTGCCGCATCAGGCTGAGCAGGAACCGCAGTCCGCCGCCCTTGCTCTGAGTCGCGGCCGCCGAGCGTTGGAACGCGGTGCCCGCGGCATTGCTCGCCGCACCGAGCACGGCGAAGACCACGGCGAGGACGACCATAGCTCAGCATCCTTGCCCGCCGAACCGATCTCACCAAATCGGCTGGCCGCGCGACCGCCCCCGATTCGCCCGTCAAGCCGAATCAGGCCAGCCTGCCGATCAGCTGCTGCACGCGCGGTTGACGGCAGGGTCATCCGGTGGGCTCTGCGGCTGACTTCGGAAGGTCCGGCAGGTCGGGCAGGTCCGGCAGTTCCGGCAGTTCCGGCAGCGCAGTCGGAATCAGGTAGCCGCGCTTCGGCACGGTGACGATCAGCCCGGAGTGTTCGCCGAGCGCGGCGCGCAGCCGTCCCACGGTGACCTCCACGATGTGATCGGCGCCGCGCCGGCCCCAGACCTGCCGCAGCAGGTCGGCGCGGGAGACGACGCGGCCGGGGGTGCGGGCGAGTTCGTGTAGCACGGCCGCCGGCTGGGCCGCGAGCGTGACGACGTCCCCGCCGATAGCGACCGCGTTGCCCTGAAGCACCAGGTCGCCCAGCGCGGTGGGGATCGTCCGGCGCAGCCGTCCCGGCAGTTCGTCGGTGAGCATCTTCACCAGCGAGCCCAGCCGTCCGCGTTCCGGCCAGATCGCGGGCAGCCGGTCGACCAGGAACGGGCGCGCGCAGAGTTCGCCGACACACGCGGCGAGCACCGGCTGGGTGAAAGCGGCGCGTACCTGCGCGCCTTGGCCCAGTGCGTCGGCCGCTTCGAGGAGCGCGCTCGCGCCGGGGGCCGAGGTGAAGGCGACGGCGTGCACCTCGCGGCGGACGATCTGGTGCACGAGGCGGTCGACGGCGGCCGGGTCCGGCGAGGGTCCCCACCGGTAGACCGGGACATCGATGACCTCGGCGCCGCGATTGCGCAGCGCCTCGACGAAGACGGCGTCGTAGTTGCCGTGCCGCTGCACTGCGATCCTGGTCCCGCGCAACGGTCGCTCGGTGAGCCAGGTGAGGATCTCCCGGCTCTCCTCGGTCGGCGAGGCAAAGGTCTCACTCAGGCTGCTGGCGCGCACGGCGCCGGTGGCCTTGGGCCCGCGGGTGAGCACCGAGGCGAGGGTGCATGCGGTACGCAGCGAGTCCTCGAGCCCCCAGCCCTGAGCCGCGTCCATCCAGCCGCGCCAGCCGATCCCGGTGGTCGCGACGACGTAATCGAGCGGGGCCGTGAGACATGCCTGGGTCGCGGCTCGCAGTTGGGTGTCGTCATCGAGGTGCTCGATGCGCAGGGTCGGCGCGGACACGACGCGGGCACCGCGTCGTTCGAGCAGATTCGTGAGGTCATCGCGCCGACGATCGGCGGTGATCGCGACGACGCACCCGGCGAGCGGCACCGACCCGTAGGGGTCGCCGGGCGAGGCGGTCGGCGTGTTCATGGTGCCGAGGATGGCTACCGCGGGTTTCCGACATGTTTCCCTCGCGCGACCGGATCATCAAGTTCGCCCGAGTCGGCGCGCTCACACCCCGGAATCTGGGCATGAGAGGGGCGCGTTTCGGCAGCGCAACCAAGCGGAGACGGTCGGGAAATCGCATCCGGAGATGTTCAGCACATGACCTTCCCCGCATCTTCGGCAGGCCGCAAACTCATCCTCGTAGGCCACGGCATGGTCGGCCACCACCTGCTCGAGCAACTCGTCGAGCGCGGTGCGGCCGACTCCTGGGAGATCACGGTCCTCGCGGAGGAGCCGAGGCCCGCCTACGACCGCGTCCGCCTCTCCGCGCTGTTCGACGGCACCACCCCGGACGAGCTCAGCCTGGACGCCGGCGGAATCCTGCGCGAGGGGCACGGGATCACCCTGCACACCGGCGACCCGGTGGCCGCGATCGACCGCGCGGCCAAGACCGTCCTTACCGCCGTCGGGAAGCAGTTCCCTTACGACGTGCTGGTGCTGGCCACCGGTTCGGCGCCGTTCGTGCCCCCGGTAGAGGGCCGCGATCTGACCGGCTGCTTCGTCTACCGCACCGTCGAGGACGTCGAGGCGATCACCGCCTATGCGGCCGGACGGCGGGTGGGGGCGGTGGTCGGCGGCGGCCTGCTCGGCCTCGAGGCGGCGGGTGCGCTGCGCAAGCTCGGCCTGAGCACGCACGTGATCGAGTTCGCGCCGCGGCTGATGCCGGTGCAGATCTGCGACGAAGGCGGTGCCGCGTTGCGACGGCGCATCGAGGAGCTGTCAGTGGTCGTGCACAGCGCGACCCGCACCGAAGCAGTCCTCGCGGCACCTGACGGCACGGTGGGCGCGATGCAGGTTCAGGGTCCCGACGGCCCGGCTGAGATCGACACCGAGGTCGTCGTCTTCGCCGCGGGGGTGCGCCCCCGCGACCAGTTGGCTCGCGACTGCGGCCTCGCGGTGGGCGAGCGCGGCGGGATCACCGTAGACCGCTTCTGCCGCACCGACGACCCGGCAATCTACGCCATCGGCGAATGCGCACAGGCCGTAGACGGTCGGGTCTATGGCCTGGTCGCCCCCGGCTACCGGATGGCCGAGACCGCCGCGGCCGCGATCGCCGCCTCCGACGAGGAGGCCACGCCCTTCGAGGGCGCTGACACCTCCACCAAGCTCAAGCTGCTCGGCGTCGACGTCGCCAGTTTCGGTGACGCGTTCGCCACCACTCCGGGCGCGAGCACCGCGGTCTTCGCGGACTCGTCCGCGAACGTCTTCAAGAAGCTCGTCACCAGCGCCGAGGGGCACCTGCTCGGCGGCGTGCTGATCGGCGACGCCTCCGCCTACGACGCGCTGCGCCCATACGCCGGCACCACCATGCCCCTCCCAGCGCCGCGAGAGCTCTACCTGCTGCCGCCTGGCATCGCCGACGCCGCGCTGCCGACCACGTTGCCGGACACTGCTGTGATCTGCAGCTGCCACAACGTCACCCAGGCCACGATCAAGAACGCGATCCTGGACAAGGCCTGCACCGACCTCGGCGCGCTCAAGTCGTGCACCAAAGCCGGAACCGGCTGTGGGTCCTGCGTGCCCACGTTGAAGCAGGTCCTTGAAACGGAGCTGACTGCTGCGGGCCTGGAGATCGACACGAGCCTGTGCGAGCACTTCCGGCACACCCGGCAGGAACTGGTCGAGATAGTCCGTGCCGCCCGGATCACCAGCTTCGATCGGCTTATCGCCGAGCACGGCACCGGCGAAGGGTGCGAGGTGTGCAAGCCCGCCATCGGCTCGATCTTCGCCGCCCTCGACGGCGAGCTCGGCGGGCCCGGGCACGTGCTCGACCGCAGCCAGGCGGCGTTGCAGGACACCAACGACCACTTCCTGGCGAACCTCCAGCGCAACGGCTCCTACTCGGTCATCCCGCGCATTCCCGGCGGGGAGATCACGCCGGCGAAGCTAGCCGTAATTGCAGAGGTCGCCCTGGAGTTCTCGCTCTACACGAAGATCACCGGAGGTCAGCGGATCGACCTGCTCGGTGCCCGGGTCGAGCAGCTCCCAGCGATCTGGAAGCGGCTGGTCGAGGCCGGATTCGAGTCAGGACACGCCTACGGCAAGGCCTTGCGCACGGTGAAGTCGTGCGTCGGATCGACGTGGTGCCGATATGGAGTGCAGGACTCGGTCAAGCTCGCGATCGACCTCGAACTGCGTTACCGCGGCCTGCGCTCCCCACACAAGATCAAGGCGGGAGTCTCCGGCTGTGCCCGCGAATGCGCCGAGGCGCGCGGCAAGGACATCGGCGTAATCGCGACCGAGAAGGGCTGGAACCTCTACGTCGGCGGCAACGGCGGTTATCGTCCCCGGCACGCCGACCTGCTCGCCGAGGATCTCGATACCGACACGTTGATCCGAGTCATCGACAGGTTCCTGATGTACTACATCCGCACCGCCGACCGGCTCGAGCGCACCGCCCCCTGGATTGAGCGGATGGACGGCGGTCTCGACCACCTGCGCGGAGTCATCCTCGACGACGCTCTCGGCATCTGCGCAGACCTGGAGGCGGCGATGGAGGCGCACGTCGCGGCGTATCACGACGAGTGGGAGGCAGTGCTCGACGATCCGGAGAAGCTGCGCCGCTTCACCTCGTTCGTCAACGCGCCGGAGACCCCCGACCCCTCGATCGTCTTCGAGGTCGAACGCGAACAAGTCAAGCCACTGATGACGATCGGGAAGGTCGGGAGCGTCCGATGAGCACTGACACCCTCGAGAAGACCGAGCAGGACACGGACCGGTGGACCTACATCTGCCGCTACGACGACCTGATCCCGGGTCGCGGCGTCGCGGCGCTGGTGGCAGGGCAGCAGGTCGCCGTGTTCCGCGCAAGCAGCGGCCTTTACGCGCTCGACAACCGCGACCCGCACAGCGGCGCGTATGTGATGTCGCGCGGCATCGTCGGCAGTCGCGGGCGGATTCAGACGGTGGCGTCCCCCATGTACAAGGACGTCTTCGACCTGCGCACCGGGGCCTGCCTCGACAACCCGGAGTACGCGCTCGCCAGCCGCCCCGTCTTCCACCACCGCGGACTGGTCTTCTGCGCGCTGGACTGACGTGGCCGCCCATCGAAGGAGTTGAGTGAGCGACCCGAACATGGCAGGGACACGGGTTCGTACGGTGTGCTCGTACTGCGGTGTGGGCTGCGGAATGGTCCTCGACGTCGGACTCGGGCCCGACGGCCGACGCAAGGTGCTCAAGGCGTCCGGGGACAAGGAGCACCCGGCGAATTTCGGGCGGCTGTGCACCAAAGGGGCCACGACCGCGGACATGCTCGCCGCACCCGGTCGGCTGACTACTGCGCTACGCAGGACTGGGCGCGGCGCCACGCCGGAACCGGTCGCCGCCGACGCGGCGATCGCCGAGACGGGGCGCAGGCTGCGCGCGATCCTCGACGAGCACGGCCCTGACGCGCTGGCCCTCTACGTCTCCGGACAGATGAGCCTGGAGGCGCAATACCTGGCCAACAAGCTGGCGAAGGGGTTCATCGGCACCAACCAGATCGAATCGAACTCGCGGCTGTGCATGGCGAGCGCGGGCAGCGGCTACAAACTCTCCCTTGGCGCGGACGGGCCGCCCGGCTCGTATCAGGACTTCGAGAAGGCAGACGTCTTCTTCGTCATCGGCTCGAATATGGCCGACTGCCACCCGATCCTGTTCCTACGACTGCTCGACCGAGTGAAGGCCGGGGCGAAGCTCATCGTCGTGGACCCGAGGAGGAGCGCGACCGCGGACAAGGCGGACGTGTTCCTGCAGATCCGCCCGGGCACCGACCTCGCGCTACTCAATGGCCTGCTTCACCTGCTCGTCGCAAACGGGCACGTGGACGCGGAATTCATCGCCGCCCACACCGAGGGTTGGGACGTGATGGAGGCGTTCCTGGCCGACTACCCTCCCGCGACGGTGGCCGAGATCACCGGCATCCCGGAGGCCGACATCCGGCGCGCGGCCGACCTGATCGGCGCGGCGGGGGAGTGGATGAGCTGCTGGACGATGGGCCTCAACCAGTCCACCCACGGCACCTGGAACACCAATGCACTGATCAACCTGCACCTAGCCACTGGAGCGATCTGCCGGCCCGGCAGCGGCCCCTTCTCACTGACCGGCCAGCCGAACGCCATGGGCGGCCGCGAGATGGGCTACATGGGCCCCGGCCTGCCCGGCCAGCGCTCCGTACTCGTCGCGGACGA
>Ga0073928_10003635_pt1 | contig 23992 bp, 19 predicted proteins | sample PaiPotPPA55metaG_FD_76969 | JGI IMG/M metagenome (GOLD analysis project Ga0073928, IMG submission 76969) | Iron sulfur acid spring bacterial and archeal communities from Banff, Canada, to study Microbial Dark Matter (Phase II) - Paint Pots PPA... ...
AATTGATCCGATCGCTGAGCGGAGAGGCGGTTTCCAGCGCGCCGTCGGCGGGTGAGTACCGAAGGCGCATTTCCGTCTCTGGTGTGAACCGCAGCGCGCCCGGGAGGGCGAAGAGGACGGTGGTGTGAGTGGGCCAGAGGGTGATTTGCTGGCGCCATCGGTCACCCCCGGCCGAGCTGAGGATAGTGGTCCCGCCGGCCCGGACAATGTCGCCGCCGCTCGAGACGGCCGAGCGCGTCCACTCCCAGGGTCCGCCGAATCGGAAGGGCGGACGATACACGTCCAGCGTCAGGCCGCGAAGCATCAGCGCCTCGGTGCCGGCCACCAGCGCGCCGTCGTGCCACACCTTGACGAATGCCACCTTGTCATGGCTCTGAGTAATGCGGGCGACATCCTGGAAGCGGACCTGTTCGCTGAAGCCAACCAGCGGGGCGGATCGCTGCTGAAGCGGCCCCAGCATCCCCGCCCCACTGCCGCGGGGGAAGAGGAGGAACACGAGCAGGGCTGAGGAGAGAGCAAACGCCGCCACCAGCGCCGTCAGCCGCCGCATCGATCGCGCCAGATGTCGCTGGTCCTGGCGAAGGGTGTTGGGGCCCAGTTTCTCGGGGGACACCGCCATCGCAGCCTGGGCGGCGTCGGTTTCGACCTTCAGATGGAACAGGAGGCAGCAGTACAGGGAGAGGAACAGGTACGCCACGAGAATCAGCCCAAACCACATGCTCGCGGTATTCATCGACGCCGCCACCATCAGCAGCAGACTGAGGATGAGCAGTTGTGCATAATCGCGGTTCGCCCGCTGTTCCCAGATTTTCACCAATTGGAGAAACACCAGGAATTGGCCGACGACCATGACCGGGGTCATATGGGAGGTCGCCAGTTCCTGACCGATGTAGGCGACCGCCGCCAAGGTCGCGAGATTGGCCAGTAGCCGCGGCAGTGGCCGGAACCGGCCGCTGGCCACGAGGGCCGCGTTGACGCCGATCCCACACACCCCCACCAGCAAGATCCCCGGCGATTCCATCGCCAGCGCAAACCCACTCATCCCCAGTAGCAGCAGGACGTAAAGCGTCGGTTTGAACTGACGGAGGTCGTACATGGTTCACGGTTTGGAGGATGAAGCGGAGACGCGGGGACGCGGGGACGCGGGGACAGCAGCGCCAACGGGCGCCTGTTGCGTTTTCTCCGCGTCTCCGCGTCTCCGCGTCTCCGCGTCTTTGTTGCCCCGCGGCTGCTGGTCGGCGGGCATGCAGGAGGCGAAGTCGACGGACGGCGCGAAGTGGAACCACCCGCGGGCGTGCGCGGAATCGGACGCGATCACAATCATGCGCCCATGGCCAGCGGGCCCGGGTTGCACGCCTCGAGGCGTGAACAGGACCGGTGTCGTGCCTGCCTGCAAAACTTCCTGGCTGCGCTGTATCAACTGGTCCAGTTGGTGGCCCGCATTGAGCGGCAATCGCGAAAGCACCGACAACAGATCCGCTCGGTGCCGCTTGCCTCGAGTCGGCTGGACCGCGACCCAATGGCCGCACCAGGCACACAGTCCCACCGCCAAGCCCTGGTCCAACGCAACGGCCGCGAGGGAGGTGGCCATCGCGATGCACTGCTCGACGGCCCGGTGCTCATCGATCGATCGCGACGTTAAATGCGTATCGACCAGCAGAACCAGCCGCGGCGGCGCCACCCGGGTCATCTCTTTGGAAACCAGCGTTCCCGAGCGGGCGCTGCGCCGCCAGTAGATCCAGCGTGGGTTGTCGCCGGGACGGTATTCGCGGACGCCGTAGAACTCATCCGCCCCACCCGGCCGGGGCCGCATGGTTTCCCCGGTCGGATCGGCCGAGCGGCACAGCGACAACAGCTCGCGGCTGACGTCGGCCGCGGGCGGATAGATCAGCAACATGTCGCGGCGGCGCTCCGTCGCCGCACGCTTGATGAACCCGAACGGAAAGCTGGTGCCGAGTTGATACCGATTCAGTTCCAACAAGCCGCGCCGCTTGGGAATCACCAGGGCGGGCACGGACGCGGCTGTCCGCGGGGCGGCATGGAGCATGTACGCCTGCGGCTGCTTGGTGAAACCCTCCGCCCCGTCGAGCTCGGCGATGACGATCGACAGGCTCGGCCAGAACTTCTTCGCGTTGGTGATCTCGTACAGGAGGGTAGTCGGGTGACCGACGCGGCTGTGCTCCGGCAACACGCGGCGGACGCACAGACGCCGCAGGACCAGCCGGCTTGCCACCCCGCTCACCAGAAGGATTCCGATCATCAGCCCAAAAACGCCGAACAGCAGGTTCGCCTGGCTGTTGATTGCCGCCATCCCCAGGAACAGCATCATCCCGATGAAGACGACCCCGGTAACGGAAAAGTCCAGCGATGGCCGTCGCCTCACGATCGTGGCGGAAGCGATGCCCGCGAGCTGTTCGTGGCGGCGGAACATTTGAGTCAGACGCCGGCGACCGATCCAAGCCCCCAAACGACCGCCCTATTCTACACAGCCGACGGCGGCTCATCGACAATTCCAATATCGCTGAGCATGACCAAGGGGCGATACCGAATCCCGCGCCGGGCCAACGCATCGGCCGCGCCGGCATTCCGATCCAACACCGAGAGCGCGAGCACTATTTCACACCCGGCGCGCTCGACCGCATCGACCGCCTTGAGGATCGAGGCGCCGCTGGTCACGACGTCATCGATGATGACCACCTTACAAGGCGCCGGCGGTAGCGGCCCCTCAATCTGCTTCATCGTTCCGTGCGCTTTGACCTCCTTTCGGACGATGAAAGTGGGCACCGGACGGCCGACGTGGTAACTGCGGTTGGCGACCGCCCCGACGATCGGCGTGGCGCCCATGTCCATGCCGCCCACCGCGTCCACCGGCAAGTCCTTGATCTCGCTCAAGATGGCGTCCGCAATGGCGGCGGAGCCTTCGGGATCGAAGCACGTCAGCTTTCCGTCGATGTAGTAGTCCGAACCCCGGCCGCTGGCGAGGATGAACTTCCCGCGCGTCAGCGATTTTCGGCTCAGCAGCTCGGCCAATTTTGGATAGCGAGTTGCCAGATCCAGTCCTTTCGCGCTTGTCGCCGTCGCCAAAACAAATCGGGCGTAACAGCCCCCGTTTCGCAACCGCTAAGGTACGGAAATGATCGGACAAGTCCAACCTCGCCATCCGCGCGTCTTGGGACCGGATGTGACGCTCGCTTGTGGCGAGGCCCTCAGCCGTGCCACGATCCAGCTCGCGACAGTCGAGCGTCACACGCCTTGGAAGAAAGCAGCATCGCGAACCTGGGCGACTCAGACGGACGCGAGAGGGCTGGCGGCATCGCTGAGCCTCAATTGATGCCTGGCCAGCCGCCAGTAGACACCGCCGCGGGCGAGGAGTTGGTCGTGGGTGCCGTGCTCTACGATCCGGCCCTCTTCCATGACGTAGATGCAGTCGCAGTCACGCACGGTGCTGAGCCGATGGCTGACCAGAATGATCGTCCGCTTTCCCTTCAGCCCCTGCAAAGTCTGGGTGATCATCTGTTCGTTGTGGGCGTCGAGGGCGCTGGTCGGCTCGTCGAGAACGAGGATCGGCGCCTCGGTCGCGAGCGCGCGGGCGATCCCGATTCGCTGGCGCTGTCCGCCGGACAGGTTCTGCCCTCCCTCGCTGAGGATCGACTGATACTTCTGCGGCATCGATTCGATGAAGGCGTCGGCGCCAGCCAGCCGCGCGGCCTCTTGGATCTGCGCCTCCGTCGCGCGCGGATTGCCATAGGCGATGTTCTCGGTCACCGTCGTGGAGAGGATGGGGCTGTCCTGAAGGACGAGGGCGATGTGCCGACGCACGTCGCGAAGCTTGAGTCGGCGGAGGTCATTTCCGTCAAGGCGGACCGCCCCGCCGGTTGGGTCGTAAAACCGCGGGAGCAAGTTGAGAAGGCTGGTCTTTCCCGCGCCGCTGGAGCCGACGAAGGCGACCAGCTCGCCGACCCCCACCGTCGCGCCCACATCGCGCAGCACCGGCGAATCGGATGCATAGCCGAAGCTCACATTGTCGAGCTGAAGCACTCGCGGCTGGCGCGGCAGCGGCATCGCGTCCGGCGCGTCGCGCACGTCCGGCTCGATGTCGAGAATCTCGTAGACGCGCATCATCCCCGCCAGTCCGCGGCGGAGTTCGGTTTCGCTGGCGCTGATCGCCTGCAACGGCGCGTAAAGCTGCGTGGTGACGTATTGGAGGAAGACCAAGATCACACTCACGTCCATAACGCCCCGGTAGGCCAGAAACCCGCCGAAGCCGAAGATCAGCGCGGCTCCCAGACCGAAGGCCCCGCCCAGCACGGCCCAATAGACCATCCCCTGCATGTGCATGCGGACCCAGGCGTTGCTGCTACGTGCGACGTCGTCTCGGAAGCCGGCATATTCGTCGTCCTCGCGTCCAAACGCCTGCACCAGCCCGATCGTCGCGACTGAGCGGTGGACGGTGGTCGCCAGTCCCGCCTCGATCCGCTGGGCTTTCATTGACGTCTTCGACAGGATGCCGCCGTACTTCCGGATCGCCCAGAATAAGATCGGCGTGATCGACAATGCCACCAGCGCCAACTGCCAATTCAAAAGGAACATGCACCAGCCCATCAGGATCAGCGTCACGAGGTTGGCGAGCACGCCATGGGCGACGTTGAAGCCGGCGACGAAGCCGTTGGTGTCGGAACTGAGCCGGTAGATCAGATCACCCTGCGCGCGGGAGCGGTGGAAGGAGAGGCTGAGCTGTTGGAGCTTTCGGAACAGATCGGAGCGCACGCGGACCAAGCCATTGTAACCGATGCGGATTTTGAAGTACCCCTGCACCAGCCCGATCAGCTCGCTGAACAGCCGCAGCGACAGCATGACGGCCGCAAGCGCGGCGATCTGTGCGATCCGGTTGCGCGGTCCGAGCTGCGCGAAGATCCGGTCGTGCCATGACGGCAGCTTTTTGGATGGGACGAACGAGTCGACCAGAATGGCAACGGGAAACGGCTGCGCCAGGTTCGCCAGAGTCGAGAGCACCACCATCAGCAGGGACAAGAGGAGCTTGCCCCAATCCTGACGGTAGTAAGGCCAAGCGCGGCGATAGGCTCGGGCGACGGTCATTGCCTGTCAATTCTACCCGACCGGAGGCAGGACGACGCGGGCGGCGACGGGAACGGCCGCCGGCTCCGGCTGCCGCTCGGCGGCCGGTTGGCGGGCGGGCAACGACGCGGACGCGCTAGGACCCGACTTTTTCTTTCGCACCTTGCGATCCCCAACCGGATAGAACTGCGACTTCTCCGCGACGGCGTCGATCAAGCCGAGCACGGGCAGGCTGACGCGCCAGCGGTTCACCGCATACATCGCCAACCACGCCAGCGGAATGAGCACCGCCGTACGGCTGAAAGGCCACATGTCCATCAGCAGCAGGCCCGCCAGGATGCAACTGGCTGCAAGAAGCGCGCGGCAGTAATTGCTCATGATCGGTTCGACCCGCACGCGAGTGAGCTTCCCCGCCTCGTGCTTCTCGGTGGCCGTGGTGATCCGCAGCTTGACGTACCGGCTGCCGTAGATCTCCATGTCCCACCCGTTCCATCCGCTATCCAGCCGATAGCGCCACCCGGCTGCGCGAACCTCGTCGGCTACGTTCTTCAGCAGCACGAACCGGCCCTGGTGCTTGTTCCAGTAGCGCAGGGTATGGCGGTCCTCGGGGTCGAGGGGCAAGCGATGCTGGCGACGATACCCGCGAGCCTGCCCGTTCAGCACCTTCGCCTTGAGGCGCACCGAATAACGGGCCCATCCGCGGACGATCGGCTGGCGGTAGTGCAGCAGCGCCACGAGCGGCCGCGAGAGCCAATGGAGGTGTTTAGGCGCTGGCGCCTGCGCTGCGGCCACGCACGCCAGCACGCTGGGCGTGAGGAACATCAGCAGGGCCACCCACAGCAGCGGCCAGAAAGCCAGCCCGAGCACGGTGATGAACATCGCCAGCAGGTGCCACTCGATGCTCATCAGGATCATGACCAGCATCGACGCCGGACGACGGTAGATGGTCTGGAAGAGCCCGGTGCCGAACAGCCCGTGATAGATCACGTCGCCGCCGAAGCGGATGCCGACACCGTCGCCCCCGTAGATCTTGCCGCGCCAATGGCTGTTGCCCAGTACGTTGAAGTGGTCGGGGTGCTTGAATTTGAGCATCGCCTCGGCCTCGCCGTAGCCGCGCTGCTGCTTCAAGTAAGCCTTCACGGTGTTGCGACGGTAATGCCAGACCTGGGCGGCCGGGGCAAATCCGATTGCATATCCCAGGTCCTGAAGGCGCCAGATCACGTCCACGTCGTCCCCGGCCTTGCGAAACTGCGGGTCGAAGCCGTTGACGAGTTTGAGGGCCCACTTGTAGAAGGCCATGTTGCAACCGGGGACGTGTTCGGCCTCACGGTCGTCGATCATGACATGAGTGGGTCCGCCGGGGGAAAGCCCGACGCAGTCGGCCACCCAGCTTCCCTCGTCGGGAATCAGATTGGGCCCGCCCATCCCCACGTATTTGCCGCGGACCAGGGTCAGCGCCAGGTAGTACAGCCAGTCCTCATCCGCCTCGCAGTCGCTGTCGGTGTAGACGACGATCTCGCCGCGGGCGGCTTCCATCCCCACGTTCCGCGCGTATGAAAGCCCCCGGTTTTGTTGGCGGATGTTCCGCACCCACGGAAACTTGTCGAGCGTCTCCTGCGTGCTGTCGGTGCTGCCGTCGTCGACCAAGATGACCTCATACTCGCCCGGGTAACGGAGCCTCTCCATCGAGCGAAGGCACGATTCGACCGTGCTCGCTCCGTTATAGGAGCAGATGACGATGCTGGCCATCGGCAGCTTCACGTCGGCGGTCTGTGGGGCCTTGTGGAAGACCTCACGGACGATCTCGAAGGCCGGCTTGGGGGAGCGGTCGCGACGGGTCAGGCCGAACGCCCAATCCTCGATTTGCCACCCGTGGACAAACCAATCGTCGGTATAGCTGAAGACGAATGTGCCGACCGCCCCTTCGTCGAAGATGGCGCGGATCTGTCGGCCGAGCACTTCGGCCTGTCCGGCCTCGCTGTTCTCGCGTTTCGTGTCGATGCCATATTCGCCGAGCAGCAACGGCAACTCGCCGGCGATGTTCTGCAGCCGAGCCAGGTAGTTGCGAAAGACCGTATCATCGTGCAGGTAGACGTTGAAGCAGACGAAGTCGATCTCGCGCGGCCGCAGGTATTCAGTTGTGGGGAAGTTCGCGAACGTGAAAAGGCACTTGGGCGCCTCGGCCTTTGCGAGTCGGACCAGTTCGTCGATGAACCGCTCGATCTTTTCGCGGCCGCAGAATCGGACCAGGTCGGGTGGGATCTCGTTGACCACACTGATGGCGAAGACCGCCGGGTGGTTGCCGCAGCGGCGCGCGGCCTCGCGAACCGCCTGCCGGGCCTGCTCGGCAATCGCCGGATCGTGAATGAACTCCAAGTTCTTGGGCCAGGAGACGTCCACGAACAGCCTCAGGCCCATTTCCTGGGCAAGGTCCAGCAGCCACTGGCTGGGGACGCTGTAAATCCGCAGACAATTGGCCCCGAGTTCGAGGACCTGTTGGAAATCCCGGCGGACCTGTTGCCGGTCGGGAAGCGGCTCCCCTTCCCGATTTGGGGCGAAGGGGCCGTACGTGACGCCCTTGACGAAAAACTTGTCGGACCCGAGCCGGAAGAACTTCCCGTCGCGCCGGACCCGGTCGGTAACCGGCTGGACGCACCGGTGCCGGCCGGTGCCTCGCCTCCTACTTGGCTCGGTTCGAACCTCCATGGTCGCCGCTAATGTCATAAGATGCTTCCCCAATACCCAACTTCAGAACGCGTCACCCTGGGCGGTCTCTGACGCCGAAAGCAAGCTGATTTCTGGCAAGATCGAGCGAGCCAAGGATGGCGCGCATTATCGACACAGGAACACGGCAAAGCAGCCGGCAAAATCCGCGCCGTGAGCCAGCCGCCTCGCGCCTCTTAAGACAACCAGATCACCGGCAGGTTAGGAAAAGGTTAAATACTCCTTTGAACAGCGGGGAACACGACGGTTTCGGATCGCAAGATTGTAAAATCGGTGCGCCTCGGCCCCTGACGGTGACCGTGCTCAATCGATAGGCATGCAACGCCCCCGCGCCGCTAAATACCGCTGACTGCACGGCTCGCGTTGTTTGCCAGCCGCCCCTAGAATACGACGCCGATATGCCGACGAACGCCGATCACGTGGTCGAGACTCTCAGTACGGCCACGGAAGAGAACCACGCTTCGCCGCTCCGGAATCAGCAGGTGGTGAACCTCCCGCCCGACGGTGAGGTCTGGATCGCCGGCGACATCCACGACCACCGCCGTAATTACGAAAAATTCGTCAAGGCGGCCGACCTGCGCAACAACCCGCAGCGACACCTCGTCCTTCAGGAGTTGATTCACGGCGACCACTACGACAAGAACGGCGCCGAGGAGAGCTGGAAGATCCTCGTCCGGTCCGCCGAACTGAAAGCGGATCACCCCAACCAGGTCCATTTCCTCCTTGCCAATCACGACTTGGCCCAGGTTCATGGCGAAGGGATCATGAAAGCCGGACTGAGCGTCTGCGAGGCATTTGCCGCCGGCGTCAAGCGCGATTTCGGCGACCGTGCCGCGCTGGTGAACGCGGCCATCGCCGACTTTCTGCTCTCTTTCCCGCTGGGGGTACGTACTCCCAAGGGCGTCTTCTTCTGTCACAGTCTGCCGACCGACCAGGAGATCGCCAATTTCGACTACACCGTTTTCAACCGCTCCTTGACCGGCGCCGACTACCGCCGGCGGACCGGTCCGGTCTATCAACTCATCTGGGGACGCAACACGACTGGCGCCTCTGCCGACATCTTCGCCGACAAAGTCGGCGCCAAGCTGTTGGTCACGGGCCACCAACCGCAGGAAGCCGGGTACAAGATCAACGGCCCGCGACACCTGATCATCGCCTCCGACCACAACCAAGGCGTGATGCTGGCACTGAAGCTCGCCGACGACTACGACATGGACAGCTTGCTGGGCCGGATGCGCAAATTCGCGGCGATGGACGTTTGATCGTCACAACGTAGGGCGGGCACGGCCCGCCGCACTCCTTCTGGCGGGCAGTGCCCGCCCTACGTCATCCATCTGGGAGTTGTTGTTCGATTTTGAGCACTGGCGCGAACAAGTCGCCGCGGGTTGCAACACGACGGAGCACCTGATCAGTTCGAAACGAGACCCGCGACGGGTCCTTCTTTCGCAACGCCGTCTCCAGCTCCTCCCACGCCAGCGGCGTCGAAACCGTCGGCTCCTCTCGCGCCCGCGGCGTGTAGGCGCAGGCGGTGGTCTTGTGCTCGTCGTTCTGGCTCCAGTCCACGAATACTTTCCCTTTGCGCAGGTCCTTGCGCATGAGGGCGGTCACCTCATTCGGATAGTCGCGGACCAACATCAACGCAATCGCGTGGGCGAACTGCTTGGTACGGTCGAAGGTGACCCGCGGCGTGTTCAGCGGCACCCAGAGGTGCAAGCCCTTGGAGCCGCTGGTTTTGACGAAGCTCTCGAGGCCGAGCCGATCGAGCATGTCCCGCATGCGCAGAGTGACACGAATGCTGTCCAGCATGCCCGCCGGCGCCCCCGGATCCAGGTCGAAGACCATCGACGTGGGCCTTCCCACGTCCGGCAGCTTGCTGAGCAGCGTGTGCATCTCCAGGCAGGCGATGTTCGCCAGCCACGCCAACGTCGCCTGGTCTTCGACCACGCAGTAATTGATGTATTCATCGTTCCTGCCGCTCCAGACCTTGCCCGTGGTCACCCATGTCGGACGGTGTGCGGGGCAGCGCTTCTCGTAGAAGAACGGTTCGTTGACGCCGCTGGGGTATCGCTTGAGCGTCAGCGGTCGGCCGCGCAGGTGCGGCAGGATGGCCGGCGCGATCCGCAGATAATAGTCGATCACCTGCCCCTTGGTGAACCCCACGGCCGGGTACAGCACCTTGTCGAGGTTGGATAGCTCGATCCGCTTGTTGTCGACGACAATCGACGTCCTTTCGCCCCTGGCGGGAGCGGCGGCGGCGCGCCGTGAGGTCGCGGCGGTCATGCGGATTTCCTCCTGCGTCCGTGCGCGTGCGAGCGCCCGTTAGACTTCCCGCCCCCTTTCGACTGCGCCTTGGCCTCGGCGAGGCTGGCCTCCAGAGCGGCCATCAAGTCGCCGGCCTTCATGGGCTTGTGCTCGGCCGCCGGCTGCGTCACGATTTCCTCTCCCTGCGCCTTGCGCTCGAGCATCGCCACGAGACAGTCGCGGTAATCGTCGTGGTACTTCTCGGGCCTGAACGACGTGGCCAGCGAATCGACCAACTGTCCGGCCATCTTCAGCTCCCGATCGCTCGCCTTGTGCGGCGGAGGTCCCTCGAGTCGCCCGGCGGGCACGACCTCGTTGCCGAAGTGCATTGTGTGCAGGCAGATGACATCTTCCAACGGCCGCAGCGCCGCCAGGTACTCCTTGTCGTGCATCACCAGCTTGGAGATGCCGACCTTCTGGTTCTCCTTCATCGCATCGAGTAGGAGCCGATACGACTTGCCCGCCGCCGGCTGCGGCAAAACGTAGTAGGGCCTGTCGTAGTAGATCGGGTCGATGTCCGCCAAATCGACGAAGTCGGTGATCTCGATCGCCCAGGTCGATTTGGGCCCGCAGTTCTCCAGGTCCTCGGGCGTCACGATCACGTATTGGCCCTTCTGGAATTCGTACCCCTTGACGATGTGCTCGGGGTGGATTTCCTTATTGTCCGCCGGGCAGACCATTTTGCGCCGCAGGCGGACGCCGTCCTGATCGTGAAGCAGGTGAAAAGCAACGCGCTGCTCGCGCACGGCGGTAAAGAGTCGCACGGGAATACTCACTAGCCCGAAGGTAATCGTGCCGGTCCAGATCGGTCTTGCTGTTGCCATGGCTCACCTCATCTCCGGGGCGCATATGCGCGGCCCCTATAGTGGTGAGCATCCATGCCCTTCCTTCACAACGTCCGTTGCTGCTTTGTCAGTCCGCAGGCCCTTGAACGAGGCCTGATGAATAAGCCCGCCGCTTGGCCAGCGGCGGAATTCCACCTCCGCCACCAGGTCAGGGCGCACGAAAATGGAATCTCTCTTCGGGACAGGATCGGCAAATGGGTTGGTTGGCACGACGCGCTGCTTCAGCAGCCGCGTGAGCGCCCGGTGCACTGAGGCATCGAACCCGGTGCCGACGCCGCCCGCGTAGCGAAGTCGCGGCGCCTCCCCTTTCGCGGGGTACTCGTGGTAGCCCATCAGCAGCGTGCCGACGCGGTCGCGATGGATGCCCTTCTCCGGCACCCATCCGCCGATCACGAACTCCTGCCCGAAGATGACTTTGATCTTGAGCCAGGCCGGCGATCGTCGCCCTGGCTCGTAGATGCTCTGGAGCCGCTTGGCGACCACTCCTTCCAGCCCGTTTCGCCGGGCCGTCTCGAGCATCGCCTGTCCGTGCCCGATATGGGCCGGCGCGATTTGCCACGGCGGACCGGCGACCGTTAGCTCCTCCAGGATTTGCCGCCGCCGGGTATACGGCAGCGTCATCGTGGAACGGTCGTCGGACCACAATACGTCGAACAGCGCATACCAGACGGGCACCTCTTGCGAGAGCCGGCGGATGTGCGGCGCGCCCTCGGCGTGCATTCGCCGCTGGAGCATCGCGAAGCTCGGGCGGCCTCTCTCGTCTAATGCGAGAATCTCTCCGTCAACAACGGCCGCCCGGCTTCCCAGCGCAGCGCCGAGGTCCGTCAACTCGGGATAGCGGCGAGTGATGTCGAGCTGATTGCGGCTCCGGATCGTCAGCCGGCGCCCGTCCCAATAGCTGATGGCGCGAACGCCATCCCACTTGTATTCGAAGCTGTAGTTGGACGGATCAGTTGGAAGGTCCGATGTGACCGCCAGCATCGGCCGGATGCTTGTCGGCATCGGCTCGCGGCCGGCCGCATCGGGGCCGGAAAGTGCGCGATGCTCGCGCACCGGAAGGATGGAGGACGATCGTGCCATCGTTCTCGGCGCGTCGTCCTTGACAGACTGAATTCCTCTGCATGACCAGACTCACGGGGCGCAAACCGGCGCTGCCGTCAATCCGTTCCGCTCTGCGTTCCTCCTGAACGATTGGCGACAGCCCGTTCGCCAAAGGTTTCCGGATGCAAGTGGCGCGCCAGCCCTTCGCGGGACCGCTAGGGCCTCCCGGCCGCGACAGGAAGACATGACAGACGGGCCAGCTATCGCCGCTTCTTTTTCTTGTTCCGGTCTTTCTTCTCCATGAAGCCGGATTTTTTGGTCTTGATCATCGGCCCGCCGGGCATGCCCAGGCCGGCGAGGTCGCCGGACATCATGTGCTTCATGAGTTTGAGCTTGCCCATCATCCCCATGCCGCCAACGGCCCGCATCATGTCGCGGCTCATCTCAAACTGCTTCATGAACTGACCGACCTCGTGGACGTCGACACCCGCCCCGTGGGCGATGCGCCGCCGCCGCGGGCCGTCGAGCAGGTCGGGCTTGGCCCGCTCCTTCTTATTCATGGAGTCGTAGATGGCGCGCATCCGGACCATCTGATTCTCGACGTCTCCCTCCCCCATGCCGATCTGCTTCACCAGGTCCCCCATCCCGGGGAGCATGCCGATTACTTTGCTCATCGGCCCGAGGCGCTTGACCTGCCCCATCTGGCCCATGAAGTCTTCGAGCGTGAACTGACCTTTCTCGAGCTTGGCGGCGAGGCGCGCCTGCTCGTCCTGATCGAACTTGTCCATCGCCTCGCTGACCAGGCCGACGATGTCGCCCATTCCCAGGATCCGCTGGGCCATCCCGTCGGGGCGGAATTCTTCGAGGCGGTCGAGCTTTTCGCCGACGCCGAGGAACTTGACCGGCTTACCGGTGATGACCTTGGCCGAGAGCAGCGCCCCGCCGCGGGTGTCCGAGTCGAACTTGGTGAGGATCAGCCCGTCGATCTCGAGTTGTTCGTTGAATGCCTTGGCGCTGTTGACCGCGTCCTGGCCGCTCATCGCATCGAGCACGAGGTAGATCTGGTGCGGCTTGAGCTGAGAGTTGATCTCCCGCAGCTCGCCCATCAGCTCATCATCGATATGGAGCCGGCCGGCGGTGTCGAGAATGAGCACGTCGCGGCCAACCTGCTTGGCTTGCTGAATGGCGGCGCGACAAACCGCCACCGCCGCCCCCCTGGCCACCTGCCCGTGCGGCGCGACTTTCGACTCATCCAGATAGACCGGGACGCCCACCTGTTCGCCGATGACCCGCAATTGCTCGACGGCCGCGGGCCGCTGCAGGTCGGCGGCGGCAAGCATCGGGTGATGCCCCTTGGAAAGCAGGAACCTAGCCAGCTTGCCGCAGGTCGTCGTCTTGCCCGACCCCTGAAGCCCGCACATCATGATGACCGTGGGCGGCGGCTGGACGAAGTAAATCCGCGTGTCCACCGGCCCCATCAAGTTGACCAGCTCGTCATAGACGATCTTGACCATGAGCTGGCCCGGCTGGAGACTGCGGATCACCTCCTGTCCGATCGCGTTCTGCATCACGTGGTCGGTAAAGTCTTTGACGACCTTGAAGTTGACGTCTGCTTCCAGGAGCGCGGTGCGTACGTCGCGAATGGCCTCGCGGATGTTCTCCTCGCTGAGCCGGCCTCTGCCGGACAGCCCGCGGAACACGCCGCTCAATTTGTCGGTGAGTGTGTCGAGCATGGAATTCCTGTGTAGTACGTCGGCCGCAGCCGCCGGTGCATTATGCGCACCGAGCCGTCGGCATGGAAATGAGCTGGCTCAGGGGCCGCTGGGACATGCTCCGCCGGGTCGGTACAATCCGCCCCCATGGATGCGGGCCCGGCGGTTGTCCCTGTCAACGTGGAATGCGCACGGTACGAGATCATCATCCATCCCGGCCTGCTATCCGATGTCGGCAGGCTCCTCGCAAAGCTGAGTCGCTCCAGTCGCGCCGGGGTCATCACGGATTCCCAGGTAGGGCCGCTCTATCTGGGGACCATATCGCAGTCTCTTCGTGGCGCCGGAATTGAGCCGATTATCTCGATCGTTCCCGCCGGGGAGGACCACAAAATGCTCGGCGACCTGGCGCCGGTATATGACGCGCTGCTGTCGGCGAAGATCGAGCGATCGACGCCGATCCTCGCTCTGGGCGGCGGGGTCATCGGCGACCTGGCCGGCTACGTTGCCGCCACGGTGCTTCGCGGCGTGCCGTTCGTGCAAGTCCCGACCACACTGCTGGCCATGGTCGATGCGAGCGTTGGCGGGAAGACGGGCATCAATCATGCCGTCGGCAAGAACCTGATCGGCGCGTTCCATCAGCCGATCGCCGTCCTGATCGACCCGGCGGTCTTGAAAACCCTCCCGGTGCGCGAGTTGAGCGGCGGGCTGGCCGAGTGCATCAAACACGACATCATCCGTGACGCCGACGGATTCGGCGGTCTCGAAAAGGACATCGGTCGCGCCCTTCAGCTCGACATGGATTACCTAAGCCATCTCATCGCCCACAACGTTGCGATCAAGGCCAGGGTCGTCGAGGCCGACCCGTTTGAGAATGGCCAGCGCGCCCATCTCAACTTCGGCCACACCTTCGGCCATGCGATCGAGACCGTTTCGCGTTACGCCTACTCGCACGGCCAGTGCGTCGCGCTCGGGATGGCCGCCGCGTCTCAATTGGCGATGGATCTGGGAATGCTGGACGCGGCCTCCCGCCGGCGCATCCTCGCGGTGATTCAGCAGGCGAAATTGCCGGTCAGCGGTCTGGCGCTCGCGACGAAGGACGTGGTCGATGCAATGATCTTCGACAAAAAAGTACATGGCGGCAAAGTGCGGTTCGTGCTGCCGGATCGAATCGGGCACGTCGTCATTCGCGACGACGTGCCGCCGGAACTTGTAACGCGGGCTGTGGACTCGTTGCGGGGGTGAGCACATGGCTCTGCGAGACTGGCTCCAACTTTCTCTGACGGAGGGCCTCGGCCCGATCCTGACGCGGCGGATCGTCGAGGCGGCCGGCGGCGCCGAGGCCGCCTGTCGCGCGGACGTTGACCTGCTGAACAACGTCGAAGGGATCGGACTTGCCAAATCTCGCAAGATCGCCCAGGCCCTGCGCGAGGCGGCGCGGCACGTGGACGGCGAGTTGGAGCGGGTCGCGGCCCAGCAGATTCGGCTCCTCTGCCCCGACGATGAGAGTTACCCCCCGCTGCTGCTGAGCATCCCGGACCCGCCGACGGTGCTGTATCTGCGCGGCGCGCTCGAGCCGCGCGACCTGAACGCGGTGGCGATCGTCGGCAGCCGGCGGTGCAGCATGTACGGCCGCGAGCAGGGCGAGCGCTTCGGCTCGCTCTTGGCCGGCGCCGGGATCACGGTCGTAAGCGGCGGCGCGCGGGGGATCGATTCGGCGGCGCACCGCGGGGCGCTGGCGCATCCGCAGGGCCGCACCATCGCGGTGCTCGGAAGCGGGCTGGACGTGCATTATCCGCCGGAAAACGAGCCCCTCTTCAGGCGGATCGCCGAGCGCGGCGCGGTGATCAGCGAGTTTCCCCTCGGCACGCCGCCCAATCGCGAGAACTTCCCCCGCCGCAACCGCGTCGTCAGCGGGCTGGCGCGCGGGGTGATGGTGGTCGAAGCCGACGAGAAGAGCGGCGCGCTGATCACCGCCCGCCAGGCCTGCGACGACCACGGCCGGCCAGTGTTTGCGATGCCCGGCCGGGTGGACAATCCGCTCTCCGCCGGCCCGCACCAGCTCATTCGCGACGGGGCCGCGCTTGTCGCGAAGCTCGAAGACATCCTGGATGGCTTGGGCCCGTTGCCGCGGCAGGCGGTCGAACCGATGCTGTTCGAGCAGCCGCAGATTGAGGCGCCTGCGCAACAGGCTCCGGCCGTGTTCGCCCCGCCGCTGGACGGCATGTCCGATCGCCAGCGGCAGGTCCTCGCGCACCTGGGAGTGGAACCGATGAACGTCGATGCGCTCGTCGAACTCACGAGTTTGCCCGCGCACGTGGTCCTTCAGGAATTGACGTTCCTGAGTCTGAAGGGCCACGTCCGCCGCGGAGACGGCCACACGTACGCCCGACGAAGCTGATCTTTTGTAGCACGGAGATGAACGTCCGATTCGACATGGTCGCATGTTTTGTCGTGCGGCCCGGCGAGAAGCCGGACACGCATGAGCTGCTTCAACTCAGGCGGGCCAGGGACGGCTTCATGGGCGGCGCCTGGTCCACGGTCCGCGGCCGGGTGGAGGCGGGCGAGACCTCCTGGGCCGCGGCGCTGCGGGAACTGAAGGAGGAGGCGGACATCGCGCCGCTGGAGTTCTACCAACTCGACACCGTTGACATCTTCTATCTCCACCGCGACGACACGATCTGGCATTGCCCCGGGTTCTGCGCGCTGGTGGATCGTGACACGACGGTGACGCTCAATCCCGAGCACGATGCATTCCGCTGGGTGGCCCGATCGGAGATCGACCGCCAGTTCCTGTGGCCCGGCGAGCGGGCCCAGCTCGCCGAATTGTGCCGCGAGATTTTGGACAACGGGCCGGCCAAACCGTATCTTCACATCCCGCTCCCGGTGAGCTGACGCTCGGACGGCAAAGGGCCGTCGTAGCCGCGCGGGCGTTGTGGCACAGTCCCGGCGCGCCGGGACAGTGTTCCGCCATCAGGCGGAAATCTGACCGTTGATTTCGACCTTCGGTCGAACACGGCCGAGGGCGGCTGTGCCACAATAGTCCCGGACTCCCACGAGCCTGGGATCTATTCCACATGAGCCGACAAGCCTCCATCCTCCTTCGCCCGCAGCCGTCGGACGCGCCGACGGGGCCGGAGTTTCGCCTCGCCGCGATCGACGTCGGGTCCAACAGCCTGCACATGGTCGTCGGGCAGGCCGACCCCGACGGCAGCATCACCACGCTGTGGCGAATGAAGGAGATGGTCGGCCTGGGACGAATCAGCTTCCCGTCGCGCCGGTTATCGACCGACGCAATGGATCGCGCGATCGCCACACTCAGGCGATTTCAGCAGGCCGCCCGCGCCCGTGGGTCTGAAAAGATCCTGGCCATCGCCACCAGCGCCGTACGCGAGGCGGAGAACGGCGGCGATTTCCTTCGGCGTGCCCGCCGCGAGCTGGGGATCACCGTCAAGGTCGTCACCGCCAGGGACGAGGCCCGGCTTATCTACCTGGGCGTGCGCCACGCCGTGGATCTGGGGACCCGGCCCCATTTCATCGTTGACCTCGGCGGCGGGAGCGTTGAATTCATCGTCGGGGATGCCAACAAGCCCTTGCTGCTGGAAAGTCGCAAGTTGGGCGCCGCCCGAATGACCGCCCAATTCGTCCATAGCGATCCGATCAGTCCCGCCGACCTCAAGGCCCTTTCGGCCCATTACGAGAAGGAACTGGCGCCTTTGTGCGAGAGTATCCTCGCGCTGAAGCCGGTGGCGGCGATCGGCACCAGTGGGACGCTGGAGAACCTGGCCGCCATGTGCGCGGCGGCGGATAAGCGAGACAGCGGTGGGGTTGTCGAGCGAGACGCACTTTCGCGGCTGCTGACGAAGCTGATCGAAAGCCGCACCAAGGACCGCGCCACCATGAGCGGGCTGGACGACCAGCGCAAGGACCAGGTGTTGGCCGGCGCGCTGCTGGTGAGCGAGTTGATGCGGCGACTGGACCTGCCTGAAATACGCGTGTGCAAATCGGCCCTGCGTGAAGGGATCCTGCTGGACTATCTAGGCCGGCATCTGCCGGACCTGCGGGTCCGACGCGAGGTGCCCGACCCTCGCCGCCGCAGCGTGCTCGACCTGGCCCGTCGTTGCGACTGGCACCAGTCGCATAGCGAGCAGGTCGCAAGGCTCTGCGTGGAATTGTTCGACGCCACTCGCCCTCTGCACGGCCTAGGCACCGAGCAGCGCGAGCTGATCGAATACGGCGCCTTGCTTCACGACATCGGCTGGCACATCGCGCGCGAGAAGCACCACAAGCACTCGCTCTACCTGATCCTCCATGGCGACCTGAAGAACTTCACGAGCGAGGAGGTCCGCATCATTGCGAACATCGCGCGTTACCACCGCAAAGCCAGGCCGAGTGCGTCGCACAAGCAGTTCGCCCGCCTGTCGAGAGACGCCAGGCGGGTGGTGCGGATCGGGGCGCCGCTGTTGCGCATCGCCGACGGCCTGGATCGCAGCCACAGTGGCGTCGTGACCGGCCTGTCGTGCCGCATTACCCGCAAGCGGGTTGACGTCACGCTCAAGGCCAAGGGGGACGCCGAGCTGGAACTATGGACGGCCAGAAGCAAGCGGGGACTTTTTGCTGATGTGTTTGCCAAGGCGCTGCGGTTCAACCCCCCGCCGCGTTAATCGATATGGACGGTCTGACGCAGCCCCATCACTATCCGGGTCGGCTCATCGTCGTCGAGGGCATCGACGGCTCCGGAAAGAGCACGCAGCTCCAACTGGCCATGCGCTACCTCCAGTCCCGCGGGTTTTCCACCTTTTTCACCGAATGGAACAGCGCGGACCTCGTGAAGGCGGTAACGAAGAAAGGCAAGAAGAAACAGACCCTTACGCCGCTCACCTTCTCGCTGTTGCACGCGACCGATTTCGCCCACCGGTTGGTCTACAGCATCCTGCCGCCGCTCAAGGCGGGGATGATCGTGCTCTCAGACCGGTACATTTATACAGCCTTCGCCCGCGACGTGGTCCGAGGCGTCGACCGCCAGTGGGCCCGGCGGATGTACAGCTTCGCCCCCCGGCCCGACCTGGCCCTCTATTTCAAGGTGCCGATCGAGGTCAGCGTGCAGCGGCTTGTGGCCGGCCGCGCCCAGCTCAAGGATTACGAGGCGGGCATGGACCTGCACCTGGCCTCCGACAAGGTCAGCAGCTTCAAGATTTTCCAGGCGCGAATCCTCAAAGAGTATCAGGAGATCGCACAGGAGTACGGCCTGTCGGAGATCGACGCCAGCCAGAGCATCGGCCATCAACAGCAGATCGTCCGCGGGCTGATCGACCAGATGCTGGAGAGCTATCAGCCGGCCGAGCAGGAGACCATGGCATGAATGAGATTCATTACATCTCGCACAAGATGCCCTACCTGCCCGACGGCCCGTGCACCGGCAAGCTGGTCGTCATCGAGGGGACGGACGGCTGCGGTCGCACCACTCAGGCTTTCAAGCTCCGCCAGTGGCTGGAGGTGCAGGGCTACGGCGTCATCGACACCGGCTGGACGAGAAGCAAGCTCGTCGGCGAGGCGATCACCGACCTGAAAAAAGGACACTCGCTGCACCGGCTCACTTATTGCCTGATGTATGCCACCGACCTGGCTGATCGGATGGAGTACCAGATCCTGCCTGCCTTGCGCAGCGGGTTCATCGTGCTGGCTGACCGCTATATCTATACGGCCATCGCCCGCGGCATCGCCCGCGGGGCCGACGAGCGCTGGCTCCGCGACCTCTTCGGCTTTGCCGCCGTCCCCGACCTGGTCTTTTATCTGCGCCTCGGCGTGCAGGACCTGGTTCCCCGCGTGCTGGAAAGCGGGAAGATGAACTACTGGGAGAGCGGCATGGACATGAACTACGGCGACGACATCTATGACAGTTTCATCGCCTACCAGGGCGCGCTGATCGAGCAGTTCGATAAGATGGCCGGCCCGGAAAAGTTCGTCACGCTCGACGCCAGCCAGGACCCGGACGTGCTCCAGAAGCAGCTTCGCCGCGTCGTCGGCCAATACCTGCAGGCCTCGCCCGCGTCTGCCGCGGCGGCGGTTGGATGACTGCTATACTCTGACCATGGGCGCGACACATGTGACCGTTGCTGTGAGCAATCCCGCCGACGCGACGCGGCGGTGGGAGGCGTTGTTTCTCGTCGATACCGGCGCGATCGACTGCATGGCGCCTGGCAAAGATCTGCGCGCCATTGGAATTGAACCGAGGGGCAAGCGAACGTACGAACTGGCCGATGGTACGGAAATCGTCATGGAGATCGGGGTCGCCACCGTGGAGTTCATGGGTGAGGTGGTCGGCGCTACAATCATTTTCGGAAAAGACGACGTCGAGCCAATTCTGGGCGTCACGGCGCTGGAATCGGTCGGAATCGAAGTCGACCCGCAAAACCAGCGGCTCAAACGCCTGCCGGCGGTCCGGTTGAAATAGCGGCGTTTGCCCGTAACGAATGCGAAGGCGCACTGAGTCGAACGTCGCGGCCGCGGTTGTACGACTACTGCTCCACGGCGCCGCGCCGCTGCAATTGATGCGCGATCAGCAGACAGAGGATGGCCCACGCCAGCCCGGCGGTCCAGCCGGCCAGCACGTCCGTAGGCCAGTGCACGCGAAGGTAGACGCGGCTGATGCCGACCAGAAACGTCAGCGCCAGCGCAACCGAGATGAAGTACAGCTTCAGCACCCGCTCCTTCGTCACCTGCGCCAGCAGCGAGAACCCGCCGAGCGCGGTTACGTCTCGCGCACAATCCTGAAGCCACGGTGGCCCCTTGTGATGCCAGCACCATTCGATGACGCGGTTGTCAAACCGCTGACTCTCGCCCTCTCGCACTATGTCGAGGATAGTGATGAAGGCCCACGTGCCCAGCACCATCACGAGGACCGCGCTCAATGCCAGCCCGTGCCGCGGGATGAGGGACCGGGGAAGAAAAGTAGGCGTGCGGCGCATGGCATGTGCCAGTGTCTACACGTCCCGGTCCACCGCCGCCGCGATGCGCCGGATGGACGCCATCATCTCGCCGAACTGTACCGGCGTGATCGATTGTGCGCCATCGGTCAGCGCGTGCTCCGGATCGTTGTGGACCTCGATGATCAGCCCGTCGGCCCCCGCCGCCACCGCGGCCCGACACATGCTGTCGACCAGATAGCTTTTGCCCGTCCCCTGGCTGGGGTCAACGATCACCGGCAAATGACTCACCCGGTGCAGCTCCGGCACGGCCGCCAGCGCCAACGTGTTGCGGACGTAGTCCTCGTAGGTGCGGATGCCGCGCTCGCAAAGCATCACGTTGGTGTTGCCGCGGGAGAGGATGTACTCGGCGGCCAGCAGGAACTCCTCCAGCGTCGCGCTCATCCCCCGTTTGAGCAGCACCGGCTTGCTCTGCTCGCCGACAGCGCTGAGCAGGTTGAAATTCTGCATGTTTCGCGCCCCCACCTGGAGCACGTCGGCGTACCTCCCCACCAGCTCCACCTGCTCGACCGCCATGACCTCGGTCACGACCGCCAGCCCCGTCTGCTCGCGGGCTACCGCCAACAGCTTTAGTCCTTCTTCCGCCATTCCCTGAAAGGAATAAGGGTTGGTTCGCGGCTTGAAGGCCCCGCCGCGAAGCCCCACCGCCCCGGCTTCTTTCACCGCATGGGCGATCTCCAGGAGCTGCGACTTGTTCTCAACGCTGCACGGCCCGGCAATGATCGCCACTCGCTTCCCGCCCACCTGTGGTACAGCTACCCTCGGCTGTGTCTTGGCGTCGACGAGCGGTACGACCGATCGCTCCCTCACTTCCTTGGACGCCATCTTGTACGGCGCCAGGATGGGTACGACCTTTTCCACCCCCTCGACGCTTTCAAACACCGAGCGGTCCTTGAACCTGTCATTGCCGATGACGGCCACCACCGTCCGCTCGGTCCCGACGATCACGTGGTCCTTGAGTCCCATTTCGCGTACCAGGTTGATGACGTGCTCGACCTGCCTCGGGGTTGAGCCGGATTTCATGACGACGACCATTTGGGACCTCCGCAGTTCGGCGGGCCGGAGTGGCCCGCCAACAAAAAAGCCCCAGGACCGCGTCCTGAGGCTTTGGATTCACATTCGTTATCCGATCAGCTCAGAACGCGCCGCTGCGGGGCCGGTAAAAGTACCAACCAAAGCAAAAGCCGGCGCTGGCGCGAGGCTGACTCACAGAGCGTGAGAATACCAGATTCGGCGGCCGTGTCAAAAGGAAACTATAATCGGATTGTCAAACTCAGACGCTGGTCGTCTGGTTGACAACCGCTGGGCAGCCGCGGACAACTGACAAGGCAAAGCCTGCGGGGCGTAGCTCAGCTTGGTAGAGCGTGTGGTTTGGGACCACAAGGTCGCAGGTTCGAATCCTGTCGCCCCGACTCTGTAATTGAACAGCCCTTCATCCGCTCTGGTGAAGGGCTGTTCTTCGTTTCAGGAATGAGATTTACGGCGAATGCCAAATAAGCGGGGCCAGTTCAAATCAAACGGGGTAATTACCGGGTGAAATCCGCGGTCGTTCCCCATGCTGACATTAGCCAGTTCTAACATCCCGTCGCCCTGCCATTGGGACGTTCGTGCCAAGAAACGGTGGTTTCTCAGGATTCCGAGAAAACGGCTGGGTTGGTGAGAATGCAGTGATTAAGTGCATCAAGGCTCGATTTCGGCCCTGAGCTCGCGCGCACTCCAAACCTCGATTCAAACAAAAAGTGCAGAGCAGAAGGACGGGCGGCATCAATGCATCACTTGATGCACCCAAGCACATGCTCGACGAGCGCCGTTCCGAACTCTTGATTTAGTGGTTGATGTTTGACAAGTAACCGGTAGTAAATCGGACCGAAAATGAGATCAGAGAGTAACTCGGGGTCGACAGAGCACTTGAACTCACCGGATTTCGATGCCTCCTTGAACATTTTCACCGAGATCGCGCGGCGTTTGAGCATATACCGCTCGCGAAATTCTCGAAGCACCGCCGCATCGCTTTGTCCCTCGGCGATCATTTCCGCGGCGACTTTGCCAAAAACTTCGTTGAACAACTGAATGAGGCGGGGAACAGCCATTCGGATCAATTGCTCGGCCGTGAAGGTTTCAATGTCTGGTATTCTGCGGACCATCCGCTGCTCGAACATTTCCATCACCATCGCGGCCTTGGTTGGCCACCACTTGTAGATGGTGGGTTTGCTGACGCCTGCTCTGCGACACACTTCGTCGATGGTCAGTTTGCGAACCGATCGCGTCCTCAGCAGGCTGAAGACCACGTCCAAGATCCTCTCATGCGCTACCGCGGTGTCGCTCTTCGGGCGCCCGGGTTTTCGTTTTGCTGCTCTTTGCTTTTTCAACGACTGCACTCCGCCTTAATTCTCGGCATTCTCGAGCCGGCCATTGACGAACGGCCGGCGATTACAATATACTTTACCACGGTAAAGTTATTTTGCGGCTGGACTCGGTCGGCCGAGCAAGACTACCGCTGCCATCAGCCACCAGGACCAACTTGACCGTCCGGAAAACAAGGAATTCCAAATGAAGATTTTAGTCACAGGTGGTACCGGAAGGGTAGGCTCCGAAGTCATCCAGGAACTGATCACACGGGGCGCAACGGTTCGCGCCCTGGTGCGCTCAACGGCCGCGGCGGAGAAGCTACCCAAGCAGGTGGAGCCTGCGATCGGTGATATGCTCGATCCCGTGGCCGTGCAGAAGGCAATGGAGGGCGTTGATAAGCTTTACCTGTTGAACGCCGTAGTGCCCGACGAACTGACGCAGGGTCTCATCGCCTTCGACTTGGCCAAGCGGCTGAAGCTCAAGCAGGTGGTTTACCATTCCGTCTTCAAGGCGGATCGGTTCAAGGACGTCCCACACTTTGCGTCCAAGTTCGCCATCGAGGACGCGATCAAATCCTTCGACGTGCCATTTACGATCATTCGGCCGAACTATTTCTTCCAAAATGACGCGTCGCTGAAGGACGTGCTGATGGGCCTGGGCATCTACCCGATGCCGCTCGGGACGGTGGGCGTCTCGGCCGTCGACGTGCGCGACATCGCTGAGGCGACCGCCATCGCGCTGACGACGGACGGCCACCAGGGCAAGACCTACAACGTCAATGGTCCGGAGGTGCTGAACGGCGCGCGCGTGGCATCGATTTGGAGCGAGTTGCTGAACAAGCCGGTGCATTACGCTGGCCATGACATGGACCGTTTCGAGACGCAAATGCGGGAAAGGGCGCCGGCGTGGTCGGCGTTCGACATCCGGATGATGTTCCAGGGATATATCGAGCGAGGCTTCG
>Ga0073928_10003637_pt1 | contig 23992 bp, 19 predicted proteins | sample PaiPotPPA55metaG_FD_76969 | JGI IMG/M metagenome (GOLD analysis project Ga0073928, IMG submission 76969) | Iron sulfur acid spring bacterial and archeal communities from Banff, Canada, to study Microbial Dark Matter (Phase II) - Paint Pots PPA... ...
CCGGGTGATAATCGCATCCTATAATCAGCATATCGGCTCCTTTCTCCCAAGCCTTTTTGGTTGGTTTGCACACCACCAAAGTTTACTCGGGTCCACGGAGCCGACATTGTCATGGAATCAATTACATTTATTGAGAATTGGCCGACCCTGCCGACGCGCTACAAGCCCTTGGCCGACCCAACCGTCGCTTTTGACGACCGGACCGCCGAAATTCCGGCGCGGAGGAATCACTTGGCCCGAACTAGAAGAGCAACGCCAAACGCTATCAGGAGGGCCACCAGCCCAATCAGCACAGCAGCGAATTGCCGTTGGCTTGAACTCCTCCCTGAGACTACGACACCATTCTGGCTTTGTGGGATTGCGTACGATTCCAGGTAGCCACACTTCGGACACCGGAGCGTTGTGATTGGAACGACTTGATCTTTCTTCTCCACCTTGAGACCCGTCCAAAAGCTCGGCTGGGGTTCCCCCGGGGACCAGTTTTGTTGCGTGAATCCGGCCTGTGTGTTATCCGCCACCCACCCGGACTCCATCTGCGCGTGACACCTTATGCACTCGACCGGTCCTTTCATACTCATCGCTCCAAAAAAAGCAGCCAACAGCGTAATCCGGCCGTCTGAATTATAGCCAGAGTTCGCACTCAGCGCCTGCTCACTGTCGTAAACAGCGATTACACTCAGTACCGCTGTGCGAACAGCTCACTGGGTCTATGGGAGCTGTACAACGCAGAAGAGATTCCCGTCGGGATCCTCCAAAACGACAAAGTCTGAACCCGGGCGATATCTCCATGGATAGCGCCGTGCCCCCAGCTGCAGCAATCGGTTCACTTCTTCGCTCTGCCTCTCCGTGTAAAGGTCTAAGTGAAGCCGACTCCGTCGCGACGCGCGAGTCTCTCTCGCCTGAAACGATAAGTTCGGCCCCGTTCCCTCGGGATCGCGCAAAACCACCCATCCATCTTTGGCGGGGCGTCTGGGAACGTAATGGAGGGCGTCTTGCCAGAACGTAACCGTCCGGTCAAATTCGTGGCAGTGTATGACAATGGAACCGATTCTCATGCTGTATGAGCAATGATAACTGATGACATAACGACGTCGGCCTCGCGACGACCCGAGTAGACTTTACGGTATCCAACCAAAAAAAGCTCGGGACGAAGGAGGCCGAGATGAAGATTCTAGGATGCGATCTACATGCAAAGCAACAGTCCATTGCGATGGTGGACACGGAGACGGGCGAGTTCACTGAGAAGACACTGAGCCATGAAGGCAATGAGGTGCGAGAGTTTTACGCTGCCTTGGAAGGTCCAGTGGTGGTGGTCCTTTATCATTCACGATCTGGCTTGCAAGCTGCGCTGCAATCTGTGGATTATCGCAACCAATCCATTTAGCGTTTTGTTGTCGAGTTTTTCCGCCAACTCCCGGCCGCGTGCCAAATTCTCTCGAGCTCGTTGCTGTTCCCCGGAGTCAAGGAGTTTGTCAGCCCAACCTACGTAAACCCCGACCGCTTCGGTCAAATCCGCGCTAGCTTGCTGGTGGGCTTTGGGGGGGCTATAAAAGTTCTGAGGGACTCGCTACACTTCAAGAGCCTTGGCTTCCGAGTGACGGTTCAGTTTTTCGAGAGCGTCGTAGAGGTCGGCTGCGACGATGCTTAGGTTTCGCAAATTCTTTGCGGTGGGTTTCAGAGCATAAAGCTTGTCCGCAGCCTCGAAGGCTTTTGCGTAGTTCTCACGAGCATCTTCGATCTTGCCGTCCTCGAATTCCCGCGTCGGCATGACTTCTTATAGTCTGAATTGGCCCGATGCTCACTGGCTCACCGGAAACGATTGCCGTTCGCTGCTTTTCCGGCGATCAATTCGAAGCCTTTCGCGCGGGCAGTTTTCTCTAGAATCTGGAGCCGCGCGCGACCAGCGGAGTGACTTCGCCCTGTCACCTGAATCTGACCAAGGGCGAGAGAGGCCTCCAGTTGCAATCGAAAAAGACCTAGGTTCCGCGCCCGGTTTAAAGCTTCCTGAGCCGCGGTCTCCGCCCCGCTCAGGTTTTTCCCGGCCGCCATGACGTAGGCATGATCGAGAATCACGGGGATTCGGATGAGTACATCCTGGCTCTTTTCTGAAAGTCTGACTGCTTCGGCAACGGCTACGCCCGCCTCGTCTAGCTTTCCTTGTTGAAGAAGGGCTTTGGATAACATGGATTGTGCGAAGATCTCTTCATCAACGTAGGCATCCGCGCGAAACGCTTGGACCGCAGCACGGCTGAGTTGTTCGGCCTCGGCTCCCTTGCCTGAATCGCAATCCAATTCGGCCAATTCAAGGCGAGTTTCAGCGGCGTCGCTTTTGTTTCCAAGTTCCTCTTCCAGGGATAGGGATTCACGATAAGTCTGTTGAGCTTCGTCCGCTTTCGCCTGTTGCCGAAACACTCGCCCGATTTCGGTAAGGGTTGAGGCGTAGATGTTCTTTCCGCCAATTTCGCGCTCAATCGTTAATGCCTGCTGGTACATTTTGTAAGCTCCAGGCAGATCTCCCTCCTCTAACAATACGTCTCCAATTGCCGACAGGGCTTGCGCAGCTGAACCCCGATGTCCCACTTGGTTAGACAACTCGAAGGTCTGCTGAAAGTGGTTGAGTGCATCCTGCAACTTCCCCTGCACACGCAAAAGGATGCCGGTATCCCCCATCACGCTCGCCATTCCATACTTGTCCCCCGCCTTCTGATAGATACGGAATGTCTCGTCGTAAAACCGGCGCGCCGCAGGGAAGTCTCCCTTCTTGACAGCAATCACACCGAGGTCCAGCAGTTCTTTCGCCTGACCTTTTTGATTGCCGGTGGCCCGCGCTAACGTAAGAGCTTGGAGATACAATTTCTCAGCCGCGGCGAAGTCCCCTTGATTGATGGGAACCTCAGCCATGTCGTGAAGGGCCTGCGCTAAACCGCTGCGGTCTCCCGCGGCTTCATAGATCTGCCTCGCTTCTTCGCAGGTGCTCTTGGCTTTTTCGTTTTCGCCAAGATCCGCCAAAGCCCGGCAGTCGAGATCTCGTGCGCGAGCTACCAGGAGCTTGGCCCCCTGTTTACCGGCTTCTTGGGCTGCGAGCTCTGCTTTGTCTCGCCTGAGCTTGCCGTCGCCGAGCGATGCAGCGGCCTCCGATCTGGCCAAATCGAGTCGCGGATCGTCCTTTGTCTGCAAGCCCAAAGCGTCCAAAGCGGCGAGGCTCTTCAATGCATCTTTACCTCGGCCGCCGGCAGTCTCCGCATTTGCCAGTTGCAAGCCGTAGTCGAGATTGTCTGGGAAAAAACTGAACAGAGTTTGATAGGCTTCAATGGCCTTTTCCCAATCTCTGCTCGTCTCATAGAATCGCGCCTCGACCAGCAGATGCTTCTCACGCGAAAGATTGCCCGCTTCATCCAAGGCTTTCTTTGCTTCCTGCTGCGCCTTTGAGTCATATCCAAGGGATGACCACGTTCTTGCGAGCTCCGAATGAGCAAGAGGAAAGGAGGGATCGGCGGCGGCAGCGTAGCTGAGGAACTCCTGTGCCGATAGGGCGTCAAAGGCCCTGATCTTAAGGAGCCCTTGCGAGTAGGGACGCATTGCTTCGGGATTCGTCGGTAGCTCTGCTCTAACTCCATCGGATTCGATTTGGGAAAGTTTCTCTAGCCCGAACCGCTCGCGTAAGCGCGCTCCAACCTGCGAAACGAGGTCGATTATGCTTTTCTCAGTGCCCGTTTCCGAGACGGCGGCGAGAGTTTCTCCTTTGAGAGTGTCTTCGAGGCGAAGATCGAGACGAATTTGGCCTCCTTTTTCTTCTCCCAGGTCGAGATACGAGCCGAGAATGATGAAATCGCTTGCCAGGTTTTTGCGAACTTCAGTCAATGTGTCGGGAGGCAGACTCTCGACATCAGAAAGACCAAGGTCGATCTTCGTTCGCGCGACGGTCTCGTCTGGTATGGTGCGCAACTGCTCGCCGGCTGCGAGCTCCGCTGCCAACATCTCTGACAGCGCGGTCGAAATCCAAACGGTATCTGGGCGGGTGGAGAGATTCTTGAAACCTAATATAGCGACCGAGGGACGTATTCGAACGTGAACCGCGCTGGGCAGAGCCTCCGTATTCTTCTGTTTCCGCAACCAGCGCGCCGCCCATACCCCCACCCCTGCGGTGACAGCGAGTATCAGCGTGGCGGTTACCAACGACTCCGTATGCCGTCGGACGAATTTCCCGCCACGGTAGATAAGTGTAGGTTTGCGGGCTTTAATGGGTAAGCCAGAAAGATGCCGCTCGATATCCTTTGAAAATTCTTCAGCGGAAGGATAACGATGTTCCGGTTCGGTCCTGATAGCCTTCATCACAATGGTGTCGAGATCGCCTCGCAAACAACGCGGCAGGTCTTCGGGCCGAATATCACGAGCTTCGGCAACCAATTGAGGAGTGATCGCGGTTCGCGCGCTGCCATCGAGAGAAAATTTTTCGTCGATTCTACCCACTGCCACACTCGGCTTCTCCGGTTCCTCGTTGTAACGGCGCCACTCGCTCTCCAAAGCGGAATCGTAACGAACCGGATACGGCCGATGCCCGGTCAAGAGCTCATAAAGCAACACTCCGAGCGAATAGATATCCGTACTCTTTGTGATCGGTGCTCCGCGCACCTGTTCGGGACTCGCGTATTCGGGCGTCATCGGACGCCAATCGGTTCGGGTGAGCGTGGCATCTGGGGACCATTGCGGGTTAAGCACTTTGGCAATGCCAAAATCCAAAAGACGGACCACGCCCTCCTTATTAATCAGAACATTGCTGGGCTTCAGATCACGATGGATGACGAGGGTCTGATGGGCATATTGCACTGCCAGGCAGACGGCACGGAACAATTGCAGGCGTTCGGGGATCGGCAGTCGGTGAGTATCGCAATATTCGTCGATACGAGCGCCATCGACGTACTCCATGATCAGATAAGGCAAACCTTCCTCGGTGCTTCCACCGTCGAGGAGTCGTACAATGCTGGGGTGGTCCAGAGCCGCCAGGGCTTGCCGCTCATTGCGAAAACGCCGGAGGATTTCACCCTTCTGGGTCCCCGGCTTGAGCATTTTGATGGCTACATGCTTGCGATATTGGTCATCCGCACGCTCAGCCAGATAAACGGCCGCCATGCCGCCATGCCCAATCTCGCGTAAGATGCGGTACGCCCCAATTCTTTTTCCCGCCAACGCACGCGACTGCGCCGACAACAGATCAGCGGCAGGGCAGTCCTCAAGAAACGTGGGAGCGGCATCGAAGCTCGACAGCAATGATTCTATTTCTGTGCGCAGGGAGTCATCGCCCGCACAGGCTTGGCGCAAGAAACCACTTCGCTCTTCGGGCTCTCGCTCCAGAGCCAGCGCGAACAGTTCTTTTACTTGATCCCACTTTTCAGGCATCTTTCTGGTCGCCTTTGCGCAGCTCGCGCGCAAGCCACGCCTTGGCCAGATTCCAGTCGCGCTTCAGAGTCGTCCGGGAAACTCCCAGAACTCCGGCCGACTCCTCAATGCTTAAACCGCCGAAAAAACGTAACTCCACCAGCCTGGCCTGCTGGGGATCGAATCCTGCCAGTCGGGTGAGAGCTTCGTCCAATGCAATGACATCGGCCGGCTTGTGCTTGGAGACGACTTCTGCTTCTTCGAGGAAAACCCTTTCAAAACCCTTGCCGCGTTTCTGGGCGCCACGGCCACGGCTGTAGTCAACTAGGATACGGCGCATGAGTTGTGCAGCGACGCCCAGGAACTGCTCCCGGTTCTTCCAGTGAACTTCTCTCTGATCGGCTAGGCGAAGATAGGCCTCATGCACCAGGGCGGTAGTTTGCAACGTGTGATCACTGCGCTCTCGGCGCAAGTAACCAGAGGCCAAATTTCGCAGCTCCGAGTAGAGCAGCACAACCAACTCGGCCACTGCTTTGTCATTACCGAGATCGAGTTCCCCGAGGAGGGTGGTTACATCCGTTGGCGCATCCATAAGAACCTGAACCTTGATCAAGGCCGATGATCTGAAACCACGGGCGGCAACAGACACCGCACTTCGCGATCCGCAAAGACAGGAAGCCTATGAAAGATGAAGCGAAGAGAGAACCCGACTTTGAGGTCGCGAATACCTCAATTCACCTCAAAAGCTTCGCGACCTCTATGGCCGGGAAGTATATACCAGTCGAGATGCCGGGCCAACGAGGTTTTACGCCTTTGTTTTGGTGCATTTGGAGCTTCCCGGCGCCGACAACCGGCACTTCTCGCCGCCTCCACAAGAGATTTGGGCCTTTTCCCTGGGTTTCTTCGCGTTACTAGATAGAGGCCGAGTTTGGATCAGATGGCGGCCAAGCCAAATTTCGCAAATTTTCGAGAAGGAGATGCTCCCATGAAGCTTCGTATCGGTTCTGTAGTCGTTGGATTTTTCTCGCTGGTTCTGTCACTGACTCAACTGACCTTCGCACAGACCAACGGCCCTCACCTGACCCTCTCCCCAGCGGCGTTCATTTGCACTGCGCAAGGGGGTTGCCCCAACGCGGTTTTCGACACAGCTCTAGGCGCCATGAACAACGCCCAGGGAACATGGGCGGCCAACGTCGTCCTTCCCCAAGCGGCGGTGGTTTCGGCCGTCAAATTGTGCGGCAACTTCAACGAGGACGGCTCCTCAATTACAGCGACACTGGATAGAATTCCTCTCGTGGCGGCGAGCGGCTTCCCCTCAGCGGTCCCCATGGCGACCATTAAAAGCACCGGCGCTTCCAACAAGACGCAGTGTTTTAAGACCATGGCAATTACGAATGCAACCATCAATAACACGGTGAACCAGTACTACGTCGTGGTCGTGGTGCCTGACAACGACGGGGTCATTTTCACCAGCGTCCAGGTCGAGTACTAAAGCCTGGGCAGGCTGCGAAAAAAGACTCCGCCGGAGGCGTGTTTGGATCAGATGGCGACCTTCTTGGAGGCAATATGCTGCGCACGCGTGAGTCACTCTCAGTATTGCTATTGGTGATTTTCGGACTCGTATGTGTAGGTTCGGCGCGAGCACAAGATGTCAGTCTGCTGCCGACGACTCTGACCTTTTCGAGCCAGGCTTTCGGCACGACTAGCGGAGCTCAAGTGATAACGCTGACGAAATCGGACGACGCGAATGCCCTTGCCATCTCCAGCATTGGGACCAGCGGTGACTTTACCCAGACGAACACTTGCGGCTCCAGTGTGGCGGCTGGGAAGAGTTGCGCCATTAGCGTAAAGTTCGCGCCCAAGGCGACAGGCGCGATTGACGGGAGCATCAGTATTTCTGATAACGCGCCTTCAAGTCCTCAAGTGATCGGCCTCACAGGCACAGGCATCGCGCAAGAAACTCTTTCTATTCGAATCGGCATAGATTTACGTCGCGCTAGCGCCGGATCGTAATAAAGAATTTAGGCGCAGGTACCGCGCCTTCACCCCGCGCTTGCCGCTCTCGCCCGCAGAGCGACAGGTTGAGTTTCAACTGCGCGAGCGAAGTACAATCGGTAAGAATGGTGGATGCCAAACATCACGGGGAAGGCCAGCAACGCGGCGTGCCAGCCGAATCGATGGCTTGCCAGGTTCGTCATTGATGTCAATCCCGCGCTGAGTGCGTAGTAGGGGAATGACAGCTGTACGATGCTCACCCAGACACGGCGGATGGCGACGCCCTCGGCCAGCTTGATGATTCCCGCCACCGGCGCCGTTTGCCCCAAAAAGAAAGCAGCAGTTGCCGAAGCCAGCATCAGCGGCTCTGACGCCCACGCCGCTCTTCCCAGCCAGCCCGCATTCCAAATCAAGTTGGCCACGCTGGTTGCGAACGCCATCATGCTGACGTTGAACAGCATCTGCTCGGGTTTGAACTTGCTGCCGAATTTGGGCCAGCACTGCACCGCCGTGGATGCGCACGCGAGCAAGACAGCTTCCACTGCGCTTAGATTCACCACTGCCATCAGCAGGAACGGCAGGTTGACTGACATGTTGCCGTCAATTCCCGGAAGTTTGATCTTCATGCGCGACGTGACTGCGGCCAAAATCAGTAGAGCCAAGGCGTAGGATGGATGCAGTGCGTGGCTTCCCAGTCCGGCGTAAGCCGTGCCCGCAACTGCCGTCAGAACCATCGCGCCGATGAACGCTTTCGTTAGCCGTGTATTGCGATTCATAATCTTCTCCTTTCCTTTTTGACACACGGCTAGTTATTGTTCTCCAACGACTGTGGCGAGCGCTGCGTCCGCACTAAGCATTGCGGTGCCCCAGACCACACTGTCGGCAAGATCGGTCGTCGAACCCCACACCACGCTAAAACCTGTTGTGGTGCTGCTGCCCCAGACCACCGACGTGCCCCAAACCACCGAGCTGCCCGAGACATTCGCGCCCCAGACCACGGACGTTCCCCAAACCACCGAGGATCCCCAAACCACGGAGCTGCCCGCTACCGTCGAGTTGCCATTGGAGAGCGATGTAGTTTTCGTCGAGGAATTGTAGACTGCCTTCGGCGACATTGCCGCACCGACTGTGGCCGGGGCCAGGTCGTTATTGTTCAGCGCCGCCTGCACGTCGAGATAGCCCGCACCTACTGTGAACGCGTCATAGTAGGAGGTATAGGTTTGTCCCGTTGTCGGATCGCTGGCCGTCGACGAGACCGGGAAGGTCTTGTACGCCGTCTTCATCAGGCGCGCTTTGACCTGGTCCGGAGTCAGGGAAGGATGCTGTTGCAGTTGCAGAGCCACAGCACCGGCCGCAGCCGGAGTCGCCATGCTGGTGCCGCTCAGAATGAAGTAGTCGTGATTGGTATTGTTTCCGGCAACCTCATTGCCCGGGAATAAATTTTCCAGCGTGCTGCCGTGGTCGTCGAGAGAAACCACCAGGTTGCCCGGAGCGACAAGGTCAGGCTTCACTACGTGGTCATACGTGGTTGGGCCTTTCGAGCTGTAGCTGGCGATCTGATCGTCGCTGCGCGGGAACGTGTTCATGGACTTCATCGCTCCCACCGTAATTACCAGCGGGTCGTTGCCGGGGGCCGCCACGGTTCCGTATCCGTCGCTGCCCGACACGCTGATCCGACCATAGTTGCCAGCAGCTGTAACCACGACGATTCCACTTTTCCAAGCCGACTCCACAGCCTGGCAAAGAGGATCCTGCGCATATCCCTCAGAGATGCCCCTGCCCAACGACAAATTAATAACGCGGATGTTGTAAGTGTTCTTCAGCGCAATCGCCTGCTGGATGGCGGCGATCACCTCACTATCGCTGCCCGAACCGTTCGCGTCGAGCACCCGAAGGTCGATCAGGTTCACGCTCGGGGCTACGCCAGGGTAGCGTCCATTGGACAGGTAGCCGTTTCCGCCAACGATTCCAGCCACATGGGTACCGTGGCCAAATAGGTCATATACAACGCGCCCGTATGAGTTGCGGACGCTGGTTCCGGTGAAATCCTGGTGATAAAGCACGCGCGAGTAACTCTCGGTTGAATCCCACAGATCGGGGTGGCTGTCGTTGATGCCGCTGTCGATTACCGCTACGCCGATTCCCGCGCCGTTGTAGCCGGAATTCCAAGCGGCCGACACGTTCATTGCCGCATTGGTGTAGTCGTCCATGGCTTTTATAGGGTGATCGAGGCTCACCGAGACAATTTCGGGGTCGGCCTCCAATGCAGGCAGAGCGCTGACAGGAACGGTGAGAGCAATGCCCTTGACCATGCCGAGCCTATGGTTCAGCCGGGCGCCAAGACGCTGCACTCTGCCCTCTTGCGGCGATTGCGGAGCGTCTTTGTACTGCACGATGACCTGCACATTTTCGTTAGCCGCGGTGCCCTGATGTGCTCTTGCGACCGCAGGCGCGAGGTCCCGACCGAACTTGCCGGCTGGGCGGCTGAGCGCTGCCCAATCTTGGGCAAAGGCAGCCTCGGCAACCAGAAGGAGCACAACTATGCTTAGACGTTTCCCCCACGCTGCGCTGTGGCGCTGGCCGCGACCGCTCTTTTTCATGCGTATCAGTGTCTGCGACATAAATCTCACCCTTCCTAAACCGATAGAAGACAATTGGGGAGCAAAAACCTGTTTCGACTCGCCGGTTATCGTGCACGGGCAAGGCCACTCGCTCACTCGTAAGTGATTGTGATTATTGGATATTGACATCGGCGCAAGGGTGGACTCTGGGCCACTCTGTCCTCCCCAGCGGGGCGTGGGACAGTTTGTCCTGTGACCACAATCGCACTTACTTTAGTTTTGGAATGTGGTTACCGGTAAAGAACTGGGAGGGTAGGGGCATTTGGGCTAGCGCGCAGCTGCAGCTTCTGTTTTCACGGGCGACGGCGTACTCGCAGAAAGAATCCGTGGGATGGCTGCCATCAACCGCTGCGTGTACACATGCTGTGGGTTCGTAAATATCTGCTCAGTCGCTCCGCATTCTACGACCTCGCCCTGGTGGAGAATGGCGATGCGGTCGCAGATTCCCGCAACCGACGCTAGATCGTGAGAGATGTAGAGAATCGCCATTCCGGTGGAGCGGTTGAGTTCGCGAAACAACGTCAAAATTTCGGATTGCGTAATCACATCGAGAGCGCTGGTCGCCTCATCGGCGACGAGTAGCGCAGGACGGTGCATCACCGCCATCGCAATCAGCACACGCTGCGCTTGTCCCACGCTTATCTGCGACGGATATTTGCACAGAAAATCATCCTCTGCCGGCAGGGAAACGGAACGCAAGCAAGTTCGGATGGCGTTGATACAATCCGCGCTCGGGCCCGATGCATGTGCCCGCCATGCTTCCTTCAGCTGGGTTCTAATTTTGAGAGCCGGATTTAAAGAAGACAGCGGACTCTGCAACACGAGCGCAATCGCACCTCCCCGCAAGGTTCGCAATTCCCTTTCCGAGAGTTGGAGGAGGTCGAAATCCTGAAACTGGATTTCGCCTTCGGCCTGCGACCGCTTCTTATCGAGGAGACCGAGGATCGCCAGGGCCAACGTGCTCTTACCCGAACCGCTCTGTCCTACCAACCCCAGTACTTCGCCACGCTGAATTTCCAACTGCACATTGCGAAGAACCGCAGGCTTGTCGCCGTAACGTACGGAGAGGCGAGCCGACAGCAAAGTCCGGTTTTGTTGAGCATCGCGCAATATTGTTCTCATCCCCTTCGTTGTTCTGTGTTCTGTTTTCCCGATCCGCTGAATCTGTGCAAATCCGTGGCAAGAAGTTCGCTTACTTCGGCGACACCGTCAGCCGTTCCGCATTCCAGAAGGTTTGCGGTGACAAGATCACCGGAGCCGCGCCTTGCACTTTCGTCGAGATTGCCGAAAGCGCATTTTTGTTTACCAAGAAGATGAACGGTTCCTGCTCGACCGCGATTTCCTGAACGCGGTCAAAGGCTTCCTTCCGCTTACTGGCATCGCTGGAGGAGGCTTGCGTCCGCATCAGGAGATCGATTTCAGCTTCCCAATCAGTCTCCGGAGTTTTCTGTTGCGGGTTCCACTGGTGATTTCCGGATGAGCTAAGCCACACGTTCATCTCGCCATTCGGATCGAGATCAACATTGGTCAGGCCGAGCAGGATGGCCTCATAGTCGAAGCTCTGCGTCATCCGCTCGATCAGGGAGGGAAAGTCGAGCGTCACTACGTTGACGTGGATACCGATTTTTTGCAGGTCATCTTGGATCAGCACCGCCATACTCTCGCGTGACTTGTTCCCGGCATTCGTGGCGATGGAAAACACCACCTCATTGCCATCTTTGTCCTTGAGCGTTCCGTTTTCCAGGCGAAAACCGTCGCTTTGCAGAGCCTTTAAGGCTGCATCGGGACGATAGGTCTGCGGCTTGAGCCGACTGTTGAACCAGAACTTATTCGCCGGCGAAAATGGCCCCACGGCCGGCTGAGCATGGCCGTGAAAGACAACTCGGCTTAAGTCGTCGCGGTTGATCGCTTCCGAAATCGCCCGCCGGAAGTTTGCTGAGCGGAACCAGTTTTTCTTGTATCCGGGTATCGGCGCTTTCGCTACTTCGTTGAACCAGAGTTGCTCGCTATCGAGCGACGGTCCGGCATCGTGTACAAGTTGTGGCGATGTATTCGCCAGCTTGTCAAAATATTCGCTGTCGAGAGAATTGATCAGGTCCAATTCTCCGCGTTTGAAGTGCAGCATCTCCACATCGCGGTTCGGCTGGATATCCAAGCGCATGGAATCCAGGTAAGGCAGCTTCCGGCCCTGATCGTCGGTCTTCCAATAGTTAAGATTGCGCTTCAGGAGCACGGTAGCTCCCGGTTTGTAGTCGGCCACGACAAACGGACCCAGCACCGCCATTTCTTTTTTCGGCGAGTGCTCGGAAAGAATGGCAACCTGATCGAACAGGCGATCAAGCCCGGCCACCTGAGCGGGGAACCGGATGGAAATCTGGCTCGGCGAAAGAACTTTGGCGTCGACATTGCCGGCGCCGGAACGGAAAGCATCTCCGGTGGGGGAATGCAACGCCGGGTCCATCAATTGCCGGATGGTGTAAGCCACATCCTCGGCTGAAAAGGGAGTGCCATCGGAAAATGCAACTCCGCTGCGCAAGCGAAACGAGATCTCCCGCCCATCTTTCGAGACCTGCCACGACAATGCCAACCCAGGCTCGAGCTGCTGCGTCTGACGATTCACGCGCACCAATACTCCGCCCGTCAAATAACGGATCGCGGCAGAAGCATCGTCATCGACTTGCAGGGGATGGAACGTCTTTGGTTCGGAACGGAGGCAAAATCTCAGTTCGCCTTGACCTGCCGCCTGAGCCACGAAAACAAAGCAGATCGTAGCAACTGCAATTGCTCTCCAGTTCGTATTTGCTCTACCTTTCGAATTTCTCTCGTGGCGCTTCACGCAGCTATCTCCTCCTGCCTGGAAAGCAACGACTGAAATGACGTCACTACAACGACCAATAAGATCAGGGGCACAAACTTCCACGGTTCTTCCCCCACGGAGACCAAGCCTTCCAACTCCTTCAGCAAACTTCCCCACGATGGCATGGGCTCAGCAACGCCCAGTCCGAGAATTCCGAGGTTGGCTTCGCTCAATATGAAGACCGGGATCGAAATCCAAAACTGAGCGTAGAGCACGGGCCACAAATTAGGCATTATGTGCACCCAAAAGAGCCGTGGTCCGGGAAGGCCCGCCGCACGCGCCTGGCGAACAAAATCCGATGTACGCAAAGTTGCCGCGCTGGCGCACAACACTCGCGCGGCCGCGGTCCAGCCCAGAAGGCCCAGCAACAGAAATGTCACCAGCACCGAAACCAGCGGAGACACGTTCAGCGGCATCAGCGCCCTTGCCGTGATCAACAGGAACAACCAAGGCAGTGACAAGAACAGATCGGTTACCGCCATCGCCATCCGCGCCCACGCGCCACCGAGATATCCCGCAAGTCCGCCGATCATCGCCGCTATCAGTGTCGAAAGCAGCGCGGCGGCCGGAGCGAGCAACAGCGAAATGCGGGTTCCGTACAACACACGAGCAAAGCGGTCGCGCCCCAGTTCGTCCGTTCCCAGCCAGTGCGTTCGCGAGGGCGGAGCATCTGTTGCTTCACGGTATTGTCTGGCGTATCCCGCTGGGGCCAGCCAGGTCGCCGCCACTGACGCAGTGAGGACCAGCCCTAATACCACATACAACAGTTTTCTCCAGAGACTCATGCTCGCCGCCTCTGGACCATGTGTCCGATTAAATCTGCGCTGGAGTTGGCCAGCAAGGTTACAACGGTCACCAGCATCGTGATGTTCACCAGCAGCGGGAGATCGCGCGCCAAGGCCGCTTGCCACGCCAGTTGTCCGATGCCAGGCAGTCCACACAAAGCCTCGACGGGAATGGCCGCCCCAACCGCCATGCTCACCGATACTCCAGCGAGGGCGAGCAACTGCGGCGCCACGACAGGCACAACGTGCCAGAAAAGAATGCGAGCCTCGCCAAGCCCCTTCGCTCTGGCGGCGATGATATGAGGGCGGGAGTACGTCTTCATCAGGAGGTTTTGCGTGTAGCGCCATGTGTGAGGAAACACGATGAGCGCGATCGCCAAAGCACTGGACACATTCCACAACACGGAGAGCAGAACCAGTACGGCGGCTGGAACACAGAGAAATGTTCCGCCCACTGCGGTGGTGAGTGCGTCATAAGCGGGAACGTGCAACCATGCCGCGCTGAGCGCCAGGGTCAAGGACAACACCCACGCTAGCCCGAGACCCGCAAACAGCAGTCGCAGGGTGAGCGGAATGCGATCGCGCAGCAGATTGCGCACGGGCTGTCCCAACGCGAGTGATGTTCCCAAGTCGCCCTGCGCAGCCCGCTTCATGTAAGAGAAATAAAACCGGAAGACGTTATGGTCTTTGTGCCTGGCATCGCGTAAGGCTTGGACGCTCTGTGCGTTCAAGTGCGGATCCAGTTCTTCTTCATCTGCGTCGAAGCCTGGCGCAAGCCGCACCAGCGTAGCGGAGAGCAGTCCTCCAAGAAGGACGGTCGCCAGCAGAGCCAGCGCATGCCCGGCAATTTTCCATCTCAAGCTCCCCATTTACTCTCCTGAAGCGCCGTGCGCCAGAGTATTTCCGAGGGCGGCGGATTGTGCATGGTGCTCCTGTTTTACGGAATACATGCGCCGGTCAGCGCGAGCCAGCAACTCCTCCACGTCATACCCGTCTTCGGGACAGAAAGCGGTTCCCACGCTAAGAGTAGTGACATCGTGTCCGCAAATGTGGTGTCCCGCTTCCACGGCGGCCTGATTCAACCGGCTTGCCTTTTCCTCGACGCCTGCAGCAGAGAGACCGGGAGCGGTGACCACAAACTCGTCGCCGCCCATGCGCGCCACGTAGTCGTAGCCACGGCAAGCGACCTTGAGCCGAGTGCTGAACTCCCGCAGCAGTTTGTCTCCTTCCAGATGGCCGAATGAATCGTTGATCTTTTTCAGCCCGTCGATGTCGCAGACCATCACTGCGAGCGAAGACTTCATGCGTCGGCACCGGGCCACCTCCTGCGACAAGTGCATAAATAGCGAGCGGGCATTGGGCAGTCCCGTGAGGTAGTCGGTAGTCGCCGAACTCTCCGCCTGTTGATACTTGAGGGCGTTTTCCACCGCCAGGGCCACCTTCGAGGCCACGGCCAGCAGAATGCGCAGGTGGTCCGGCGTAAAAGCCTCCGGCGTCGAGTGATACATGGAGAGGACGCCGACCACTCCACTCAATCCCTGCAACGGAACGGCCAGCGCCGAAGCGAGGGCGACGCTCTTCTCTGGATCAACGGAGTAGCCAGCCTCCACCTGCGGGTTGCCATTGAGGATGGGCTTGCAATTCTCGGCCACCCAGCCGCATAAGCCTTCGCCTACGCGTATCTTCATCGAGGAGAGGACGCGGAAGTTTTCGCCGCTAACCAGTTCCGGCAGCAACCAGCCATTCCGGTTGACGAATACGGCAATCGAATCGCAAGGAATTAGCTTGCGTAAACGCATCGACAGCACCGAAAGAGTCTCGCTCAAACTTAAGGAGTTGCCGAGATCCTGGCTCAACTCGAACATGGCTTGCGCTTCTTGCCTGGCCGATGCGATCGAGGTCAGGAAATCGGATTCAGCTGGAGGGTTCTCCGCCCATTTCTCGAATCCTGTGGCCGGAGCGTGGCCTCGCTCCACACGCAGATTTCTGGAGAATTCACACGGAACGAAACCGTCGTCAGGGATTTGTGCGATGGCTTCCAGTTCCACATAACGGCGCTCCAGTACAGCCACGATTTGCGGGTCAAACCAAATGCCCGCTTTTTCTTTCACCGTCTGCATAGCCCGGTCAAGCGGAATTGCCGGACGATATTGCCGATCGGACGCCAGCGCATCGAGGCAATCGACGACTGAAAGAATCCGCGCTCCAATTGGAATCTCCGCGCCGGCTAAGCCCGCGGGGTACCCTGAACCATCCCAACGTTCGTGATGGGACCGCACGATTGGTGCCACAGGATAGGGGAAGGCTACCCTGTCCAGAATTTCCGCGCCAACCAGCGGGTGCACCTTCATTTTCTCGAACTCTTCCGGAGTGAGCTTGCCCGGTTTGTTGATGATGTGCTCGGGCACGGCGAGTTTTCCGATGTCGTGCAGCAGAGCCGCCGCGCGCAATGCCTCGATCTCTCCCGGGGAGAGGCCGATCTCTTTGGCGATTTCCACCGCGTAAGTGCGTACGCGCTGCAGATGTGTATGCGTGGTGTGGTCTTTTGCTTCGATGGCCAGGGCCAGAGCCTCAATGGTCCGCATGTTCAGGGATGCGATCTGCTCGACGTGCCGCTTCTCGATCTCGACCCGCTCCTTCTCCGCTTCGAGGCGCCCCAGATATAGTCGGTAGGAGCGGTAGACCCAATAAATCAGCGGCAAGACCAGCAATGAGGTCTGCCAGCCCGCACGCCGGTTAACAATGCCCACCAGCGCCACCGCGGCCGCTCCGACGAGATAGTAGGGAAACGACCAGAAATAGCACTCCGACCATACCTTTCGGCTCGACTTGTTTTCTGTCAGAGCAATGACCAGCGAAATTGGCAGGGTATTTCCTAGAAAGAAAACCAATGCGGCCACCATTAGCAGGACTGGTTTATTGCTCCCCACTCTGGCGTCCAGCCAGTGATAGCTGACGTAGCAGACTGCACTGGCATTGGCCATCATTCCGAACACATTAAAGAGAACTTTGACCGGGTCCAGCCGGTTGCGCGCGTGCCAGACGCTCTGCACCAAGGTGGCCGTGCAGCCGATGACCAGCGTTTCCGGCAGGCTTAGCTCCATCACGCCAAGAAGAATGAATAGAAAATTCACCGACATTGTCCCGTCGATGCCTGGCAATTGCACCTTCAAGCTGGAGGCCAGGACGGCCACAGCCAGATAGCAGACAAATCGGGTCAGGTCGGCGGACTGCCAGTGCCAGAGGGCGGAGCACAGCACTACCACTCCGAACGAGACCGCGATCCCGACAAATAGTTTCGTCTGAGTCGACATTAGCGACGCGATTGCTTTGGCGTGGGGAAGCGACAGGGCACGCCCCTAGCGTGGCAAACGGCCCACACTTCAGACGAGCCTAATCAGAGGAATCCTATTGTTATTACAGGGCTTTAAGTAGCTTACCGACGTAACTCCCGAGCGGCACGGCCGGATCATTTTGTTATTGACGTAACTCAGAATTGCGGACTGGCTTTGTTTTTCTTCAAGAGTACCCAATTACTTTAGTTACGGTTTAAAGCTTCATAGTTCCTGCCACCCATGATCTCTGTGTCAAGATCGATGCCAAACGCGCGGGAATGCCATCAGCCAATCTCAATCCGCAGCCTCGAGTGCCGAAAAACGCTAGCGCTGACGCAAGCCTTGCGTGTTCTGGTGAGTTTGCCGCTGCTCTCGATGCTGGCGCTGTCGGCGGGGTCGCGATGGTCGCAGCCAATCTCGAAGGCAACATCACAACCTGCGATGAAGCAACGCTGAGGATCTTCGGTTGCACTCCGCCTGAGGTTCTTGGCAAAACGCTCGCAGCTCTTGCTTTTGGGGACGACGGGCTCGACCAGCGCCAACTGCAGAAGACTCTGGTGGCTGCCGTACTGGAGCACGGTCGCTTTCGATCTCTTCAGCGGCGTCAATCCCGATCCGGAAAACAAGTCACCACGGAATTGTCCGTCACGTTGCTTCGTGACGCCGCCTCCTCGCCTGCGGGGATGGTTGCCGTCATTTCGGTGACGGAGCAACCATCAAGCGCCGCCTCGGCACAAGATACGGAAATGGACGATAAGGCGCACACCGTTTCGCGCCAGGTTGAGGGCGCAACCCTCATGCTTGCTAGTCCCTTGATGCATCGATTCATGCGCATGGTGGATCGCGTTGCCGGCCACACCGAGAGCGTACTGATCACCGGCGAGACCGGAACTGGTAAAGAGCTTATTGCCCGTGCCATCCATCAATCCTCGCACCGTCGCAGCCGGCCTTGGGTGGATATCAACTGCGCCGCCCTTCCGGAGAACCTGGTCGAGAGCGAGTTGTTCGGATATGAAAAAGGGGCATTTACCGGCGCAGATTCGTCCAAAGCTGGCCTATTCGAACTGGCAGACAAGGGCACGCTGTTCCTGGACGAAATTGGTGAACTGCAGCTTCAGACTCAGGTAAAGCTCTTGCGCGTGCTGGATGGGCATCCTTTCTACCGCCTAGGCGGGCACCGGAAGATCAAAGTCGACGTCCGCATCGTCGCCGCTACAAATCAGGATCTGGATGCCGCCGTCGCGGCCGGCCGTTTTCGGCAGGATCTGTTTCACCGGCTGGGGCAATTTCAGCTGCGGGTACCTCCGCTGCGCGAACGCCCAGAGGAGATCATCGCCCTAGCAGAACATTTTCTCGCACTCAAGAGTCCAAACAGTTCGTTCGCGCCCGATGCGATTTCCACACTGCTCTCTCACCCGTGGCCCGGAAACATTCGCGAGCTGCGCAATCTAATTGCGCGAGTGGCACTGGAGTCGCGGGATCGCGAGATCGACAAATCGCAGATTACCGGAGCGATGTCCGGTAATCCGGCGGTCGTGCGCCAGAGTGCTTCAATGCCGATTGGCAATCTCGACAGTATGGAAGAGCAGATGATCATCCGCGCCCTGGAGCGCAGTGGGGGCCATCGCAGCCAGGCTGCCGAACAACTTGGCATCTCCCGCCGCACTCTCAGCCGCAAGCTGAAGGAATACAGGATCAACGTCAACCCCGGCGAGGCTACAAGTTCTTTGGGAGTTATCAGTACCGATCAGCAGAAATTCTTCCGCGCCCCCATCCAGCTTTCTGTTGTCTTGAAAAACCAGCAGGGGGAGGAAGCGTCTGTCGACGGCGTGAACCTTAGCACTGGCGGTATGGGGCTAGACGGCCTGAAAGAGCCGATGCGCTTTACCGGTCTGCTCGACGTGAGTTTCCCGCTGCCCGATAGTGAAACCATTTTTCGAGCGAAAGCTCGCATCGTATGGTTCGGGGGTGAAGGACGTGTCGGGATCCGCTTTGCGGTGATCGACCCCGCTCTGTTCGAACAGCTGCAACACTGGACCAACAAGAAAATGAAGGATGAAGGCTGGGAATTGCCCGCCTGAGAAATCGATCGCCACTTCCTATTCGCCCACCAACGCTCGCAAGTTTCACAAAGTCGTAGCTGTCGAGCAAACGCGGTGTAGGAGTGGATACCCTACGTTGCTAGGGGAGGATCTGATACTTGCACCATCAGTTTGCCTTGATTGGAACCGTCGAATAATTTGTTGATCGCGACCGGCGCCTCCTCGAGGCCCCGCACGATATCCACTCGATACTTCAGCTGGCCTGAGCTGTACCACTCGGTAAAGCTACTCACCATCTCCTTTAGCTTCGAAGAGTAGTCGGTTGCGATGAAACCCTGAATCTTTAGCCGCTTGCTGATCACCAACGCGAAGTTGGCGGGTCCCGGGACCGGTTGTATGGCGTTATACAGAGAGATCATCCCGCAAGCCACCACCCGGCCAAAGGTATTCATCAGGTAGAGAGCCGTTTCGAGGATTTCTCCTCCAACGTTTTCAAAATAAATATCCACTCCATTCGGACATGCAGCTCTCAATTCTTTCTTGAAGTTGGCCTCTTTATAGTTCAGTGCGGCGTCGAAAGCGAGTTCCTCTCGCAGCCAGTTGCACTTCTGGTCGGATCCGGCGATGCCGACTACACGGAGACCCTTAATCTTGCCGATCTGGCCAACCAGTGAGCCGACTGAACCCGCGGCCCCGGAGACCAGTAAAGTTTCGCCGGCCTTAGGCTGCCCCACTTCCAAAAGTCCGGCGTAGGAAGTTAACCCCACCAATCCAAACAGCCCAAGATAAGCCGAAAACGGTAGTTGGTTTACCGGCAACTTGGTCACAGCTTCACCATTAGAAAGTAGATAGTCTTGCCAGCCGAACATCCCCTGCACTCTGTCACCTGCGGAAAATTTTGGGTGATTTGATTTCTCCACAAGTCCGACCGCCAAACCGCGCATGACTTCACCAATCTGCACGGGCGGGACGTAGGACGGACGGTCAACCATCCACCCGCGCATCGCTGGATCAAGCGAGAGATATACACTGCGAATCAGAAGCTGCGCTTCCGCCGGCTCGGGTATGGCTTCGGACACAAACTCGAAGTTGTCGGGCTTGATCAGCCCTGTGGGCCGCGATTTAAGGCGCCATTGGCGGTTTACTCGATTAGACATCGCCATTGCAACCCAGCCTTCTTTGTTGAAGAAAGATTTTTTTCGTAGGACGCATCACGGTCAGACCGTATAGCTTCCTGCAGCCAAAAGGCGGCTGGCAATGTTCCGCCGCAGTGCAATCGCATCCACTGGATCGTAGTTGGCGAAACCGCGAAGTGCGGCCATATTCTCCCGCAACGCGTTATTGCCCGAACACGCGCCGATCACACTTCGAGCCGAGATCTCGACTCGATCCATGGCCTCGCGCAGAAACACGGCGCACATGTTGGCCGCATTTGTCCCTTTGCCCAATGCGGTCAGCTTGCGAGTTCGGAGCAGGCTTGACTCCATGGCGAAAACCTCCATGGCGATGTCGGAAATGTTCATCAGAACCTCCTGCTGTTTTTCCAGGTCGGCTCCATACTTTTGATATGCAATCCCAATCGTGAACAGCGCAATATTTTTCGCGTTGTGGACCAACCGTGTTTCTTCGTCGGCGCTCGCCGAGCCGGTTGCTCGTTTACCAGTCCCGCTGAGTACCGCCTGAACGGCCTGCATGAGCGCCAATTGTCCACGTGCGGCACGCTTCAGCAGCATGCCGGTTATCAGAAGCCGATTGATTTCGTTGGTGCCTTCGAAGATTCGGTTAATTCGCGAATCACGGTAAGCCCGTTCCACTGCGTAATCCTGATGGTAGCCATAGCCGCCGTGGATCTGCACGCCTTCATCAACAACGTAGTCCAGCATTTCGGAGGCATACACCTTGATCATCGAGCATTCCGCGGCGTATTCTTCGACGGCCTTGAGTTCGATCTGGGCATCAGCGTGCTGGTCGTGAACGGACTGTGCCAGTTGGTTTTCGATGAGCCCTACCACGCGCCAGACCATCGATTCCACCGCGAACGTACGAATCGCCATCTCGGCCAGCTTGTGCTGGATGGCACCGAACTCCGCGATTGCCGAACCAAAAGCCTTGCGTTCTTTGGCATATTTCAGGCAGATGGCAAGGACGTTCTTCGCACCACCCACCGCCCCCGGGCCAAGCTTCAGCCGTCCTATATTCAGGATGTTGAAAGCAATGATGTGCCCGCGACCAATTTCGCCGAGCACATTCTCGGCTGGAACCCGAACATTGTCGAAATACACGGCCGTGGTCGAACTCCCCTTGTTTCCCATCTTGTGTTCTTCAGCGCCGCTGGTCACACCGGGAAAGCTGCGTTCTACGAGAAAGGCCGTGAACTTCTCGCCCCCTACTTTGGCGAACACGGTAAACAAGTCAGCGGCGCCTCCGTTAGTGATCCACATCTTCTGTCCGTTCAGCACGTAGTACTTGCCGTCTGGACTGAGATCGGCACGGGTGCGCACCGCAAGCGCATCTGAGCCGGCCAGCGGTTCGGTTAACGCGTAGGCGGCCAGCAGGTCAACTTTCGCCAGCCTGGGAAGATATCTTCGCTTCTGTTCTTCGTTGCCAAAGAAAAGAACAGGCAACGTGCCGATTCCAGTGTGCGCTGAATGCCAGGAGCCATAAGAAGCGTCTCGGGCCAGATGCTCACCCGCGATCATCACAGAGGGGAAGTCCATCTCCATCCCACCGTATTCTTCTGGAATGGGTATCGCCGCGAGCCCCAGTTCAGCAGCTTTGCGCAGCACCTCCAGCGCGACCCCCGGCTTCTGCTGACGGATTGCTTCGAGATGAGGTTCCACATCGTTCGCCCAGAACTGGTCGACCGTCCGGGCAATCGCGAGGTGCTCCTCGTTCAGATCTTCAGCCGTGAAAACTTCGTTGGGCGCGCGATCCTCGATAAGGAACGCACCACCCTTTACTTGAAGAGGAGTTGCAGCCGCGGTGGTCATGGTCTTCTCCAGCTCGAACGTTTGAGCAAATCTGCCAGCGTGATCCAGATATCCAAATGACCTGAAGTCGAGACTTCAAAGCCACCGATTCATTCCCTTAGCCTTTCCGGGAAATCATACCCGAAATTGTGTTAGTCTATATCAGATATTAGTAGCTAACGTCAAATTACAGGGGCGGGTCGATTCGAACAAATCTTTTTGCTGCGATTTTGGGAAGCGTCGATGAAAGCTCCGTAAGCTTGCATTTGTTGCCATCGGTCAGGGCAGCCGAAAGCCGCTAGCCGGTGGCGCGTCCGCAACACCATTCGGGAGAAAAAGGATTATGGCTGGCATTGAGGTCGCTGCACGGCGAAGGGTTCGGAAACCCAGGAACTTGATGAGCCGAATCACTACGGCGCAGATCGAGGAGGTCCCAGGGCTTCGCGAACGCAAGAAGGCGCGACTGCGCCAGCAAATCATCGAGACTGCCATCCGTTTGTTCCGCAAGCAAGGCTATGAGAGAACCCGGGTCGATGATATCGTCAGGATTCTTGAAATCAGCCAGCCTACTTTTTTCAGGTATTTTCCCAGCAAGGATGCGGTTCTGCGGGACGTAGGCAGGCTCGGCTTCGAATGCATCGCGGAGCACCTCAAATCAGAACTCTCCACGAAAGCGGACACTGCCGAGCGCCTGCATCGGCTGTATCATGCCCTGGCACTCGAAGCGGAAGCCGACCGGCCCTTATGGAAAGCGGTTGTGCTGTCCGGAGCTATGGATCCGGTGCGTTCTCCCGCGGTGCGCGCAGTGGAGGGAGTTGCGGTCAGCCTGCTCCAGGAAATTCTTGCACAAGGGCAGAAACGCGGCGAGATCACCACTGCGTTTCCTCTCGTGCATCTCGCCGAATTCATGGAGGCGCTCTACCACACAGTGGTCCGCCAATGGACGGTCGATCTCACCGGACCCCATAAACTGACCGAGCGCGTCGATAGCGCCGTGGAGTTTTTTTTGCGCGGTGTAAAGCCCTGATCGGCTGTCGAACTCGTTCTCCCCGCTTTATTTTTCGAGGCGCACAGTGAAATGAAGGCCGCTGTCCTGCACGATTTCAAGAAAAAGCTGGTCATCGAAGAAGTCGCACCGCCTCGTCCCCAGGCAGATGAAGTCTTGATCCAGGTGGAAGCCTGTGGAGCTTGCCACTCCGACTTGCACGTGGCTGATGGTGACTGGACCCAGTTGGCGGGAATCGTGAAACGACCGCTCATTCTCGGCCACGAAATCGCCGGTCACATAGTGGAGAAGGGTGAGGCGGTGCACGACCTCCAAATAGGCGATCGCGTTGGCGTGCCATGGATTCACTGGAGCTGCAGCGAGTGCGAATTCTGCCGCGAAGGCAACGAAAACCTGTGCATCCGGCAGAAGATCACAGGCGTCACTGTCGATGGTGGCTATGCGGAATTTGCGAAAGCGCCCGCCAGTCACGCGCTGAAAATTCCGGATAATCTTTCTGGGCTCGAAGCCGCTCCACTTTTTTGTGCCGGGGTTACCGTTTATCGGGCCCTGAAAAGCGCGGGGATTTTGCCCGGGCAGCGTCTGGCGGTTTTCGGTATTGGCGGTCTGGGACACCTTGCGGTGCAGTTCGGGCGCGGGTTGGGCGCAGAAGTAACCGCGATCGACATTTCAGAAGAGAAGCTTGAACTGGCCAGAGCTTTTGGCGCCACCCATGCCTTCAATGCCGCCGCGACTGATGTGGTGAAGCAGTTGCGCCGCAAAGGGGGAGCTCATGTTGTACTCGTTACCTCCGCCGCGAAGGCAGCCTACGACACAGCTTTTTCTTGCTTGCGGGCGACCGGCACTCTTCTTGTCGTGGGCTTACCTGCCGAAAACATCTGTTTTCCACCGATTCTGATGGCTGCTGGAGAAGTTCGGATCCAGGCGTCTGCGGTGGGGACGCGAAAGGACTTGCGGGAAGTCCTCGCAATGGCCGCCGCCGGTAAGGTGCGCTGCCAGGTGGTCG
>Ga0073928_10003641_pt1 | contig 23962 bp, 16 predicted proteins | sample PaiPotPPA55metaG_FD_76969 | JGI IMG/M metagenome (GOLD analysis project Ga0073928, IMG submission 76969) | Iron sulfur acid spring bacterial and archeal communities from Banff, Canada, to study Microbial Dark Matter (Phase II) - Paint Pots PPA... ...
GCTGGTCCTGCTGCACGGGCTCGAAGGATCGTGCGACTCGGGTTACATGCTTGGCACAGCGGAAAGGGCGTGGACCGCGGGATTCAACGTGGTGCGGCTCAACCAGCGCAATTGCGGCGGGACGGAGCAGCTCACGCCGACGCTCTACCACTCAGGGTTGAGCGGCGATATCCGCGCCGTGATCATGGAATTGATCGAGCGCGACGGCCTGCGCGAAATTTTTGCGGCGGGATACTCGATGGGCGGAAACCTGGTGCTCAAAATGGCCGGAGAACTGGGGAGCGACGCGCCTCCCGAGCTTTGCGCCGTCGCGGCCGTGGCGCCTGCTTTCGATTTGAAAGCATGCGCGGATGCTCTGAGCCGGCGGGAAAACATCATTTACCAGCGCCACTTCGTCCGCGGACTCAAGCGGCGCATGCGCTACAAAGCAAGCCTGTTTCCGGAGCGATACCCGATCGACAGGATGCGCGGGATCCGCAGCGTCCGGGATTTCGACGGCCAGATTACCGCGCGGTTCTGCGGCTTTCGAGATGCCGATGATTACTACGCGCAGTCGAGTGCCGGACGCGTGCTCGCGCAGATCGGTATTCCGGCGCTGATCGTGACCGCGCAGGACGATCCATTCGTTCCGTTCGTGTCTTTCGCGCACACAGCGATGCGCGAAAATTCGAACATCACGCTTGTGGCGACGCAAAACGGCGGGCACTGCGCTTTCATCTCGCGCGCCAGCGGTGTCGCGCGATTCTGGGCCGAGGCGCGCGTTGTGGAATTTTGCCGCGCGAAATCGGGGCTGCTAACGTGACGGCGCTAGGCGATCGGTTTTTCGAGCGACGGCGCAAATCCCGGCGTAAGCAGAAGCGCCGCGCCGGATTCGCTGATCGCCATGTCGTCTTCGCAGCGCAATCCGTATTCTCCCGGGACGTAAATTCCCGGCTCGTTCGAGAAGGTCATGCCCGGCTTGAGAATCGTGCGATTTCCGCGCACGAGGTAAGGCCATTCATGGCCATCCAAGCCCATGCCGTGGCCCAGGCGGTGCGTGAAGTATTTGTAGCCGGGGCCAAAACCCGCGTCGGTAATTACTTTGCGTGCGGCGTCGTCCACCGAGCCGCATTCGCGGCCGGCCACCGCCGCGGCCAGCGCGGCATCCTGCGCTTTGCGGACGATCTCGAACGCGCGCGTGAGTTTTTCCGTCGGCTTGCCGAAAACGCCCGTGCGCGTGACATCGGACTGATAGCCTTCGACGGTTGTTCCGTCGTCCATCAGCACGGCGTCGCCTTCGCGCAACATCCGGTTCTCGCGTGTGCCGTGCGGCGACGCCGCCGCGGGTCCGAACAGCACAAACGCATCGCCTCGGAGGCCCATGCGTGCGTAGCCTCGGGCGACCATGTCCGATACGTCGCTCTGCTTCATGCCTTCGCGCAGGGACGCGAATGTGGCGCGATACACGTCGCAGGTTGCGGCACATGCGAGACGCATCAGTTCAAGTTCGTGCTCGCTTTTTCGCGCGCGGCATCCGACGGTGACCGTATCCGCGGTCGCGTAGTCGAGCGAAGGAGCCGCGCTGCGCAAGCCGTTGAAGAACGCAAAGCGCGTCGTTTCTTCAATCCCCGCACGGCCGGTGCGAGCGCCGCGTTCCGCAAGCCAACTTGCAGCAAGCGCGTAGGGGCTTTCGTCTTCCTGCCACGCGCGAATTTCGATGGGCCAGCGAATGAGTTCGCTTACGCGGCCTTCTTCAAAGGCCGGGCAGACGAGCGCCGGGTCGCCCTGGCGAGGGAGAAGCAGAGCGAGAAGGCGTTCGCTGGGCCACCAGCGAATTCCAGTGAAGTAAGCGAGCGTTGTCCCGGGCGTGACGTAGAGCGCATCAAAGCGCGGCTTGGCGTCCGTCATCAATTGCTGCGCGCGGGCGATGCGGGCCTGGAATTCTTCGGTGCGAATCGGTTTCACGCGATCCCCGAGAGGCTTGAGCGTATCGAAAGCGGGCGGCAGCGCTGGTGGGGATTCCTGGAGTGCGCGGGTGCGCGCGCCGCGGGGTGCTCCGAAAATCGCACCGGTGGCGATGCTTGCGGGCGCGATCGAAGCGGTCTTAAGAAGTTCACGCCGCGAGATTTTCATTCGGATCCTCTGAGTCGCAACCTAGTGGAAGTGGGAGATCAGCACCGCATCGGTCACGTCGCGTCCGCTCGAGTAAAGGATTTGCTTGCCGTCCGGAGAGATCGAAGCCGCCCACACACGAGTGTCCGGAGGGAAGCTCGCAATGCGCTTAGGAGATGCGGGTGGCGTACCGGGAGCACCAATGGGCTGCGCCCAGATCGTCGGCGTCTCCTCTTTGTACACGGCGTAGATCACGTTTTTCCCGTCCTTCGTCCATTCCAGCTTGTGGCCGCCGTCACCTGCTTCCGAAACAACTTCGTTCGGAACATCGAAGAGTTTTCGGATTTCGCCGCCCTCGAGGCCCACGATGGCGATCTTCGGCGCCTTGGAGGGATCAGGGCGGTAAAAAGCGGCGATGGTCTGATTGTCCGGAGAAATCTGAGCGGACTGCATGAATTCCTTTGTGAGCTGAGTTGGTGTGCCGCCATCGATACCAACTCGCATCACGTGGCCGGTGCCGGTGGCGTCGGAATAAACGGCGAATTTTCCGTCGGGAGAACACGCAGGGACAATATCAAGGCTGCCCGTGGTGATCTGCTTCGAGTTGCCGCCATCGATGTCTGCGCGCCAGATGGAGATGCCTTGAGATTGGTTGCGCGCGCTGAAGATAAAATGCTGGCCGTCCCCGCAAGCTGCCGGCCACAGAGGCTCAACAGCGTTCAGAGCAAGATCGCGAAGATTGCTGCCGTCCGATGTGACGCTGGCAAAGCGAATCACGCCACCCGAGTAGTAGCCGTAAATGATTTTGTCGCCGGGCGCCCAGGTGATGCCGCCCAGACCGTCAGCGCGGCCCACACCGCTGGTAACCTGGCGCGGCGAAGAGAACGATACGGCGCTCCCAAAGTTGGTGATGGAAAGGCTTGCTACCAGAGAAACCTGAACGGTTGCGAGCGCCGAGCCATCGGCGGTGATCGTGCTTCCGATGTAAAAGTTCAGATCGTTCGTGACGCGGCGCGCTTCGGCGGACGGATAGGTTACCTGCCATATCTGTGGATTCACGGACATTTTGTCTGCTGGCGCAGCAAAAACGATAGCCGAACCGTCGGGCAGCCAGGACATTTGGCGCGGACCGCTCCAATTTCGAGAACCCAAGCGGGTCTTGGTTCCGGAATTCACGGCGACCGTTTCCACGTTGAAATTCATGAAGTCGCCGTTCGGAGTTTCAGACACGGCGATGCGCCCACTGTCCGGAGACCAGGCCGGGCCGTTGGTGGAAAAAAAAGCCGGATCATTGAGGACCGCAAGGTTGGATTCGCCGGTGCCATCCGCGTTGGCGATTATCAGATTGGACGTTTTATTCCTGCTCGCTTGCCGCACGAAAACGATTTTCTTGCCATCCGGCGAAAAATCGATGGGACTGTCGACATCCACGATCAATTGGCGAGGCGCACCGCCCAGGGAGGGGACTTGCAAGAGAGTCCCCACTCCCTTGGATTCATCGCGTTTGACGAAATAGAGGTAGTTGCCATCGCGCGAGAACGTGAGCCCGGCAATTTCTCCCTCGGAGCCGGGAACCACTTGCGCGCTGCTGCCCGTGCCGAGCTGCCGCACCCAAATGCCGTGGCCGACTCTGTCGTCCTGCACGTACGCGAGCCACTTGCCGTCGGTTGAAATGGCAGTGGAATGGATGTTGCCGGTGGAAGTGACCGGCGTAATCGTCATTTCAGCGAAGGACGACGAAGTCGACTCGTGCTTCGGCTGACGCAGATGCAAAACGAGCGCGATAAAAGCGGCGATAACTATCACAGCGCCGGCAATCTTTATCCACGGAACGCGCTGCGGCAGCGCTGTGGCCGCCGACGCTGCCGGGGAGCTTGCCGTCGCAGGACGAGCCGCTACGCCTCCCGAACCTGGAGCAGCGCTCGCGGCGGGCCAGGTGCTGCTCGTTGCGGCTGAAACTCTTGCTGAATCCGTGTCGCGCTTCAGGCGCTTCAAATCGGCGCGGAGCTCGGCAGCGGTTTGATATCGAAGATCGCGGTCCTTTTCGAGCGCTTTGCCGATAATTTCTTCGAGCTTCGGCGGAACGCTGGGGTTAAGCGTGGAAGGGGCCGCGGGATTCCTGTTGAGGATCGCATCGAACACAACGGCGGACGTGTTGCCAACGAAAGCAGTTTGTCCCGTAGCCATTTCGTATAGGACGACGCCGAGGCTGAATAGGTCCGTTCGCGCGTCGAGCGCCTCGCCCCGCGCTTGCTCGGGCGACATGTAGGCGACGGTACCCATGGTGGAACCCGGGCTGGTGAACAGCAAATTGTCGGATGTGGCTTGCAACGTGGTCGGGCCGGCTCCAATAGCTTCGGCTACGCGCGAGGAAGTGGACTGTTTGGCGAGGCCGAAATCGAGGATCTTGGGTTGTCCGCGCATGGTGATGAAGATATTCGCGGGCTTGATGTCGCGATGGACGATGCCGCGCGCATGCGCCGCATCTAGTGCGTCGGCGATCTGGATGCCGATATCGAGGAGCAGGTCTATCGGGAGAGGGCGGCCGGCGATTCGCTCGCGCAGAGTCTGGCCTTCGAGCAATTCCATGACGAGGAACGGCTGGCCATTGTGTTCGCCGACGTCGTGGATGGTGCAGATTCCCGGGTGATTCAAGGAAGAAGCCGCGCGAGCTTCGCGCTGGAAGCGTTCGAGGGAAAGCGGATCTCGAGCCAGATCCGAGGAGAGGAACTTCAGCGCGACCTGGCGCTCCAAGCGAGTGTCTTGTGCGCGGAAAACCTGGCCCATGCCGCCGCTGCCGACGGGTTCGATGATTCGGTAATGGGAGATCGTTTCGCCAATCATAGTAAAAGTGTTCTGTGGCTGCGCTGGCAATCGTAAACAACTCGCGGCAGGGGCGCAAGCGGCGAAACGACAAAAGTTGTCACCACGTCGTGCACGCGCGCATTTAAGTGCTGTGCCTACAATCCGGTGAATAAAGTCGCGGCCGGGCCTCGCGAATTTAGAACTTGTTTACTGCATTTTTCTCGAACTAATCCTGCAACTTTTCACGGAAGCTTGTGTTTTACGGACAGCAGCCGAAAGAGTGTTTCGGCCCCAATCTTTCGATCTTAGAGTGAGGAGAATTGTGATGCGGAATTCAAAAGCTATGGGTGTGTTCTCTACGTTTCTCGCAGCGCTGGTTCTCTCCAGCTGCGGTGGCGGGATGTCGTCCAGTGGGGCGGCGCAATCGCAGATGGGCTCGGTTTTCACGGTCGGCACGGATGCTCCGCTGCCGAGCGTGGTTTCGTGCGAGATTAACGTGATGGGCGTCACGCTGAATAACGGCACAACAAACGTGCCGGTGCTCACCACGCAGCAGGTGGTCGATTTTGCGCGGCTCAGCGGTCTGCATCAGCTTCTCGATCTGAATGCCGTGCCGACCGGAACTTATTCGTCGGCGACAGTAACGCTGGCTTCGCCGGTGATCGGTTTTATCGACACCACGAAGACGCCTCCCGTGGTGAATACGATAAACGGAACTCTCACGACTTCCACAGTGACGGTGAATTTCAAGCAGCCCTTTGTGTTGAACAACGCGGATATGGTCGGTTTGCGCATGGAGTTCGATCTGCGGCAGTCCTTGCAGACGGATAGCACCGGACAGGTTACGGGAATGGTCAATCCAACGTTCCATATGCAACTGCTGGACGCGGCGAATTCCGAAGTCTCCATCGATGACTTCTACGCCGGTGTTGTTTCGGTTAGCGGGCCGACTACGTTCCTCGTGCAGGGACCGAAGGGCCGCCAATGGACCGTTCAGGTTAGCGACAGCACGGTGATGGATGACGCGGATACGCCGATCAGTGCGTACACTATCGATACGATCGTCGAAATCTCCGGGCAACTCGATCCTGTGTCGAAAAATATCGACGCTTCCGAGATTGAAGTTGTCTCGACGGATGGTTTCTTCCTTCGTGGATTGCTGACGAGCGTTCGCCCACCGGCCGGTGCGCCAGCCACGCAGGTGGATCTGTTCGTTCGCGTGGAACTGCCTGATATTACGGGGCTCTCGGATGGCCAGATTGAAACTCTCAACCTCAATGGTTCGGAAGTTTACAGAATCGGGCATATCAATCTGCCGATTACGACATTGCTTTTCAACAACTCGGCGCTCGCAGCGGGACAAGTTGTCAGCGTCGGTGGGAAACTCGTAACCACGAACGGCGTACCCACTCTGACCCCTCATCGCGTTGTTCTACGCCGGCAGGGGCAGGCGGGAACTTGGGTACCGGGCAGCACCAACATCGTGTCCGGAAACATCGGCAGCTTCCAACTGAACGATGATTCCACGGCGGGGATTCTGCTTCCGAACCCGCTTACAGTGCTCACAACCAATCAGACGACGTTCATCAATCTCAGCGGACTCTCGGCGCTGTCAGGTACGCAGGCGCTGCCGATCCGCGTGGTTGGTTTCATCCTCATCGATCCTGCGACCGGTCAGCCAGTGATGGTCGCTCGCGCCGTGGAGGAACTGACCGCCGACTAAACGATGGGAATTTCCATGGGAGGTACCAATGCCCTCGCTTCTCGCGGAGCGAGGGCTTTTTTTTGGGCAGCTTTTCGGGAAGTCAACTCGGGAGGGCAGCGTCGCGTGCGTCTGAATCGCGGGATCACCTAATGCTGAAGCGAACGCTTACTCCATACGAGTTGCCAGAAGGCGCTTTCCCTTCGTCTCGATTTCAATCGCGATGGGCGGCCGTACCGCGGCCCCCTGTTTGATCTCTCCGCGGACGAGTCCGTTCGGCCCACTCCCATACCGGGTCAAATCGAATACCGAGTGGTTGCAGGGATCGGCTACCATCGCGTGTTGCGCCCGGTACTTGTATTCTGTCTCGAGCTTTTGCAAGTCGGTTACCCATTCCATCTCGCACGTACCGTATGGCTCGCGCAGTGAAAAACCCCAGTACGTCCCGCCGGGAAGGTGAACAATCATCGCCGGTATTTGCTCGCCGTTAATCGTGCTATGGAACAGGAACTTCTTTGCCGCCCACGTGCTTGCTAGCTCGTCCGTGGTGGCGACTTCTCCAGGCGCCACCGGCAGATTCGAGGCAGCAGTTGGGGACGCCGCCGAGGCGGCTGCCGGCAAATCGCTAGTTTGTGCCGGAGCGATTTCTTCAGCCGGCGTTCGACGGATCCACCAGACCGCCACGATGACTAGAACCAGCACGCCCGCGATTGAGAGAGTGATCCACGTGGGAAGCCCGTCCGATTGAATGGCAGCGGACTGCGCAGCGCCCGTATTCGACGGTTTGGGCACCCCGGGTATCGCCGGCTGCGGAGGGTTAAACGCGTCTTTCTTCCAGTTGTTATCGGGCATGCCGGGTTCCGGGAAGAGTTCTCAGATTGAATCGACCGCAAAGAAAATGCAAGACGCGGACGTGGGCAAGCTGTTAACGCTTACGCATTGAGATACCGGCTTTCCAACGCAATGAAAGCGAAGGCCGCAAATCCGCTGCTGCGCACTGCGCCGACCTTTGGATCTTCGCGTCAAGCCAATCGTTCCACGCGAACCGAGTGGTGTGCGACGTATTCCTGGAGATTCGCGATAATGAGAAGCAGTTCGAGCATTCGGTCTCTCTGCTCCGGATTTGGCTGATCCGCTCCCTCTTCGAGATTGGTAACGACCGCGAGCGCGTCCGAAAGGAGCCATTCGAGGTCGCCGGGATCCATCGATATTCCCCGGCGGAAATCCTGGAGAGCATGGTCCGTTCGAACGAATGCCTCGTCGAGAAAATGGTTGAGACAAAGCTGTTCGGTGACAAGTCCTATCGGAATCGCGCTGGGACACCCGGACCTGCGGCACGAGGCGCTTACGGCGGTGTTCATCACTTACTCCACTGCCTCAATTCGAAATCTCATTCGAGGCACCGGAAAGCCTAGCATATTCCGATTGAGCCGATGAGCCTTGAGCGTAAAGAGACAATAGCGAATGGCGCGAGGTTGCGGAGTCGTGCGGACGGCGGAAAAGAAGAAGGCGGAGCGGTAAGGTGCGGCCCCGCCTTGCTTGAATGTTCGAACTAGAGGATTTTGATGCTGCCCGAGCTTGTGCCCAGATCCACGAGTACGCCGCCGCCGTGCACTTTCCCTTGCAGCTCGCGCGGGTTGATGGAGCCCTGGACGGAAATCTCGTGAGTGCTTTCGATTCTTCCGGAACTGGTCCGCGCACGCAGATCGAACGCCGCTTGTTGGGGAAGCTCGGCCGTCACACTGCCCGATCCCGATCGTATGCGCCATTCGCCGGTTGGATCGCCCTGTGCGACGATTCTGCCGCTCCCAGTTGTGGCGCGCAGCGCGCCCTTTACGCCTTTCGCATCGACCGAGCCCGAGCCGGTGCTGATTTCCACGTCCCCCGCTGCCGTTTGTTCGAGCCGTACATCGCCGCTTCCGCTCGATGCAGTGAACGCTCCGGCGATGCCGATGGCGTGAATGCTGCCGCTTCCGGCACCGGCATGCGCTGCGCTGCCGATGGAATTCAAGTCGATTTCGCCGGAGCCAGTGCGGGCGTGAGTTTCGCCGCCGATATTCGAAAGATGAAGGCTGCCCGAGCCGCTTGTGGCATCGACCGTGCAGCGGACTCCGTCCACGGTTTGATCACCCGACCCCGACGACGAACGGAGCTTGGTTTCCGCCGGAACGGTTAGCTCATAGCTGATCGAAATGTTCTGGAGCAAGTCGTGGTCTTCGACGTGTCCCACGCGAATCGTGTTTCCATTCTGCTCGATCGGAGGGTTGCTCTCGATCGCGTGGATTTGCGCTTCCACATCCCCGATGTGCCATCCCGTACCGGCGCGGATCGTCCCGTGAATTTCAACTTTCCCCGGCTCGCCTTTACGAACTTTGATCGAACCTGAACCGGTCTGCACATCCAGATCGAGCGGGCCGTTCACCGTCAACGTGCGATCGAAATGACCTTCCTCTCGAGCCGACGCCGGAACCGCGGCGATGCTCGCGCCCAACATGAGAACCAGCAATGCAGGTAACACGCGCAGGCAAACCTTCATTTTTTCCTCCTGTTTAGAATCGCCCCAATCTGGAGAAAGGTACGCATCCCGGTGCTGAAAAGTTCAGACGATATGGCGCTTGGGAGGTAAGCATCTGATGTTTGGCGGGAGACCGGCGAATTTCCGACCATAGCTAGTTGAGGCGCTGTGCGCGAGAAATCTCGGCGCCCTCCTGCAGCGCGCGTCAAGCCGCAGTGCCGTGGCACTTCTTGTATTTCTTTCCGGAGCCGCAAGGGCAGGGGTCGTTACGTCCAATTTTCGCGGCGGCCTTCACGGGCTTGGGCGGCTCAGCCTGCGCGGGGCCCGTCTGGAATTGCAGATCCTGCTGCGCGCGGCGCTGTCGCCGCTCGATCTGCTTGGCCTCTTCTTCCGGTTTTGCGGGTTGCATCAGGAAGAGGAAGCGCACGGCTTCCGTGTCGATTCGGTCCAGCATGTCCTCGAACAGTGTGAACGCTTCCTTTTTGAACTCGACGAGCGGATCTTTTTGTCCGTAGCCGCGCAGACCGATGCCTTCTTTCAGGTGATCGAGTGTGAGGAGGTGGTCCTTCCACTGGGCGTCGACGATGTCGAGCAGAATGTGCCGCTCGAGCCAGCGCAGCGTTTGGCCGCTGAACAACCCTTCCTTTTCCGCGTATCGCGCATTGGCTTTTTCGATCAGCTTTTCGAGAAGCTGGTCGTGGTTCATTTGGAGGGGATCGATGCCCGCGGTTTTGAGGTCGAGGCCGAATTGATTGAGCACTTCGTTTGAAAACTGTGTGACGTTCCACTTATCCGGATGCTGCTCGCGGGGGCAGTACGTTTCGACGAGCGACGCTGCAATCGCCTCCGCGCGTCCGAGCACGAATTCCTGCTGGTCGCGGCCCTCGAGAAACGAGCGGCGAAGCGAATAAATCGTCTCGCGCTGCTTGTTCATTACGTCGTCGTATTCGAGGAGATGTTTCCGCGCTTCGAAGTTCTGCGCTTCGACGCCCTTTTGCGCGTTTTCGATGCGTTTGCTAATCAGCCGCGATTCGATCGGAATCCCTTCCTTCATTCCCAGCGAGTACATCAGGCCCTTGATGCGCTCGCCGCCGAAAATGCGCAGCAAGTTGTCTTCGAGCGACAGGAAAAACCGCGACGAACCCGGATCGCCCTGCCGGCCGGCGCGGCCCCGGAGCTGATTGTCGATCCGGCGGGCATCGTGGCGCTCCGTTCCCAGAATGTGCAAGCCGCCGAGCGCAACTACTTCGTCGTGTTCCGCGCGGCATTGCTCGGCAAATTGGTCGTAAAGCGGTTTCCATTGCTCGAGCGGCACCTGAAAAATCTTGCCTTCCTGTTGGAACAAAACCATTGGCTGGGCGGCGGCTGACGTCCCGTTTCCCGTTCCTGCCGCTGCGCCAGCGTCGGCCTGCGCGGGCGTTTCCGTTCCGGGGGCTGTTGCGATTACCGATCCCACGGGTGCGTAGGGCATCGCGAGCTTGTTCTTCAACGTATATTCGCGCGCCATCGCTTCGGGATTGCCGCCGAGCAGAATGTCAGTACCGCGGCCGGCCATGTTCGTCGAAACCGTTACCGCGCCCTTGCGTCCGGCTTGGGAGATTACTTTCGCTTCGCGCTCGTGCTGTTTGGCGTTCAACACCTGGTGCGGGATGCCGGCCTTCTTGAGCAGGTCGGCAATGTGCTCGGATTTCTCGATCGAAATGCTGCCGACCAGCACCGGCTGGCCGCTCTCGTGGTATTGCCGAATGCCGCCGACGTACGTGCCGTCTTCTTGGAGGATTCCGTTTACGGCTGCTTCAAACTTTTCCGGCTCGGTGCGATAGACGACGTCTGAGTTCTCGATACGAATCAGCGTCTTGTTCGTAGGAATCGAGACTACTTCGAGCTTGTAGATTTTGTCGAACTCGGGCGCTTCGGTTTCGGCCGTGCCCGTCATTCCGGAAAGCTTCTTGTACATGCGGAAATAATTCTGGAACGTAACCGTCGCGAGGGTTTGGTTTTCGCGCTCGATTTTGACATTTTCTTTCGCTTCCACCGCCTGGTGCAAGCCATCCGACCAGCGGCGACCCGGCATTTGGCGGCCGGTGAATTCGTCGACGATCACCACTTCGCCTTCTTTCACGACGTAATCCACATCCCGCTGGAACAACGTGTGGGCGCGCAGGCCCTGATAGACGTGGTGAATCAGCTCCATGTTCGCGGGGTCGTAGAGGTTCCCGAGGTTCAGGAGTTTCTCGCACTTCGCTACGCCTTCTTCGGTGAGCGTCGCGGTGCGGTGCTTTTCGTCGAGCGTGTAATCGATTTCCTGGATGAGCTTCGGGATGATTTTGTCGATGCGGTAATACTTGTCGGTGGATTCTTCCGCGGGGCCGGAAATAATCAGCGGGGTGCGCGCTTCGTCGATCAGGATCGAGTCCACTTCGTCGACGATTCCGTAGTGGTGCCCGCGCTGTACGCAGTCTTTTAAGTCGTACTTCATGTTGTCGCGCAAATAATCGAAGCCGAACTCGTTGTTGGTGCCATAGGTGATGTCCGCGGCGTAGGCGGCGCGGCGCTGCACGTCGTCGAGATCGTGTACGATCACGCCCACCGTTAGCCCTAGTAGCTTGTATATGGGGCCCATCCACTCCGCGTCGCGACGCGCGAGATAGTCGTTCACGGTCACGATGTGCACGCCCTTGCCGGTGAGGGAATTCAAATATGCGGGCAGAGTTGCGACGAGCGTTTTTCCTTCTCCCGTTTTCATTTCTGAAATTTTGCCCTGGTGCAGAACGATGCCGCCGATGAGTTGCACGTCGAAATGCCGCATCCCGAGCGAGCGCAATCCCGCTTCGCGAACGAGGGCGAACGCGGGGACAATTGCCGGTTCGAGCGCGTCCAGGACCTGCTTCTTGTATTGCTCTTTGAACTGCGGGTCGCCGGGCTCTTCCACGCCTTGCATACGCTCCTGCACCTCGGCGCGAAGCGCGGCAGTGCGAGCTGTTATGTCGGAGTCGGCGAGCTTCTTCATCTCCGGTTCGAGCGCGTTGATCGCTTCGACGATCGGCTGGATGCGCTTGATGTCACGCTCGTGCTTGGTGCCGATGAAGCGCGCAACGACGTTATCGATGATTCGTTCAACTTGCATTTGTCGTGGTCTTCACACCTTTAGCGGATGAGCCGGCTAAACGATGACTGGCTCGCAGCGTAGGACTGCCGCAGAATCCTCTTACCACTCAACTCACTATTGTATCCGCTCACGCGAATTCGCGCAAAGCAGGCATTCCGGAGCGGCGCTTGCCGCCGATGAAGCGGCAGTCTATTATTGAGCGTTACGAAAGCTGCTAAACGACGCGTGAGCGCGCCTGCATAGGAGAAAACGTATGCCTCCGGGACCTGGGCAGCAAGAAAATCGAGCGCCGATTCCCGGCGTTAAGAATCTGGTCGCCGTTGCGAGCGGCAAGGGCGGCGTGGGGAAGACGACCGTCGCCGTCAATCTCGCGATTGCGCTGAAGAATCTTGGCGCGTCCGTTGGCCTGCTCGATGCTGACGTGTACGGTCCGAATGTGCCGGTGATGCTCGGCACGAACGAGCAGCCGCGTGCCGTCGATCAGCAAACTATTATTCCTGTGGAAGCCTACGGCGTGAAAATGATTTCGATGGGCCTTCTGAATCCGGGCGATAAGCCGCTGATTTGGCGCGGCCCGATGCTTCACAGCGTAATTCAACAATTTCTACGCAGCGTGCAATGGGGCGAGCTCGACTATCTTGTCGTGGATTTGCCGCCCGGCACCGGAGACGTGCAGTTGACGCTGATTCAGAGCGTCGCGGTTACCGGCACCGTGGTTGTGACGACGCCTTCTATCGTCTCGCTTGCCGACGTGCGCAAGGCTATCGAAATGTTCCGCCAGGTGAACGTCGAAATCCTGGGCGTCGTCGAAAACATGAGCTACTTCAATTGCCCGCATTGCAATGGCCGCATCGACGTTTTTGGGCACGGCGAGGGACAGGTGATGGCGCGCAGCTTTGGCGTGCCGTTCATCGGCGAAATTGAGATCGATCCGCAGATTCGCATCGGCGGCGACACCGGCAAGCCGGTTGCCTCGCTTGGCGAAGACGCACCCGGCGGCAAGAGCATTTACGCCATGGCCCGTAACGTCATGGCGCGTCTCGAGGCCGTCAACGCCGCCGCTGGAACCAAGCCTCTCGTCCAAATCATGTAGCGGCGCCGTAGTCGCAGACCGGAGGATTGCCCTTGATTCGCACCTACCGCGGCCGCGCGCCGAAAGTTGCCGCGACGGCCTACATCGACCCGCAAGCTGTGGTCATCGGTGACGTCACCATTGGCGAGCACTCGAGCGTCTGGCCCTGCGTGGTGATTCGCGGCGACGTTCACTTTATCCGCATCGGCGCGCGCTCGAACGTACAGGACGGCTCGGTGCTGCACGTGATGCGCGACGAGCATCCGTTGATTCTCGGCGACAATGTCACCGTCGGCCACGGCGTGGTGCTGCATGGCTGCACGATTGAGTCGCGCTGCCTTATCGGCATGGGCAGCGTCATTCTCAACGGCGCGAAAATCGGCGCCGGCACGATAATCGCCGCCGGGACGCTTGTTCCCGAAGGCACGGAAGTTCCGCCGGGCAGCCTCTTTATGGGTCATCCGGGCAAGTTTCGCCGCGCGCTCACTGCCGATGATTTGCAGTCGATCGACGACTATGCACAACGCTATGTCGAATACAAGGAAACGTACAGAGCGGAGCCACAGAATTTGTAGCGGCGGGCTTCAGCCCGTCATCTTCGTTTGAAATTGAGCGGTTAGCCACCGAGGAAATGCCAGAAAAAAAACAATTTCGCGCCATCAAAGGGACCCGCGACATTCTTCCACCGGATTCGTCGCTATGGAATTGGTTCGAGCAAACCGCGCGCGAAGTTTTCGAGTCTTACAATTTCCGCGATATTCGCCCGCCCATCTTTGAGGAAACCGAGTTGTTCGCCCGGTCAATAGGCGTTGAGACCGATGTCGTTGGTAAAGAAATGTACAGCTTTGTTGCAAGCGATTTGGACCAACTCGTCGCTTGGCGAGGTTACATCTCGAATATTCGAGAGATTCGAGTTCCCGACGCCCTGGACGTCTTTCAATCCGCGCTCTCGTATCTCGCTGTGCAGGTTCTACAAGGCGTGCGCGCCGGTTACTTGCCGGATGACGAACCCAATCGTGCGATTCAAGTGAAGCTGAATAGCTTAGGCGCGAAAGTAAGCGAAATATACGTTGATTGGAAACGGTCCGATAAATTTGGACGCAAGCAAGAATTGGACGAGCTCGTGAGTGAGGCCGCAACGACCGCCGCCTCGATACGCGTAGGTGACGAGATTACGCTGAGGCCTGAGGCGACAGCCAGTGTGTGTCGTTCGTATATCGAGCATGGCATGCACACGCTGCCAGGAAACGTGAAGCTGTATTACATCGGCCCGATGTTCCGCCGCGAGCGGCCGCAAAAGGGGCGCTACCGGCAGTTCTACCAAATTGGCGCGGAAGTGCTTGGTCAATCGGACGCGCCAGCGATTGATGCGGAAGTTCTCGAAATGCTGCTCGTGTTTTTTCGTCGCGTTGGCCTTACGCGCACTACGCTCTACGTCAATTCTATTGGCGACAAGGAATGCCGCCCACAGTACGTCGAGCTTCTGCGCGAGGAACTGCGAAAGGTAAAAGACGAGCTCGGCGCGGACAGCCAGCGGCGCATCGAGACGAACCCGCTGCGCGTTCTCGATTCGAAATTGCCGCAAGAGCAAGCCATCATCGAGAAGCTCCCGCGCATATCCGATCATCTCTGCGACGCGTGCCGTGAACACTTCGCGACGCTGAAGTACGAATTAAAATTGCGCAACATCAGCTACGAGGAAAATTGGCGGCTCGTCCGCGGCCTCGACTACTACACGCGCACCACGTTTGAAGTCACAGCCGAAGGACTAGGCTCGCAGAACGCGGTTTGCGGCGGCGGCCGTTACGATGGCCTTGTCGAGCTTCTTGGCGGCCCGCCGACGAAAGGCATCGGCTTCGCCATCGGCAGCGACCGTGCCATCCTTTCGATTCAGGAAGGCGGCGAAGCGCGCGCGCTGCCGGGGCTGAGCGTTTATGTCGCGTGGATGGGCGCCGCGTCGTATCCTGCCGCTGTTGCCATCGCGCGAAAGCTGCGCGAGGCAGGATTGAGCGTCGAGCTGCCGCCCGAAGAGATGAAATTCAAGAAGTCGCTCGGCCTGGCCGATAAACTGGGCGCCCGCTACGCGCTGATTCTAGGAGAAGACGAAGTGGCCTCGAACAAATTCACGCTCAAGCGCCTCGCCGACGCCGAGCAAAATAAATTGTCCGAATACGAATTGCTCGAATATCTCGAATCGGAACGAAGAGGCTGAGGTGCTTGACTCGCTCGGGAACTTGAAACGCACACACCTCTGCGGCGCGTTGCGCGCGTCGGATGCGGACAAGGATGTCGTGCTGCTCGGCTGGGTCCATCGGCGCCGCGATCTGGGCCAGCTCATTTTCATCGACATCCGCGACCGCGCAGGAATCGCGCAAATTGTTTTCAACAAGGAGCTTCATACCGACGCGCACAAAAAGGCCGAAGAGTTGCGTTCGGAGTTTGTTGTTGCCGTAGAAGGCAGCGTCCTGCGCCGCCAGAAGCCGAATCCCGAACTTGCGACCGGCGAAGTGGAAGTGATGGCCACGCGCTTGCACATCCTGAACAACGCGAAAACGCCGCCATTCATGATCGAAGACGAAACGAACGCAAGTGAAGAAACGCGCCTGCGTTACCGCTATCTCGATCTGCGCCGCCCACGCCCTCATCGCAATCTCGAACTGCGCCATCGCGTCGTTTTTGAAATCCGCAAGGCGCTTGACGATCTCGGCTTCTTCGAAATCGAAACGCCGATGCTCACGCGTTCAACGCCGGAAGGCGCGCGCGACTATCTGGTTCCGAGCCGCCTGCATCACGGCCAGTTCTACGCGCTGCCGCAATCGCCGCAGATTTTCAAGCAGATATTGATGATCTCCGGCATGGACCGCTATTTCCAGATCGTCAAATGTTTCCGCGACGAGGACAACCGCGCCGATCGCCAACCCGAATTCACGCAAATCGACCTTGAAATGTCGTTTCCGCGCCAGCAAGACATTTTCGAGGTCATGGAGCGCGTGATGGAGCGCGCCTTCGCGGTAGCGGGCGTGCAGGTGAAAGGCCCATTTCGGCGTCTCGATTACAAAGACGCAATGCGCTTGTACGGCTCCGACAAGCCCGACCTGCGATTCGGAATGGAATTACACAACGTGACGGAATTCTTCGAGCCCGCCCGCGAGGTTCTACACATCGAAGGCAACGTACAAGCCGTCGTCGCGCCGGGTGCCGCGACCTTTTCGCGCAAGCAACTTGACGAGCTCGGCGAATTCGCGAAGTCGACGGGGGCGCGCGGCGTGTACACGGTCAAGGTAACGGCGGACGGGATCAGTTCGCCGCTAGAAAAAAATCTCGGCGCCGAAGCGCTCAAGAAACTTGCCGGTGCCGTCGGCGCAAAGCCCGGTGACCTGATCGTCGCCACTGCCGCCAAAATGCAAATTCCGCATCACGATACCTCGCTCGGAGTGGCGGGGCAGATCCGTCTGCATCTCGGCGATAGGCTGAATCTGATCGACCGCAGCAAATGGGAATTTGCGTGGATCACCGGCTTCGCGCTGTTTGAATGGAGCGAATCGGACAAGCGCTGGGTGAGCGCGCAGCACCCGTTCACCGGAATCGTCGAAGAGGACCTCGACAAGCTCGAATCTGCACCGTGGGAGTGCCGCTCGAAAGGCTATGATCTCGTCCTCAATGGTCTTGAACTCGGCTCCGGCAGCATCCGTATTCATCGCCAGGATATTCAGGCGCGGATGTTCAAAGCGCTAGGCCTCACAGACGAACAGGCGCGGCAGCGCTTCGGGTTCTTCCTCGACGCACTCACTTACGGTACGCCGCCGCACGGCGGCATCGCGCTGGGCATTGACCGCATTGTGATGCTCCTCGCGGGCGAGAAATCCATTCGCGAGGTCATTGCATTTCCGAAGACCACAGCCGCAGTGGATCTCATGGCCGATTCGCCAGCCGAAGTGGGCGCCGATCAGCTCCATGAATTGGGGATTCAAATAAAAGAGCCGGGGAGATAATGGTTTCTTTGCCCGCTGATCCACGACACATTCGTCCATTTCTCGTTGGACTGATGGTCGTGGTCATACTCCTGCGAGCGTTTCAGCGGCATCCAAAGGACAGGGTGTTGCTTTGCGAAATCATAGCCTACGGAAGTTTTATCGCAGCTGTCGTGCTAGGTTCACAGGAATCGCTGCATTGGTTCACTGTGTTTTTTTTCATGCTGACGATCCTATTCACGCTTTTGGCTGGCTACCTCGCTTTAGCCAACTGGCTCCATCGAAGCAATCGAGCGAACTAATGTGGGTGCGCGACCAAAAAAGAATGGGGTCGGGACTCTTGAGTTAGGTTGCAGGGGCTGGAGATGGACCAATGAATTTTCTGATGGAGATGCCGGAAAGGGATGCTAAGTACCGGTATCGTTCCATTCTGGCCTTGTACTTGCTTAGTCCCATAGCGTTCGGGCTGTTCATTTGGGCCGCAGTCTATCTGCCCTGGTGGCAAGCGTTGCCGGTGGGCGTTGTTTCATTCGGAGTGGGATTCCTTGCCCTGATTAGAATCGTGAACTGGATCCTACCGAAAAAGCTGCCGCAGGAACAGGACTGGTGGTGATGTCGAGGATACGCATACTCCCGGAGACAATCGCGAACCGCATTGCGGCGGGCGAGGTGGTCGAGCGCCCGGTGTCCGTGGTGAAGGAGTTGCTCGAAAACGCGCTCGATGCGGGCGCGCGCTCGATTCGCGTGGAAGCGGAATCGGGCGGCAAGCGCATGATTCGCGTGATCGACGACGGCTCCGGCATGAACCACGACGACGCGCTGCTGGCGTTCGAACGCCACGCCACGTCGAAGCTGCGCACCGCGGACGATCTGCTTTCAATTTCCACGCTTGGATTTCGCGGCGAGGCGCTTCCCTCGATTGCTGCCATCTCGAGACTGCTCCTTGAAACGCGCGCCGCCGAAAGCTCCACGGAAAGCACTCCAGAAGATAGCCAGGGTACCCGCATCGAATTCGCCGGCGGCAAATTGCTCAGCGTGAAACCGGCAGGTCTGCCGGTGGGCACTTCGATCAGCGTCGCGGACATTTTTTACTGCGTTCCGGCGCGCCGGAAATTCCTGAAATCCGAGACGACCGAGCTGGGCCACATCGCTTCGCTCGTGACGCACTACGCGCTCGCTCATCCCGAAACGCAGTTCCTGCTGAAAACGCCGTCGCAGGAAATCTTGAATTGCGCGCCGGTGGAAAAACTTTCCGATCGCGTCTACCAGGTTTTCGGACGGCAAGCGCTTGATGAGCTGGTCGAGATTCCCATGATCGAGGCGCCAGTGCGCTCCGCAATCACGGAGCCGGCGATCGAAGCGGACGAACCACCGGCGATGCTGCGCATTTCGGGCTTCACGTCGCGGCCGGAAGTGCAGCGCACGAATCGCAACGGCATCTACATTTTCGTGAATCGCAGATTGGTGCGCGACCGGCTGCTTCTGCACGCGATCGGCGAGGCGTATCGCAACATCATGCCGCCGAGCCTTTTCCCAGTGGTGCTCCTGTTCCTCGAGATGCCGTATCAGGAAGTTGACGTAAACGTGCATCCCGCGAAGATCGAAGTGCGCTTCCGGCACCCGCAATCCGTTCACGATTTCACGCGCGACGCTCTGCGCGTGGCTCTCGCGAATGCACGTTCGGTTCCGGGATTTCAGGCTGCGCGCGCTGCTGTTGCCGCAATTCCTCCGGGTGCTTCTCGTGCACCGGCCTCGGGCAGCCCCGCACCTGAGAACGGCTCGGCATTCGCGCATGCCGCTGCCGCTCCCGGATTCGCCGGCCCTCCGCGGGCGGTGATCCCAACGTCGCTTGGCGGCAGCACGGGATACACGGAAGGGTTTGAACTATCCGGCGCGCCCGACCAGCCGATTCCGCAGCGTTTGCAGTTCGATTCGAGCTCGACAATGGATTTCGCGCCGCCGGCACCGGGCTCGGCAGCTGCGATCAGCGAAGCTGCGAGCGCTCCAGGTACGCTTCCGAGCGCCGAACAGATCGTGGATCTGAAGCCGCTCGGGCAGGTGAACAACAGCTTCATTGTGGCCGTGAATGGCGAAGGGCTGTGGATCATCGATCAGCATGTGGCGCACGAGCGCGTCCTTTTCGAGCGGCATCTTCGCGCGCGGCGGGAAGGGGAACTAGGTGGCCAGCGAATGCTCGTGCCGCTAATCGTCGAGCTCAATCCGCGGCAGCTCGCGACGTTCGAGCAAATCGGCGAAGAGCTTCGCGCGAATGGTTTCGAAGCCGAGCTTATTGGCGCGCGGAGCGTGGCGATTCAGGCGGCGCCTGCGGGAATCACTAGTGGAGACGCGGAGAAGTTGCTGTGCGAAATTCTCGACGGGATCGCGCGGGAAAATCAGGCGATTTCGATCGACTCACTGCAATCGAAGATCGCCGCGTCCACTTCATGCCACGCAGCGATCAAAGTGAATACGCCGCTCGACGGCACGAAAATGGAATGGCTGCTCGGCGAACTCGCCAAGACGGAATATCCGATGAGCTGCCCGCACGGGCGCCCCGTAGTGCTGCGCTATTCCGTTCGCGAAATCGAGCGCGCGTTCAAGAGAATCTGAATTCATGAAAAATCTCATTATTGCAATCGATGGTCCGGTGGGGTCCGGCAAAAGTACGCTAGCTCGCCGGGTCTCGGAGATGATGGGTTACGTGTACGTGGACACCGGCGCCATGTACCGAGCGATCGCGCTCAAAGCGCTGCGCCGCGGCCTCTCGCTCGATACCGCGAACGATCTCGTCGCGCTCGCCAGCGACTCGCGGATCGATCTTCGCTCTCCGGCGGGCAGGCAGGGCAGCACGCAGCAGGTGCTTCTCGACGGAGAAAATGTAACGGCTGCGATTCGCAGCCCGGAAGTTTCGCAGGCGGCTTCGAAAGTCGCTACGGTAAGCGGCGTGCGCCACGTGCTGGTCGCCGAGCAGCGCCGCGCGGGAGAGCGGGGCGGCATCGTGATGGAGGGCCGCGACATCGGCAGCGTAGTTTTTCCGGATGCGGACCTCAAGATTTTTCTCGTCGCTTCGCCGGAAGTACGCGCCGAGCGCCGCTGGCGCGAGCATCAGCAGAAGGGCGACGCAATTGATTTGGCGCGCACGCTTGAAGAAATTCACGAGCGCGATCGCCGGGATCGCGAACGCGAAACCTCGCCGCTGGTCCGCGCCGCCGACGCCGTTGTTGTGGACAGCACCGCGATGGAGCCGGAAGAAGTTGCGCGGCTGGTGGTGATGCTGGCCGGCGAACGCAAAGCCGCGACGGCGCCTTCCGACCGCGGCTGATTCGCAAGTTTAAAAGCTGCGGAGGGCCAATGAAGTCCGCTCTTTTTCTCGGAGGCGTCGTCTTTCTAATTTCTGTGACTGCGAATTCCAGTTCCGCTCAAACGAGTTCGGCCGCCAACGCCGCGGGCAATTCCACCGTTGAGAAGCTCCGCTCATTTCTGGCCGACGACTGGAAATACTGGATGATCGAGTATCCCGAAATGGCGACGTCTGTCGGCTTTCCGGGTCAGAACGACCGCTGGACGGACCACTCGCCCGCGGCGAATGAGCGGCGCGCTCACCACCTCGATGAAAGCCTGAAGACGCTGCGGGCGATCTCGCGCGAAAAACTCCCGCCTGGAGAACAACTCAACTTCGATCTGTATCAGAAACTCGTCGAGAACGCGATTACCGGGTTGCGCTTTCACGACGATGCCGATCCATTTGCCTCCGTCGTCCCGGGGAATCTGTACATCCCCATCACCCAAATGGATGGTCTTCCGCGCGGAGTGCCGGCCACAATCGCTATGATGGAGGCCGCGCGCCCGAAGGATTATGAGGACATCCTGGCGCGGCTCAATTCGATTCCGACGGTAGTCGACCAAACGATTGCGCTTATGAAGGAAGGCATGACGCACGGCTGGGTTCCCCCTCGGATCACAATGCGCGACGTTCCAAGGCAGATAGAAAGCCAGATCGTCGCCGACGCCGTGAAGAGCCCGCTTCTGGGAGCCTTTGCGAAATTTCCGGAAACGATTTCATCCTCGCGGCAAGCTGATTTCACGCGACGAGCCGTGGCCGCCTACACCGAAAAAGTTGCTCCGGCATTTCGCAAACTTCGAGATTTTGTCGTCGGCGCATATTTGCCGGCGTGCCGCGGAACCGTCGCCATCCGCGATCAGCCGGATGGAGCGGATTTCTACGCTTATCTTGTTCGCTGGCACACCACCACGACTTTGACGCCGCAGCAGATTCACCAGATCGGCCTCGAGCAAGTGAAACAAATCCGCGCGCAAATGGATCGGGTGATCGCGCAATCAGGTTTCAAGGGTGGTTTTGAAGAGTTCGTGACATTCCTGAACACGGATCTTCAATTTGATTACGCGACTGCGGACGATTTGCTGCTGCACTATCGCGATATCTCGAAGCGTGCTGACCCGCAGCTCGCGCACCTTTTCGGAAAATTGCCGCGGCTGCCGTACGGCGTGAAACCCGTCCCCGATGCCGTGGCGCCGTCGCAAACCTCCGGATACTACGAAGCAGGCGCGCCCGCCATCGGGCGCCCGGGATACTTTTATGTGAACACCTACAAGCTCGAATCCCGTCCCAGGTGGGACGCCGAAGACCTGACCATGCACGAAGCGGTGCCGGGACATCACCTGCAGCTTTCTCTCGCCCAAGAAATGGAGGGCGTTCCGGAATTCCGGCGCTGGCTTGGGTACAGCGCTTACGTCGAAGGTTGGGCGCTGTATTCCGAAAGCCTCGGCAGCGAGATGGGTTTCTACACCGACCCGTACTCGAAATTCGGATATCTAAGCGCGCAAATGTGGCGCGCGGTGCGGCTGGTTGTCGACACGGGCATTCATTCGATGGGCTGGAGCCGCGAAAAGGCCATCCAGTATTTCAAGGAAAACTCGGGACAGCCTGAGCAAAACGTGGTGGTGGAAGTTGACCGTTACATCGTCTGGCCCGGCCAGGCGCTCGGATACAAGATTGGCCAGCTTAGGATTCAAGAGTTGCGTCTCGCCGCCGAAAAAGAGCTCGGCGAGCGATTCGACATCCGCGCGTTCCACGACGCTGTATTAGGCGAGGGAGCCTTGCCACTCGACGTGCTCGAAGCCCGAATTCGCGGATGGGTCGCGGCGGACCCGACGAAGCACTGAGACTACCAAGAGGTCCCGCCGGTCATTTAATTTCGACCTTACACAAGTGGGTTTTCTTGTACGGCAGAACAAAGGGAAAGTGAGTTGCTTCCGTGAGTTTAGGCCGGGCCGGACATCGAAGCCAGAAACTCCTGATTGCTTTTTGTCTTGGTGAGGCGGCCGAGCAAGAGCTCCATCGCTTCCACGGTCGAAAGCGGACTCAGCACCTTGCGCAGCACCCAGATTCGGTTCAATTCGTCGGCTGGCAGAAGCAGTTCGTCTTTACGAGTTCCCGAGCGGTTGATATCGATCGTGGGAAAGACTCGCTTGTCGACGAGACGCCTGTCGAGGTTGATTTCCATGTTGCCGGTGCCCTTGAATTCTTCGAAGATCACGTCGTCCATGCGGCTGCCCGTGTCGATAAGCGCAGTGGCAATGATCGTGAGCGAGCCGCCCTCTTCGACATTCCGCGCTGCCGCAAAAAACCGGCGCGGACGCTGCAAGGCGTTCGCATCGATACCGCCTGAGAGCACCTTGCCTGACGGAGGCGTCACGGCGTTGTAAGCTCGCCCCAGACGCGTGAGCGAATCCAGGAGAATCACGACGTCGCGCTTGTGTTCGACCAATCGCTTCGCCTTTTCGAGCACCATTTCCGCCACTTGAATGTGGCGCTGCGGCGGCTCATCGAATGTCGAGCTGATCACTTCGCCCTTCACCGTCCGCTGCATGTCCGTCACTTCTTCCGGCCGCTCGTCAATCAGCAGCACGATCAGCGCGATTTCCGGGTGGTTGGTCGTCACCGAGTTCGCCACCGACTGCAGCATCATGGTCTTGCCCGTGCGCGGCGGCGCGACGATCAATCCGCGCTGCCCCTTGCCCACGGGGCACAGCATGTCCAGCACGCGACCCGTAAGATTCTCCTTCGTGGTTTCAAGGCGAATGCGTTCCTGAGGGTAGAGGGGCGTCAGGTTGTCGAAGAAAATCTTGTTACGTGCTACTTCGGGATCTTCGAAATTCACCGCCTCCACTTTAATCAGCGCGAAATAGCGCTCGCCGTCTTTCGGCGGCCGCACCTGTCCCGACACGGTGTCGCCCGTCCGCAGGTCGAATTTGCGAATCTGCGACGGCGAGACGTAGATGTCGTCTGGCCCCGGAAGATAGTTGTATTCCGGCGCGCGAAGGAATCCGAATCCGTCCGGCAGGCACTCGAGCACTCCTTCGGAGAAGATCAGGCCGTTCTTTTCGGTCTGGGCGCGCAGGATCTGAAAGATCAGCTCCTGCTTGCGCATCCCCGAGGAGCCGGGAATGTTCAGCTCTTTGGCGATCTTCGCCAGATCGGTGATGTTCTTATCTTTTAATTCCGCAAGGCTAATGCTCATCGATTTCTTTCCTTCTCAAGCCTGTGAATTTTCAGGCGCGATTGTGATTTGATTGGACCGGGGGCGGGCACCGCATTCGAACCTGCCACTCCAGACTCAGAAACGGGATCACTTCAGACAATCTGAATCCTCCGGTCGCGGGACGAGCCTGGCTA
>Ga0073928_10003643_pt1 | contig 23952 bp, 19 predicted proteins | sample PaiPotPPA55metaG_FD_76969 | JGI IMG/M metagenome (GOLD analysis project Ga0073928, IMG submission 76969) | Iron sulfur acid spring bacterial and archeal communities from Banff, Canada, to study Microbial Dark Matter (Phase II) - Paint Pots PPA... ...
CAACGGAAACTTCGTCCTGACCGCTTTCAAGGTCGCGGCCGACGGATCGGCGGTGAAGCTCGGCGCGGCGACCGCCGACCACTCGCAGGGCGGCTACCCGATTGCCAGCGCTATCGATCCGTCCAAGGGGAGCGGATGGGCGATCCTGCCGCAGACCGGCAAGCCGCACGAGGCCGTCTTCGAGGCGGCCGAGCCTATTGGCGCCCATGGATCGGCGCTCCTCACCTTCACCCTCGAATTCAACTCGCCATTCCCGCAGCACAACATCGGGCATTTCCGCCTGTCGGTCACGACGGCGTCGGACCTGACTCGCCGCGCGGCGCCGCCCGAGGTGAAAACGGCCCTCGCCGTTGGGGTCGAGCAGCGCAGTGATCAGCAGAAGAACGCGATCGCCAGCTACTATCGCTCCATCTCACCATTGCTGCGGCCGATCCGGGATCAAGTCGAGAAGCTGGAAAAATCCAGGCAGGACTTGCTCAAGGACGTGCCCACGTGCCTGGTTTCGGTGTCAGGCCCGCCGCGCGTGGTTCGGCTGCTGCACCGGGGGAATTGGCAGGACGAGACCGGCGACATCGAATCGCCGGCCGTTCCACGCTTCCTGTCTCAACCGACGGTTCAAAAGGATCGTTTGACGCGCCTGGACTTGGCCGCGTGGGTCGTGTCGCGCGACAATCCGCTGACCGCCCGCGTCTTCGTGAACCGGCTGTGGAAGCTGTTCTACGGCGTCGGCATCGCCAAGAACGTTGACGATCTGGGGTCGCAGGGGGAGTCGCCGATCAATCCGGAACTTCTCGACTGGCTGGCGACGGAATTCGTCGATTCGGGCTGGGACGTGAAACACATGGTCCGCCTGCTGGTGACCAGCGGCACATACCGGCAACGCTCGCAGGCGACGCCACGGGACAATGAAGTCGATCCGTTCAATCGCCTCTGTGCGCACCAGTCGCGCTTGCGGCTGGACGCCGAGATGGTGCGTGACAACGCGCTGGCCGTCTGCGGCCTGCTGTCGCCGAAGATGGGCGGGCCAAGCGTCAGGCCCTATCAGCCGGCCGGGTACTGGGACCCGTTGAACTTCCCCCCGCGGACGTACGAGGCGTCCAAGGGCGAGGACCAGTACCGCCGCGGCGTCTACACCTGGTGGCAGCGGACCTTCCCGCACCCCAGTCTGCTCGCCTTCGACGCCCCGTCGCGCGAGGAAGCCACCTGCGAGCGGCTTCGCTCCAACATCCCGCAGCAGGCCCTGGTATTGCTGAATGATCCGACGCATGTCGAGGCCGCGCGCGTCTTCGCGGCGCGCATGATGAAAGATGGCGGGGTCGCTGTCGCCGACAAGATCAACTGGGCCTACGAACAGGCCCTGTCGCGCAAGGCGCGGCCGCAGGAGGTGCAGGTGCTGGTCGATCTGTATGCCAAGCACCTGAAGGAATACACGCATGATCCCGCGTCCGCGAGGAAGGTGCTGGTCGTCGGAAATGCCCCGGCTCCCAGGGAGCTGGACGCCGGCGAGTTGGCGGCCTGGACTTCGGTCGCCCGCGTGATCATTAACCTCAGCGAAACGATCACGCGGTCGTGAGAAGAGCAAAAGGTGGCACGGGCGTCTCGCCCGTGCTGACGCTTCGCACGGGCGAGACGCTCGTGCCACATGAGAGTCAGTCATGAACGTTCTCGATCAAATCCGTCTGCAACAGAGGCGCACCTTTCTGGGCAAGATCGGCCGCGGCACCGGCGCGCTGGCGCTGGCGTCGCTGCTGAACCCGTCACTTGTGTTTGGGTCCGAAGTTTCCTGCGCGCGGCCATCAGAGCACTGGCGCGGCGCCGCCAATCCGCTCGATTTCGCACCCAAAGCCAAGCGTGTCATCTGGCTGGGGATGGCCGGCGGCCCGTCTCACCTGGAGACCTTCGACTACAAGCCGACGCTCGGCGAAATGAGCGGCAAGCCGATGCCCGAGAGCTTCACCAAGGGCCAGCCGATCGCCCAACTCCAGGGCCAGCAGCTCAAGTGCTTCGCCCCGCAGTGGGGCTTCAAACGCTTCGGCAACTGCGGCGCCGAGATTTGTGAATTGCTGCCGCGGATCGGCTCCGTTGCCGACGACATCTGCATCATCCGTTCAATGACGACGGAGGCGATCAATCACGACCCGGCGCACACATTCATGAACACCGGCACGACCATCTCCGGCCGGCCGAGCATGGGCTCGTGGGTGACATACGGCCTGGGAAGCGACGCCGACAACCTGCCCGGCTTCGTGGTGCTGACCAGCGACGGACGCGGCGGGCAGAACCAGCCGATCGCCGCACGTCAGTGGTCGGCGGGTTTTCTCCCCAGCCGGTTCCAGGGCGTGCAGTTTCGCAGCAAGGGAGACACGGTCCTGTATCTCAGCAGCCCGCCCGGCGTCAGCCGCGAGCAGCAGCGCGACGTGGTCGACGCCGTCCAGAAGCTCAACCAGATGGAAAACAGCCTGGTGGACGACCCGGAGATCGCCACCCGCATCAGTCAGTATGAGATGGCGTTCAAGATGCAGGCCAGCGTGCCGGAGCTGATGGACCTGTCGAACGAGCCGAACGAGATCCTCGAGATGTATGGCACCAAAGGTTCCGACGGCTCCTTTGCCGCCAATTGTCTGCTGGCCCGTCGCCTGGCCGAGCGCGGCGTCCGCTTCATCCAGCTCTACCATCGCGACTGGGACCACCACGGAAACCTGAAGAACGACATCAAGCTCAAGACCGAAGAGGTGGACAAGCCCACCGCCGCACTGATTACGGACCTCAAGCAGCGCGGAATGCTGGACGAGACGCTGGTGGTCTGGGGCGGGGAGTTCGGGCGAACGCCGATGGCCCAGGGGAACGGCCGCGACCACCACATCAAGGGCTTCAGCATGTTCGTCGCCGGCGGCGGCGTCCGCGGCGGCGTCACCCTCGGCCGCACCGACGATCTCGGCTACAACGCCGTCGAGGACGTCACCCCCGTCCACGACCTGCACGCCACCATGCTCCACCTCCTGGGCGTCGACCACAAAAAGCTCACCTACAAGTTCCAGGGCCGCGACTTCCGCCTGACCGATGTGAGCGGAAACGTGGTGCGGAAGATCCTGGCGTGATCGCCGGGCGCGACATCGCTGCCGTCGAATGGTACAATTGTCTCGCCCCGCACGGGCAAGGAGAGCGATGTGCCTTCCCCATTTCCCGGAATGAACCCGTACCTCGAGCAGGACGACGTCTGGCACGACTTCCATGAGCGGTTCATGCCCGCGGCAGCAGAGCTGCTTCTGCCCCAGGTGAGGCCGAACTACATCGTTACGCTCGACGAGCATGCCTACGTGCACGAGCTGCCGGCGCGGGAGCGCCGCTTGATTGGCCGCCCCGACGTATTGGTCACGGAGGGCCGGCCCGGGCCCATTGTGGCGCCCGCCCGTATCGTGGTCACGGCGCCCGTCTACGGCGCCGTTCCGACGGCGATAGATATCGAGCGAGAGGCCTTTATTGAGGTTCGCGATCGCGCCAGCCGTGAAATCGTCGCGGTGATCGAGCTGCTCAGCCCCTCCAACAAGCGCGCGGGCGCCGATCGTGAACAGTACCTTGCGAAACGGGAGGGTTTTCTTCGCAGCCCCGCTCATCTGGTCGAGGTTGACCTGCTGCGCGGGGGCCCGCGGATGCCGATGGAAGGTTTGCCCGAGTGCGACTATTGCGCGATGGTCAGCCGGTCCGGCGAACGCCCGCGCGTCGGGCTCTGGCCCGTTCGATTGCGGCAGCCCCTGCCGAGCATTCCGATCCCGCTTCGGCCGCCCGACGCCGACGCGAGCCTCGAGCTTCAACAGGTCGTCAACCGCGTGTATGACGCGGCCGGGTATGAAGAGTACATCTACGGCGGGACGCCTCAACCGCCGCTCGGCGCCGACGATTTGCAGTGGGCCCATCAGTTCGCGCGGGAGACTGGTCGCGTGGCGTAGTGCAGCGGCTCACCCAACCACCAGGTTCACCAGCTTGTTGCGGACGTAGATCCGCTTCTTGATGTTCTTGCCGCTCAGCCACGATTGAACGCCGGGGGAGCCCGACGCGATTAGGAGGATCGTCTGCTCGTCGGCATCGGCCGCGACGGTGATCTTGTCGCGCAGTTTTCCGTTGACCTGCACCGGCAGTTCCATCGTGCTCTCGATCAGCTTCGCCGGGTCGTACGTCGGCCACGGACGTCGCGCCAGGCTCCGCTCGTGACCGAGCCGATGCCAGACCTCCTCGGCAAGGTGCGGCGCGAAGGGGGCCAGCATCAGGGCGAAATCCTCGGCCAGCTCGCGCGGGATGGATGGGAGCTTGCCCATTTCGTTGTTCAGCTTGATCAGCTCGGCGATGCCGGTGTTGAACCGCAGACCCTCGATGTCTTCGCCGACCTCTTTGATCGTGCGGTGCATCTGTCGGTCGATGGCTTCGGGGATGGGTGCGTCGGTCACGCGCGTCTGATGGGGTGGGGCGTCGTCTTCACCGATGATGTGCCGCCAGACGGCATTCAGGAACCGCGACATGCCGACGATGTCGCGCGTGTTCCAGGGTTTTTGCTGCTCCAGCGGGCCCATGTACATCTCGTACAGGCGGAAGCAGTCGGCGCCGTAGTCGCGGACGATGTCGTCGGGGTTGACGACGTTCCCGCGGCTCTTGCTCATCTTGAACGCGCGGGCGTCAACGCGGACGCCAGGGTGGCCTTTGAGGTAATAGCCGTCACCGCGTTTTTCGACCTCTTCCTCGCGGACCCTGCGGCCGACGAACTTGTCACCGGTCTGCTTGTGATGGCCGACGATCTGGGCGCCCCCGTCGCTCACCTCTTCGCCGATGTCGCGTAAGTCGGCCGTGCTGACCGGCGTGTCGCCGGCGAAGAACGCGGTGTATTCCTGCTCGCCCAGGATCAGCCCCTGGTTTACCAGCCGGGCGAACGGCTCCGGGGTGCTGACGTAGCTCAGGTCGTACAACACCTTGTGCCAGAATCGCGCGTAGAGCAGGTGCAGCACCGCGTGCTCGACGCCGCCGACGTACAGGTCCACCGGCATCCAGTACTTTTCCTTCGCGGGATCGACCAGCCGGTCCTTGTTTTGAGGGTCGATGAACCGCAGGTAGTACCAGCACGACCCGGCCCATTGCGGCATTGTGTTGGTCTCGCGCTGGAACGTTTGGCCGTCCTTGAATACGGTGACCCATTCGCTCGCCTTGCTCAGCGGCGGCTCGGGGGTGCCGGTGGGTTTGAAGTCGGACATCTCCGGCAACGTGACTGGCAACTGCGACTCGTCAACGGCATACGGATTCCCCCGCTCGTCCAGTAGGAGCGGAAACGGCTCGCCCCAGTAGCGCTGGCGGCTGAACAGCCAGTCGCGCAGCTTGTAGGTGATGGCCCGGTGGCCGGTCCCTTCGTCCTCCAGGACCTCGATCATCTTCGCCTTGGCCTGAGACGTGGGCAGGCCATCGATCGCGGGGGAATTGACCGCCACTCCGTTTCCGGTGAAGGCGCTGCGCCAGGCACCCGGGTTCTCGAGATAGCCCGCGTGTAGCGCCACCGTGTCGAAGTGAGGCGAAGGCGCCTCAGTCTTCAGCCATCCCTCCGGCGGCATCACCACCGCACGAATGGGCAGCTTGAACTTTTTGGCAAACTCAAAATCTCTCTCATCATGGGCCGGGACGGCCATGATCGCCCCGGTACCGTATCCCAGCAGCACGTAATCGGCGATGTAGATCGGGACGCGCTCACCATTGGCCGGGTTGATGGCGTAAGCGCCGACGAACACGCCGGTCTTCTCCTTCGCCTCGGCCATCCGCTCGCGCTCGCTCTTGGAGGCACACTCGGCGCGGTAGGCTTCGACCGTCTCGCGGCGGACGGAAGGGGTGATCCGGTCCACCAGCGGGTGCTCGGGGGCGAGCACCAGGTATGTGGCCCCGTACAGCGTGTCGGGCCGGGTGGTGAAGACGGTCACCATGTCGCCGGTTTCGCTCGCCGGCTCGTTGCTGGGGGAGTCGCTCAAGGGCTCGTGCTCGTCTTGCGGGACGATCTCAAAATCGATGCGCGCCCCCTCGCTTCGGCCGATCCAGTTCCGCTGCATCTCCTTGAGCGGCTCGGGCCAGTCCAGCCCATCCAGGTCTTCGAGCAGCCGGTCGGCATAGACGGTGATGCGCAGCATCCATTGCCGCATTGGCCGCCGCTCGACCGGAAATCCACCGACCTCGCTCTTGCCGTCGATGACCTCCTCGTTGGCCAGCACCGTCCCCAGGGCCGGACACCAGTTGACCGGCGCCTCGTCGGTGTAGGCCAGCCGCTGCCCGTCGATGATGTCCTGCTTCTCTTGCGGAGGCAGCTCCCGCCACAATCGCTCGACGCGGATCGCCCCCGTGATTTCTTCCAGCCCTTCGGGCGCGGGATTGATGCGGACCGAGCCATCGGGGGCGACGACCAGCTTCTCGTTTTCAAGCTCGTTGATCAGGTCCGAGATCGGCCGCGCTTTCTGGGCGATCGGGTCGAAGTAGCTGTTGAACAGTTGCAGGAAGATCCATTGGGTCCATTTGTAGTAGCAGGGGTCGGTGGTATCGATCTCCCGGTCCCAGTCGTAGCTGAGGCCCAGCATGCGGATCTGCCGGCGGAAGGTCGCAATGTTCCTCTCGGTCGTCTCCCGCGGATGGGTGTTGGTCCTGATGGCGTACTGCTCGGCGGGCAGCCCGAATGCGTCCCACCCCATCGGGTGCAGGACATTGCACCCGCGCATTCGCAGGTAACGGGAGACGATGTCGGTCGCCGTGTAACCTTCGGGGTGCCCCACGTGCAATCCCGCGCCGCTGGGGTAGGGGAACATGTCCAATACGTACGCCTTGGGCATCGACCCCGCCTCCTCCGGGTCGAGAGCGGCAAACGTCTTGTGCTCCAGCCAGTGCTGCTGCCACTTCTTCTCAATCGTCGTGAAGTTGTAGGCCATAGACGGTGGAATGATAGCCGCAAGGTCAACCGGCCGATAACCGGCCGGTACGGCGGCGCCTCAAGATTTTCTCCAAGTTGCCGGCGAACTGTTCCGATAACCCTCATGGAAGAGAAGCTCGGTCGAGCGTGCGGGAGGTAGGATCATGATGCTGGTGAGTGAGGTCGCGATCGACGGTGTGGACGAGCAGACGTTGGTCTCGGAGCGTCGGCGGGGGATGCGCGTGCCGCAGAGCCGCCCCGTCAAGGTTTTCGATGCCGCCGCGGCCCGGTATTTCGGCGGGCAGACGCACGACCTCAGCGCCGCGGGGTTGCGGATCGAACTTCCGGCCTACGCGCCGATCCGGCCCGGCGACAGACTCAGCATTCACGTCGGGCTCGACCGCACAGGGAATCCGCTGGCCAATCGCCGGCAGATGATGCCTGTGCGGGTCGTGTGGGTGAATCGGGATGACAAGTGGATCAGCGGGAAGCTGCAAGCCGGGGTCGAGTTCCTCGTCGGCATCGCGGCCCACCTCGACGCGGCCTGAACGACACGAACGCCGCTGAAGCGCCCGGCCGTATGACCTGCCAGCGCCGGCGGCACAAGACACGATCGGCCCGCCCGTGGCTAACGGGCGGGCCGACTCTTTTTCCCTCGCCTCAAGGTCTTGTCCCTCCCTGAATATTTCCTGAGGCCCGTTGGTTTGGAATGTTACTCGGCGGCGGTAGCATGGTAGCCGATACCTGCAATTGGACCCATGGAAAAGAGCCTGCGGCGATTTGCCCGACGGATCCTGCTGGTGCACCTGGCGCTGCTGGTGCCCCTGCTGGCCGTCATTTTTGTTGCCTCCCGCGAGGTCTACCAGTCGGCCCGCGCGCAGGCCCTGGAGCAGGCGCAGAAGCAGCAGCAGTTACTGGTCAATGAAACGGCCAGCGGGCTGCGGGGGTACTACGATTCGATCTTCGGGGACCTGGAGTTGTTCGCGCCCGTCAGCCCCGACGAAGAGGGGGCGGAGGACCGGATTCCCGACGCCGAGACCGGCGAGCCGGTGATCAAGAACCCGCGGGGATTGCGGCCGTCGCTCATGCTGGCGCAGCAACTGAACGGCCGCGTGTTCCACCTGTTTCTCGTCGAAAAGGGCACGCACCGGGTCATTCAAAAATATGGCGTGCAGGCGAATAACCCGACCGTCGAGCAGCTTGTCGAGCGGAACCGCGACTGGATCGATGCGCTGAATCAGCCGACCATCACCCCGTTGGAGCGGTTCTCCGATGCAAGGGGGGAGACGCGCGGTTACAACCTGATTGGGGTCCCGACTGCGCAGCCGCGCGCACCGCGCCGGCCGGCGGTCAACTCGGGCGGCCCGTCCGTGCTGATCGCCAGCGTCCCGGTTCGCGGCGCCGCCAAGCGGTTCCTGGACGAGGTGAACCGCTCGAACCTGAGCGGCGCGCTCCTGCTGGACGATGCAATGACGATCATGGCCGCTTCGCGGCCGCAGCTCATCGGCACCAGCGCGGCCGCCCAGGCAGACCCCCACGTGAAGGCCGTGATGCAGGAACTGGGCAAGACGGAAGGGTCGGGCACCGCGCTGCTGCCGACGCCGTTCCAGATCGGAGACGAGCAGTTCGCGCCCTCGGTGGTTTCCGTCGAGCCGGTCCGCGTGTTAGACAAGCAGTGGCACGTGGTGATCGCGTCGAGACTGAGCGACGTGGACGCGGTGGTGAGCCGGCTGTTTCGACGGGCGGCCTTCTGGGCGATCTTCGTGGCCGCCTCCATGACCGCGATCCTCGTCTCCACCTCCGCCCAGCTCATCCGCAACCGCGCCCGAATGGAACGGGAGCGGCACGAATTGCTGGAAAAAGAATTGCGGCAGGCCCGCGACATCCAGCTCGCCTGGCTGCCGCGGGACCACGGCAACCGCGCGGGGCTGGACATCGCCACGGTGAACCAACCGGCCAGTCGGATCAGCGGCGACTTTTACAACTGGTTCGAGCTCCCGGACGGGCGGACGTGCGTTGCCATCGGCGACGTGACCGGCCACGGCATGGCCGCCGCGTTCCTCATGGCCACTATGCAGTTGCTCGTCCGCAACACCATGCCCCGCACCGGCCATCCGGGCCGCTGCCTCGAGGAGATCAACCGTCAGCTCTGCACCCAGGTATTCAACGGGCAATTCGTCACCCTGCTGATCCTTGTGCTCGACCCCGCGTCGCGGACGGTGGAGGTCGGCACCGCCGGCCATCCAGCCCCGCTCTGCAGCGACGGCCAGGGGTTCCGCCCGCTGAAGCTCGAGCCAAACCTTGTGCTCGGCGTCGAGAAAGACTCGGCCTACCCGACCGAAAGTTTCAAGCTCCCGGCCAACTCCGCGATCCTGCTGTACACCGATGGCGTGGTGGACACCGAATCCACCGATGGCGACCGCTTCGGCCTGGAGCGGCTGCGCGGCAGCGTTCGCGGCGGCCTTGGGGGTGCCCAGTCGCTCATCCGACGCGCGGTCGGCGCGATCGAATCATTCCGCGGCACGCAGTCGATCGCAGACGACTTGACCCTTGTGGCGATCCAATTGCAGCCCCTCCCCGCGGTTCAACCCGCGCCGCCAGCCGAGTTGAGCGGGAGTGCTGTTTATGGCGGCGATGCCGGGCTCGGGCAGGGCGGCCCTCTACCGGGAACCCGGCGGGCCGTCTGAGCTGGCAAGTTTCGCCTCGATCGGCACACTGTCGAACCGCAGGTGGTAGAACCTGATTAGCACAACCGGACGATATACCCAGCTCCTGCCGATCCACCCCCGATCGGACAAGCGGATTGTTGTGACCCGGTTGTCGCGCAGTCGCTGCCGCCACTGCGGCGAAGCGAGCACGGCAAAAGCCTGGCGGTTTGCGATCACCGGCGACAGCAGGAAGCCCGCCTCTGCCTCTCCCGCGATCAAGCGGTAGCTCTGCTCCTGCCCTCCGGGGAGCGTCACGGTCATGAACAGTTCCGGGTCCTTATATGCCGCGGACAAAATTCTTCCGGCGACTGTCGGCTCGATCGTCATCTGCACCCACACCGGTCCGTCCTCAGTTGTCGGCACCGCGATTGCCGTGTCAAACCGCGCCTCGATCTGCGAAATCTGCGAAAGGGCATACGCGCGGGGCCGGTTGGACTTGCGGAGCAATAGAAACGACCGCGACGCCTGCTCGATGTCGTATCGGGTCAACAGCTCCGGCCAGGAGGGTCCGTCATCCGCGGGCGGGAAGTGTTGAAGCCGTGGCCCTGCCGCCACGTCAAACAGGATCGCGTCGGGGGCGTGGAGGCCGCGGAGATAATCCACGTTCATCTGCGCCAGCTTCGGCGAGTAAGCGCAGTAACTTTGGAAAACCGGCCGCGGACGGTAGGGCAGACCATAAGCAATCGCGACCGATTGGTTCCATGGATACACGTCGACCGTTCCCTGCACTTGCGGAGCAGGCGACCAGTTGCGGATCTCCGCGAGGGCGTCTGAATACTTCGCCCGCAGCGGCGAAGCCCCGAGCCCCAGCCGGATCGCGATAGCGAAGTTCGAAGGCACTTGCGCCAAGAGTGAGCGGGTGAAGTAGGCCGGCAGTTCCTGATCGATCGAAACGTATACGGTCGCACCGCAGACCAGTGCCGCCGTCAACACGACGCCGGCCAATCTCCATCCCCACCGTTGCCCAGGCAGCAGCGAACGCAGCGGAGGCAGATACAGAATTGCCAGCGCCAGCAGCGCCATCGTCGCCAGAGGCGCGTGCGCCATCTCGTGGCGGACGTAGCCCCACTTGTAGATCGTGAAAAGCACGCCGCCCAGTGCCGAAAGCGGGAGCAGGGAGGCCCACGTCCGCCGGCGCGACTCGGCGGCGACCACCGCCGCCGCCAGCAGCGACGCGGCGAAGAGAAAACAGAACAGGTCAAGAGGCGGAACATCAGGCGATGTCACACTCCGCTGCCACGGAGAGCCCGTGGAATACGACATCGCATCCGTGTAATGGGTGGCCAGGTGCATCGAGACACGCAGGTACGGCCCGAGGGACGAGACTCTCTGCCCCGCCAGCAGATACAGCCCGAGATAGAAGCCTCCGAAGAGCAGCAGCACCGACGGCGCCTGCTTTCGACGCAACTGGTCCACCGCGATCGGTGCAATTACCAGCATCGCGGCGACGAAATAGGAGAACTTCACCAGGCTCGCCAGGGCAACGGCGGCGACCAGCAGCACCGATGTCACAGACCACGGGCGCGCATCGCCGTAGAAAAAGTAGACCACCGGCAGGGCGGTCAGGAACAGCAGCGTGAAACTCGTCGTTTCGATGCCCAGCGCCGCCAGACCAAGAGTGGCGGTCAGCCAAACGAATGCAATCCCGGGCCTGGAAATGTGGCGGCGCGACACCACCCAGCACGTCCTCCAGAAGACGAGTGCGAAGAAGGCCCAGGCGAGCACCATCAGGGCATACGTCTGCGGGTAATAACAGCGGGTGTCGAGGAAGCCCCAGGGGCCGTAAGTGAAAACCACGTCTTGGCCGAACTGGGCGCCAGTGGCGAAGAGCACGTTGAGCACCAGCATCCAGGAGTCGTCGAGATCGGCGCTGTGGACGAGATAGGGTCGCCAGGGAATGAAGAAGCTGAGGCTCAGAATCAGCGATGCCGCGCCCGCCGCGAACCAGCCAAAGTCGGCGCGGGTCCGCAGTCGCTGAGTTGCTTCCATCGTCTTCATCGCCTGCCGACGAGAGTGACCCGGCCCGGTCCCGCGCTTGTGTCAGACGGGTTCCCCCCTTCGTATCGTCATGATGAGTCGGATAGCTGATATCAGCATGTTGCCTCAAACGCGCCCGGGCTGCCTCGCGCTATCGGACCAATGGGTATGGCGCTTGCTTGTGGCGAGCTATATCGTGGCACGGCCGACTCGGCCGGGGTCCAGGGAGTTTCATTGCCGGTTGGTGTGTCCCGATTCCATCGGGATGGAAAACACGGGAGCGACACCGGGCCTTCCACAATCGCGCACCAACCGGCGATGACGCTCGAACGCCCACGGCCGGGTCGGCCGTGCCACGGGGCAGGCCTTGCCACAGGCGAGCGTCACACACAATCAAGAACCCTCATTGATTTCCACGGCAGATGACTCAATACTGCCGGAATGGTGATGCGACTCGCTCGCCGCCGATGCCGAAGTTTCGCCTTGGGTTTCGGCGTGCTGGCGCTGGCTGCTTACGGCGGGAATGTGCGGGCGGGGGAAGAGAGCAAGGTGCTTTTCCACGATTCCTTCCAAGGGAAACTGGTGCCGGGGTGGCGCTGGGTTCGGGAGGACGCGAAGAATTGGCGGGTCGGCGAGCGCGGGCTGGAAGTTCGAATCCAGCCGGGCAATATGTGGGGGCCCGCGAATGACGCCCGAAACGTCCTCTTGCGCCCGGTCCCCGATCCTCAGCAGCAGCCACTGGAGATCACCGCCGCCGTCTGGAACCATCCGACGCATCAATACGAACAGGTGGATTTGGTCTGGTACTACACAGACAGCCACATGGTCAAGATCGGCGAGGAACTGGTGGACGGGAAACTGTCCGTCGTGATGGGCCGCGAGGAGAACGACCGTACCCGGACGATCTCCATCACTCCGTTGAATTCCGAAAACGTCGAGCTGCGGCTACTCATGCGGGACGGGCGTATTCGCGGCTATTTCAAGACCCCCAGGACTGGCTGGCGTGATGTAGGCGAATGCGACCTCCCGGTCAAAGGCCCGCCGCACATCAGCCTTCAGTTCTACCAGGGCCCCAAGGACGAGGCACACTGGGCCCGCGTCTCGGACCTGACGGTCCGTCGGGCGGCCACGGCAGATGGACCGCATGATGGCACTGGTGCCGCCGGCTCTCCCGCCCTCCCGGGTATTGGCCTTGCCCAACACGATTTTCTTTACTGCGGCGAGTGGGACACGCGCAAGCCGATGCAGACGTTGTTCCTCGTCAAGGGCGGCAAGGTGGTCTGGACGTATCAGATCCCAATCAAAGACCCTAACGGGAACCTAAGTGAGTTCTCCGACGTGCACATGGTCTCCAACGGAGACATCGTTTTCGCCTACAAGACCGGCTGGCGCAAGATCAATCAGGCGAAGCAGACGCTTTACCATTACCAGTGCCCCAGGTTGGAACACGGGTGGGCGGAGTGCCACTCGGCCCAGCCGATCGGCCGGGACAAAGTCCTGTTCATGCAGAACGGCACGCCGGCCAAGCTGATTCTCTATGACATCGCCGCCGGCAAGGTGGAGATGGAACATGAGATGCGCACCAGCCATCCCGCCGACCCCAAATCCATTCACGGCCAGTTCCGCAACGTCCGCATGACGAGGTCGGGCACTTGGCTCATCAGCCACATGGATCTCGGCAAAGTCATCGAATACGACAAGAATTGGGACGAGATCTGGCTCTGCGACGCCCCTTCGGTCTGGGACGCCGTCCGACTGAAGAACGGCAACACGCTGATCAGCGGTAACCAGCACGCATTCGTGCGCGAAATCGACCCCGCCGGGCGGATTGTCTGGGAAGTCAAAGACGGCGACCTCCCCGGCATTAAAATCAACGGCGTCCATCAGGTCTGCCGACTCGCCAACGGCAACACCGTCTTCTGCAACTGGACCTTCGGCGTGAAAAAGCCCGACTGGCCGACCATCGTCCAAGCCATCGAGGTGACCCCCGCGAAGAACGTGGTCTGGGCGCTGAGACAATGGGCCGATCCTGACCTGGGACCGGCATCCTGCATCCAACTCCTCGACGAGCCGGGCAACGACGAAGAGGGTGATCTGCAGCGTTGACAACTGTCCCAGATCCATCCGCACCGTCTATGGGGGCGCATTGCTGTGACACCGAGGGCCGGCTAGGATTTCCCTGAAGACATCATTCTCGAGGTGGAGATGACGCAGACAGCTCAGCCGGTGGATTGGAACAAACGCAAGGCAGAGTGGGAGCAGAAGCTTGCCGAGCTGGCGGCAAATGTTACGGCGTGGTCCCAGTCGCGGGGATGGGCGGTACAGCGAATTGACAATACAGTCTCCGAGGATCCGGTGGGCAAATATGCCGCCCCGACGCTTCATATTCATACAGGCGCCGGGCCGCTCGTTTTGGAGCCGATAGCTCGCAATATCGTCGCGGGCGAGGGGCGAGTAGATGTCTATGCCCTGCGGACGTTTCGTCGCCTTCTTCTCATCGGAAAGGGACGGGGATGGCAGGTCTTCACTGAGGATCGAGTGCCGTGGCCTGAGCCCTGGAGTGAGACGGCGTTCATCAAGATCGCCGAGTCACTCACGGCGTCATGAGGCTCAAAGATGTCCTGGTGCATTTGGACCGCGTGCTTACCGAGGAGCGCGTCGCTCGGGTCGCGTTGGAACAGTTGCAGGAGTCACTCTTGACAGACGCGAGCCTCGGGCGACTGCTGCCGTTCGATCGCATTGACATCCGTGAATGTCGCAGGAACATCGAGCATACGTATGTAGTACGAGTCTTCGCCGTCTTTGAATGGATTCTGCGGGAAATGTGGGCGAATGTGTTCCATCGGCGCACCAACCCAAGAATGGTCGACCTCATCAACGGCGTTGCGGCGGCCAGAAAGTTTGTAAATCAGCAGCTCGTTCAGAATGTCCACGCGGTGCGAGAGTACCGAAATACGCTGGTCCATGTCGGCGCGCCGTCGGCGCCGCCAGTTACGCTAGCCGAATGCGGTCGGTATTTGAAAGCATTTCTGTCCGAGCTGCCGCGGGAATGGTGATCGGGCAATCACCGCACCTGAACTTGTCCGGCGATGACGTGATGGAGGCGGCCGCGGGAGCGGAGGAGAAGACGGCCCATGGGGTCCAATCCTTCGCACCGGCCGTGGGCTGGGGGCACGTCCGCGGAGGTCGTGACGACGATCTGGCGACCCAGCAAGGCATGATGGGCGTCGTACTCGCGGAGCAGGGGGGCGAAGGGGCCGTCGGCGGCGCGGGAGAGCGTCAGCCGCAGATGGGCCGCGACGATTGAGAGGGCGTCACTCATGTCGAGCGGCCCGCCGCGGAGTTGCGAGAGGGACGCGATCCGGTCGCGCAATACGCCGGGAGCGCGGGAGGGATCGAGATTGACATTGACGCCGACGCCGACGAGGTCGGCGTTCAGGACGCGTTCGCACAGCAGGCCACCGAGTTTTTTCCCGTCGTAGATCACGTCATTGGGCCATTTGAGCTGGATGCCGGGATCTCTGGTCAGCTCGGCGGCGGCGTTGCGGACGGCCAGGCCGGCCAGCAGCGGCAACTGGTGCGGCTTAAGCCGCTCTTCCACCGCCAGCACGAACGTCACCGTCAGCGATCCGGGCCGCGACCACCAAGTGTTGGCGCCGCGTCCGCGCCCGGCGGTTTGGTTGCTTGTCAGCACGATGGCCGGCGCGAACAGCCCGCCTCGGCGGCGCAGCTCCGCCGCGTGGTCGTTCGTGCTCCGCAGCCGCGGGAAATAGTGCACCCGGAACGGCTTGACCCGCTCCCGCAGCCGCGGAAGGTCGAACGAGTTCGCCGTGCGGGTCATGACAGGCTCGCTATCGCGCTGTACAACGCTGCTCACGGCTTCACCTTACCCGAACGGGCGTCGCCTTTTCATGGGGTGAGGCCAATTTCGACCGGAGGAGCAGGCCGTGAATGCGGAATCGTTGAATGGGCAGATCGCGCTCGTGACCGGATCAGGTCGAGGGCTCGGGCGGGCGATGGCGGAGCGGCTGGCGGAACTAGGGGCCGACGTGGCGATTCATGACATCTCCAACGACGCCCCGGCGGAATTCGGCGAGGCCCGCGACCTGCGAGAGGTGGCCGAACAGATCGCCGCCGCGAACAGCGTCCGGACCGTCTCCGTCACGGCGGACATCGGCAGCGAGGACCAGGTGCGGGCGATGGTGCAGAACGTCGAGGCCGCTCTAGGACCCATCACGCTGCTGGTTAACAACGCCGGTGGCGACATCGCACTCCGCGGCGGCAAGCCCAAGCCCAATGACGCCCTGAACGTCCCAATGGAAGACGTGCGGGCGATTCTCGACCGCAATTTGATCGGCACGATGATCGTGAGCCGGGCGGTGGTGCCTGGCATGATCGAGCGCCAAAAGGGCGCGGTGGTTTTCATCGGCTCGGCCGCGGCCCACATGGGCACAAGCGAGAGCGTCGCCTACGCCGTCGCCAAGGCCGGCGTCGTCCATTTCTGCCGCTGCCTTGCCCTGGAGCTCCGCCCCCACGGCGTCCGCGCCAACGTCATCAGCCCCGGCCCGACCAAGTCCGCCCGCTTCCTCGTCACCCGGCCGATCAACCAGGAGCTGGCCAAGGAAGGCGTCTCGCTGGTCCGCTACGGCAACCCCCGCGACATCGCCCATGCGGTCGCATTCCTCTGCAGCGAGGAGGCGGGATTCATTACCGGACAGGTGCTGCGGGTGGATGGGGGGTTCCTGGTGACGCCCGCGTAGTATCGCGGAATCCTGCTGTGCACATTGAACCTGCTGACTCGCCCGGTCGCCTGCATTCCTTTATAGTGGTGGGCCGATGGCCAAGAGGAACCAGACGCCGCCCAGGAGCTTCGAGGAGGCGCTTCAGGAACTGGAGCAGATTCTGTCCCAGATCGAAGGCGGCCAGATCGGGTTGGAAGAGAGCCTCGTCAAATACGAGCGGGGCACCTTCCTGGTCCAGCACTGCCGGGGTGTTTTGAATGCGGCCGAGAAGCAGGTCGAACTGCTCAACAAATCCGCCGATGGCGGGCTGGAAAGCGTGCCGATGGACCGGGAGGAGCCAAAGCCGTGACGGCACGCACGTCGCAAGTCGATGCCTCGCAACTGCTGCGTGAGCACGGCCAAACGCTGGCCCAATACTTCCAGACCTTTCGATCGCGGTTCGGGGCGGCGCCGGGGCGGCTGCTGGACGCGATCGAGTACAGTCTGACCGCCGGCGGCAAACGCCTGCGGCCGGCGCTCGTGCTCGAATGCGGGCGTGCCTGCGGCGGAAAGTCGCTCGCGTCAGGCGATAGCGATGTGGGGGGGATCCATGGCACGCCGGCTAGCTCCCGCTCCGCGCTCGCGGCCGCCGCCGCTATCGAACTCATCCACACCTTCAGCCTCGTCCATGATGACTTGCCCTCAATGGATGATGATGACATGCGTCGGGGCCGCCCGACGAACCACAAGGTCTTTGGAGAAGCCCTGGCGATCCTGGCCGGGGATGCAATGGTGACGCTGGCGTTCGAGGTTCTCGCCTGCGATGCCGAGCCGGCCGTCGCGCCGGCCCTGGTTCGCGAGCTGGCATCGGCCAGCGGGCCGGCGGGGATGATCGGCGGACAGGTCCTGGATATCGAAGGCGAAACCGTCGCTCTCGAACTGGGCCAGCTTCGTCGGCTTCATGCAATGAAGACCGGAGCATTGCTCACCGCATCCTGTCGACTGGGCGCGATGGCGGCCAAGGCCGGCGAGCAGACCCTCTCAGCCGTCACCAATTTTGGGAAACACCTGGGGCTGGCATTTCAAATTGTGGATGACTTGCTGGACGTCACCGCGTCTGCGGAACAGCTTGGCAAGGCGACGAGGAAGGATGTCGGGAAAGGGAAGAATACGTACCCTAGCTTGCTGGGAATTGACGCCTCTCGTCGCGAAGCCGACCAGCAATTGCAAGCCGCGATGGCTGCGATTGACGATCTCGGCGAAGAGGCCGACAGGCTCCGGACGCTGGCCAAGTTCGTTGTCCAACGGGACAAGTGATAGCCAGCAACTCTCCCTGCTTTCAGACCTTATGAATGCAATGACGCCGAACGCCGTCCTTGCGCTCGGCGTATCATTGTGTATGAACGGGCGACTAGGCAATATACCCAGGCACAAGCGGCAAGCGGCCGAAAACCCCGAACTGCTGGTCTTGCGTGCCCGGAGACTCTACGAACGGAGAGGCTATTCCCGTCGCTGGGTCGATAAAAGGCTTCACGGGGTGAGCGCCCGGCACGAATTGACCGGAGAGTGGCACAGACGCGGCGCGACGGAAAGCGATTCGTTTCGTGCGCCCACGAATCGGCTGATGCAAAGTGCTTTCGGGATGGACGCGGAGATGTACCGGCGGTACAAGAACCTGACGGGTGCAAATCAGAACTTGCGCGACCACATATCGGATCTGGAGTTGGCCCAGACCCGCCAGCAGATCGAGCATCGAAGTGCCGGCCGGTCGCGCAGCCGGGGCATCACCAGCCGCCGGCGCGGGCGCCTCGCAAGACTCGTCCGGGGGCGGAACTTGCGGAAAAGACAGAAGATATGCACAATCGGGTTTTGCCGCCTAGGATGCGGCCGGTCGCGTAAGCGGGATTGATCCCACTTATGCTGCGTGCAGCTCGAGGATTAACCCACCAGGATGGAAAGGGTTTGGAGGTTCGCACGATGCCTTTGCTCAAGGGAATTAAGTCTCCGGCCGATCTGCGCAAACTTTCGGTGCCGGAACTGGCGCAGCTTGGCGAGGAGATGCGCGGCCTCATCTTCGAGGCGGTGTCGCGCAATGGCGGGCATTTGGCTTCCAATCTGGGGGTCGTCGAGCTAACCCTCGCACTGCACTACGTCTACAGCTTCGGCCCGTACCCCGGCGGCCCCGACCGCCTGCTATGGGACGTCGGCCATCAGAGCTATTCCCACAAGTTGCTGACCGGCCGCGCCGCGCAGTTTTCCAAGCTCCGCAAGAAGGGATCGGTGGCGGGGTTCCCGGCGCCGGAGGAGTCTGCTTACGACCTGTTTGCAGTCGGTCACGCCGGCACCGCCATTAGCACGGCGGTTGGCATGGCCAAGGGCGACCAGCACTTAGGAAAGGACGGCCAAGTCGTGGCGGTGGTGGGTGATGCGTCGATCGTCAACGGACTGGCTTTCGAGGGCCTCAACGGGGCCGGCCTGCTGAAGCGGCAACTGCTGATTGTTTTAAACGACAACGGGATGAGCATCAGCAAGCCGCAGGGGGCGTTCGCCCATTACCTGGAGCGGATTCGCGTCAGTGCGACCTACGAGGAGGCCAAGAAGTTCGCCAAGCGGATCGTGGATGAATTGCCGGCCCCAGTCAGCCACACGCTCGAGGGGGCCTGGCACGTGCTGCGGGAAGGCGTCAAGCACGCCATGTGGCACGGGCAGATGTTCGAGGCGCTGGGCATCAAGTACTTCGGCCCGATCGACGGCCACGACCTGCCCGGGCTGATCAATACTTTGGCCGAGATCAAGCACGTCCAGGCCCCGATCCTGCTTCATGTACGGACTGTCAAAGGTCAGGGTTACGATCTGACGTCCGACGATCCGACCAAGTTCCACAGCCCGGCCGCGTTCCGCGTGGAGGGATGCCGCGTTGAGATCAATAAGAGCAGCGGCAAGTCATGGACGACGGCCTTTGCCGACGCCATGATCGAGCTGGCCGACCGAGACCCGCGGGTGGTTGCCCTGACCGCGGCCATGCCGGATGGCACCGGGCTCAGCAAATACGAGAAGTCCCACCCCGACCGGTACATCGATACCGGGATTTGCGAGAGCCATCTGACGGCGATGGCCGCCGGCATGTGCAAATCAGGCTTGCGGCCGTTCGCGGCAATCTATTCCACATTCATTCAGCGCGCCTTCGATCAGGTCTGGCAGGAGGTCGTGCTCAACCGGCTGCCGGTGGTCTTCTGCATGGATCGGGCCGGGTTTGTCGGCGACGACGGGGCGGTCCACCATGGGTTCATGGACCAGGCTTTCTTGCGCCCGTTGCCGGGCATGGTCCTTATGGCCCCGAGCGATGAAGCGGAGTTGAATCGTGCCCTGCGGCTGGCTCTCTCGCTGGAAACGGCCAGTGCCATCCGCTACCCGCGCGACAACGTGCCTGCCAGCAACTTCGACGAGGTGATCGACGAACCGCTCCGCCGACAGGCATCCCAGGAATGGCAGGTGGGGCGCAGCCGAGTGCTGCGGGAGGGGACCGACGCGACGATCATCGCGTACGGCGCGCTGGCCCAGAACGCGATGCTGGCCGCCGACGAGCTGTCGGCCGACGGGCTGGCGGTCGGGGTGATCGACGCCCGTTTCTGCAAGCCGGTTGATGGTGACATGCTCCGCCGCGTCCTCAGGCCGGGTCATCCGGTGCTGACGGTGGAGGACCATTCGCTCCAGAACGGGTTCGGCAGTGCGGTCCTCGAATTCGCGATCGGCCACAAGCTGCCGACCGACCAGATCACCCGTCTGGGCATGCCCGACCGGCTGATCGCCCATGCGACGCGCAAGGAACAACTGGCCGAGGTCGGCCTCGACCCCGCCGGCATTGCCCGCAGCGTTCGCGACGCCGTCCGCGACGCCGCGGCAAAACAGGTCGATCCTAGTTACGTTTGACCGAGCAGGGGTAGTCAGGCTTTGCCGCTACGTGCCGCTCCCCCGCTCCCGCCCAGCGGCAAACGTCGAATCCGGTGCCGCCCGTCCTCCACCACCACAATTGCTCCGGCCTCCAGCACCTCGCCGGCGTCGACCACGACCGCGGCCAGGCGCCGGATAACGAACTCCGTCGTCGCATTGTTTAACCGGAAAAGGATGACGCTGACGATTTCACCCCGGGACAGCGCCAGAATCTCACCGAAATCCAGATCAAATGTGAGTATTACCCTTTTCTCCGCGGCGGCCTTGTGGAACACCTTCTCGTCAGCCAGCCGCTCTAGCCCCTCGTTGCGCAGGTGCCTCGCATCGTGACCACCCGATTGCAGCCACGATACCACCCCCATCGACACGCCCATGTCCGCCAGAAAGTTCATGGGCTACGCCGTCCGAATTTCTTCCTGCGACAGCCACGCCGCGTACTCCAGCGCCTGCTGAATGTCCTGCGGCTCCAGGTCCGGGTAATCGAGCAGCACTTGCTCCGTTCTGGCGCCGTGGGCGATCTGTTTGACGATGACCGAGACGGGGATCCGCATGCCGCGGATGCAGGCGCGGCCTCCCATGATCGCCGGGTCAAACGTGATTCGATCGAGCTGCGTCATGGTCTTACCTTCTCAGGCCGAGGATGCACCCATCGCGGCACCGCCGGGCGGCATCGCGTCCGGGAGCCGGTTTTCTTGGGAATAGATGATAAAGCGCCGACGGGGCGTTGGCCAGACGCAGGAAGTCCGCGCCGCGCTGCACCTCCGCGTCCAGCACCGAACTGGGCGTTACAGCCGCCGCCTGGAGCCGACGGGCGAATCAACCGGGACAGGCGAATCAACCGGGACAGGTTTGATTTGGGCGGAAACACCCGCGAGCCCGAACGGGGTTGCGGCGTGAATGGGCAGATTTCAGCCGCCGCGCGCCACGCGGCGGGCCGATCGTATCGGCCTCCATCCCGCCGGCAGCGCCCTCAGCGCCCGCAATGCCGCGGCCGCTGGCAAGCAGGTCGATCCGAGTTATGTTTGATACTTGTCGTCGACTCGAGCTCCCGCCCCGAAATGGTCCGGCTTTTTGGGCACGACCCCGGCTCATCCCGGGGCTAGGATTCTTCGCGACATGCTGGTACAATCCGCCGGCCGTAGAAACGCGGAGCAGAGCGCCGTGCAAAGGTCCACTCAGCTTTGTTTCCTCCGGTTGGAGCGATCAATCCCGCCGATCGATCACGTCACGTTCATCGATCCTGAAGACCTCGACGCGGCGATGCGGGCGATGCGGTATGCCGCGCTGGAGATGCAGGAGGAGTTCGACGGTTGCGATTATCGGGGTTACGAAACCTCTCCGGCTCCGTGGTGTACCGCCGCGGCGGGGCTGGCATCGGTCCGAGCGGCCAAGCAACTCCTCTGGAGAGAATATCGTCACATCCGGCAGGCGGAGCGCGAGAAGAGGATCCGAGGCGTCTCCCGCCTCGGCCACTTGCTCGAGATGGCCGACCGGCTGGGCATCCACTTTTGCGTGCACTGCCACGAGGGGCCGCCGCCGCCGGTTTGGTCGGCGGGGCTGGCGGGGCTCCTCCACGCCGAACTTCGAATCCGACCGCGCGACCGGGCGGTCAGATCGCTTGGCGCCGGTTGCGGATTCCCTCGACTTCCCGCGCGATCTGGTCAACAGTAAGACCGGAGAATTCAGGCGCTTGACCCCGGCGGTGCGATTCACATGATTCGGCGAGTTGCCGTGCGCCTCCCAGGCTCGCGAAGCCGGGGCGGCTACTCGCCAACTTTAGATTTCCATGCCCACGCTTCTCATCCAACACGGCACCGTTCTGGACCCGTCGCGCCGCTTTGAGCGACGCGCCGACGTATTGATCAAGGATGGCAAGATCGCGGCGATCGGGTCCGATGTGGGCCGGGCCGACCGTGTGATCGACGCGGGCGGGATGTACGTCACGCCGGGGTTGATCGATATCCACGTGCATTTTCGCGAGCCCGGCGACGAGGAGGAGGAGACGATCGCGTCGGGGGCGGCGGCGGCGGTGGCGGGGGGGTTTACCACCGTCTGCTGCATGCCCAACACCAAGCCGCCGCTCGACAACGAGGGGCAGATCGAGTTTATCCTCCGCGAAGGCCAGCAGGTGGGTCTGGCCAACGTGCTGCCGGTCGGCGCGATCACCAAGGGGCGCGAGGGGAAAGAACTGGCCGAGATCGGGTCGATGCGCCAGCGCGGGGCGGTGGCGTTCAGCGATGACGGCGTGGGGGTCGGCGACGCCTCGGTGATGCGCAAGGCGCTGCAATACGCGAAGATGTTCGACGCCGTCCTCATGCAGCATTGCGAGGAGCCGAGCTTGAGCGGCGGGGCGATGCACGGGGGATTGGTCTCCACGACGCTGGGCCTTCCCGGCATCCCCTCCGAAGCCGAGCAGCTCATGATCTCGCGCGACCTCCTGCTGAATCGGACGATCGGCTGTCGCTATCACGTGCAGCACGTGAGCACCGCCGGCAGCGTCGAGCTTCTCCGCCGGGCCAAGCGCGACGGGTTGTCGGTGACGGCCGAGGTGACGCCTCACCACCTGCTGCTGACCGATGAATCCTGCCGCGGGTACAACACGAATTTCAAGATGAACCCGCCGCTCCGAACCGACCGGGACGTGAGGGCCTGCATCGACGGGATCCGGGACGGCACCATCGATTGCCTGGCCACTGACCACGCCCCGCACCTGGCCGAGGAGAAGGAACTGGAGTTCGCGGACGCGCCGTTCGGCATCATCGGCCTGGAATGCGCCCTGCCGCTGTACATCAAGGCGCTGGTTGAGCCTGGCCAAATTGATTGGATGAAGCTCATCGATCTGATGAGCTTCCGCCCGGCTCAGATCATCAAGTCACAGAAGGGGACCTTGCGCGACGGCGCGGATGCCGACATGACGATCATCGACCCCAATCGCAAATGGACGATCGACGCCAGGCAGTTTAAGAGCAAGAGCCGCAATTGTCCGTTCGAGGGATGGCAGGCAACTGGACGCGCGGTCGCGACGATCGTCGGCGGCGACGTCAAGTGGGTGTTGGACGAGCGCTAGTTCACCTTGAACCCCGCAGGCATCCCTTCGCGTGGGGGCTCGAAGCGGATCATCGTGACCGATCCCTCCGCCGACTCGATCTGTAACGCCACTGCCTGCCCGTTTTCTTCCTCGGCCAGCCTAATGTGGGATGGGCGTGGGATGCAATGGGTCGCCTGCGCGTCCGGTGACTCGCCCGCGATCACCTCGATCCACTCGTCTCCGCCGGATTGGGGGTCGGCGCCGACGATGCCGACAAGTGGCAGGTCGTGCAGGTTGGACGTCAGGCCCAACCCGCTGTCCTGCATCGTCTCCACATTGACGTGCTCCCCATGGTGGAGCCGGGTGAAGTCGTCGAAGAAAGGATGCCAACGGTCGTGTGAAATATCGCGAATTCGCATGGCTGCCTCCAAAATCGGGCGGCGTGCCCAGCACTACATGGAGTCGAGGCGCTACCGATCTTACGTTCCCTACCAGAGCGGGAGCGATGAAAATCAAAGAAAAATCGAGTCTATAGCACCGTTACAGGCGAATTCCCGCGCAAAGACGGCTCCCGCGCGGTAGAATCGCCGGGCAAAGCACGGAGGCTGCCATGCCCGGACCTGGGATTTACGGGCCCGATGCCACGGA
>Ga0073928_10003644_pt1 | contig 23940 bp, 17 predicted proteins | sample PaiPotPPA55metaG_FD_76969 | JGI IMG/M metagenome (GOLD analysis project Ga0073928, IMG submission 76969) | Iron sulfur acid spring bacterial and archeal communities from Banff, Canada, to study Microbial Dark Matter (Phase II) - Paint Pots PPA... ...
AATGCTTTTCGCTCGCGCCGCGCCTCAGAAACCGCCGGTAAAGATCCGCCACCAGATACGAGCTGCCCCAGTTCAGATGCGTCGCCACCGTGGACATAAACGCCGCAAGAAATCCCGCCACCAGCAGCCCTCGCAGCGCCGCCGGCAGATGGTCCACCGCCACCAGCATGTAGCCCGCTTCGGGATGCTCCAGCCCCGGATACAGCACCGCGACCGCGAGCCCCGCCATCACCCACGGCCACGTGCGCAGCGCGTAATGCGCGAAGTTGAACCACAGCACGGAGAGCAGCCCGTGCCGCTCGTCGCGCGCGCTCAGGATGCGCTGCGCGATGTACCCGCCTCCGCCCGGCACCGAGCCCGGATACCAGAACGCCCACCACTGCACTCCCAGAAAAACGCAGAACGCCAGCACCGGAATCGTCCAGATCGCTTCGCTCGTCCAGCCGCGCCCGAAGTCCGGAAAGAAGTGCGTGATGTCCGCCGCGCCGGGCCCGGCCGCCGCGCGCATCTCCGCGAGGCGCGTGAGCAGCGCGTGCACTCCTCCCACCGCCTCGACGCCGTACCACGCCACCGCAATCACCAGGCTCATCTTCAGCACAAACTGAAAAAGATCCGTCCACAGCACGCCCCACAGCCCGCCCAGCGAAACATATAAGCCGGTAAACGGAATCAGAAAGAAGACGCAGATCGCGAGCGCCGCGCGCTCGTTCACGCCCAGCGCCACGCTGACGATGGTCGTCATCGCCTTCGTCACCCAGCCCAGCACCAGGCAGTTCATCAGCAATCCCAGATAGACGGCGCTGAACCCGCGCAGAAACGCCGCCGGCCGTCCCGCGTAGCGCATCTCCGCAAACTCGATGTCCGTCAGCAGCCCGGCGCGCACCCACAACCGCGAAAACAAAAAAACCGTCATCATTCCCGACGGCAGCAGCGACCACCAGATCCAGTTCCCCGCGATGCCGTGCGAATAGACCAGCCCCGTCACCACCAGCGGCGTATCCGCCGCAAACGTCGTGGCCACCATCGACGTGCCCGCCAGCCACCACGCCACCCCTCGCCCCGAAAGAAAATATTCCGCCGTGCTCGTGCTCGACCGCCGCCGGAACCACAGCCCGAGCCCCAGCGTCGCCGCGAGGTACGCGGCAATCGCCATCCAATCGAGTAGCGCAAGCTTCATGGGCGCAAAAATCGCTGCCCACTCTTATCAGGGACTCGCTCGCCGTCAAAGGAATTTGTGTCTGGCGCTTTCCGCCTGCGGAAGCCGCCGGAAAAAGAAAACCCCGGGCTTGTGGGGGTAGACAAGCCCGGGGCGGGGGGGGTGGAGCGTGGGCCTCGGAGGAAACTCGTTCGCGCTAGTAGTTCCAGCGCTTTGCAAAAAGCCAAATCCGCAAAAGAATCTGATATCCGAAAACGACCATCGTGTAGCGCAGCTCGATTGCCGCTGATCGCAGCAGGTTCTCCGAAGGGGCGGCGGCCTCGGCCACTTGCACCGCTTGCTCGTTCCAACCGCTGAATCGCTCCATTCCGCTCGTGCCGGCAGCGCTCATGGCCTCAGCTCCTGTTTAGTTCACTCTTACAGGATGGTCCTGCTCGACTCCGACGATCATCGATTTGAAGATATCCACGTCCCAGCTATCGGCGATGCGCAACCGCACCACCTCGTGCGTTTCCGCCATCAGGCGGCCTCTCAGCGGCACGCGCAGGGTCCCGGCGACCACTCTCAGAATCACCGGCTGTCCCATCCACAACCCGTATCCACCTTCCATTTTGCTGCCCCCTGCGAATCGAATTTGTTTTGAACGAGTCGAGTGTGCCAGCGGGAGCGGGAGTGCGCAATGGTACAGCGGGCTATATCTGCTGGGAGAGAAGTACTACTCGCGCCAACGGCCATCAGGCGGCCCTGCGAGGGTATCCACTTTTCTGTTATCGTAATCGCTTGCGGGTTTCGGTCCCGCGCGGAGACCACAGCCGGATGCTCGAATTCCTGAAGCAAATACTCCATCAACTCTACGACGTGCAGGGACTCATCCAGTGGGGCGGCGTCGTGCTGGTCTGCGTGATTGTCTTTGTCGAGACGGGCCTCTTTGTCGGCTTCTTTCTTCCTGGCGATTCCCTTCTCGTCACCGCCGGAGTCTTTGCCGCGGCGGGAACGCTGAAACTCACCTGGCTCTTGTTGCTGGTGCCGCTCTGCGCCATCGCCGGCGACCAGCTCGGCTACCTCATCGGCTGGAAGGCCGGCCAGGGCCTCTACCGGCGCGAGGATTCGCGCTTCTTCAGGAAGCGCCATCTCGAGCGCGCGCACCATTTCTACGAGCGCTACGGCGGGAAAACCATCATCCTCGCCCGCTTCGTTCCCATCGTGCGCACGTTTTGTCCGCCGGTCGCCGGCGCCGCGCGCATGAGCTACCCCCGCTATCTCGCCTTCGATATTTTCGGCGGTTTTTTCTGGGTGGGATGCATGGTGATGCTGGGATTCTGGCTCGGCTCGGTCGTGCCGCACATCGAGCAGCGCATCCACTACGTCATCGCTGCCGTCATCCTTGTGTCGCTCCTCCCCGCGCTCATCGAGACCCTGCGCATGCGTGCGAAGTCCCGCAGCGCCTCAGGGGCATAGAAAAAGGAGGACCGCCCGTATGAGCACACCATCGAAACCGTCCGTAGCACTGGTGCCGCCATTCACAAGAGAGATCGCGATTCTGAAGGTGCGCGCCGCCGAGGATAACTGGAACTCCCGCAATCCGGAGCAAGTCTCGCGCGGCTACACGCTCGATAGTCGCTGGCGCAACCGCTCCGAGTTTCTCACCGGCCGCGCGGAGATCATTGCCTTTCTCACGAGGAAGTGGGCGGCGGAACTGGACTACCGCCTCATCAAGGAGCTTTGGGCGTTTGGCGAGAACAGGATCGCCGTCCGCTTCGCCTACGAATCGCACGACCCTTCCGGCCAGTGGCACCGGTCGTATGGCAATGAGAACTGGGAATTCGACCCCGCCGGGCTTATGAAGCAGCGGCACGCCAGCATCAACGATCTTGCAATCCGGGAAGATGAGCGCCTCTTCCGTTGGCCCTTGGGCCGCCGCCCTGATGACCACCCGGGATTGACCGATCTCGGTCTGTAAATAGAAGCGGCGCGGGAACGGATGCACGCTGGCGTGCGCCCCTAAAACGCGAAGCGGGGAGCCTGGCAGCTCCCCGCTTTCGCTAACCTGAACCCAAGGTCAGAGCGTCGATGACGCCGCCTGGGTTTCGCACCGCAAGAGCGGTGTGCGAATGTTGGTTCAGGAATCTAGGCCCGGTGGAGTCATACCCCCTCCGTGTCTAGCTGTTGCTTCTGCCCTTTTACTCCCGCCCGTTTCCGATTGCAAGAGCAAAAAAATGGCATTCGCTCGCGCGGATTTTACAAAGTTGCGGCGGGCAACAGAAAACTTACTTGAGGAAAAGACCTTCGCGGATCTGGTAAGCAGCCCGTTCCGGTGCTCCACGCTTATGTCGGGATCAGCATGAACAGCATGTTTGGAACCAATCTCGCGAGAATTAGAATAAGACTCTTTTAATGAGGGGTGGGATCGTCGGAGTTATTTGCAACTGAATATCCCATTTCGGGCCGTAAACGCTTGGGTGGACAGGATAATATTCAAATTGAAGCTGAAACAAAGTCGGTGTGTGGCCGCATTTGCACAGCCTTCCTATTTGAGGCCCGATCGGAAACGTTAATCTCTGGTTTCTAGGCGCTTGCCAATTCACCAAAAAGTCCGGCTCTGTTCCAATGCTCCATCCATTTTTGAAAAAATAGGTAAAATCCCAAATCGTGTTCAATTGGTTGGTTTTTGCACCTCCGCCGCCAATTTTGAACCACTGCTGCGGAAAGGCGAAGGCTATAAATTGTTTTCCCGACAATACGACTCCAAAGTCGGGTCCGAGTTGCCAGGTGTGCTGTCCAAGAAGATGGTCGCTTGCAGTGGGAAAGATAAACGTAGGACCCGCAGCAAGGATTAAATGGCCGCCAAAGAATGGGTGAGGCGCCACCGCAAACGCCAGGGCGGTATCACCGAATGCCGTCGTACGTTCGCCATGCCCCCTCGGATCGACGAACGGCGTGGAGTTGAACAGTGTCAGTACCGGGCGCACAAACACCGTCCAATCCTCGGTCAATCTCGCACTCACCAGCGGCTGAAACAGCAAATCGCTCTGGACTCGATCTCCCATGTTCAAAGGCATCCCCACCCAGTTGTTGTTCTGCTGAGTCTGCATCAGCCAGCCGGCGGACAGGGGATTAGCGGCTTGCTTGCCAAGCTCCGCGGCAGATTGGCTCTGATCTCCCCATTGAAATCCCTGGGTCTGCGCTATTGCTGAATGTGTCCAACCGATTGCAACCGTCGTACAAAAAATCACCTGCACGATCAAAGGATAGTGCGGGGCCAGCCGCCTAGGACAATCAGGTCGCTTCGGAGAGGGGTTGCAAGTCATTTCGTCCTCCGGTGAGAAACACGAGCGGTTGGGGGAGACGGATAACCGGAGTACCTGACCGGCCGCGCGCTGCTATTTTTGCAGCTCCTTCGAGAGCTGCTCGTAAAACGCGTGGAATTGTTTATCGCCCGGATCGAGCTCAGACGCATGGCGGTATTCCACCAGCGCCGCTTGTTTCTCACCCTTTACTTCGAGCGCCGTGCCCAGGATGTAATGCGTTACGGCGTAGTCCGGCTTCTCACGAATGGCCTCGCGGTATTCAGCGATCGCAGCTTCGTGGTCGCCCGCCGCGTAGAGTGCCAGGCCCAGGCTTGCGTGCGCTTTGGCGTCGTCCGGCATCGACCCAATCGCCGCACGGGATTCGGCGGTCGCGTCCTGGCCATCCTGGATCGAGCCCGGCATGCTCATCGCATGCTGGGCGCCATGCATGCCGCCGTGCATCATGTGTCCGTAAAGAGCCTCGATAGCGGCATCCCTCGCGGCGGCCTCCTTCGCCGACAGGCGCCCAGGCTTGGGCGGCTTTTCATAGCTGTCATACTCGTACCCGAGCTTTGAGGTCCGATCGGCCGCGCTGACCGGCAGGTCTACGCGTTTCCCGCTCCGGTCCCCGTACGCGAACTTGCGGTTGAGGTATTTGGGGTCGGTCGGATTCTTATTGCCGAGCCGGTTCCAGCTTTCCCAGAGCCGGTCCATGTTGGAGTGATGGAGATAGAACATGGGGTCGCCGCCGACCGTGGAGAACTCGGCCATGTCGCCCCCCAAAGCGAGATGGGTGAAGAAGTGCGGGTTCCGATCCAGCGTCGGATTGAACCCTAAGTTGCCGTTCGGCGAGTCGATGTAATACGTTTCGTTGAGGGCGTCAAGACCGATCCAGTTTATATACAGGATGTCGATGCGGTCGCCCCCATTCACCCAGGGCCAGCGGGTGCCGTTGTAAAGCGTGGAGCCCGGAGCCCGGAACACTGCGGGAACTATGAGATCGTCGGGATTTCCGGTGACCGGATTCCAGTACGGAAGCGTGAAGTCCTCGTCGTGCAGCACCTCGCGAATGACCCCCTCGAACTCGTACAGCATGAGCCGGTGCCAAGGCAGGAAGTACCACTGCTCGTATTGCGTAAGATCGTTTGGGTTGCGGGAATGGGATTGGCAGCCATCCCACACGGCCTCGGCATCGGCTTGAACCTCCTTCGGGAGAGCGGCGATGACCTCTGTCTTCTTTTTCCTGGAGTAATCCCAAAGGAACGCCGGGAAGCCCTTTACCCAGTGGGTATTCCACCACCACACCCACGAGCGCTTATCGTAGTCGGGCAATGTCTTCATGATCTCGATCGCCATCGCGTACTTCGCGAGCATCACTCGACCTTCGGGGCTGTTCACGTTATAGCGGATGCGGACCTTCTTCCCACCTGCGGGCGGCATGCCCTGAGTGGGCTTGGCAGCCGCCGGAGGTGGAGGATTCGGATTGAAATTCAGCTCGAGCACGTCGTGTGCGGCTGTATGGGTTGAGAGGCTCGGGTCCATGAACGACATCGCGCCTGCGGACTGGATCATCCCGCTCACCAGGTGAAATTCATTGCCGATCACCGCGCCCGCTACACCATGACGGGGCATCGGCATGGAGGGCAGCGTAAACCACGCATTGATGGCCGGGTCGTAGGCCTCGATGCCACGAAACGCGCCGACGAGCTGGTTGGTCGTCACTTCGCCGCCCGCCACGTAGATCCAGCGGCCATCGGTGCCCCACGCTCCTCCGCTGCGGGCGGTGGGCATCCGCTCTTTTGGACCGCTCCAGGTGTCGTTGACTGGGTTGTACTCCTCCACCGCATCGGTGTTGGTGGCGGTGAGGATGAACGCGTGGCCGGTGCGGCCGCCGATCACGTAGATCTTGCCGTTAACGACGCCACCGAATGCGTGATTGCGCGCCACCGACATCGGCTTGCGGCTCTCCCACTTGTTCGTGGCGGGGTCGTACACCTCGTTGGTGGTGAGGACCAGAGACGGCCCGAAGAAAGTGAAGTATGGATCCTTGGATCCGGGCATAGTTGTGGCGCCACCGATCAGATAGATCTTGCCACCAGCTTCGGCGGCGAACGCAGACCCGCGTTTGGTAGGCAACGGCGCGATAGACTTCCAGGAATCCGCTACCGGATCGTACTCCCAAGCGTCGTCAATGGGCTCCCACGCACCGCCGAGAGGGACCTGGGTGTCTTTAGGGACTACAAACCCACCGAGCACGTAAATCTTGCCGTTCGCAGTGGCCAACGCGGCATGGTGGGCTGGACGCGGCATGGACTTTTTCTTCGTCCACTTATCGGTGGCCGGGTCGTACTCGTAGTTGGCGCCCCGGGCCTTACCATCGTCCCAACCGCCGATCACGTACATTTTGCCGTTGACGGCAACGCCGTAGAGTTCTTCATCCGGCTCCGGAAACGGCGCCGCCTTCTTCCAGGGGTTTTGGGGCATCTGAGCCAGCGCGGCCATAGCGAAAACCAGGCTGGCGATCACAGCAAGGATCGTGGTTCCCCGTTGCAGCACTTTCGACATAGAAACCTCCTTTCGGTAGAACAGGTCCTCATTTCGATTTCATGCTGAAGATCAGGCCAAACATCACGTAGTGGAGGTCTTGAATTCCCTGAGTGGACTCGAACATGTACGACGGCTGAAACGACACATGCTTGTGGAGGGGTACCGTGACGCCAGTCCAGACTCGGTTTTTGCTCCACCCGCTTCCCTGGTCGTAAAAGGCTTCGTAGGACGCGAAAGGTTTCCAGATATGGCCCTTGACCGGGAGGGGATACGCGACTGCGATCCGGTTGCGATAGCGGTTGATCTCTTTTGCTGGAAGAGACCTTCCGAGGTACATGTATGTTGGAAGAAACCTGCTGACATACATGTTGCGGTCGGAGATTTCAAACTTGTGGACCGCGAACATAACCGTCCCGTCGATCCGAAATTGTTGCTCCCGGTAAGCGCGAGTAAATCCTCGCGAATGATTCGCGAGTTGATCAAGCCCGCCCGCAGGGACCGAATAATAGAGATAGCTGGGAGTGATCGAAAGAAATTTTGCCACCCGGAAAGTGGCGTCAAACTGTGCTGCCGGTGCGTTAATTTCGCCGATGTAAAAGCCGTAGAATTTAAGATCGATCCGGTCGTGTACCGGAGCGATCAGCTCTGCCCAACCCGTCGGCGCGACGATCGAGCCACTTCCGTGCCCCGTAGGTACGTCTACTTCCTGGGCAAAGCACACTCCACAGGCGAAAGCCGAACTGATCATCAGAAGACTTGGCACAAGCGCAAATCTTGTGAATCCTCGCATTGCCGTCTCCACGAACGCCACCACCGAGCCGCGGCGTCAAGCGTCCGCCTAATGGCGGAGAACGTGCCTCATTTGGCTGGTTTGGTGCCGTAATGAGCCGTAAGCCTGCCGTAAGCCGACCGTAAGCATGCGCCTCAGTACTGCATGCGATTCACTCTTTGGGGGATCGGTAGACCAAGAATGGGCGGAGTTCACGGCGCCCTAACCGCACATCGCTTTAGGTTGCCAGATTCAATCTTTTTAAGAGACTGGTGAACCGTTGATCGCTCCGGAGCGGCTCAAAGAACGGCTCGATTGCCAGCAGGTTGACGAAGGCTGTCTTATCGTCGATCGCCTCGTTAAGGCGCTGGAAGGCGAGATCAAAGTGTTTCATTCCGATCGCAGCGAACGCTTCCGCCAATGGGCTCACATATTGGAGGGCTGCCAATCGACCAAGCTTTTCAACGCACTCCCGGGCTAGAGATTCGCGGCCTTGTCGAGCGTAAGCCGCTGCGAGCACGCCTATATCGAACGGGAACCCCGATTGCGAGAGACACTCAACGACCCCATCATAGTTTTCCTGCTGGAAGCGCAGTAGTCCTTCGTAAAATCGCGCTTCCGGGTAATCGCGATCCAGGTCGAAAGATTGTTCGATATTCTCTGCGGCTGATAAATAATCACCCTTGACGTAATTAACATAAGCCGTCCGCGCACAGTCACTCGCGGAAAGGGGGTCGAGTTCCGTAGAGCGCCGGAGTCCTGACTCCGCCGCTTCGATGTCCTTCTGGCACAGCAACGCCATGGCACGATACCTGTAAGTTCGCGCGAGGGCGGGTTGTAATTTCAGCGCGCGGTCGTACAGCCGGTACGCTTCGTCCCTTCGATACTCAAACCAGGCACGAAGTCCCCCCAGCACGGTGCACGTTTCTCCGGATTCTGGATTGAGAGCATAGCCCCGCTCCGCGGTCGCCTTCATTTCCGGATACACGGCACGGCCGGAAACAAAGCCAAAAAGGGCGAGATGGCCATTCGCCTCAGCGATGCCACTATAGGCGGGAGCGTAATCAGGAAACACTTCAATGAGTTCGCGTAGCTGCCGCAGGGCAGCTCGCAGCGTTTCAGGAGATTGTTGATAGATCAGCACCCGGGCTTTCACATATCTTACGTATGCTTCGAGATCCCGATCGGAGGCGTGCACACGAGGCCGTGCTTTTGGCAGGTGAAGACGGAGCAAGCCACCAACGGCTTGGGCGATCTCTTCCTGAATTGCAAAAACGTCCTTTAGCTCGCGGGCGAATGTCTCTGACCAGAGTCCATGGCCAGATTCAACCTGAATCGCCTGCGCTGTCACCCGCAGTTGCTCACCCGCTTTCCTGACGCTTCCTTCGATGATGACATCCGCATCGAGACGCCGGCCCACTTCACGAATATCGACCGACATTCCCTTGAACTGGAATGCCGACGATCGCGCAATCACCTTCAACCCTGCAATTTGGGTGAGCAAGTTGATGATTTCTTCGGTGATCCCGTCGCAAAAATAGCTTTGCTCCGGATCCGAACTCATGTTCACGAACGGCAGTACGGCAACAGATGCAGCGCTCGATGGAATGGTGGCCCCGATCTCCTGTGCCTGGTTCCGAGGCTGTGGATCCAACCAGCGAAAGATGGGGACGTAACCGCCGAGCCGTAGTGCAACAAGGACACGGTCATTTCTCCCCGGGCCCTCGTAATATTCCTTCAATTTCGCCCTAAGGCGCCGAGCTTCAACCCGGACAGTGGCGTCGATGTTCGGATCATATTCGGACGTGCGGTCGAAGACATCCAGTGCGATCGAGAACTCTTTGAGACTGTCGAGATCTCCGTGGAGGGTCCGATTCACGATGTGCGTGAGGAACCGGCATAGGCGAGCCGAGGAAATGAACGGCGGGCTATCCACGATCCGCGCCAGTTGCTCTGAAACGGCCGATGCTGGCACGGCGTCCGCGGCATTGGCGGACACGTTTGCTTGGGAGCGGGGTGACATTAACCTCAGTCGAAGAGAATCCCGTCGGGCTGGGCCAGGATTCATGGCGGCGATCTTATACCCAAAAAGGGTCTTATGCAATTTTGAGGCATGTAGATACCGTCTACTCGCTCCGCGTGCAGCCTTGTTCCAATGCCGGGGCAGGCGCAACCTTCGTAACGCTCGCGGCATGGACGTGTCTACGTTGCGGTTAAAGTCTATTTGTCGGCCGGATTGAGAGGTCTTGGCGCCCATAAGCTCTAGCTTACGGTGGCTTACGGCAATTCAGAATTGGGCCCGCTAGCCTGTAACCGAGCGAACGACTTTGATAGCCGGTGAACAACCAGCAAGGGCAGTCATCCTCGTGGCTAAGAGCCGACCAGAGCCCCGCATCGAGAACGAGTTAAAAGCGCGTGGCATCGCAGTGCAGTGGGCACGCAGCATCAAGGCGGCTTCTGGTTTGCTCCACTCGGCGCTCAACGGGACCCTTGTCATCACGGAACTCGCGCTCAGAGATGGCAATTGGAGAGATTTGGTTGAGCGGGTGAGGGGTATCGAAAAGTTCATTCCTGTTGTGCTCCTGAGTTCGACCAGAACCGCTGAGTTGTGGTGGGACGCACTCGAGTGTGGCGTAGAGGATATTCTGCAGGCTCCCTTATCGGCTTCTTTACTATGCGAATATGTAAAAAGAAGCGTAAAACAGAGAAGTGATCGGCGCTAAAAGGCTCATGCTGCGGGCAACGGCAAACTTACTTGAGGAAGAGGCCTTCGCGGATCTGGTCGCGCCCCACAAAAGTTTTCGAGGAGCGGAACTGCCCGAAGAGATTCAGGATCTCGCGGTTCTGGAAAATGCGCTCGTGCGGCGTGGGCGGCGGCGCCGCGATCAGCTCCACCGAATCGCGGTCCATGATGCGGTAGGGGTGGAATCGCTCCGGATGGCGGCTGTGGAAGAGCGCCAGCACCGCCCCTCCCGGCCGCAGCAGATCGTAGAGACGGCTCACGATGCGCGTCATCAGCGCTTTGTCGAAATAATCGCACAGGTCCCACGCCAGCACGCCGTGGAAATTCTCCGGCGAATATTGCAGCGCCGTCTCCAGAAATTTTTCCGCCAGGACGTCCGGTGAAAGCGGCGCGGCCTCGCTGCCGACCGGAGCGCTGCGCAGCCGCTGCTCTTCTTCTCCCAGAAATTCCTTCCAGGAGCGCAGCACGTCTTCGGTGGAAACGCGGAAGCCCCGCTCGATAAAAAAGTTTACCGTGGATTGCCAAACCGGACCCAGATCGAGAATCCGTCCATGCTGCGCGTCGCTGATCAGCCAGAGAAAATCCTTCATGCCGTGCGACTGGCGGACGTTTCGCTCCGAGGCTGCCGGCGCCGCAACCGTGGCCACGGCCCGCGGAGATGCTGCCGCGCTCGCCACAACGCTTTCCCGCGTTTTTCCGCCCCAGTTCATTTCGTCGCCTACTGGATGCTTTCCTTGGCGGGAATTGCGACGGCCTGGACCGCCACCGGATCGGCGTGCAGCGGAGTGGTGCGCACGATCGCAGCTTCCTGCTTCGGAGTTGCCATTTCGACGCGGCCCTGCAAGCGCGCGCCCTCCTCGATCGTCAGCCGCTGCGTCGTCACGTTGCCGTGCACGTCGCCGGTGCTGCCCAGCACCACGCGCTCGCGTCCCAGCAGATTTCCTTTCACCGTTCCGCGCACCACGATCTCGCGCGCTTCCACGTCCGCGCTCACGCGGCCGTTCGGACCCACCGTCACGTTCGATTGCGAAAGGCGGATCGTCCCTTCCACGCGCCCATCCACATAGAGATCGGTTCGTCCGGAAAGTTCGCCCTTGATCTGAATTCCCTGCGCGATGCGTGTGACCTCGGGGCCCGCGACCGGAGCCGCAACCGGAGGGCTCGGCATCGCGGCACGCTCCGGCGCCGGGCTGCGCACGGGAGGGACTACGGGCGGACTCACGGGTTCCGGGAGAGAAGGAGATGCTGCTGGTTCCGACTGCTTACGCCACATGGAAGCCTCCTGGCCATCAACCGGAACCGCTGGGGGGGTCGGTCGGCCGAATTCGGTTGGGTGACTATAGTACAGGCGGGGTCAAGAGTAAACTCCCGTGAAGTACAGGAGAGGCGAAGGCTGCAAGGGCCCGGCCGGAACGGGGCCGCGGGTCTGGGCCGGCTTGTTCTCGTTCGTTTCGCCCTGTTCCGAGTGCCGCAGCTCCCACATCGCCACGAGCATCCCGACGGCTTCCTGAAAAAAGATTTTCAGTCCGCCGCGCGATTCCCACCAGGAATCCGGGTTGTACGCGGAATCGCTCGCGGGCACGACGCGCAATTCGGTGCCGGGCGGAAAAAGCCGTTCGCAAATATAGCGGGCGCGCCGCGTGTGATAGTTCGAGGTCACCACCAGAATCCGCCGCCAGCCATGCTCGGTGAAAAGATGCGCCAGCGCCGCGGCTTCTTCTCGCGTGTTCGCCGCGCGCTGCGAAAAGCGCACGATGGTGCCGGCCGGTACGCCGTCTGCGATAAGGTCGTGCTCGATCAGCTCCGCGATGCCCGCATAAGGCCGCAAATTCCGGCCGCTCGCAACCACGCGCGGCGCCCAGCCGGCGTGAAAGAGATCCGCGGCGCGCGCCGCACGCTCCCCAAGATAATTGTCGTCGCCCAGGACCACGATCGCATCCGACGGCTGCGGCGCGTCCTCCACGATCCAGAAGCGGCCCGCGATGCGCAGCAGCGGATGGCGCACGACGTACACGGCGGCGAATAGCACGCAAAGAACGAGCAGGCCGATCAGTTTGGAGATTATTCCGCCGCGCTCGCCCGCGCGCCTGCCGCGGCCTGGGCAAGCCACCGGCGATTGCGGAGACGCGCCGCGAAATTTCATTGGGTGGCGTCGAGCGAGCGGAGCGTTTCCGCAGCCTGCTCCGGCATCAGGGCGTTGAAATACACTTCCTTGATGCTGTAGGACTTGCTGCGCGTTTCGACGATGGGCATGATCTCGATGTGCCAGTGGTAATCGTCCGCAATCGTTTTCCAATAATTACTGAGCGCCACTTTCGTTTGCAACGTGTTGGGCGCGGTGTGCACCACCAGGTGATACCCCGGCGCGATTTGCAGCAGGCGCCGCAGCGTCCGCCCCAGCAGCGATGCCAGGCTGCGCCGGTTTTCTCCCGGAGTGGGCGCTTCGAAGAAATGATTGTGGCGCCGCGGCAAAATCCAGGTTTCGAAAGGCACGCGCGAAGCGAAGGGGCAGAACGCGATGTAATCGCCCTGGCTGTCGATGAGGCGCTTGCCCTGCTTTTCTTCCTGGCGGACGATGTCGCAAAAAACGCAGCGCTCTTTTTCACGAAACCATTCGCGCGCCGCGCGCAATTCGTACAGAACGCGGCGCGGAACAAACGTGGTGGCGGTGAGCTGCGAATGGGAGTGCGGCCATTCCTCGCCCGCCGGCAGGCCACGGTCCTTGAACACGGTGACGTACTTGAAACGCGGATCGCGCTTCAAATCGGCGATGCGCAGCGCGTAGGCCTCGAGCACGTGCGCAATCTCTTCGTCACTGAGGTGCGACAATCCGCGCGTGTGGTCCGGCGTTTCGACGATGATTTCGTGCGCGCCCACCGGATTCATGCGGTCATAGATTCCCTCGGCGTTGCGGCCGGGGCTGCCTTCGATGGTGTAGAGCGGGCCGAAATGCGGAAACACGCGGACCTGCCACGGGCCGCTCGGCGGCGAGATAAACAGCGTGCGCGTATCGCCTTCGTTGCCGGGACAAAGCAAGCAAGGCTCGGGCGGAACGCGAACGTGCTCCGGGTGACCGACAACCACCCAACTGCGTGTGATGGGATCCTTACGCAGTTCCATCGCGAGGACCGAATGAGGACGAGAGAATCAAGCCGAACTTTTATACCGCAGGAACACGAAATGGGCAAGACACGAAACGCAAAAAATCAGCGGCCGGTGGAAAAGAAAAATGCTAGCGCGTGTAATGCGCGGGGGTGGGGCCGACTTCGAGACGATGGCGATCCCAGATGGCGCCTTCGCGGCTGAAGCTGGCCATCTCAAAATCCTGAGTGAGCTCGAGGCAATCGGTGGGACAGGCATCTTCGCAGAGTCCGCAGAACATGCAGCGCGAAGTGTCGTACGTAAAAGTGGTGAGGACTTTGCGGCGCGTGGCTTCGTCGCGATGCCAGCCGACGACGATCAAATTTTCGGGGCACGCGAGCGCGCAAAGATTGCAGGCGATGCAGAGCGATTCGCCGGTTTCGGGATTCATGTTGAGACGCGGCGCGCCGCGATAGCGTTCGGCGACCATGGGCCGCTCGAGCGGATACTGCTCGGTGTAAATATTGTTCGGATTCTGATAACGGAAGGTGACCCACATGCCTTTGAGGAGGTCGACGAGAAAGATGCGGCGCAAAAGATTTTTCATCGCGAGACCAGTGTGCCGAGGCGGAGAGAAGATGTCAAGCGAGACGCGGAATCAGGCATCAGCTTTGAGCTAAGAACGACGCGCCCGAAAATGGGAAATATCAGCAATTAGTTAATCGCCAAGATTGTCCGCGGATTGTCTCTTTGACTGCCAAAATAGCCCCTTAAATAGCCCTTTTTTGAGAGACAAAGAGACAATTGCAAAGAGCCCCATTCCGGCTTTTGAGGCGATTTTCACGGATTCTCAACTCCCCGCCCCGACGGCGCGGATGGGCTTGAGCAATTGCTGGGGATGGATGAAAAGCGTGTTGGGATCGACATGCGTCTGCGCGGCATGCTGCGGCAGATCCATATGATAGGTGACGTGGCGATGGTGGTCGGCGACCTGGCGCTCGAGGTTATAGACCTTATTGAACTTCCAGAGCATTTTTACGAAGTTGGTCTGGCCGTGGGCGAGATATTTCGCGGCCATGACGAAGGTGTCGCGCAGAGCGGCCCAGCCCAGGTGCTTCTGATTGAGCACCTGCTGGGTAGAGATGAGCTGGCGGTAAAACTCTTCGAGCGACAGCTTCGTGGGCATGACGGCGTGCTGCACGTCGAAGAGACGGTAATCGAGCGTGGAGAACTGGCGCGATTCGGTGACCCAGGTCTCGGTGCCGGGATAGGGCGTGTTGACGGTGATGTGGACGATCTCGGGGACGGAGAGGGCCCAGTCGCGGACGACGGCGAAGCGCTTCTCGTCCCAGGAGGGGTCGGCAATGATGTTGATGGCGACGGTGATGCCGAGCTCGCGGGCGCATTCGAGGGCTTCGAAATTTTTGTTGAGGCCGACGCGCTTGCGGAAAAGCTTCAAGCCCTCTTCATCAATGGCTTCGAGGCCGAGGAACATGTATTCGAGGCCGAGGCGCTTCCAGTAGCGAAAGACTTCCTTGTTGCGGAGGAGGACGTCGCCGCGCGTTTCGAGGTAATACTGCTTTTTGACGCCGCGGCGCTCGATTTCGCGGCCGATGGCGTAGCCGTGATCGGCCTGGATGAAAGCGACGTCGTCCACGATGAAGACGCCGGGCTCCTTGATGCTGGCGAGATCTTCGGCGGCCACTTCCGGGCTGCGATGGCGGTAACTGCGGCCGTAGAAGGTCCAGGCGCTGCAGAAGACGCAGTCCCAGGGGCAGCCGCGGGTGAACTCGATCGAGGCGGAAGGGTCGAGGACGCCGATGAAATATTTCTTGCGCTTGGCAAGGAGGTCGCGGGCGGGGTTGAGGTCGTCGAGGCTGTGAACGAATTCGGGAGCGGGGCCTTCGCCTTCGAGCGTGACGACGCCGGGAAGGGTGTGGAGGCGTCCGCGGTCGTCGGCGGCCATGTCGATAAGATTCGGAGTGATGTCCTCGCCTTCGCCCTTGACGACGCAGTCGAGCGTGCCGGCGGCGTGCTGGAGGATTTCTTTTGCGGTGAAGGAAGCGCTGTGTCCGCCGGCAAAAAGGAAGCAGTCGGGGTAGCGGAGGCGCGTCGCTTTGACCAGGTCCACGACTTCGGGAATGTTGGCGAGATAGTTCAGAGAAAAGCCGATGGAGTCCGGGCGCCAATCATCGACGAGGCGGAAGTAGTCCTTGTGCGTGTGGGCCTGGAGATCGAGAAGGCGAACGTCGAAGCCGTTGCGGCGGCAGGACTGGGCGATCAGCTCGAGGCCGAGCGGCTCGAGACGGAGATAGACCTCCGAATACATGAGAGAACTCGGGTGGACCAGGAGGACCTTGCCCTTCTTCGCCGTCGGAGCCATGCATCTCCTTCGGGGGAATCGTCTTGCGCGGACGTGTGGTTATGATGCGAGCGGCCCAACCCCACGTGCGCGCTGCCGGCCCCGTCGTTTCCGGAGCCTCCCCCCGCGCAGCAACAGGGTCAGTTTAGACGAAAGCGGGGATTCGTGCCACTGGCAAAGGCTGTGGACAATGGCGACAACAGCAACCCTGGCGCATGCGGAGACGCTGCCGCGTGCCGGGGTGCCAAGTCGTTTTGGGACTGTGAAACCCTATTGAAAGCCTCGGTGTCTAAATCCACAGGGCTATGTAGCTAGCATCGGCACTAACCGATTCGTGTTATACGTAAATGTCGGGAGGTCGTCCCCCATGATCAAGAGACTCCCTGTCCTTCTTTTGTTCTTAGTCGTCGCATCGGGCAGAGTATGGGCCTGTGGCTGTGTGGGCTCCGCCCCCGGCCCATGTAAAGGGCTAAGCGCAACAGACGTGATCTTCGTGGGCAGGGTATTGCAGATTGACAACCCCCCTTCCGAAGACGTCCGTCGGTCCTCGTTCGGTGAATCACGCTACAGGTTTCATGTTGACGAAAAGATGTCAGGGGCCCTGGACGAAGAGGTAGACATTTATTCCTTGCGAGACGGAGATTGTGGTTACCATTTCCGATTGTATGAGCAGTATGTGGTATTTCCCTACAGAAACAGCGACGGCCGATTATTCGCAACCATTTGTAGTCTCACACGGCCGATTGAGCTGGCTCAGGCCATTTTGCCCGAACTGCGCGACATGCGCGATCACCAACGGAAGGCCTCTCTCTACGGTATCCTGCGAGCCGCAGAGCAGCCTTACGAATCCGTCACGGATGATTTGCTCGGCAAACCGCTGACAAACACTCGAGTCGAACTGCGCTCGCCGGACCGGGCGTTCGCCGCGCAGACGGATTCAAATGGTGTTTACGCATTCTATGACGTTCCCGGTGGGGAGTACCGAGTCCAAGCCGAATTGCCAAAGAATCTTGAGCTCGCGCAGGAGATTCTGAACGGTCCGCTGTCGCCACTGGAACTGCCCGCGGATGCCTGCTACGAATACAACGTCACCGCTCTGCCGACGGGAAGGATTCGAGGACGCGTCCTTGGTCCGAACGGCAAGCCTTTGTCATTTGCGTCTGTAGAATTATTTCGCCGCGAGAAGTATTCGCGCTCATTGGTGGGCGTTATGATCTGGTCGGAATACCAAGAACGAGAGAAGAAATACTTTGAGTTCGATCATGTAGGGCCGGGGGACTACATCCTTGTATTCAACAATAGCGGCCAAATCGACCCGGACACTCCCTACCCGCGCTCGTTCTATCCCGGCGTGTCTGATATTGCCAAGGCCAAACTCATCCATGTTGAACCAGGTGGAGAGGTGTCCGACGCGGATATCCGTGTTTCCGGTGGGCGGCCGACTCGTGAGCTCACAGTGAGGTTAATCGCAGAAACCGGAAAGCTGCCCAACATCAACTATGTCGAGACAAAAGGACGAGATGGCTCGTCTCCGGGTAATGACGAAGTGGCGCCTGGCGTATATAAAGTCTCGCTTTTCAAGGGTGTGCATTATGAATTGCATGGTGAAGGGTATTGCTCGGCCACAAATGAAGAGTCAAAGACAGATTCGGTTGAAGTCGAAGGGTCTGACGCGGCAACCAGGGAGATTACTCTCATTTTTCGAGGGGCCGGCTGCGGTGAATAATGGACGCGACCTCAGCATAGGAGCACACATCGAGAGATTCTTCGCTGCGCTCAGAATGACAGCGAAAGGCGAGTCCCGAAAACCCGCACCCTTGCGAAAAGCCTCAAGGGTGCGGCACCCGGCTCCGACCCCCGTAAAAGGCGGGAACGAAAGTGTGAGGCCGCGGCTGTGCCTGTGGTGAAGGAGGAGGCATGTGTGTGTTAGGAGGGATCCCTCGGCTGCGCTCGGGATGACAGAGAAAAGCAGAGAGATTCTTCGCTGCGCTCAGAATGACAGCGAAGAATTACAAGGAAAAACCCGCACCCGGCAAGGATGAAAGCGAAGGACCCACGCTCCCCCAGGCTCGACTAGCCGTCGACCTGGGGGCCCCGTTCATTCGCCCGTTTCGGGCCGAACATGGGACACCCAACGTCAAAGTCTACTTCGTCGAGATGAAAGGGCGGCCACCCGCCTCAGAATGACAGCGCCGAGGGCGGCGGTGGGGGGCGCACGTACCCTTAGAGGCCATTTGGCCGAAGATGCAAACTATTCGGAGGTGCGGCCCTTGCAGACGGCGTGGCCGCAGGCGCAGTCGATGTCCGGCGTCTTTTCCATGGCGGCGCATTCGGTGCTGCAGTATTTGCCGGAGGTTACGGTGCAGGTACAAACGGGGTGAGCGCACTTCTCGGCTTTCGGATTCGGCATCTGTTTTCTCCTCGCCTGGGATCAAAAGCAGGCGACCCGAGGCGGCATGTTAGAGGGGAAAAGGGTTTGGGCGCAATAAGGAAAAGACTGCAATTTGGGTGGTGACTTGGAGTGGCTCCTGGTGAGGTGCAAGTGGCAAGAGAGTGCAGGGGGCATGGCAGGAGGGATTCGTCGGGCCGGAGGAAAGAACGCCGGCCCTCGGAATGACAACGAAAGATACCAGGAAAAACCCGCACCCTTGCAAAAACCGCAAGGATGCGGCACCCACTGAAAAGCAAAAGCAGATTCCTCCGGCCGGAGGAAACAGCGCCGGCCCTCGGAATGACAAGAGTGAGGGTTGGCGATGCGAGGGACGGTGCGGTCGCGAGTGAAGGAGGTTGCGATGAGGGATTACTTGCGGAGGGCGGCGGTGGAATTGAGGACGACGCGGAGCGGGGCGACCTGCTGGGGCTTGAAATAGCGGTTGACGAGGAAGCGCTGGCCGTCTTTGGTGACGTCGTAGCTGTAGAGATCGGTGGAGGAAACGTGGGCGCGGAACTGGGTTTGGAAGAGCGGGATGGGGTTTCCGGCGGAGAAGGTTCCTTCGGTAGTGACCGGGACGGCCGTCAACGCGCCTTTGGCGCCGATATAGAAAATTTCTTTGCCGTCGCCGCGCCAGCGAGGCTCGGTGCCGCCGTCACGGGAGACCTGCCACTTGCCGGAGGCGGAGGGAAAGGTTGTGACGTAAATCTCCCAAGTACCGGATTCGTTCGAAGCGTAGGCCACCCACTTGCCGTCGGGGGAAATCTGGCCGTTGCTCTGACTGTCACGGGCGGTCAGGAATGGAACCGGCTGATTTCCCCCCGCGGCCTGGACCAGCACGAGATTGGAACCGCCAGCGCCGGGCTCGAACGTGCAGAGGATTTGCTGATCGTCGAGTGACCAGGAGTTCGGCATGATGTCGTCGGTCTGGTTGAGAGAAAGAATCGATTTGGCCGGTTGCAGGCCTTGTGACGGCTTCAAGCTGAGGCTTGTGTGGGCCGGGATGGAGCGGTAGGCGATTTGTGCGGCGTCGCGCGACCAGACGCCTGCAGCATCTTCGCCGGCGTCGAAAGTAAAGCGCGAGCTGGTGCCTTGACGAGGGTCACTGAGCCAGATGTTGACGCTATTGGCTTTCAAGTCCGCGATGTCCACAGCTACGCGGCTGTTGTCCGGCGAAAGGCTGGGATTGGAGAGCACGCCGATATCGCCGACGTGGCCCATTTCTTTTCCGGAGCGGTCCAGCCAAGTGAGGACGGAAAGCGAAGCGCCGACATTGGGATTGAAAACGACGGTTCCATTCTCCGCGACGGCGAACGAACCCCAGTAGGTGGCCGGCTGGAAGCCGACCTGATCGGCGACAATTTGTGACTCGCCGGAAGTCTTTCCGCTGGAAACGTCGATGGGAATGGCGCGCAAGGATTGCTTCTCATCGAGATAAAACAAGAAGCCGTTGGCGTACCCTGGATTCGAGAGTGCCGTGAAAACCAGGCTCTTTTGCTTGCCCGCCAGAGAACTGAAGTAGATGCCGCTGGTGTGGTCCTCCCGGGTGTTCGAGAAGCTACCGGCAAAGAAGAGGAAGTGCTCGCCGTCGGGAAGAAAGACGGGCCAGCGGTGGGAAGTCTCCGTCTTGAAATCGAAGACCTTGTCGGTGACCGGCGCCGGATTGCTGCCGTCCGCATTCACTCTCCATATCGGTCCGCCCGCATCCGGTGAATAGAGGATGACGCCGTTGCGTCCCCAGGCGCCGCCGCGGCCGCGAGTGGCGGTGGCCAGGGCTTGCGGCGCGCCACTCGAGACCGCGACTTTCTTCAGTTTGCCATCGGCGAAAAATGCGATGTAGGCATCGTCGGGCGACCAGAAGGGATAGCTGGCGCCCTCGGTGCCTTGCAGGACGCTTACGCCCGGGGAGCCGATGCGTTGGACGTTGAGCATGTTGACGCCGGAGGTTTCACTGGGCGCGACAAAGGTGAGCATGCGGCCGTCGGGCGAAAGCGCGAGATGGGAAGCTTCCTCGTGGAGGGGGAGCGGAAACTCGAGGCGCTCCGCCGATGTCTTTTGTGGCCGGAGGAAAAAGAACAGAGCGGCGGCGACGAGCAGAGCGAGCACGCCCGCGGCCAGGATGATGGGTGCGGCGCTGCGCCAGGCGGGGGATTTTTCGGCGCCGGGGATCACGGCGTCGGGGGACGCGGGCGATTCGCGGAGCCAGTCGAGGTCGAGCTTGAGGTCATGCGCGCTTTGCGGGCGCTCGTCGGGGTCCTTGAACATGCAGGTTTTGACGATGTGCTCGAGAAGCGGCGGAGTGAGGGGCTGGAGTTCGCGCATGGGGCGCGGGTCTTCCTTGAGGATGGCGGCGATGAGGCTGGCGGTGCTCTTTGCGGCGAAGGCTTTTTTTCCGGTGGCCATCTCGTAGAGCAGGGCGCCGAAGGAAAAAATGTCGCTGCGCGAGTCGGCGGCTTTGCCGTCGAGCTGCTCGGGCGACATATATTGCATGGTGCCGACGAGCATGCCCTGGGCGGTGAGCGGGCGGCTGACGGTGGGAGAAGAATTCATGTCGCCCTGAAGAACTTCGCCGGTCTTGGCGAGGCCGAAGTCGAGGAGCTTGGCGCCGGACTTGGTGAGCATGACGTTGCCGGGCTTGAGGTCACGATGGACGATGCCCTGGCGGTGGGCCTTGTCGAGGGCGTCGGCGATCTGCGAGGCGATGCGCAAGAGATCGGCGGTGGGCAGCGGGCCCTTTTCGATGCGCGCGGCGAGAGATTCGCCCTCAAGATATTCCATGACGAGATAATCGATGCCGTCCTGGTGGCCGATGTCGTAGAGCGCGCAGATGTGCGGATGGTTGAAGCTGGAGATGGCGCGCGCTTCCTGCTCGAAGCGCTGGCGGACTTCGGGGGTGTCCGCGAGGCCCTGGGTGAGGATTTTGATGGCAACGGTGCGGTCGAGGCGCGTGTCCTTCGCGCGGTAGACTTCGCCCATGCCACCCGCGCCAACGGGCGCGACGATGGCATAGGGACCAAGTTTTGTACCGGGAGCCAAGCTCATAGGAGGAGAGATTATAACCTCAGGAGCGGCGGGGCTGGAAGTTATCGGCATGTTCAGTTCCGCGCTGAGGAGTCCCACAAGCGGACAGTTTCGCGGGTAAAATAGCTGAAAACATAGATACTTAAGGCTGGCCATGCAGTTGCAACCTACTGCGCAGCGGGGGTGGCGATGTCCTCTCTGATGCAAGACGTGCAATACAGCCTGAGAACGCTGAGGAAGAGCCCCGGATTTGCGCTGGTGGCCGTGCTGACGATCGCGATAGGCATTGGAGCGAGCACGACGATATTCAGCTGGATGCGGGACGTGCTGCTCAATCCCCTTCCCGGAGCGGGCGACCCGGCGCGCGTGGTGGCGCTTGAAACGGTGACGCCGGACGGAGACTGGGTGCCGACGTCGTATCTGGATTTTCGCGACATCCGGGACAACTGCAAGCTGGTGGAATCGATGTCCGTGGCGCAGCCGATCGCGCTGGCGGTGGGAAATGAGAAGAGCGTGGAGCGGATCTGGGGAGAAGTGGTTTCCGGGAGTTTTTTCGATGTGCTGCGGATCAAGCCGGAGCGCGGGAGATTCTTTTCGACGGCGGAGGTCGATGGCGAGCAGAACGCGCATCCGCTGGTGGTGATCAGCCACGCGCTGTGGACGAGCCATTATCATTCCGACCCGGGCGTGGTGGGCACGACGGTGCGCATCAATCACTTTCCGTACACGATCATCGGAGTGGCGCCGGCGGGTTTCCGGGGATCGATGGCGGGGGTTTCTTTCGAGATGTGGGCGCCGGCGACGATGTATGGGCAATTGAGCTCGACGGGCGACTGGATGCTGCAGGATCGCAAGACGCGGATGTTCCGCGTGCTGGCGCGGCTGGGGCCGGGCGTTTCGCTGGAGCATGCGCGCACGGAGGTGCAGACGTTCGCGAAGCGCATGGCGCTGGCGGACGCGGATACGAATGAAGGGATGAGCGCGACGCTGCTGCCGATGGCGCGGTCGCACTACGGGATTCAGGATTCGCTGCGGACGCCGCTGAGCATTCTGATGGGCGCATGCGGCGTGGTGCTGCTGATCGTGTGCGCGAACGTGGCGAACCTGCTGCTGGCGCGGGCCACGACGCGGCAAAAGGAGTTCAGCATCCGGCTGGCGCTGGGAGCGCCGCGGTCGCGGCTGATCCGGCAGCTTCTGACGGAGTCGCTGCTGATCGCGGCAGGCGGATCGCTGGCCGGGCTGGTGATCACATCGTGGCTGGGAGAATCGCTGCGGTGGCTGGTGCCACTTTCGTCGGCACCGACGCTGGCACCGGCGCCGATTGACGCGGGGGTACTGCTCTTCGCGGTGGCGCTGGCATTCGTGGTGGCGGTGGTGGCGGGAGCGGCGCCGGGACTCCATGCGGCACAAGCAAACGTCAACGAAGCGCTGAAGGAAGGCGGGCGGAGCGGAACGTCGAGCGCGCACTCGAAGCATCTGCGCGGGGTGCTGGTGACATCGGAGATGGCGCTGGCGGTGGTGGCGCTGGTGGGCGCGGGACTTTTCGCGAAGAGCTTTTATGTTGCCAAGGGGATCCAGCCCGGGTTCGATCCGGATCATGTGGCGCTGGCGCAATTCAGCCTGTCGGCGGCGGGATACGACGCGGAGCGGGCCGATGCGTTCCGGCGGCAACTGAGCGAACGGCTGGAGCGGCAGCCGGGCGTGACCGCGGTGAGCTACGCGGATTACGTACCGATGAGCATCGGGACGGGATCGTGGGAGGATTTGGAGATCCAGGGCTACACTCCCGGCCCCAACGAGAATATGAAGCTGTACCGGACGCTTGCGGCGCCGGGATATTTCGGACTGCTGAAGATTCCGCTGCTGGAGGGGCGCGACTTCGACCTGCGTGACGACATGAAGTCGGAGCCGGTGATGATCGTGAACCAGGAGTTTGTGCGGCGGTTTCTGCCGCACCAGACGGCGATCGGGCGGAAGGTGCACGGCTGGGGAAAGTGGTTCACGATCATCGGCGTGGTGCAGGACAGCAAGATCTACCGGCTGACGGAGAAGCCGACGCCGTATTTTTACGCGGCGATACGCCAGATATACCGGCCGGAGATGGGGCTGACGTTCTATGTGCGGACGTCGGGTCCGGTGGACGGCGCGATCCTGGCGCTGCGGCGAGAGGCGCAGGCGGTGGATCCGTCGGTGCCGGTGTTCGACACGATATCGATGAATGAGGCCGTGGCCGGATCGCTTTATGGACAGAGAATCGCAGCCAGCCTGCTGAGCGTGCTGGGCGGCGTGGCACTGCTACTGGCGGCCATCGGGCTCTACAGTGTGATGGGCTATTCGGTGGCGCAGCGGACCAACGAGATCGGCATCCGCGTGACGCTGGGGGCGCAAGCGAGCGACGTGCTGCGGATGATCGTGTGGCAAGGCATGATATTCGCGCTGGCGGGGCTGACGATCGGGTCGCTGGTGGCAGTGGCGCTGGCACGCGTGGTTTCGACGGCGCTGGTGAACGTGAGCCCAGCGGACCCGGCGATCTACGGAGCGGC
>Ga0073928_10003645_pt1 | contig 23938 bp, 18 predicted proteins | sample PaiPotPPA55metaG_FD_76969 | JGI IMG/M metagenome (GOLD analysis project Ga0073928, IMG submission 76969) | Iron sulfur acid spring bacterial and archeal communities from Banff, Canada, to study Microbial Dark Matter (Phase II) - Paint Pots PPA... ...
AGGGAACTTGCAGGCTCGAGGGCACCGCATCCGGGATTTCGACCGTGACATACAACTCCGCTTTCAAGAGTTTGGATGGATTGTCCACCGTGCCGCGCGCCCGCACCGTGCGCGTGGTCGGGTCCAGAGAACCACCGATCAAATCCAGCCGGCCCGTGAAAAGTCGATCCGGAAAGGCTTTCGAGCGAATTCGCAATTCCTGGCCTGTATGGACCAATGCCAAGTGCATTTCGGTCACATCGAGCCAGATCCAAAGTTTGGAGGGATCCGTCACAGTGAACAGCGGCGCGGTGAATTGCGGCACGTTGGCGAGTATCTGGTCTGGCCGGACCTCCTGTCCGGGAGTGACATTTCTTTCGACAAGGGTGCCATCCAATGGGCTGGGCAGCAGGAAGCCTTGTTTGACTTCGGTGGCCTTCGAGCCGTAAATCGCCAGCCGCGTCTCCGCCCGGTCCGCTTCGGCCTGCGCGTCGGCATAATCCGCCTCCGCCGTTTCGAGGTCCTTGCGCGGCGCCGCGCCATGACTAAAGAGTTCGCGCGCGCGCGCCAGGTTCTGTCCTGCCCGCCGTAAATCGTTTTCGGCTTTTCGGGCCTCGGCCTGGGTCTGGAAGAAATCGGCGGACTGGATTTCCGCAAGCGGCGCCCCTTTGGCGACGGGTCCGTTCACCTCGACGAAGAGTTTGCGCACGATGCCGGCGAAGGGCGTGAACACGCGCACCGTGGCATCGTCGTCCCATACCAATCGCGCCGTCAGTGGCACGAATGCCGGCTGCTCGGGGCCGACGGGCTCAATGGTCAGCGCCGCCAATTGCGGAGAATTGGTCGCCATCGTCACGGTATCCTGCGTGACCTTGGCTTCGGGCAGCTCCGCCGATTTTTGTTGCTGATTGCAACCGGCCAAAACAGCCATCAGGACAACGCCCGGCAACGAAGCGGTCCACGGAGCGCGGGGCCGCAAAAAAAGATGTTTCATTTCTGTATTTTCAACTCGTTCTCCGACAAAACCGTTCGCGCGGCCTTCAAGTCCGCCTGGGTGCTGGCCGTGTCGCTCATTGCCTGCGCGGTCGCCAGTCGCACGTCGTTGTCGGTCCGTTCCGCGTCCAGCAAATCCACCAGTGAGGCCCCGCCCTTCTCGTACGCAAAGGCCACGGCTTCCCGCACCTTTGTGGAGTTTGGCCGAATTTGCTCTTGATAGCGTTGCCAGCGCGCGCGCGCTTCGCGGTATCCAACTTCGGCGTTGGCGATGTCCGCTGCCGCCTGGGCCCGGACTCTCCCCAGCGTCACCTCGCTTTGTTCGACGGCGGCTCGCGCCGCCTTGATGTTGCCGCCGTTGCGGTTCCATAACGGCAGCGGAAAGGAAACTCCCATGTTCATCGTGTCAGCCGGAGGGCCTCCGCCCGGCGGCTCGTGCTCGTAGCCCAGCGAGATCGTCGGGTCCGGAATCCGCATCGCCTTTTGTAGACTCAATTGCGCCTCCGAACCTTTCAGGTCCGCCTCGGCAGCCCAAACATCCGGGCGGATTCCCTGCGCTTTGCCCCCAGGGTCAGGTGGCGTGGAAATAATGACCAGATCCTCGAGCGATTGCGCCGGCTGCCAGTTTCCCGCCGGCTCGTTCCGGCCCATGAGTACTTCGACGGATATGCGCGCCTGAATCGCCGTTGCCTCCGCCGACTTCGCTTGCAGTCCAAACTGTTGGGCATTGATTTCTATCTGCCGTCGCTCGGACTCCGATATGTCCCCTGCCTGGAATCTCGCTTGCGCGATGTCGGCCTCATGCTGCAGGAAGCCGGCGGACTCGTTCAAGACTCGCGCATTCTCCCCGGCCAACAGGGCCGCGATATAGGCCTTGGCAACACCTTGGTCCAAGGTCCGCTTGGCATCATGAAACCGCGCCGACGCCCCCATAATCGCCGCTCGCCCGGCCATCTGCCGGTCACGGCGTTTGCCCGCGATCTCGATAAGCTGGCTGACTGCGGCAATCGTGTCGTAACTGCGGCTCCAAACTCCATTGCCTACGGGCGTGGCATCGTCGTGGGTGCCGATTTTTGCTGATGATAAGGAAGCGGTCGGATTCGGAAACTCTTTGGCTACAATGAGCTGCGCGGTGGCCGAATCGATGCCGGCTTTGGCCGCCAGTAAGTCCCAGTTCCTTGTGAACGCAATGCCCTGAATGTCCTCCAGGGAGAGGAGTTCGGCGTAACCGTTGGTCGTGCTCGCCGCGGAGGCGGCGGGAGCATTTTGTTGCGCTGGAGCCAGGGCCGGATTGGCAAGCAAGAGCGTAACGCACAGAATGCGCTGGATTCCTTTCGAATGTTGGAAGCGGCTCGTTGCTCTACGACTCAAACCACACAAAGATAGTGAAGCACTTGGGGCTGTCGATTAGGCCAAACCTACTTTTCGTGTAGGGCAAGATACTACACGACCCTGGCCCGCCAATGGCTGCCAATCCCAGAGGGTATCTGAAAACGAGCTCTTGGCAACCGCACCAAAAAGGGGAACGGTGCGCGATTTTCGGGAAAATCCGCCTTGTGGCACTGATGCCTGCGATGTCAGGCACGTTAAGGGGTGTTCTCGTGCCACCGCACCGCTTCGCGCAGCAGTTCGGTCGCGCTGGCCAGGTTCAATTTCTCTTTGATGCGCGCGCAGTAGGCTTGGACGGTTTTTACGCTCACGCGAAGAGACTCCGCAATTTGGCGGGTGCCGCGCCCCCGGCCCAGCAACTCGAACACCTCCAGTTCGCGGTCGCTCAATTGTTCGACCGGGGAGCTGGCATCCAGGGTCCTGCCGGCCATGAATTGCGCGGCCATCGAGGCGGTGACGCTCTCACTGACGTAAATTTTGCCTTCCAGGATTTGCCGGATGGCTGCAATCACTTTGCGGGTCGTGTCCCGTTTCATGATGTAGCCTCGGGCGCCGGCCCGCAGCGCGCGTTGCGCGTAATGCGATTCCTCGTGCATGGAAAGCACCAGGATGGCGACATTTGGGCAACTCTGTTTGAGGTCCTTGATCAGCTCGATGCCGGAAGAATCTTTGAGCGCAATGTCCACGATGGCGACGTCGGGTTGCGCGGCAGCGATGCCTTGCCTGGCTTGCGGCGCGCTCTCCGCCTCGCCGCACACCGCGAGGTCCGGCTGCTGGTGGATCAAGTTGGTCAGCCACTCCCGGACGAGGGGATGGTCGTCCACGAGAAAGACGCTTCTTTTCCGCGTTGCATTGTTGCTTGTCGTGCCGCTGCTCATAACGTCCGTTTTGGCCCGTTTCGGCTATTGTCGATTTTCGCTTTGCAATTCGCAATGGGCTTCTTGGCGGCCACGCGCCGCCGGCCCGCAGCGCCGCTAGGTTGCGGCAGCCTGTTGCCTGGCCGACTCGCGCGCGGATTTCGCATTGGGAAGAGTGCAGGTTACGATCGTTCCTCCCGTCGGCGCGGGTTCGATGGCAAAGGAGCCGCCAATCATCGCTGCCCGGTATGCCATGATGCGAATGCCCAGTCCTTTGGAGTCCGGCTTGGTTTCGGGCACTCCAGTGCCGTCGTCTTCGATGGTCAGCGTCAGCAAGCCCAAGCGCTCGGCCAGGCTGATGCCGATGCGTCGGGGCTTGCCATGATGCAAGGCATTTCGCACCGCTTCGAAAGCAATGCGATAAAGGTGCGTCGCCGCCGCGTCGTCGTGAATCAGAACCGGCGTGGCACAATCGAACTCACACACGACTTTCGCGCCTTTGGTAGTGTTGCCGGCCAATTCCTGAAACGCGGCCATGAGGCCCTCGGCTTCCATCTCGACCGGATAAAGTCCGCGCGCGAAATTGCGGGCCAAAGAAATGCCTTCCTCCACCAATTCCACCACTTTGCCGGCGTCGGCGGCTTCGGGCAAAGACTTGGCGGCGAGCCTTTCGCCAAGCACCTGCCCGGCCAGCGCCGTGGCGGTCAGATGCTGGCAGAGGCTGTCGTGCAGTTCATGGCCAATCCGCTTCTGCTCCCGCTCGCCGACTTTGAGAATTTCCTCCTCCAACCGCTGGCGCTCGCTCATCTCCCGTCTCAGGGCCAGCGTCCGCTGCTGCACGCGGCTTTCCAACTCGCGATGCAGCGAGCGCAGGCTCGTCAACAACCAGACGACGATGAAGTAGAAAACCATCAGAATCAGCCCATTCCAAACCGGGATAAACGGGTTCGAATAGTGCGCCCCCGCTGCCACGTCTCCGCCAATCCAAACGATGGCGCTCAACACGGACATGATGAGCCCAAAACCCCTGCCCACAAACCAGGCGGCCAGCCCGACCTCGAGGAGGTAGAACACCGAGAACAGCATCTCGAAGCCGGCCAGATAATCCACGACGCCGATTAACAGGAGCAGCCCCAACCCCGCGGCAATGAGCGTGGGCCGTGAAAGCCGCTCGAGTTTTTCGAGAAGTCGCATCATGGGTCATTGCGCCGGCATTTGGCGTGTCTGCGCAGTCCTCATAAATCGCTTTGCCGTCGCGATTCCTGCCGTTCTTCGGACCATGCCCCAAATTAAACTCCGTTCGAGTGCTATTCGAGTTCTTTCGACTCCGACGAGTTGACTCAAATTAAAAGACACCGGAGGAGGGAAGCTGAGGGGAGGCAAAAAGGGTCGTTGACTCATGGAAAAAAGACACCGGCAAATGGTGTGGATGAACATGAGCAAAGAACTGAAAGTGGATTGGCTGCCGAAGTTGCAAGCGCGTTACGCGCGTCGCAATCGCGAAGGCAAAGGACGGATGTTGGATGAGTTGTGTGAGGGTGTAGTCCGAACGCCGACGCCACAATGAGCCGCGCGCCGATATTCCTACCCTGCCAAAGCGCGATGTTGATCATCAGAAGCGCTTGCTTGTTTTTTTGCCGGTACCGCTCGCATGAAATCTACGAAGAATATGAAATGGTGGGCCGCCCTCGGCCTGACGATATTGGGTGTCGCCATCCTCCTCCTTTGGGCCTTCCGTGAGCCTTCGCGCGAAATCGCCCGCATGGAGCTGGAGCAGCTTATACAATCCCATGGCCTGTCCGAGACGCGCCTTATGCCGACCCCCTACGCGGGCATTTACCACGTCGAGGGAACGCGCCAAACCGCCGGCAGGCCGGAAAAGGTCTTTATCACCACGCATCTCGAAGAACCGGAGGTCAAGGCCCTGTTCGAGGAGCGCGGTCTCAAGGTCGAACTGCCCGGCCAGGGGTTCCGCGGCCAATGGGTCAACGTTCTCGGTTCGCTGACCATTGTTGGCGTTGTCATCGCGACATTGGTTTTTCAATCACAGATCGGCCGCGGCAAGAACACCCGCGTGCGGCAGCGGCCCAATGTCAACTTCCGCGACGTAGCCGGCATCGAGGAGGCCAAAGGCGAAGTCCAGGAGATCGCTGATTTCCTGCGCGAGCCCGCAAAGTACCAGCGGCTCGGCGGCAATCTGCCCAAGGGCGTGTTGCTCATTGGGCCGCCGGGGACGGGCAAGACCATGCTGGCCAAGGCCATCGCCTGCGAGGCCAACGCCAGTTTCTTCTGCGCCCATGGCAGCGATTTCACCGAGGTCTTCGTGGGCGTGGGCGCCAAGCGGGTCCGCCGGCTCTTTCGCCAGGCCGCCCGGAACAAACCGGCAATCATCTTCATCGACGAAATCGATTGCGTGGGCAAGAGCCGGAAGTTCGACAGTCACGCCGAACATCAACAGACCATCAACGCCTTATTGGCAGCGATGGATGGTTTCGACAGCAGCCAGGGCGTCGTGGTCGTGGCGGCGACGAACCGGCCGGAAGACCTGGACGAGGCGCTCTTGCGCCCGGGCCGTTTCGACCGCAAGGTCTATGTGCCTTATCCGGACGTCAAGGGACGCCGCGCGATTCTGGAGTCGCACGCCGTCGGCAAGCCGATCGCCGATAAACAGAAGGCGCTCGACGTCATTTCCCAAACCACTCCCGGCATGTCGGGCGCGGATTTGGCGAATCTGCTCAACGAAGCCGCCATTTTTTCGGCGCTGCAAAACGACTCGCAGATCACGCAGGCCGGCCTCGAGGCTGCCCGCGACAAAGTCCGTTTCGGCAAGGAACGCAAGTCGCTGGTCTTGAAACAGCGCGAGCGCGAAATGGTGGCGTATCACGAGGCGGGCCATACCATGCTTCATTTGCAAACCTCGCTGCTGCCACCCCTCTACAAGGTCAGCATCGTCCCGCGCGGACTGGCGCTCGGCGTGACCACGTTGCTGCCGGACGAAGATCAAAATTTGCAGAGCAAAAGTTTTTTGCTGGAGGAGCTCCTGGTGTTGATGGGCGGCCGAGCGGCGGAGCGGACGTTCTACGGCTCCACGACCAATGGCGCGGCGGGAGACCTCGACATGGCGCGCAAAATCGCCCGCAAAATGATCCACGAGTGGGGCATGGGCGAGCGTTTGTATTACGAACCGGAAAAGCAGGACGCCGAAATGGAAATCAATCGCCTGCTCGAGAACGCCGATCGCCAGGCGCAGGAGTTGATCGAGGCGCGGAAAGAGCCGACAGAGAAACTCGCCCTGGCGCTCCTGGCGCGCGAGACGCTGACGCGGGACGAAGTGCTCGAATTACTGGAGTGTCAGCAACCCGAGCCGAGCGCGTGCGTTTGACGGCCGAGGCTCTGTTCCAGGAGACAGGCAGCACAGGCGACCCAGCCCGCTCAGCGGGCAGCAGCCCGCCCGGCGGGTCCCGATTCCGAATCGGGATTGTTCCATCTCTTGTGTTGTTCCAATTCCTGTGCCGTCCGGCGACTCAGCCCGCACAGCGGGCAGCTCTTGTGTTGTTCTAACTCCGGACGGAACGGAAGAATCGATGCGATCCCGCAACAGCGCCGCTTCGCAAAGAAACGCCCCGCGCTTCACGTCGGCGTTTCCCGCTGCACCCAGGAAGTCGCGTAGTGGGTCAGCTCGGACGAGCTTTTCAGGTCGAGTTTTCGCTTGATTTGCTCCCGATAATACTCGATGGTCTTGATGCTCAAGTGAAGCTCGTGCGCAATCTCCTTGGTCTTCTTCCATTGCCCGATCATTTGGAAAACTTCCATTTCGCGATCGCTGAGCGTCTTGACCGGTGATTGGTTGATGTCTGTCTGTCCCCGGACCTGCTGCTGGAGCATCTTGGCCGTCATCGCGTCGCTCACAAAAATATTGCCGCTGAGCACGCGTCGAATGGCCGGTATGACCTTTTCCAGCGCCTCCTGCTTCATCAGGTAGCCCAGGGCGCCCGCGCGGAAGGCAATCTCGGCATAAATCGTTTCGTCGTGCGCGCTCACCACCAGCACGGGCAGCCCGGAATACTGCGCCTTGATGTTGCGCATCAACTCCAGGCCGCTGCTGTCCTTAAGTGAGATATCGGCGATGACCAGATTGGGTTTGAGCCGGCCGATGGCGGTGAGCGCCATGGAGGCGTTTTCTTCCTCGCCGCACACCACCAGATCGCTCTGGTGGTTGATGAGTTGCGCGATGCCGAAGCGCACGACCGCATGGTCGTCCACCAACAGAACCCGCGTTCGATTGTCTTTTGCCTGATCTTGCTTGGGCGTAGCCATGATCGTTCCCGCCAGATGGCGTCGAGGCCTGCCGCGCCGGACGCCGACAATTCTCTCGAGGGCATCTGCGGCCCGAGTCCAACCGTCGGAGCCATTCTGCAAAAAGGCTTGTCGCGACGCAATCCCTTATACTCAAGAACTACGACGCATCGCGCGGCCCCCTGGCAACATACGGACAAATCATTGTAAGCCAAAAGCCTGCGACCCTTGCGTTTACGGGCCACCAAGCAACGAATTCGTTCAAGTACTTGTAGCAGACGACGTAAGGAGACTCTAATTTATTCTTCCTCTGCGGCCTGCGAGCTCGCTCAAGTTACACATCATTTCCACGCGCGGGACGCGCTTGAGTTGCTCGGCACCACCACCGTTTATGGCAACGCAGATCTGCCACCCTCCAGTTCGCGTCCCCTCGCTTGACTCGCGCGAAACAGCAAATAGACTTTGGCCATGTTATTGGGTGTGCAGTTTCGGTTCGAGGGGCTGCTTGTTCCGGCTTCCACATGACCAGGATATGTTTTGCGCGCGCGTCGGAGCGCGGCTCTGTGAGCCGCAGCACGTCCGATCTTCAGGAGGCCGCAAGCTGCTTCGAGTGCCTCAGGATTGACGGGGCTGCTGCGGGTCGCAGACCCGCCTGCGGGGCCGAAGCCCAATCTGCGCGACGAAATCCCGTCCCTTCGGCGCGGCGAAGGCCCGCGCTCCGTTGTGTCAGACGGCGCGCTCGCCGCGCTCAACACGCAACATGAGAAAGCCTTCGGTCCTGGTCATTTTCCTGACGGTCTTCATCGATCTCGTCGGCTTCGGCATCGTCGTGCCGCTGATTCCAATTTATAGCCGCGATTTCGGCGCCCGCGGAATCACCATCGGGATCATCATCGCCTCTTTTTCGGCGATGCAGTTTATTTTTGCGCCCATTTGGGGGCGGCTGTCCGATCGCCATGGCCGCCGCCCCATGTTGCTCCTGAGCACAGCCGGAGCGGCGGCCTCGTATGTGCTTTTTGCGCGCGCGTCTGGCCTGGCCAGCCATGGGGCCGCGTTGGGACTGATGGTCCTGTCGCGCCTTTTGGCGGGCATGTGCGGCGGCAACATCACCGTCGCCCAGGCTTACATCGCCGACATCACGCCCCCGGACCAGCGCTCGCGCCGCATGGGACTGATCGGGATGGCCTTCGGGCTGGGATTCATTTTCGGGCCGATTCTTGGCGGCGTCAGCCTGAAATATCTCGGCCTCACCGGTCCGGGTTGGATAGCCGCCGCCCTTTGCGCGGGAAACTTCGTGCTCGCCTGGTTCATCCTGGCCGAGAGCCTCAAGCCCACTTCCGAGCACGTGGCCCAACGGCCGCATTGGGACCAATGGCGGCACACGCTGCGCTCCCCCAAGGTCGGCCTTCTCGTCGTCGTTTTTTTTCTCGCCACATTTTGTTTCAGTTGCTTCGAGAGCACTCTCCCTTTGCTCGTCAGCGACAATTTCCACCTCGACATTCGCGCCCGGAAAGACTCGGCCACGACAATCGTTTGCCTTTTTGCATACTGCGGCATCATCGGCGCGTTCGTGCAAGGGGGCGCGACCGGGCGTCTGGTGAAAAAGATGGGCGAGCCAAAATTGATCGCCCTCAGTCTGGTTTTTACCGGCATCAGCATGGCCTTGCTGCCGTTCATCAAAGGCTCGGCGGGTTTGTCGTGGCACGTGCTGTTCACGCGCGACGGACTTTCCTGGGTCGCCATGCTCGGCGCCCTTGGCTTGCTCGCCGTCGGCTCCAGCCTGACCCGGCCTCCTCTGTTCGGCCTGCTCTCGAACCTCACGGCCGCCCACGAGCAAGGCGCGACCATCGGTGTCGCCCAAAGCGCCGGCAGTCTGGCGCGCATCCTCGGGCCGATTTACGCCACGACCCTCCTGCGCTATCTGCCGCCGCTGCCTTATTTGACCTGCACCGCTGTTTTGTTGATCACTGCCGCCATGGTGATCCAACGATTGCGCCGGGACTCTCAGCCGGCCCTGCCCGCCGGCGCTCCGCGCCTCGCTGCCGAATAAGCGATCCTTACAGTCCGGGTTCCCGCCCTTGCGGCTTATTCGTCTTCAGCCCACGCGTCCTCTTCGAGAATTGCCCTGTCAAAAGGTCATTTTCGATACCCGCTCCGTCAAATGCGCGGAAAATCAGAAAAAAAGTGCACGATTTGACGATTTATTTTATGCGGATTTGCTCAGGAAAATGACCAGTTTCGAAAAAATAGTGGACATAGTGGACATAGTGGACGTAGTGGACTTACAACTCTCGGAATTGTGCTACAGTCGGCGCATAAGAAAAATCGAATGCCCAATGGCTGGGAATGCACGAGCGCCAGAGTAGGAATGGGTAGCACAGGCGACCCGCCTGTGCCGTCCGGCGACCCAGCCCGCACAGCGGGTCCCGATTCCGAATCGGGATTGTTCTAACTCCGGACGGAATGGAAACAGCCTTTCGATCCAACGAAGCCAGCCTCTTTTCGCATGGGGCCGCTCGGAATTGTCGTTCGCTGCGGGCGACCCGCCTGTGCCATACGAGGATGTAAAGCTATGTAAAGCTATGTAAAGCTATGTAAACTAAAAAATTCCGTTCCCGGAGCGGCCGGCCCGGCCCGGCTCCATCGGTTCGCCCAAAGATTAATGATCTGCTCGCTCCGACCGGCACGAAATTTTTCGGAACATCCCGAGATGCTTTCACTCACCGCCTTTATGCTCTGTATTCAGCGCCGATTTGCTCTGATTGGCAATGCGCGCTTTGCCCGTGATGATATTGTCCGAAATCACGGCGCGGCGCACCCCTTCGCCCAATTGGATTTGCGGCTTGTCCGCTTGAAACTCGCAGCCCCGCACCAGCACCGTGCCGCCTTCCGCTTGCAGCGCAAAACGCCCTTCGTTCTGGCTGTCCCATTGCACGAATGTGCAGTCGCTGAACCCGACGGTCCCGCGCCCGGCGATTTTTGCGATCTGATGGCACGGCCCCCAAAAGGCGCAGTTCGAAAAACGCACGCTGCCCGAGTTGCCCGTCTCGACGCGCACCATCGTCGGGTCCGGGCCATGGAACGAAACGAATTCACCATTGGAGATCAGCAGGCCGAAGCGGGCCGAATTCTCGACCACCAGCGCGGTGAAACAATCATCGGCGCCGATTCCCAGGAAGTTGCCGTTGCACACGCCGAACGAAGTGGCGATGAATTTATACCCGACGTTATAGCCGAAGCAGAAGGTGTTGAAGACATATTGCCAATCGCTCCTTCCGAACACGAACGCTTCCCCATGCGCCTGCTGCCATTGGAAGAGGCGCGGCTTCGTGCTCCACCACGGATTGAAATGCACGTTCTCGATGCGCCCAATATCGTAAATGTCATCCACGAAGACGCCGCGCCGCAACGGTTGGCCCTGGACGTCGCGGATGAGGTGCCGCTCGTTGTGCGCGGCGTCGATGCCGTTGTAGGGATTGAGCAATTCGACGGCGAGCACCGCCGGATTCTTCCCGCGCATTGCAATCGCCCACGGATAAGGCGCCGGTTCGGCGGCGGGGTCCTGTTCGGGATAATAAATCACGACGCCTTTGAGCGTGCTGTTGCTGTCCAGGGTGATAAACGCTGGGCCGTCTTCCGCGCCGCGGTTTTCCGTGACGAGAAACGTGGTGCCATTGTCCGTCGGCTTGGCCGCGCCTGCCTGGCGCAATCCCACATGCGACGGCACGGATTCCCAAACCCCTTCGAGCGCAACGGCCTCCGGCACGCGGAGGTGTCCCGCAAAAAAATAATTGCCGCGTGGCGCGTACACGACGCCACCGCCCGCTTTCCCGGCGGCATCCAGCGCCTTTTGGAACGCCGCCGTGTCGTCCGATTTCCCGTCACCCTTCGCGCCGAAGTCCCGAACCGAGTAACTGTCCGCCTGCGGCGAAGCAGAAGCGACGCAGGCAACGGCTGGAAAGAGCCACATGACGGATCGCAGAAAATTCATGACAACGGATGGTAGCACAGGCGACCCGCCTGTTCCGTCGGGCGACCCGCCCGACGGAATGGAGGAAACGATTGGAGCCAATGGAGAGGTCCTTTTCGCAAAGTGGCTCCTCTCACTTCCGGTCGGTCCCGACGCGTCGGGAACCGGAGCGGGCGAGTCGCCCGCGCTACCCATTTTCGAAACAAGCTCTGAAATCTTAGCGCGTGGTCCCTCATTCGCCATTTCAGTTCGAACTCTTTTGCAGCGCCGGTGCGATTTCGCTCAAGCTCGATTTCACCGATGGTGGCCGCCGATTGGCCGCCGCGACTTTCTTCGAATCCATTTTCACCACCTCGCGGTCGTAGGTCATCAAGCCATTGACCTCGATTTCCACATCGGTGGTTTTCGTATAGACCGCGGCCGAAAGTCCGTTCGAGTCGATCAACGGAAACAACTTCGCGACCAATCCAAGATAGGCGTCGGTAAGCGCGGAGGCGTCCGAAAAACTGCGATAGCCCCAGTTCTTCTCCGATTGCCAGGTGTGGCCCCGCACGGGCAGGCCGAGGCCGCCGAATTCCCCCAGCACCACCGCGCGGTTTGGTTCCGGCTCGGGCGACCCCGGCCCCGGATATTTGTGCATGTCGTTGACGTCGCCGACGCCGCGGTCGGTCCAGCCGCTGGCGGAATCGACCAGTCGCGTCGGGTCGAGTTGCCTGATTTTTTGGACGACGCGGGCGGTGTCCCACTGGCCCCAGCCTTCGTTGTAAGGCACCCACATCACGATGCTCGGATGATTGGCGCGGCCCTCGATCATGGCTTGCAGTTCCGTTTCGTATTCGCTCGCCGATTCCGGAATGCGGGTGATGTCCGGCGCGCTGGGGCTGATGTATTTGTCGCCGCTTGGCATGTCCTGCCAGACCAGCAAGCCCAGTTTGTCGCACCAATAATACCAGCGGTCCGGTTCGACCTTCACGTGCTTGCGAGCCATGTTGAAGCCCAGCTTCTTGAGCATCTCGATGTCGTAGCGCAACGCCTCGTCCGTCGGCGCGGTATAAACACCATCGGGCCAAAAACCTTGATCGAGCGGGCCGAATTGAAAATAGGGCTTGTTGTTCAAACACAGGCGCAGGAAACCGTTGTCGTCCTTGCCCAGGGAGATTTTTCGCATGCCGAAATAACTTTCCACCTTGTCCAATGTGCGGCTGCCCAGCTTGAGCGTAACGGTGAGGTGATAGAGATAAGGATTTTCGGGCGACCAGAGCCGGGCGCGTTTGACCGGCAATCGGATTTCCTGCCCTGGCCGTACGGAGTCGCTGCTGACAGTGAGACCGCCATCGCTTACGCGCACGTGGACCTCCGCGCCATTGAGGGTGGCGGTGGCGATGGGCCGCACGGCGACTTCTCCGGCGTCCACGTCCGGAACGATTTTGAGGCCGGTGATATAGGCGGCGTTGACCGGCTCCAGCCACACGGTCTGCCAAATGCCGCTCGTCGAGGTGTACCAGATGCTGCCCGGCTTGCGGACCTGCTTGCCGCGCGGTTGTGTGCCGGCATCGGTCGGGTCCCAAACCGATACCACCAACTCGTTGGCTTTGCCTTTGTTCAATGCGTCGGTGATATCCATCTCGAACCCGTCATACCCGCCGCGATGCTCGCCCACTTTCTGGCCATTCACCCAGACCGTGGCTTCGAAATCCACCGCGCCAAAATGGAGCAATACTCTTTGGCCGCGCCATTTCCCCGGCGTAGAGAAAGCGCGCCGATACCAAATCCGGTCGTTCTCGCTGACATGTTTCATCACGCCCGAGAGCGCGGACTCGATCGGGAACGGCACGAGGATTTGCGTCGGGAAAGCTTCCGGCTTCGCCACGTCCTTGGCGGTCACCGCCACGTCCCACAGCCCGTTCAGGTTCGACCAATCCCTGCGCGCCATCTGCGGGCGCGGGTACTCGGGCAGGGCATTATCGGGCGAGACTTGCCGGGACCATCGCGTCCTGAGCGGCCCGTCGGCCTGTTGCCAGGCGGCTGCCGGCAATGTCGGGAGCAGGAACATGGAGACCGCAATGAGAAGCGCGGCGACGGTGGACGTAGCGTGGCGCTGCCACCGAATCCCTCGCCCCGCCGGAGCGGGGAGAGAATTGCCCGAACCCAGAGTTCGCGCGTTGAACCCCTGAACCGTAGCAGCCGACGTGAGTCGGCTCCAATTTTCGACGGCGGAGTAGTGAGCGGACTCACGTCCGCTGCTACGAGGTTCATGGAGTGGACTGGGGTGAGGGGAATCGAGATCGCAAGGCGTCGGCCTCGTTCTTGGTTTCATAGAAATTTACTCACTGATGGCACGAAGCGCGCCGCTTGTTCAGGGAATTTTCGCCGTGAGGGGCGGCTGGTTCTCATATCGCGACGGATCGTTTCGCACGTTTGGCAGACGATGGGAAGATCAAAATATTCGACGAAAGGCGCTTGGGCGCATCTCGGCACTCCCCCCAAACGAAAATGGGACGGAGCGCGGCTGTGTCTGCAAGACCAGCCGCAGCACGCTACGAATCGAGAACAATGCAACGGAGCGCGGTTGTGTCTGAAAGACCAGCAGCAGCACGCTACGAATCAAGAGGCGCTCGCATGGTTGCTGCGCTCCTGGCCCTTGAACGCGCTGCGGCGTTCTGCGCACACAGCCGCGCTCCGGTAGCGGTGTCGAGAGGCGCCCGATGCACCAATGCACCCGGCTCTTTGACATCAAGCTGGACGCGGTTCAGCAAGACTGACATCTTCCAAATTGTCCGCGACGGAAAGTGGGAGCAATAAAACAGGAGATCAACATGAACTACGTTCGACTGGGAAACACCGGCCTGCAGGTGTCGCGCATTTGCCTCGGCTGCATGAGCTATGGACAAGCGAAAGTGACGCCCTGGCCAGGCATGATAGGCTGGGCCTGGACCTTGACCGAGGAAGACAGCCGACCCTACATCAAGCGCGCTCTGGCTTTGGGGATAAATTTCTTCGACACGGCCAACGTCTATTCGATTGGCGAAAGCGAAGCGGTCCTGGGACGCGCCATTCGTGATTTTGCCCGGCGCGACGAAGTCGTTCTCGCCACCAAAGTCAACGGACCCGTCCGGCCCGACCCCAATGGCCGCGGCCTTTCGCGCAAGGCGATCCTGACGGAAATCGACAAGAGCCTGCAACGGCTGGGCACCGATTACGTCGATCTCTACATCATCCATCGGTTCGATTATGCCACGCCCCTGGAGGAGACGCTGGAGGCGCTCAACGATGTGGTTCGCGCCGGCAAGGCCCTTTATCTCGGCGCCTCTTCGATGTTCGCCTGGCAATTCATGAAGGCCATCGGCCTTCAACGCGCCCGGGGCTGGGCACCCTTCGTGTCGATGCAGAACTATTACAATCTGCTTTATCGCGAGGAAGAACGGGAAATGCTTCGGCTCTGTCAATCCGAAGGCGTGGGCATCACGCCGTGGTCGCCGCTGGCCCGTGGCCGGCTGGCGCGCCCCTGGTCGGAACAACCGCAAACCAATCGCGCCAAAAGCGACAAATTCGCGGAGACACTGTACAGCAAGAGCGCGGATATTGATAAGCCGGTCATCGACCGCGTGAACGAGATCGCCGGCAAGCGGGGGTTGCCGCCTTCGCAAATCGCGCTGGCCTGGGTGCTGCGAAAACCCGGCATCGCGTCACCCATCATCGGCGCGACCAAGCCCCATCATCTCGAGGATGCGGTCGCCGCCCTTTCCGTCGAGCTTTCCGACGAGGAAGTCGGGCAACTCGAAGCGTTATATCAGCCGCATACGGCGCCAGAAGGGTTTGCCTAGAAGCAATTAACCCCGATATTTCAAACCGGAACGCCGGGTGTACCCACCCGGCACTCTGCATCCTCTAATAGGTGGACCTCTTGTCGTTAGTTGGTAACGCAATGGCGGGTGTGCTGCTCGACCAGCAGCGGCAATTCTGGTTTTTAGAGGTGCTCATGAAAGACGGCTCCATTGACCAAAGTAAGAAAATGCTCTAGTCTATGCAAGTGAACGCCATTCAAAGGCGGCAGGTCAGAGCGCTGCATTACCTCACTCCCGAAGAATTGGGGTATGACATCATTCCAGTTGCGGAGTCAATTATCGAGAACCGAGAGGCAGCGAGACACTTAACAGGAAAGCAGAGGAAGGAATATCTCGAAAAATACCAGGCGGCTCTTCTTGCATTTATGTTCAAGTACGGAGCAAGGTCGATTGCAGATGTGACAGTGTGCGTTCTGGAAGACAGTGATTTCGATTGTATCTTAAGACTTATTCACAACGGGAAAGATGCCGTTTATAAACCTGTCCAACTAAAGCAGCTTGTTAATCACGACCAGAATGACCATGTTGAAGTACAAACCGAGATAAACAAACTTAAGAAATACAACTCCTCGCATGATCTATTTGTATCGATTTGGGTAAACCGCGATGTTGCATTTGATTTAAGCCATTTGGATTTTAATGGATTAAGGATTGAGTAGCTTTGGTTTTTTGGTCATAGGCCTTCAGGGGAAGCAACCCTTCACGGTGGGATCATTGGCGACTTGCGATTGGGTCAGTGTTGGAAAAGGGTGATTAAGAAAGGCGCCACCGAAAATGAACTGATTCGGTTCAGACCCAACAACCTTGTACATTCCCTTATATAAGACTCGTTTATTCCCCATTATATATATACTCCCGCATACAGTTTTGTTTCATGATCCTATAGTACCCGTTCTTGCTTCAATAGTTAGATAAGTCCGCTTCATCAAAAGCGCGCTCGGACAATACTTCGCGAGTCACCAAGTCATTGTAGATTGCTATCGAGGTGAAGCGGTAATTGTAAATGCTGAGCTCCAACACACAGCTCTCTGACGGAGGAAACGCCCGGTAGTGAAAATGGCCTAGAAGCAGCTCATTAGCCGTTGGCTGAATGAGTGTAAAACCAAATGGCCAAAACCCTTGGAAATTATCAAATTCACTACTAAACATCCCTTTGCGGTAACCGACCCTGGGTGACCAGGTGTTTTTCATCGCCGCTGATTTTGTATTGTTAAAAAAGTGAAACATATCATAGGATTTTCTGTCACCTAGTGCATTGCCAAGCCGCAGTACGACACTTTGAGGTTCTCCTCTCATTTGTAAGAATAAGGAGAATGGCTCAACGCTTGCATAATCGTACAGGAAATTGTACGTGTGCTCACCCATGCTGCAATCGGGCAAAACAAGACTGAAATCGAGCTTGTGACTTGCTTTGTTCTGTTTGCCACAATTAAGCTCTTGCAGAAGAATAGTAGAAAAATCATTCATCTCGTACTGCACTGGCCCTTCTTTAAGCCACGGCTAGCCACTACGGTGATGCTCCGTGGTTGTTTAGGATTGGTTCCGACCCTACTGAACTGGACGAACGACAACGATACGAGCACCGAAAATAAGCGACGATGCCAGCTCCTACCGACAGAACTGCTTTCATATTCCCAGCCACCGACAATGTTTCCAGTTGCGGTTCAAGATCAAACCTTCGCCGGCGCTGCCGCTGCCTTGAGCCGAGGCTCGGCGGCGGCCACGAACTGCTTCAAGAGCTCGTTCCCCTTCGGAATCAGCGTGATGTCCGCCTCGCCCTCCAGCATTTTTTGGGCTTCGAGAATCTCGAACATGGCGTGCGAGATGTCCGGGTCGCGGGCAATTTCCTCCAGGCCGGCCCCCACAATGCGCGGGCGCATGGCGGCGGCTTTGGCAAATTCGGCCGCCGCCTGACGATCCGCCGTGCTGGTGATGATGCTGACTTGGTTGGCGCCGTCCTGCTTGATGGCCGACGTGACCTGGCGGAGGCGGTTCACCACTTTTTCCTCGATTTGCTTCGTCATGTTCGCATCGCGAAAATGCACTTTGCGAATATAAACCGAACCAAGCTGGTAGCCCCATTCGTGCGACTTCGGCGACACTTCCGCGCGGACGGTTTGGCTCATCGTGTGCCGGTTTTCCAGCATGTCCGCCAGCTTGAGGTTGCTGAGGCAGCGCACCGTGGAATTGCTGACGTTGGCCGACAGCGAGCCCTGCGGGTCGGCGTTCTTGAACAGGTACGAGACGGGATCGCTGATGAACATCTCGTACCACATCCCGATGCCCATGGGCGCGCCTTCCTCGGAATTGACCGGCTGGCTGCGGAGATACTGCTGGTCAAGCCGCATGTCCAGGACGTTGCAACGGCCCAGCCAATTCACCAGGGGCGCCTTCCAGCCGAGCTTGAGCCAGAGCAGGTGCAGGCCCGGCGTATCGAGAATCAAGGCGACTTTGCCAAAGAGCATATAGACCTTGCACTGCCGTTCCTGCACGACGGTGTACAGGCCGAACGCGCGGCAGAAGGCGAGGAACAACGGGACAATGACGAACATCCCGAAAAACGTGGCCACCGCGGCGATGAGGAAGCTAGTCATAGGACGCAGCTTGATACTGCCGCCGGCTCCCTCCCCATGAACCTCGTAGCAGCGGACGTGAGTCCGCTCACTACTCCGCCGTCGAAAATTGGAGCCGACTCACGTCGGCTGCTACGGTTCAGGGGTTCAACGCCCGAACTTTGGGTTCGGGGAACTCTCCCCTCGCCAGAGCGGGGGGAGAAAATGGTGGAAGATGCGCCCCTAATCATGCGAAGTCTCCAGTATGGCGCGGCGGGCTTCGCTGAACAACTTCAACCGCACGTTGCGGACATAAGCGGGCAAGGCGTCCGGCCCGCTCTTTTTCAATTCGCGCAACTGATCGGCGAGCGCTTTGAGCGGCTCGACTTCGGCCTGGGCCTTCAGGGTTTCGATTTCGACCGCCGTTTTGGATTGGACCAATTTCTGATCGGCGGAAGCCTGCGCGAGGCTGACGTCGGAGGAGACTTGATTATACGCCGTATTGATGGCCGCGAGAGCGGATTCCACTTCCGGCGGCGGATCAATGCCGGTGATGAGCGAAGCGTCGAGCGCGATGCCGTACCGGGCTTCCGAGGATTTGCACTCGCGATCCATGTGCTCGTTGATGTCGCGCAGGTTCTTGCGCAGATCGTTGATCGAGATGCCGATGGCCGCCGTGGCGATTTCCGGTGTGGGGATGGCGCCAGCCGCAAGAACCGCGGGCGTTGGAGGCGGGGCCTCGAAATTGGCGATGCGCTCCCGCAGCACCGAAGTGAAGTAGCCCATCACGTGGACGATGGGACGTTCCACGCCGAAGAGATAGGCATAAAGATTCTTTTCCGAAACGCGATAGCGGATTTGGCCCGTCAGCCCCGTGTTGAGCTGGTCCTTGGTGACCGCTTCGATGGTCGTGCCGCCGCGATTTGCGGTGGGAGTCTCGGGGTCCCAGGCCATGTTGACTGTCTGCGTGGCGATGGAGACTTTGCGGATTCTTTCCCACGGCCACTTGAAGTAAGGCCCGCCCGGCGGGATCACCCGGACTTGCGGGTAGCAATAACGCTCCCTCTCCTCCGGGCGCAACTTTTCGGCGATGGGATCGTCGAGCGTCGTCGCGTTGCCCACCCGTTCCGCCCGGCCAAAGCTGGTCTTCACCGCGCGCTCATTCTGATTGACGGTGTAAAAGCCCGCGACCAGGTAACGCACGAGAAACCAGGCGATGGAACCGAACACCACTCCCAGCAGGACATTCATACGGGTTGCTTACGTACGCGAGACTACATGGGGCGTTTCGAAGGGCAAGCGGGAAACTCAAAGGAGCGCGGCCTTTAGGCCGCTTCCATGAGTACATGGGGCGTTTCGGAGGGCAAGCGGGAAACGGAGGAAGCCAACGCAGGAGATGCAAGTCAGTTTTGGAGGCGCCCATGCCCGGTGAAAAGTGGCATTTTTTGGCCAGCCACCGGGAAATGTAGCGGGTCGAAGGGTCATTTTGACGATTGTAGCGGGTCGAAAACTCATAAAACCCCTGTCTTTATTGGGTTGTAGCGGGTTTACTGCCACGCGATTCGAATGTAGCGGGTCCAGACATCAAAAATCGCCAATGTTTACGCGGGTTGTAGCGGTGTAGCGGGTCCAGCAGGGGGAAATTCCCATTTATTTTTGATCGGCGAGAACCGCAAAAAGGAATTGCGCGTCATGCCTCAGTAACGACGGACGGAGCGCGGCATTCATGCCGCTTCACGGTCCGAGCTCTACAGCACACTCGAAATATCCAGCGATTCTGGCATTGAGAACGTCGAAGCGGCATGAATGCCACGCTCCCACCCGCACTTCGCTGCCGTCACTGAGGCATTACAATTGCGCCGAAATTCTGCTTTGCCTATTGCCGCTCCCGCGCCAAACTCAATTTATGCAACTCAACCGTTATTCGATCCCCGTTATTTTGATGCTGGTCGGCGGCGGGTTCATTGCCGGGCGCCTTGCCTCCAGCGCGCCGGAGCCCGCGCAAACCGATCCGGCGGAGCAGGTCACTGGCATTGGCGGCATCTTCTTCAAGGCGCGTGATCCGGCACTCTTGCGGGCGTGGTACCACGACAATTTGGGCATTCGCGCCGGGAAGTACGGGTATGACTTTGCGTGGCGAGAGAAGGACAAGCCGGAGGTGATCGGCAAAACCGTCTGGACGCTCTTTCCGACCAATACGACGTACCTCGGCTCCACCTCGACGCAGTTCATGATCAACTATCGCGTTGCCAATATGGACCGCTTGCTTGCCCAGCTACGACAATGCGGCACGACCGTGGAAAAAGCCAAAGGCGAGGACTACGGGCGCTTCGCGTGGGTCACCGACCCCGAGGGGAACCGCATCGAATTGTGGGAGCCCAAAGGCAAGTGAACATCCCAGCCCAGATGTTCGAAGCGAGCTTTCTGTTTGCTTCGCTGATTTGGGGCTCGGTTGGCGTCGGCTATTTCATCTACGGCAAAAAGCAACAATCCTGGACGCCGATGATCGGCGGAATCCTGATGATCGTCGCTTCCTATTTCGTCAGTTCCGCATTGCTGATGTCGCTCATCTGCGCCGCTCTCATGGTCGCCGTGTATGTGCTGGTGAAGCGGGGGTATTGACCGCCGCTCTACCGACCGTCTTCAATGAACCCAATGAAGCACTACCTCGAAAAAGTCCAAACAGTGTTTGGACAATTGAAGGAGTTCAATCAGGTAGCCGCCAGCCACAGAACTCGACCGCTCGGTTCACGTCGTGAGCTTGTTCACCATGCCCGTGAGGAAGTCTTTGTTCTTGTCTCCGACCCAATAGCGCTCGCCAGCGATGCACCAGATGAAATGAAGTTCCTCTTCCTGAGTAAAGACAGGGTGATAGTTCAAAATCGGGATGGTCACGGCGTCGCCTTCCTTGACGGAACGCACGAAAGTGTTCGTCTCTTCCTGGGCGTAAACGGACATCGCGCCGCGGCCTTTGGTGAAAATGTAGATCTCCTCCTGGTCAGTATGGTTGTGCGGCGGCCAGGAACGTTGATTAGGCTGAAACAAAGTAAAGCCCGCGACCAGTTTGTCCGCCGATTCGCTGACATCGAACATCAGGAAGACGTCCTTGCCCTTGAGGTGGCGAATGCGCTTTTCATCCTTGCAGAATACTTTCCATTGGGCATGGAAAACCGGGTGCGCCTTCGTAGCCGGTGCGCGGCAGACGATGATTTTGCTTTCGCCGCCGGACTGGGCAAGTCGATAGGCCGCGCCGCGGGGCACGTAGAGGACATCATAGGGCTCAAGCAAATACGGTGCGCCATTCACGCTCGCGCTTGCGCTGCCTTTCCAGCAAAAAAGCAGCGCCTCCTCACTGGGGTGGACTATCTCGCCGCTGCCAACATCGCTCGTCAATTCATAGACGCCGTAGGTCAGGAACTGCAGATTGGAATTGTGGGTGCTGGATTTTTCGACGTAACGAAACCCATCGGCGTCGGCCGGGACGAAGGTTGCGGGACGCGGGTGCGGCGTGGTCATGGTGATTCAAATTACGAGAGAAACGTGCTTGGTGTCCAAAAATGCTTCGAGGCCCTCGAATCCGAGTTCGCGCCCCCAGCCGCTCTGCTTGACGCCTCCGAACGGGGCCTGGCTGGTCGTGGGCACGGCGTCGTTGATGCCCATCATGCCCGACTCCAGCGAGTCCATCAGCCGGAAAGCGCGGCCCAGGTCGCGCGTAAAAGCGTAGGCGCTCAAGCCAAACGGCGTGCCATTGGCCTGTGCGACGGCCTCGGCCTCCGTCTCGAACGGACGGACCGGCGCGACCGGCGCAAAGGTTTCTTCGCGCAGGCAAAGCGCGTCGGCCGGCACATCGGCCAGCACCGAGGGTTCGAAAAACGTTCCCTTGCCTGGCGCGCGGTGACCGCCGCAAAGCAGGCGCGCGCCGCGCCGCACGGCGTCTTCCACATGCTCGGCGGCTTTGGCCATCGCCGCCTCATCGATGAGCGGGCCGATTTCCACTCCGGGCTCCAGCCCGTCGCCCAGCTTGAGCTTTTTCGTCCGGGCCACGAAAGCCTCGAGGAATTTCTCGTAAATCTGACGCTGCACATAGATCCGGTTCGCGGCGATGCAAGACTGGCCGGTATTGCGAAACTTGGCCACGACGGCGCCCTCCACGGCTTGCTCGAGATTGGCATCTTCGAAAACCAGCAGCGGCGCCAGGCCGCCCAATTCGAGCGACAAAAGTTTCACCTGGTCGGCCGCGCCCCGAATCAAGAGCTGGCCGACTTCGGTCGAGCCGGTGAAAGTGATCTTGCGGCAGAGCGGGTTTTCCAGGAATTCCTGACCGATCACCGAGGCCGAACCCGCCACCAATTGAAAAGCGCCTTTGGGCAGCTTGGCGGCTGCGACGCACTCGGCGAAAGCGACGGCGCACAGCGGAGTTTGCCGCGCCGGTTTCAAAACGACCGTGCAGCCGGCGGCCAGAGCCGGGGCGACCTTGCGCACCGCGAGGACGAGCGGAAAATTCCAGGGGCTGATCGCGCCAACGACGCCGACCGGCGATTTCACGACGAGGTGCCGCTTGCCTTCCACTTGATTGGGAATGATGCGTCCATAAGCGCGCCGCGCCTCCTCGCCGAACCAGCGCAAATGATCGATGGTCATTGCCACTTCGCCCAGGCTCTGCGCCAGCGGCTTGCCGTTTTCGAGCGTCATGAGGCGGGCGATTTCGTCGCGCCGACTTTCGACTTCGGCCGCAATTTTTTGCAAGAATTCACCGCGCGCTTTGGCGGTTTGCTGGCGCCATGTTCCAAAAGCCGCATGGGCGTCCTCGAGGGCTTTGGCCACACGGGCGCGCGGTACCGTGGACATGCGCGCGAAGGCTTCGCCTGTGGCCGGGTTCATCACGGGAACCGTGGTTTCCGATGCGACCCATTCGCCATTCAAATACAAAGGATACGTCTTCATTTTCTTCAAAGCACCTGTCCCCACGAGTTGGAGTCGGTGAGCATCACCTCGCGCAGCAGCCGAAGGGGCGGCGCGCCGTGCTTCAACATTTCGTCGTGGAACCGCTGCAAGCTGAACTTCGCCCCCTCCTGCTTCCGGTAATCTTCGCGCAGTTTCAGAATTTCCATTTTCCCAAGAGTATAATAGAGGTACTCGGGATCGAACGTCCCGCGCACCGCTTCCTGGTGCGCGGGCTTCTCTTCGTAATAGCAGTTGTCCTGGAAGAATTTCGCGGCCTCGTCCACGTTCATTCCCTGGCAGTGCATCTTGATGGAAACGCAGAGCCGGCAAATCCGCAGCAGCGCTTCGTCCGTTTGCGCCAGCCGATACCGGGCGGCCTTCTGATCCGCGGCGCCGGATGGCGCGCTCGCGCCAAAACCTTCGTCCACCAGCATCTGCTCGCCGTAATGCGCCCATCCCTCGGCGAAGGCGTAGCTGACGAATATTTTTTCAAGCGGCGTTGCGCGCGAAGCGTTGAGGTGCAGGAATTGCACGTAATGGCCCGGATAAGCCTCGTGGATCGATACGATGTCGGTCGTGTAATAATTCAGCGCCGTAAGCCATTGCTCCGTTTGTTCCGGCGGCCACGCGGACTCCGGCGGCGTCACGTAATAGTAGGCCTCGGTGGCCTTGGTTTCGAAAGGACCAGGAGTATCCATCGATGCGAAGCTGGTCGCGCGCAGGTATTGCGGCGTTTCCATGACCTTGGCGCGCACTTGAGAGGGCAGAGTGACGATGCGATGATCGATCAAAAACTGGCGGATCGTCTCCAGGTCCTTCGTCGTGTCAGCTATCAACGTTTGGGCGGTCGGATGATCTTTTTGGATGGCTCGAAATACTTCGATGGCCGGTTTGTCGGGATCGATCAACTTGGCGGTTTCGGCGAATACATTTTGTTTGGTGTGCAACTCGCGCAGGCCCATTTCCAGCAACTGCTCGGGCGGCACGGTCACCATTTCCCCGTATTCGATGAGCTTGACGTAGTTCTCCCGGCCCAGCGAATAACGGTCATTCGCTTTCGGCAGCTTTTGTTCTTTGAGCCAGGCGGCGTAGCGGCGCATTTCGTCGATGGCC
>Ga0073928_10003649_pt1 | contig 23915 bp, 17 predicted proteins | sample PaiPotPPA55metaG_FD_76969 | JGI IMG/M metagenome (GOLD analysis project Ga0073928, IMG submission 76969) | Iron sulfur acid spring bacterial and archeal communities from Banff, Canada, to study Microbial Dark Matter (Phase II) - Paint Pots PPA... ...
CAAGTCGTAGCCATGCTTCCGCGCCGCCAGCAAAGCGTCGCCGCTCACGCCCTGGATGGCTCCGTAGGCGGCAAATGCCAGGGCCATATAGGCCAGGTAACAAACAAAAGAGAATACCATCGCCACCTTGTATCCGATGCGGTCAATGAACAAGCTGAACAGGATAATGCTAACGCCAAAGGGCCAGATTCCAGCGCCGATCAGCTCACCCGTTTTGACTTTGTCCAGACCGAAATCGGTCATGAATTGCCCGCCGCAGAGGATCATGCGGCTGATAAAGGCATACGAAGTGGTGATCAGAGCAATGAAGCAGCCCCAAAAGAGGATCTTGTCGCGTTGATTATTCATGTGAGGTGTGGGACATCGGTTGTATTGTTGTACTGGCTGCAGCATACCAATTCATTGCGGCTCGCTGCAACGCCAAACTCGCTGCCACAAATCCGAAATCCGAACTCCGATAAATCGCGAGCGGGTGCCGAAATCCGAAGGAAGCCCGAATACCGAAACCCGAACCAGAAGCGGACTGCCTTTGCTGAGCTGCAAAGTATGCAGGACACGACGATCAGAATGAGGACAACCGTTGTGCGGTTCTCTACATCGGGGTTTCGGGATTCGGCCTTCGGATTTCGTTCGGATTTCGGGATTCGGCCTTCGGATTTCAGGGCTGCAAACTTCTGTACCCACACTGCTGCCCGAACCATCCAGCAGCCCTGCTGTTTCCGCTTTCCCGGCTTCGGGTTTTCGCCTTTGCTATGGAGGTGTATTGGAACGCAATTCTCGCCGGCCTGGCGCTGCTCAGTCTTGCCCTGACGCTGTGGCAATGGTTCGTGACGCGGCGGTTCCCTTTGCACCGGCGTGTCGCGGATTCGCGCGGCTACAGCGGCGAAGCTGGCCAGCTTGGCGGCCAGGAACCCTTCCTTCCAGCCGTTACTTTGCTCAAGCCGCTGAAAGGATGCGACTCCACTACGGAAGCCTCCCTGCGGAGCTGGTTCGTCCAGGATTATTCGGGACCCGTCCAGATCCTTTTTGGGGTTGCCTCGCCGGAGGACCCCGTCTGCGCCATCGTGAAACGGCTGCAGGAAGAATTTTCCGCGAGCGACACGCAGCTTGTCATTTGCAACTCCTTTTCCGGCGCCAATGCCAAAGTTGCCACGCTGGCCGCGCTGGAGCCGCTGGCCAAACATGACCTGCTGATCATCAGCGACGCCGATGTGCGCGTGCCGGCCGATTTTCTCGCGAACGTCGTGGCGCCTTTTTGCGACCGGTTGGAAAAGGGCGCACGGGAGGCTCCCTCGGCGCCGCCCTGCGGCCTGGTGAACTGTTTCTATCGTCTCGCCAACCCAACGACGCTGCCCATGGAGTGGGAAGCGGTGGCCATCAACGCCGATTTCTGGAGCCAGGTCTTGCAATCCCAAAGCCTCAAGCCGCTCGATTTTGCCCTTGGCGCAGTGATGGCCACGCGCCGCCCCTGCCTCGAGGAGATTGGCGGCTTCGCCTCGCTGCTGGATTGCCTGGCGGACGATTACCTGCTGGGCAACCGCATCGCGCGCCGCGGATATCGCATCGTGCTTTCGCCCGTCGTGGCTGAGTGCTGGTCCGCTCCGATGGACTGGGCGGAAGTCTGGCGTCACCAACTTCGTTGGGCGCGCACGATACGGGCCTGCCAGCCGGCGCCCTATTTCTTCAGCATCCTTAGCAATGCGACGCTTTGGCCCCTGCTCTGGTTGGCCGCCTTTCCCACGGAACGCGTCCTGGGGTTTGCCTTCGGCTGCGCCGTGATCCGCGTCTGGACTGGCTTGGACTTGCAAAACAGGCTGATGCCTCCGTTGCTCGACGACGCGGCGCCGGCTCGCCGGCCCGTCTCCCTGGCCAAAGGGTGGCTGATTCTGGCGAAAGACTGTTTGCAAGTCGCGATTTGGTGCTCGGCATTTACCGGCAATCGCATCGAGTGGCGCGGTCAATCCTTGCGTCTCCTGCGCGATGGCACGCTGGAGCGACCTTCGTGAAGTGGAATTTCCATTTTATCGAGGTCTAAACGCAATCCCATATCCACGGCAGCGGTTATGCTTCTGTGGATGCTTGCTGCTCCTGGCAGGGTTGCACTAAAGTGACGACGTTGTCAGTTCCCAAGTGAGATTCCGACGATGTTAAAGCCTGCCTCTTTGAAGAGAGCACTTCGGTACCCTGTGACAGCGTCCGTTGCGTTGGCGGCTCTGGCGGTATCGGCGTATTGGTGGTCCGGGAAGGATGTCGACCGGCTCATCATGGACGGCGAGGTCTGGGAAAACTGGCAATTGTGGCGGGCTCTCTCTTGCGTGCTGGTGCATGTCAATCTGTTCCATTTGGCATTCAATCTGTATTGGTTTTGGGTATTCGGAACTTTCGTCGAGAGCGTGTATGGCCATTTGAGGTTCGCCGGGATTCTTGTGCTGCTCGCGCTTTGTTCGTCACTCATGGAGTTTGCCGTTTTCAGTGGCGGGGTCGGACTGTCTGGAGTCGGATATGGCTTGTGGGGGATGCTGTGGGTGCTCAACCGTCGAGACGCGAGGTTTGCCGGAACAATCGACCGGCAGACGAATCTGACGTGGGTAGCTTGGTTCTTCCTCTGCATTGCATTAACGTTCACCGGGGCAATGCCGGTGGGAAATGTGGCGCACGGCACGGGGGCGCTTGCTGGCGCTTTACTGGGTTTGGCCGCGACCGGCGGGGGCGCGGCAAGGTGGAGAAGCAATGCGGCGTTGGCGATTGTGTTGATCTGCGGGCTTGCGGGATCGACCATTTTCTGGCCCCACGCTAATTTTTCCAGTGATGCTGAAGCGATCGTGGAGCGCGCAGGCGTGGATGCATTGCAGCGCGACGAAAACGCGAGGGCGACGAAGTTGCTCGAAACATCCGCGCATATGAAGGGATCGGTAGCCCGGACTTGGTTCAATCTTGGCATCGCGTACCAAAGCGCGAAAAGGTATAAGGACGCACTCGCTGCGTACGAACATGCCGCGCGGATGCCGGACGCCGACAGCGACGTCCAAAAGGCTGCGCAGGCAATGAAAGATTATTTGAAGCTTACAAAGGAGAGATAACAGCCGAATATGGCTGCCTTTCCTTCGAGCCCCGTCCTGGTTTTCGCGAGGCTGTTGCGCTTCGGACCGCTCGAACGGCCGTCTTGGAGTGGTTGAACGGCTAGCCGCCCGCCGGCGCCGCCGAAATTTCGAGCATCCGCTCGATGGGCCGCCGCGCCCGCCGCAGAATCTCCGCGCTCAGTTCGACGCGCGGGGCCAATTTCTTCATGCAGTCGCGCACCTTCTCCAGCGTGTTCATCTTCATGAATTTGCACTCGCTGCAACGGCAGGCGTCCGTCGGCGCTCGCATCGCATCGAACACCGGCGCGCATAGAAACTCCTTGCCGGGACATTCTTTTTGCAGACGGTGGATGATGCCCGACTCCGTCACTATGATGAACTGGCGGGCGGGACTGGTCTGGCAGTACGTAATCATTTTCTCGGTCGAACAAACGGCGTCCGCCAGTGCGCGCACCTCGCGCAGGCTCTCCGGGTGGACGACCACCTTGGCCTCCGGATGCGCGCGGCGCATCCGCAACAGGCTCTCGCTGCGGAACTCCACGTGCGCGTAACAATTCCCCCGCCACAACGTCATGGGCCGCCCGGTCTGTTCCATCACCCACGCGCCCAGGTTTTCGTCGGGGACGAACAGCAAATCCTTGTCCGCCGGCGCGGCCTCCACGATTTTCACCGCGTTGCCGCTGGTGCAAATCACATCGCTCAACGCCTTGACCTCCGCGCTGCAATTGATGTAGGTGACCGTGTAGAAATTGGGGTTGGTCCGTTGCAACTCCCGCAGCTTGTCCGCCGGGCAGCTTTCTTCGAGCGAACAGCCGGCATCCCTGTCCGGAAGGACGACGATTTTGTTCGGGTTGAGAATCTTCGCCGTCTCCGCCATGAAATGCACGCCGCAGAAGACGATCACGTCCGCCTCGGTCTTCGCCGCCTCCTGCGAAAGCCCCAGCGAATCGCCCACGAAATCCGCGACGTCCTGGATTTCCGGCACCTGGTAATTGTGCGCGAGGATGACCGCGTTGAGCTGCTTCTTCAACACGAATACTTCGCGCGCCAGCGCGTCGAACTGCGCTCGCGGCATGGGCTTGCGCAATGCGAATCGATCCACGCCCGCCGGCAAAATTTCGGCCAGTTCAGCCATGCCCTAGGCTAGCGTCGCGTTCGCCGCGCGTCAAATCGGTGAATCGCAGGCGGGAGGCGGGGTTGGCACGCAGCGCCGAGGGCGAACAGAAGGGCGAGCGAATCGCCTTGCGTCTGGGAGCCCCATTTATTGAATTCATTGTCTATGCGTGTTTTGATTTTCTGTTTCATCACGTCCGGAACCGTGCTGGCGGCGGCCGCTGATTCCGGCACCAACCAGTTTCCGTCAGCCGTTCCCACAGGAGACTCGTTTCAGGCGGGCGGCAAAACGAATTGGATTTTCGAGCCGGTGCGTTACCGTCCGATGGCCGCCAAAGTAATGGGATTATCAAGGAACACCCTCTCGCTCGACGGTCCATGGCGGATTGATCCAAAGCCGGGCCCGGACGCCAGGGAAACGCCCCTGAATGCCGGCAACTGGGGTAATTTCCAAGTGCCTGGACAATGGAGGCATCAGGGATATGACGTGCCACTGGACAAAACCGCAGCCTTGGGCAGAGAATTTACCATTCCGGCGGCATGGGCTGGATATAGAATATTCCTGCGTTTCGACGCCGTTCACGGCGGGACTCATTATTGGCTCAATGGCCATTTGCTCGGCTACAGCGAGAACTTGTTCACGCCGGTCGAATGGGAAATAACCGGGACGGCAAAGGCCGGGCAGACGAACCGGCTCGATCTCGAAATGAAAGTTGACACGGCTTCGGAGCGGCTTTCCTACTCGAGCGACTATGCCGGCTGCAGTCTGGGAGGCGTGGATCGCGCAGTAAGGATTTACGCCCTGCCCCGGCTCCATGTTTCGAGCCTGCATTCGAATGCGGGTCTGGATAAGGATTATCGAGACGGCGAGTTGCAAATCGTCCTGGGTCTCGATAACCCGGATTCCGAAGTCAGGAAAGGTCTTGCAGCAGCCATTCGACTCTTCGATGCCGGTGGAAAATCGGTGCCGCACTCGAATGCGAAAATCACATTGGACCCATTGAAGCCAGGCCTGAACTCGGTGAAAATCGAATCGCAGGTGGCGCATCCGCTAAAGTGGAACGCCGAACAACCGAACCTGTACCGGCTGGTAATTCAACTGACCCGGAACGGCAAGTTGCTGGAGCAGATCGAGCGCAATATCGGATTTCGCACGGTCGAGACCCGAGATCGCCAGCTTTATGTGAACGGGGTGCGCGTCAAGCTCGCCGGTGTGTGCCATCACGAAATTGATCCGCAGACCGGGCGCGCGGACACTGGGCGCCACGCGGAGGAGGACGTGAAACTTTTCAAGAGTGCCAACCTGAATGATGTTCGGACATCACATTACCCGCCCACACAGGAGTTTCTCGATGCGGCGGACCGGTGCGGGATGTATGTCGAATCGGAGGCGCCGCTCTGCTGGCTTGCCCCCACCAAGGATCTGACCAACCTCAACGCGGTTCTCACCCCGACCTCCGCGATGATTGATTACAACCACTCGCATCCCAGCGTCATCATATGGTCCCTTGCCAACGAATCTCATTGGAGCGGCCTGTTCGATGAATCAGACAAGCTGTGCAAGCAACTGGACCCCACCCGACCGACTGAGATCAACCATATTTTCTCGAACGAAGACAAGGTGACGTGCAACATCATGAACCGCCATTACCAAGACCTGCCTTACGATCTTATCTTGAAGGATGACCCGCGGCCGTTCATGCACGGGGAGTGCTTTTTCCTTGTTTACCACGAGCGAGCCGACGTGAGCAACGATCCTGGCTTGCGCGAGTTATGGGCCTGCGGAAACGCCGAACCCGCTTCGGACTGGGGCAAGTCCTGCATCACTAATTTGGATGCGCACCAAGGCCTGCAGCCGGGCATTTACCCCGGTGCCTGGAGCTACATCTATAAGTCCACCCGCTGCATCGGCAGTGAGTTATGGTGCGGCATCGATGATATTACCTACCTGCCGGGAGGAAAGGCGATCAGTGGCGAGAACGGTAATGCCAGGTGGGGTTTGATTGACGGCTGGCGGCGCTCCAAGCCCGAACTGGAGCTTGCCAAGTTCGTGTTCTCTCCGGTCTGGTTCCCCTTGCGTCAGCTTGATTACAAACCCGGCCAGGTTTCGGTGCGGGTTCCCGTGGAAAACCGATACTCATTCACGGACCTAAGCAAGCTCGACTTTGTCTGGGAAATGAACGGCGCCAAAGGCAACGCTCACACCAGCGCTGCTCCGGCAACCAGGAGTGAAATTGAGATTCCGATCCGGAATGGGACGCCCGAAGGCGGCACGCTCCTTCTGCGCGCCATCAAAGGCGGCAGCGAAATCGTCAGTGCCACATTTTCACTCGGCCAGCGGAAGCCGGCTCCTTTGCCCCGGCCCGAGGGCGGCGCGCCCGAGTGGAACGATGATGGCCGGCGGATCACCATCGAAGGTCGGGGGTTTTCGCTGGTCCTTGATCGGGAGACGGGCGATTTCGATGCCGCCAACCCCAGGCATCGTGCGCCGATTGCAACTTTTCCCTCCCTGCACGTGACCCGGCACGACTTCGGCGATTTGGAGCCCAAAAAATCCCAGTACGCCGAGTTCCCCGACGCCAGAACTCGATTCGTCGAGAGCGTCACGGTGACCGAGGTCAATCAGGGCCTGGAACTGACTGTAAAGGATCACTATGATCATTTCGCTGGAGCCGTCCGCTGGCTCCTGGACAAAAATGGCGTGGGTAAGATCAACTATGATTATACTTACGCGGGAGACAATCTCGATTCACGGGAGATCGGAGTAAAAGCCCTCCTTCCGGCGGCATACGACGAAGTCAAATGGCGGCGATGGTCGGAATGGGGGCGTTTTCCGAAGAACTCCATCTGCCGCACCGAGGGCGCGGCCAGGGCCCGCAGGGAAGAAAAATGGCCGGACCAGCCCGCGAACGTGAAACCCGCCTGGCCCTGGTCGCAAGACCAGACAGAGCTCGGGACCGCCGATTTCAGGTCGATCAAGTTCTGCATCTACGAGGCATCCCTCTCGGCGCTCGATGGCTCCGGCATACAGGTTCATGCCAACGCGGACGCCCACTTCCGCGCCTGTCTAGCTCACCAAGGGGTGAACATGTATATACTCTCCCAGTGCCCGCTGGCTGAAGTCGTGTTGAAGAAAGGCATCCGGCTCACTGGCGAATTTTGCGTCCGCTTGATGGCAAGAGAGCGTTAAGATGCTGTCCCGGCAGGAGATAGACAGTGTTTCTTCTTCTGGCACCAGGCCGGGGCTACGAGTGAGCGATCAGTTTGTGGAAATGCGGAACCGACTCAGTCATTCAGACTTCATCTGCCGTAGCGCCGTTTTGAGTATTTTGCCCGTGGCGTTGCGGGGCAAGGCGGGGAGGACTATGACTTTGCGCGGCACTTTGTAATCCGCCAGACTTTTCTTTACAAAATGCTGCACGGCCTTTTCTGTGAGCGCCGCGCCGTCGATGGCCGAGACGAACGCGATCGGCTGCTCTCCCCGGCGCGCATCGGGCCGGCCAATCACCGCCGCCTCTTTGATCCCGGGATACTGGTAAAGAATCTCCTCAATCTCGCGCGGATACACGTTGATGCCGTTGACCAGCAGCATGTCCTTCTTGCGGTCCGTGATGAAATAATACCCTTCCGCATCGCGGTACCCCACGTCGCCGGTCAGGAGCCAGTCGCCGCGCATCGTACGGGCGGTTTCCTCCGGCTGGTTCCAGTAGCCGAGCATGACGTTGCCACCGCGGACGCACAACTCGCCGATTTCATTCGTTCTCAACTCGCGTCCCTCGTCGTCTTGGATGCTGAGTTCGACGTTCGGAATGGGGAGGCCAATGGATCCCGGTTTGCGGGTCCCGTCCAGCGGGTTTTTCGTCACGACTGGACTGGCCTCGCTCAAGCCGTAGCCTTCGATGAGCGGGCAGTGGAACCGGGCTTCGAACTCCCGGAGCACCTGGGCGGGCAAGGGCGCCGCGCCGCTCACGAAAAGTCGCAACGGCAGCGGATCGTTCAACGGCAAGTTCGTGACGCTTCGGTAGAATTGGGGGATGGCGGGGAGGATAGTGGCCTGGCCCTCCACAATCTCCTGCAACGCGCTGCGAACCGGGTGCAACGATTTGACGAGCACCACCGACCCGCCGGCCAGCAGCGGCAGCAGCAAGCCCACGGTGAGCATGTAACTGTGAAACATCGGCAACATCACCGCCACGCGGTCCGTTTCCACCACTTGCAGCACGAGGCGGCAGCTCTCGACGTTGTGGAGCAGATTGCCGTGCGAAAGCATAGCCCCTTTCGGCCGGCCGGTCGTACCCGAAGTATAGATGATGACCGCGAGATCCGACTCGGCGCGATCGGGCAGATCAGCGTCTTGCGCCGCCAACATCTCCCGATCCTTCTCGGAAGGAGTAAACGGACCCATCGCCCCGGCCCCGTGCCCTTCGGAAGAGGAGAGAGTTCCCCGAACCCAAAGTTCGCGCGTTGAACCCCTGAACCGTAGCCGCCGACGTGAGTCGGCTCCAATTTTCGACGGCGGAGTAGTGAGCGGACTCACGTCCGCTGCTACGAGATTCATGGAGAGGGAGACCGCTGCGGCGCCGGAGTGTGCGCCGCTAAGGTCCTCGATCTGGAACAACTTCAATTGTGGCCGCGCCGCCGTCAGCGCGGGAAAATGCGCGCCCAGTTCCTCGTCGGTGATGAGCACGTCGATGCCGGCGTCGCCCAGCATGTAATTGACCTCGCCGGGCTTGAGGAAATTGTTGACGGGCACGGCCACCGCGCCGGCGTGCAGGACGCCGAACAGCGCCGGTACGAACTCCGGACGGTTCTTCAGCCACAGTCCCACGCGGTCGCCGGGCTTCACTCCAAATTGCCGCCGCAGCCGTTGGGAGACGGAGCGGGTTTGTGCCCAAAGCTGGGTGTAGGAGTAGTGGGACTCGCCCCAGATCAAGGCGGTTTTCTGTGGATGCTTGTCGACGGATTCCGCGAACGCGGAGGCTACATTCATGCCGTGGCATCGTAAGAGGAATGGAAAGCCGAGGCAAGGCGGCAGCCAGCCCCAAAGGCGCACCGGCCTGTGATGAATCGTGGAAGGTTTCGAAAAAGAAATTCTCGCTGAACAAGAACCCCGCCTTGACAGCGCAAGCCGTTGTTCTGATAATCTATCCGTTTTCCTGCGAAGACATGGTCAATTGAATTATTGCTGGATTTGTCCGATGAGCTCTCGCGTCAATGCCCTTTCGGCAACTGGAAGAGCCAAAATTATGAAGCCGCTTGTCTTGGTGGTGATCCTGCTCATTTTCTCGCCGCGCCCGTCTGTCGGGCGAGATGATGTCTCCGCTCCGCTTCGCGCCCTGGAGGATATTCGAAGTGCCGAAGCGGCCCGGGGGGCTGACCCCGGAAGCGGCCCGGGAGGCGGTGCGCAATCCGTGGACAGCGGCGCGTTTTCCAACGGGACTCCCGGGACAGGCGCCAAAGGCCTTACCCCCTCGCCGCAACCCTTTGGCACCAACCTTTGTTTGTTGCTCGCCCAGCCTACGAATTTGGAAACAGTCCTCACGATTTCCAATACCGTGAGTGGCAGCCCGTACGAGGTCATCACTTCACCGTTTATGACGAATGTGCTCTCCAACTGGGTGTCTGCCGGAATCTGGATTGGTGGACCAGGAAATACCACGCCTGTTCCCGTCGCCCTGGGCACCAATGCCGCGCATTATTTCGACGCGCGCCTCTGGTCGCTCGGCCGTTTTCCGAACAGCGTGCTGACTAACGGCCAAATTCTGCTGGTTCTGTCCGACACGAATGGCATCCAAGCCAGGATCAACGGAGTTTCCACCAACGTGACACCGTTTTATGCCAATCTCGCGTTGATCGACCCGCCCATCTACAGCCTGAACCTCGGGTACGATGCCAGCCTCAGCGGCCCCTCGAACAGCACCACCTATGCGGTGTGGCCGGAGCAACACATCATGGGGATGGTGGGCTATTCAAGCGCGCTCACGAACTTGTGCTTGTCTTACAATCCGCTCATGAACCTCGATGTGCATGGCTTTCCGGCGCTTCAGGATCTCGAATGCTGGCACTGTACTAATCTCTCCCTTATCAACCTCACAAACTGCCCCAGTTTGACCAGGGCCTGTCTTGAAGCGTGCCACATAAACGGGTTGCTGGACCTGACCGGCGACACGAACTTCCAGGAAATTCGGGCCGCGTTCAACAACTTCACCAACATTGACTTTGGCGGCGCCGGGCCGTTGGTCTGGCATCTGTGCGCGCACGACAATCCGTTTTGGACGAACATCGACTTTTCACAGTTCCCCAAGTTGAAACAATTCTGGTTCTGGCGAGCCAACCAGAGCGGCTCGCTAGCTCTGAATTCCACGGACCTGGCCAGCGTTCAAGTTTATCAGAACAATTTCACGAGCGCGGATTTTCATGGCCAACTTAATTTGACCAACCTCGAAATCGACTACGATGGCAACCTGACGAACCTTAATGTGTCCGGGTGTCCAATCCTGACAAATGGCTTGACCGCTACCTACGATGCCCTGCCAACGGCCCGACTTGATTCGGTGCTGGCCAGCCTGGATGCGACCGGGGCGAGCAATGGCTTTGTTGCCCTTTACGGAACCAACAACGCCACTTTATCCGTGGTCGGTTTGACGGCCATGCTGCACTTGACGAACAAAAACTGGTATGTGGGCTGGAACCCGGCTCCCGCGGGCACTCCAGTGATTTCGGGGGTCACCAATCTACCAGGTTCCAACTCGGCGAGCATTACCTGGGTGACAGATGTCCCGTCGGATTCCAGCGTGCATTACGGCCTGACGACGAGTTACGGCACCTCTTCGAATGGTAATTCCAACACGACCAATCACTCCGTTGCCTTGGCCGGACTGTCTCCGAACACTCGATATCACTTTTACGTGACCTCCACTTCGGGCACGAACACAGGGACGAGTTGGGACTATCAGTTCACGACACTCGGCCCCCCAACCACTGACTCAATTTACTTTGTCAGCACGTCGCCAACTATCACCATGGTCGCCGCTTGTGGTGGCTCAGCCCTGACCTGGTACTGGGGTGATGGTTCCACCGATGCAGTTCCGGTTGCCACGCATACTTTCAGCACTTCCGGAATTTATACGAACAGGCTCGTGGTTTTTACGGCGACTAGCTTGACGGGCTTTGGAGTCGGTTGCCAGACCAACGCGTGGACCAATACCCTGAGCAGCGTTTCAGGACTGACGAACTATCCAAATCTGCAGGGACTTTTCTTTTACCAAACACAATTATCCCAACTGAGCCTGGCGGGATGCAGCAATCTAGTGTATGCGGCCCTGGTGGGGAGCAGCCCAACCTCAGCCATCGAAGATCAATGGTTTATCGACCTGGCCAACGCGGAAGCGGCATTGCCTTCCGGCAACACCTCATTTTGCGGTGATGCAACGGATCACTTCCTTTACCCAATCTCTCCGGGGCCAACATCAGCAAGTGCGGCCGCGCGGGCATACCTGCAGAACATTGGTTGGACATTGGTCGGGAATTAACAACGCAAGATTGACCGCAATTTAGATTTCTGTTCTCGTAGGCCCATGGCCGCAAATCTCAACATCGACGAGTCGAAGCTGAACGCGTTCATGGGAAAGGCCCTCGGTGACATGGGCGCCGCCATCAATACCGCGCTGGTCCTTATTGGCGACCGCCTCGGCCTCTACAAGGCGATGGCCGGAGAGGGGCCGATGACCTCTGCGGACGTCGCGAAGAAAACGGGAACCGCCGAGCGTTATGTGCGGGAATGGCTCTGCGCCCAGGCGGCGGGGGGTTATGTCACTTACGACGCCGCCACACAAACCTTCACGCTGCCGGACGAGCAAGCGATGGCATTGGCCGTCGAGAACAGCCCGGCGTTTATTCCCGGAGCATATCAGATCATCTCCTCGGTAATCCTGGACGAGCCTAAAATCCGCGAAGCATTCAAAACGGGCGCGGGCGTAGGCTGGCACGAACATAACTGCAACCTGTTCGAAGGAACCGAGCGGTTTTTCCGTCCGGGTTATTCGGCGCATTTGATTGCGGAGTGGATCCCCGCCCTCGACGGTGTGGAAGCCAAGCTGAAGGCGGGAGCCAAAGTCGCGGACGTCGGTTGCGGTTACGGTGCCTCGACGATCCTAATGGCGCAAGCCTACCCAAAATCAAAATTCTTCGGCTTTGACTACCATGCTCCCTCCATTGAATGGGCGCGCGCGTCCGCCGCCAAAGCCGGTGTCCAGGACCGCGTGACCTTTTCGACGGCGTCGTCCAAGGCGTTCCCAGGAAACGATTACGACCTTGTGGCATTTTTCGATTGTTTGCACGACATGGGAGACCCGGTCGGCGCATCCGGCCACGTCCGCCAATCACTCCAGACCGACGGCACGTGGATGATCGTGGAGCCGTACGCCAACGACCTGCTCCACGAGAATCTGAACCCCATCGGGCGCATCTACTACGCCGCATCCACGATGATTTGCACGCCGGCTTCGTTGTCTCAGGAAGTTGGGTTGGGACTAGGCGCACAAGCGGGCGAAGCGCGATTGAAAGATGTCGTGACGAAGGGCGGTTTTACCCGCTTCCGCCGCGCAACGGAAACGCCCTTTAATTTGGTGCTCGAGGCCAGGCCTTGAGTCGACCGCCTCGGCGCTTGCGCCGAACGAGCTGACTCAAATCAAAAGACACCCGGGGTGGGAAACTCAGGGGAGGCAAAAAGGGCGAAGGCTTCATCTCGGCACTACCGCAGTGTTCTCCCCTCCTGCTGCTCCAACCACCTTGACTTTGGGCTTTGGACTCATTTCGCGCTCAGTTTCGCTTTCCCCTTTTGTCCTTGCGCCGCAGTCCTTATATTTCGCCGCGTGGTTGACAACGAAGAAAAGCTGGCCGCCTTCCTGGACCGGCTGCAGACGGCTACCTGGGTGGCTGTGGATACCGAAGCGGACAGCTTGCATGCCTACCCCGAAAAAATTTGCCTGATTCAAATCAGCACGGCCGACGGCGACGAATTGCTGGATCCGCTCGCGGGACTCAATCTCAATCCCGTACTGGACGCGCTGTCCGCCCACGAACTGATCGTGCAGGGTGCGGATTACGATTTGCGTCTGTTCCGCCGGCACCACGAGTTCGTCCCGCGCGCCATCTTCGACACCATGCTGGCGGCGCGCCTGCTCGGCTTGCGCCAGTTTAGCCTCAGTCATTTGGTCGAACTCTATCTCACGGTCAAACTCGAGAAGGGCCCGCAGAAGGCCAATTGGGCGATGCGTCCACTGACTCAGCGCATGGAGCATTATGCCCGAAACGACACGCACTATTTGAAGCCGCTCGCCGACCGGCTCAAAGGCGAATTGGAAGCCAAGGGCCGGCTGGCCTGGCATCAGGAATCCTGCGCGCGGCTCATCACCGACACGGCCAGGGAACGCCCCGCGGACATGGACTCGGTCTGGCGCGTCAAAGGTAGCTCCCTGCTCGGGTGCCCGGCCCTCGCCGTCTTGCGCGAATTATGGCAATGGCGTGAGACCGAGGCCGTTGCCTCCAACAAGCCCCCGTTTTTCGTCTTGAGCCATCAGACCCTCGTGGACATCGCCGCCGCTGCCGCCACCGCGCGCTCCTTCGAACCGTTCCTGCACCGCCATCTTTCCGAACGCCGCCGCGCCGGTGTGGCCAAAGCCGTGGCGCGCGGGCTGAACGTCTCTCCCGAACTCCAGCCGAAACTCCTGCGCTTCACCGGCCGTCGTCCGAGTGAGGGCGAAAAGCGCCGCTTCCTCGAACTGCAAAAGGCCCGCGATGCCCGCGCCGTAGAATTGGGCATCGACCCAACCCTCATCGCCAGCCGCGGGATGTTGTCGGACCTCGCGCACGACTGGGACAAGCACCAGGGTGGCTTGATGAATTGGCAAAAGGAATTGCTCCGGTCGGTCTCGGATCGACCGCCGTGAGTTCCGGAAAGGCCGTTGCTTTTGGCAAGGTCGTGGATCATCTAACCACCTCGAAGGCAAACCCCTTGAGATACTCCGTCTCCGGTATCATCGGGATGATGGGATGATCGGGCGATTGCGAATAAACAGCCACGCGGCGCAGGATGCGGTGCGCATCGAAGGCCGCGGAAAGCAGGGTGTCCTGAAATAATCCAGCATCCACGTGGTGCGAACAGCAGAATGTCGCCAGCGTGCCGCCCGTCTTGAGCAGTTTCAGCGCGCGGAGATGGATTTCCTTGTAGCCGCGCAAGGCGTCCGGCACGGAAGCGCGGTTGCGAGTGAACGACGGCGGATCCAGCACGATCAAATCCCATCGCGGAACAATCTTTTCGTGCGGCTTCGTCACGGTCTGCGCCTTGAGCCAGTCGAAGACATTGGTCGTCTCGAAGGAGCATTTGTCCGGCACGCCGTTGGCGGCGGCGTTGCGGGCGGCGGCGGCGTTGGCCTCGGCGCTTTGATCGAGGAAATGGATGCGGGCCGCGTCCGCGCGCGCCGCGTGCAGGCCGAATCCGCCCAGGAAGCTGAAACAATCCAGCACCTGCCCGCCCCGGGCAAACGCCGCAACGCGCTGGTAGTTCGCTTGCTGGTCGAGATACAGGCCGGTCTTGTGGCCCCCCAGCACATCCACTTCGAATTGCAGCCCGTTCATCTTCACGGTAAAGGGCCTGCCCAGCGTTCCCACCAGGACCCCGTTTGCGTCCGGCAATCCCTCGAACTTCCTCGACGCAGCCTCGTTGCGCTCGACGATGGCGCGCGGTGAGAAAATCTTTTGTAACGCGCCAAGAATCATCGGCTTGCGCTGATCCATTCCCAGCGACGAAGTCTGGACAACCAGCACGTCTTCGTACTTGTCCACGATCAGCCCGCTGAGGAAATCGCTTTCGGCATTGACGACACGAAAAGAACTGGCTTCGGGCAGATGCTTCTGCCGCACTGCCAGCGCCGCCCGAATGCGCTCCTCGAAAAACCGCTCATCGACCTCGACCCGCTCCGGAGAAAGAAGGCGCACGTTGATCTTGGACTTCGCATTGTAGAACCCCGTGCCGAGGAATCGCTGTCGATGGTCTTTGACCTGAACGAGCTCGCCGTCAGCCGCCGCCTGCGTGAGGCGCAGCACCGAGCCGTGATAAATCCACGGATGGCCCGCCAGGATGCGGTCGGCCTCCCCCGGCTTGAGTAGAACAGTCGGCAATGATTGCACGCGGGACGATAAGTCCGCGACCATGCCGGGGAAAGGAAAAAGGCCGAGCCGGGCCATAGGAGCGCCGCGTTCACGCGACAGCATGACGGCGATGGCCGATCAGCGAAAAATACCTCTTGCTTCCTCCAGACCGGCCCACTATAGTTCGCGCTCATTTCGAGAGTTACTTGATTGATTTATGCGACGTCCAAAAGGCATCAAAACCAGAAAGTCCGTGGCCAAGCGGTTCAAAATCACCGCGGGCGGCAAAGTTATGCGTACGAGCGCCGGCCGGCGACACCTGATGCAAACCAAGAATCCCAAGCGCCGCCGCGGCATGCGCGGTCCGACCGCCGTGGATGCCACCGATACTTATCGCATCACGCAGAATCTGCCTTTCGGCCATTGAACGACCAATTTTCAAGGTCACGCGCCTTGATTCGAAGAACTGCCTGACGATTTGACCGATTATGCGAGTTACCAACGCCCCCGCTTCACGCAAACGCCGCACACGGATGATCCGCGCCGCCAAGGGCTTCCGGATGCGCCGCTCCAAGCTTTACCGCTACGCCTCGGACGCCGTGGACCATGGCCGGGCGTATGCTTTTCGTGATCGCAAGGCCAAGAAACGCACTTTCCGCGCGCTCTGGCAAATCCGCATCAATGCCGCCGCCCGCGCCGCCGGCATCACCTACAGCCGCTTCATGGAAGGGCTTAAGGCCGCGAAGGTCGCGGTCGATCGCAAGATTTTGGCGGACCTTGCGGCAACCGATGCCGCTGCTTTCAGCGAGTTGGTGAAGATTGCGCAGGGCGCCCTGAAGACCAAGACGGCCAAGGCTTGAACGCGGGTCGCGATTTGCGATAGACGAGTGGCCGGCCGTTTTGGCGGTTGTTGCGCAAATCGACCATCGCTCATCGTATGGCGCTCCTCGACGAAATCGAACCACTGAAACAGGCGGCCCTGGCGGAATTTCGCGCCGCCTCTGATCCCGCTGCTCTCGAACAGGCCCGCGTCAATTCTTTAGGCGCTAATGGGCGATTCACCGCATTGATGAAACAACTGGGCGCTTTGCCCAAAGAGGAAAAACCGGCCGCCGGCAAAGCGATCAACACCGCCAAAGTCGAGTTGGAAGCGGCGCTTGCCGCCCGGCGCGAGGAACTGGAAGTGCAGGCCGCCCTGCCCAAAGAGCCGACCGATTTTACCTTGCCTGGCCGCCGCCGCGCGCTCGGCAAGCTCCATCCCCTGACGCAAGTGACCGAGGACATCGTCCGAAGCTTCCGCAAGATCGGCTTCGTCGTCGCGGACGGCCCCGAGGTCGAGGACGAGTATCATTGTTTCGACGCTCTTAACACCCCTGCCGACCACCCGGCTCGCGACACGCAAGACACATTCTATTTGCAAACCGGTTCTGCGGCGGAAGGAGAAACACACGGCTCGAAACTGCTGCTGCGCACCCACACGTCCTCCGTCCAAATCCGCGTCATGGAAAAGCAGCGGCCGCCCGTGCGCATCATCGTGCCGGGCCGCGTTTATCGCCGCGACAACGCGGACGCCACCCACAACCCAACCTTCCAGCAAATCGAAGGGCTGTACGTGGACCAGGGCGTCACCGTCGGCGACCTCAAGGGCACGGTAGAATTCGTTTTCAAGGAACTCCTCGGCAGTGATGTGAAGATTCGATTCCGTCCGCACTACTTCAGCTACACCGAGCCGAGCTTCGAGATCGACTTCAGCAGCGCGCTCGTCAAGAAAATGGGCAAGGACTGGCTGGAGATCGCCGGCTGCGGCATGGTGCATCCGCAGGTCTTCCGCAACGTCGGCTACGACCCCGAGGTCTGGACCGGTTGGGCCTTCGGCTTCGGCATCGAGCGGATCGCCATGATTCGTTACGGCATCAGCGACATCCGCCTCTTTTATCAGAACGACACGCGGTTTCTGAGATCGTTTTGACCGATGCAAAACGAACTCGACGTCGTCCGTGATGTCTCGCAACGCCTGGATGCCGCGGGCTTGGGCTACATGCTCACCGGCTCGATAGCCATGAATTACTACGCCGAGCCGCGAATGACTCGTGACATTGATTTCGTCGTCGCGCTTCGGCCCGACGATGCCACGCTCGTAGCCACCCTTTTCCAACCCGATTACTATGTTTCCCGCGACGCAGTGGACAGCTCAATCGCGCACCAATCCATGTTCAACTTGATCCATAATGAAAGCGTCATCAAAGTGGACTGCATCGTTCGCAAACAAACGCATTACCGGCTCAATGAATTCGATCGAAGGCAGCGTATTAAGATTCAGGACTTCGAAACCTGGATCGTCAGCAAGGAAGACCTTATTCTGTCGAAAATGCTTTGGGGAAAAGACTCGCGCTCGGAATTCCAAATGCGCGACGTGAAAAACCTCGTCGCGACCGGTTGTGACCGCGCGTACATCGAACGTTGGACGACTGAACTCGGCTTGGCTACTCTGTGGCAGGAAATTGCTGATGACTGACACGCCGCCAGAGATAGCCCGGATGGTTCGGGAAATGCTGATGGCGCGTTCCGCCGAAGAACGCTTCCTGATGGGCATTCGATCCTTCGACGCAGCGCGTGACATGGTACTGGCCTCGCTTCCCGCCGGCCTTTCGCCCGAGGAACTGAAACGCCAACTTTACCAAAGAATCTATGGCGAACCCGCGCCATTTTGATTTCGCCTTGCTCCGCTTCGATGAAAACCACCCTTAACTGGCTCAAACAGTACGTTGATTTCGACTGGTCGCCGGAGGAGTTGCGCGAGCGGCTGACGCTGCTCGGCCTCGAAGTCGAAGGGATGCACAAGGTCGGCGGCGAGTTCGCCGGCGTGGTCGTCGCGCAAGTCGTTACGCGGGAGAAGCATCCGAATGCCGACAAGCTTTCGCTCTGCCGCGTCAACGACGGACAAGGGGAGCGCCAGATCGTTTGCGGCGCGCAGAATTTCCAGGCGGGCGACAAAGTGCCGCTCATCCTGCCCGGCGCCTCGTTGCCACCCAAGCCCGGCGAGAAGGAGCCGCTGACAATCAAGGTCGGCAAAATCCGCGGCGTCGAATCCCAGGGCATGATGTGTTCGCCGCAGGAACTCGGCTTGGGAGACACGACCGAAGGGCTGCTGATCCTGCGCGCCGACGCCAAAGTCGGCCAGCCGTTCGCCGAATATCTGGGCCGCACCGGCAGCGATGTGATTTACGATCTGGAAATCACTCCGAACCGTCCGGACTGGAACAGCATCATCGGCATCGCGCGCGAAATCGCGGCGCTGACGGGCAGCAAGCTGAAATTTCCCGTAGTGAACAATCCGGTCTCGGAGATCACCGGCGAAAGTCTGGTGGCCGTGCGCCTCGAAGACGCGGAGCTTTGCCCGCGCTACACCGCGCGCGTCGTGCAGGGCGTGAAAATCGGCCCCAGTCCTGATTGGCTCCGTTCCCTGCTCGAAAAGGTTGGCGTTCGCAGCATCAATAACGTCGTGGACGTCACCAACTACGTGATGCAGGAAATCGGCCAGCCTTTGCACGCTTTTGATTACCATCTCATTGCCAAAGCCGCGACCGGCAAGCCCACCATCGTCATCCGCCGGGCGCGCGACGGCGAAAAACTCAAGACACTCGACGAGCAGGAACGGGCGCTCGGGGGCGAAATGCTCTTGATTGCGGACGAGCAAAAGGGCATCGCGCTCGCCGGCATCATGGGCGGACAGAACACGGAGATTAGCGATCGGACGCAGGACGTTCTGATCGAAAGCGCGTATTTCTCGCCGACGAATATTCGCCGTACGAGCAAGGCGCTCGGCCTGCGCACCGAATCCAGCTACCGTTTCGAACGCGGGGCAGACATCGGCACCTGCGACTGGGCGGGCGAACGCGCCGCGCAATTGATCTTGGCGACGGCTGGCGGCCGGCTTGCGCAAGGCGTCGTGGCCGCTTACCCCAAACCCTCGGAACCGAAGCAAATCACCCTGCGGCATCGAAAAGTGAACGAATTGCTCGGCACCAGCCTTCAGGTTGAAGAAATCGAATTTTACCTTGGCCAACTTGAATTGAAAATTGCCGGACGCAAGGCGCGTCCAGTCGGCGAAGAAGGTCCGCCAGAGCCGGTCACTTTCCGAATACCGACCTTTCGGGTGGACCTGAAAGAAGAAGTAGATTTGATCGAGGAGGTCGCCCGGCTGCACGGCATTGACAAAATTGCGGCCACCCCGCCACGCGGCGCCATCGGTTCGAATTCATTCGACGGCACACAAGATGAGTTGGGTGAGGCTCGCCGCATCCTGAGCGGGTTGGGCTTATTCGAAGCGCAGGGTCAAACGCTTGTTTCGGATACGGTCTGCACGCCTTTGGGCAGCGCGGATCTGGTCCGCTTATCCAATCCGCTCAGCAGCGATATGAATGTGCTGCGGCCCAGCCTGCTGCCCGGTCTCCTGGAAGCGTTACGCCACAACCTCAGCCACAAGAACGAAGACGTGGCCTTGTTCGAGTTGGGCCGCGTCTTTCATCAAATCGCGGCGGCCGCCCCGGCAGGATCGACTGGCGCGACGGCGGGCGAAATCCGCGAAGAGCGGCGCATCGCCTTTGCCCTCACGGGACGGCGCAACCCGGTTTTCTGGAGTGGCAGTGATCGGGATGCCAAACTCGACATATTCGATTCGAAGGGTTTGCTCGATGAGTTCTTCGACCAGTACGGCTTGCGTGGCTTAAGCTACTCGAGGCGCGCAGGAAGCTCTTCGTTCTTCCTTGAGTCTGCCACCGTTCAGCTCGGCAGATTCGAACTCGGTGAATTCGGCCAACTGCTGCCGCCTTTGGCCCGTAAGTATGATCTTCGCGATTCGGTGTTTCTGGCCGAGCTGAACCTGGACACCCTCCTTGCCCGGCGCACCACAGCCAAATCCTTCAGGCCGTTGCCGGTGTTTCCATCAATCCGCCGGGACGTGGCGATGCTCGTTCCCGAGGCCACACTGCATGATCAAGTTCTGCAAACCGTGAAGCAGGCCAAGCCCGCGCACCTGGAGAGGGTGGAACTTTTTGACGTGTTCCGCGGCAAAAATGTCCCGCCGGGCCAAAAAAGCATGGCCTATGCGTTCATCTATCGCAATTCCGAGCGAACTTTGACCGACGCGGAAGTAAATGCCGCGCACGAAAAGTTACTCGGGCACCTGAAGCAACGCCTCGCGGCCATCGTGCGGGAGTGACCCCGCTTCGCGCGGTGTCTCAAGAAGTGTCCTCGCCGGGTCATTAACCGGCGCGATGCCTTGGCGACTCGGCAGAACTTTCCCAATTAGTGCCCAGAGATGGAGCATTATGTTCCGCTTGTCGTACGGCCGTTTGTCGGTTGAGGGTCTCGCTTGTCCCAATCGTGGACAAATAAGCGCGTGAATTGCTCAGTTCTGCCGTCGTACAGAGATTAGCCTCCCCGTGTCCTTCCTCTTGGCACCGTGGCTGCTAAACAATCTTCAGCTTGAAAAACATTTTGTCATGGCACGGTCAACGTCAGAACTAATCAAAACACATGAAGTACAAACTTAGCCTCCTCGCACTCGTGGCGCTCGCCGCTGGTCTGTTTGCCAGCCAGGCTCAAACCAATGCTCCGGCTGATGCGTCCGCCGCGGCCCCCGCCGTGGCGACGCCGAATGACGCCGCCCCCGCAACCCCTGTGGCCACGACTTCGACGGCCGACGCGGCTCCAGCCGCGGCAGCCACGACGGCCGACTCAACGACGAACGCCGACGGCACGACGAACGCAGCGGCGACCAGCACAACGAACGCCGTTGCGCCGGCCACGAACACTGTTGCGGACGCGGCAGCTCCGGCGACCAATGCACCGGCCGCGGCTCCGGCGCCGGCCGACGCGACCCCGGCATTCGCGGCAGTCACGACGTCCACCAGCACCGCCACATCGGCTGCCGTGATTCCGCTCATCGTGATGGATGATGTGCCGTTGACCGATGCCATCAGGAACCTCGCCCGTCAGGCGGGACTGAACTACATGCTCGATCCGCGCATCGGTTTCGGCCAGCCCGGACCGGATGGCAAGCCCGCTCCGCAGCCGACGGTCTCGCTCCGCTGGGAAAATATCACCGCGGAACAGGCGCTGAATGCGTTGCTCAACAATTACAGCCTGCAATTGGTCGATGACCCCAAGACCCATATCTCCCGCGTCACCATCAAAGACCCGGCGGCTCCTGAACCGTTGGTGACCGAAATCATCCAGCTCAAGTTCTCCAATCCCTCCAACCTCGTCACCAGCGTGAACGTCACGTTGACTGACAAACGCAGCAAGGTCATGGCGGACATTCGCACCAGCCAATTGGTCGTCGTGGCCACCGAACGGGAAATGGCTCAAGTGAACAAATTGGTCGAACGGCTCGACACGATGACGAAGCAAGTGCTCATCGAAGCGCGCCTGGTCGAAACCTCTTTCAATCCGACGACCACAAAGGGAATGAATTGGTCCGGCACTCTCCAGGGGCAGAACCTCGGAATCGGCAACAATCTGCAAGCCAACCAGCCGCAACAAAGCGTCAACAATACGCTTTCCCAGACGTTTCCGAGGTTGCTGTTCGATACGGCCGGGGGATTCAATCCGGCCACGGCGTTCCTCGATGCGGACGGCGTGAACCTGGTATTCTCGTTCCTGAACACATATTCCGACGCCAAGGTGCTCTCGTCACCCCGAACGGTGACGATGGATAACGAGACGGCCCACATCTCGGTGACCCGCGCCTCGCCTATCATCAATGTCACTGCCGGCACGGCCAATACCACGGGCGGCTCGCAGATTAATTACACCAACCTGGGCGTCATCCTGGACGTCACGCCCCGGATTTCCGCGAATAATTTCGTCAATCTGCGGGTGGTGCCGGAAGTCTCGCGCATTTTCGACACGGTCTCGAAAACGATCGGCGGCGCCACTTATCAGGCGGACGAGTATGACGTTCGCAAAATCGAAACCAAAGTCATGATCCCCAGCGGCAATACGTTGGTGATGGGCGGCATGGTTCAGGATGACATCCGCAGGAGCAACACCAAGGTGCCGATACTCGGCGACATTCCGGGGTTGAGTTTCTTGTTCCGCAGCGATACCAAGTCGCGCCAAAAGGAGAATCTCTATGTGTTCATTACGCCAACGATCGTTCAGGACAGCGACTTTCAACCAACCACGAGCACCTTCTTGAAGACGCCCGTGCCTAAGAAAGACGTCCTCGAAGGCGATTGGTCGGCCTGGGACAGCGGCAAGCCGGCCGAACTCCTTAAGTCCCACAAAGAGAAGGGCCCCTACGATGGAGAAAGCTACGATGGACCAGCCACGGGAGCCAGCTTTCCTTCTGAATAGCCACCCAGTGTCGCGAACATTCTATTTGGAAACAATATGAAGTCAAAAATCTCCAACGCCTGGGTGGCGGCTTTGCTCGCACTCGGCCTGACGAACATTGTCCAGGCCCAGCCTAGTCCGACCACGGTCCCCTGGTGGGACTGCACGATAAGCGGACCCCGGCATGGTCTTGCACTCATCAGCTTTTCGACGAACACCTTCTTCATGCAGGAAATCATCGTCCCTTTGCCTCCGAGCCAGAGTAGCATCAGCACCGGCAGCAGCGGCAGAACTGTGGGATCGGGCGGGCGAAACAGCTTAGGCGGCTCCCCCAGCGCTCCCGCCTTTCAGATTTGGGGCTCTCAGACTCCTACGGGCCAGTGGGGTTTCGACAACAAAGGCCGCATCATTGGCGAGTTTTTCGAAAACACGATTCAAATATGCACGACGAATACCGTTGCATTCTTCACAAACGAGGCTTTCGCCGATAGCTCCTACTGCCTGACTACGACCAACGTCATCGAAGGCTTCAACGCTCTCGTCACCACCTGTTATACGAATCAAATCATCTGTGGCACCAATTGCGTCACCAACGCCGTCGCCGTGGCCTCGAACGTGGTTTTCACAACGGACACGATCACGTATTGCATCGACTCGACGAATTTGCTGGGAGGCTCGAACCTGGTCATGACCACCATCTGTTATTCGAACGCGATCACCTGCTCGGCAATCACCAACGCCTTCAGTTTTATGGGCACCGTACAGCCCGGGCGCAGTCTAACGCTGGCTTGCTCCACGCCATTTGGCAAAGTCACCTACCGGGGTGTGCCGGCGACCCAGCTCCCGGACATCAGCGGTTCGTGGTACGCCACCAAGACTGCGCGCGGCGAGCGCTTTGTGGAATTCTTTCAAATGACACCCATGGGTGGCATTCCAAACTCCTACAACGTTTTTAATGGCGCAGGCCCCGGCTATCATTACGAAGGATTTGCCATGCTATCGTCCTCCAGACAGATGGGATTCGCCGTTGCCATAAACCCGGAGGACCCCGCGCAATCCCTGGCCATCCGCGCGGTCAGCGGCCCGTTTAGTTCCAGGACAATCGAAGCCCGCACCCATGGTTGGGATCAAACGCAAGGCAGCTTGACCAACTGGATTGGCTTCGACGCAGTAAAATCTCCGTAAGAAAAATTGCTGTTTTCTGTTAGGAGCGCCGCCCCGAGTTGGGCG
>Ga0073928_10003650_pt1 | contig 23914 bp, 30 predicted proteins | sample PaiPotPPA55metaG_FD_76969 | JGI IMG/M metagenome (GOLD analysis project Ga0073928, IMG submission 76969) | Iron sulfur acid spring bacterial and archeal communities from Banff, Canada, to study Microbial Dark Matter (Phase II) - Paint Pots PPA... ...
CGTCGTGGAATCGATGAGGAAGAGGACGAAATTGATGATCACGTAAGCCGTGAGATGGCTGTAGAAGCCGCGCAGGGAGCGCACCCGCCGCCAAGCCCATTGCTCGACTTCGGCCGAATGCGCGGCATCCCGCGCGCCGATGCCCGGTCGCAGCTCGACCGGCTCGCTGCCCTGGCCACGCATCGCTGCTGCCTGCTTCCTCATGCTTCGGCGATGATCCGAAGCGGAGCATCACTCTATAGACAATCGCTGCCTGGGCACAAGGCGAGCGGTGCGGCGCCGCTCAGTGGCGCGCCGGGCTCTCCTGCGTGCAGATGAAGGCGGGGGACGATCGAGCGCGCGCAGATCCTCGGTGGCGCGGATCCACGCGGCGAGGGCGTGACTCTCGACCCAATCGCGGAACTCCGCTTCGCGATGGTCGAACTCGGCGTCGCGCACAATCAGTTGCGCAGCCTCGCCGAAGGTGCGCTCGCTGTCGGTGGCGTCGGGCTGCTGCGCGGCATCCATGAACGACCGAGCCCTGTCGCCAGCGCGGCGCTTCAGCATGTCGATCACGTTCGCATCGCCGTCATCGCTCCCTCCGGCAGCAAGGCTAGACCCGGCGATTCCGGGCTGTCCAGTCGCCTTGCGCCGCCTTGGCACCCTGTCCGAGAGGGAAATCCCGCCCGGCGGAGGATCGATAATACGCCGCGGAAATTTCCCGCCGATGTGCTAGGTTGAGGAATCCGCGACCTGGAGCGCGGGTATCCTTATTAACGAAATGCGAAGGCGAGCACGACTTATGGGCAGAGGCAGGGATTTCCGCGGCCCGAGACGACGCGGTTTCAACGACGACGACTTCCCCCTGGCGGACGTGCCCGATTTCGGCTCGCGGCGGCCCTTCAGCGCACCGCCTCCCATGGCGGAGGGTCCTGAGGCCGATGCCGTCGTCAAATGGTTCAACGGCCAAAAGGGCTTCGGCTTCGTCGAACTGGCGGACGGCACTGGCGATGCGTTCTTGCACGTTGCCGTGCTGCAGGCGGCGGGACGGCAGTCGGTCCTGCCGGGGGCCAAGATGCGCGTGGCGACCGCACAAGGCCCCAAAGGGCGCCAGGTCGCGCGTGTCATCGAGGTCGACGAGAGCACGGCCAGCGCCGAGCCGCCGCGGCGGCCACGCAGCGATGCCGGGCCGGGGCGCGGCGGGCGCGATTCCGCCCGCGATCAGGCGAACGCGGTGGAGATGACCGGCACGGTCAAGTGGTTCAACACCGACAAGGGCTTCGGCTTCATTGCGCCGGAAGGTGGCGGCAAGGATGTCTTCATCCACATCTCGGTGCTCGGCAAGTCCGGCATTACCGGCCTCGCCGAGGGCCAGCAGGTGTCGATGCGGATTGTCGAGACGCCCAAGGGCCGCGAGGCGATCTCGATCACGCTGGCGGGGTAGGAAGAGGGCGCGACCGACGTCACCGTCGCCCGCTGCCTCTCGGCTCAGTCCAGCGGCGCGAGATTGCTCGCGGCGTCCTTGCCGCGATCGGTAACGATGTCGTACTTGATCTTCTGGCCCTCGCGTAGCGAGTTGAGGCCGGCACGCTCAACGGCTGAGATATGGACGAACACGTCCTTGCCGCCGCCGTCGGGCTGGATGAAGCCGTAGCCCTTCTGCGCGTTGAACCATTTGACGGTACCGGTAGCCAAAGTCGGCCTCCTTTAGAAGTGGTGGATCGGCGCCTTGCTTCATCGGGCAAGACACCGCGCAGTTCTCGGCCTCATGGGGAGCTTGGAGCCACGCCCGGCGGGCGATCGGCAAGGCCGCCGAAGCTGAAACTGGCACCTAAACCATGGCACTTCCGGGCGCCGAGTACAATCGTTGACGCCTAAACTGCTGCGCAAGGGGGACCCCGGGCAACGAGAAGTGGAGGCCCGATGCGGTGGCCGCCGCCGGAATCCATGGCCAGGCCGGGGACGCGACATCGGCATCGGCTCGCCGTTCCGCCACGTCTCGGCGGGGGCAAAAGGTGTCGGAAATCAGCGGGCCGCTGGCGTGAGGGCGCTACCGCTCGGCACGGCCTCTGCTAAACTGGCGCGCGGCCGGCATGCAATTGCCGGCGCGAGGGGGATGCGAAGCGCCATGGTCGCCGTCTTGCTGGGCTCGGTCTTGAGCCTCTTGTTCTTCTCTGCCTTGCTCGCCGCCGAGATGCGCGGCGGCGGCGATCCCCGCCGCTCGCGCGAACTCGGAGTCATCCTAGGCATTCTCAGCCTGGTGGCAATCTATTCCAGCCACAGCCTTATCTCCGGGAGCTGGTCACAGATTGCCGGTCTGTCTGCATTGATCCTGCCGCGGGGCTGAGCCTAGCCGAGCTGGTTCAAGCCGCGCAGCACCTTGCCGTCGAGGAAGGCACGGATGTCCTCGACCGCCTGGCTGTAAAGCAGCCGATAATTCTCTTCCGTGACATAACCGAGATGTGGCGTGATCACAGTGTTGTCGAGCCGCAGCAGCGGGTGGTCCTGGGCCATGGGCTCGGGCTCGAACACGTCGATGGCGGCGCCGGCGATACGCCGATCCGCAAGCGCGGCGACGAGCGCCGCCTCATCGACGATCGGTCCGCGCGACGTGTTGACGAGAAAGGCGGTGGGCTTCATCCGTGCCAGCTCCGCGGTGCCGACGATGCCGCGGCTACGCGGGCCGAGCACGAGGTGGATGCTGAGGATGTCCGCGCGGGCGAAGAGCGCCTCTTTCGCCACCAACGCGGCGCCGGCCTCGGCGGCGCGTGCGGCGGTGAGGTTCTGGCTCCAGGCGATCGGCTCCATCCCGAAGGCCGTGCCGATCTTCGCCACCTGCCCGCCGAGCCGACCGAGGCCGAACAGGCCCAGCGTCTTGCCCTTCACCCCCAGCCCCAGCGTCGTCTGCCAGCGCCCCTCGCGTGTGGCGCGGTCCTCGCGCGGGATGTGGCGCAGCAGCGCCAGGATCAGCCCCCAGGTCAGCTCTGCCGTGGGGTGCGGCAGCATGTCGGTGCCGCAGACCTGGACGCGCCGCTCGGTCGCGGCTGCCAGGTCGATCGACGCGTTGCGCATGCCCGCCGTGATCAGGAGCCGCAGATTGGGCAGCCTCTCGAAGAGCGCGCGCGGGAACGGCGTGCGCTCGCGCATCAGCACGATGGCGTCGAAGACGTGCAGCCGCTTGGCCAGCATGTCGAGGTCATCGACGTGATCGGCGAAGGCCTGGATCTGCGCTTGCGGATGGAGGCTCGGCCAATCGGCCATGCCGAGCGCCACTCCCTGATAGTCGTCGAGGATCGCCACGCGCATCATGCTGCTGCCTCATCTCCCCCAGTGCCGCCGCGTCGGCGGAGTATTCCAAGTTTTGCACGCGGTGTCTCCGTCTCTTTGTCGTGGGCAGCCAGGGTGGTGTGCTTGCCGCTACCGTCAGGCAAAGTTGCCGAGCTCCGCGCGATCTGTTAGTTACGCAGCCGTCACTTCGAGACGGGGCGAAGCCGTGGCTCTACCTTCCTCCTCATCCGCCCGTCCGCTGCTCAAGGCGCCGCTCGCGGTCGGCGACATCGCGCCGGATGTGGCCTTGCGCGCGCTCGACGGCGCGACGATCGACCTGCGCGGCGACACGATCGCGGGCAATCCCATCGCCATCCTGTTCTGCCCGAAATTCACCGACGCGGTCGCCGAGGCGATCGCGGGGTTCGGCGCTCGCGAAGTGGGTTTTGCCGCCGCCGGCGCGAGGCTCGTCGCCATCACCCTCGAACCGGCGAAGATCGCTGCCGAGCAGGCGCTTTCCTTCCCGGTGCTGCTCGACCGCAACGGCGACGTGTTCCGCGCCTATAACGCCGATGCGCGCGATGCGCCGACGACGGTGGTGTTGCGCGCCAACCATCACGTTGCCGCCATCTTGAAGGACGTGCCAGGCGCGCAGCCGCGCGAGGCACTCGGCGTGGTCGAGCGACTGGCGGCGGAGCGGCAGCCGGTGCTGATGGCGCCGCATCCGCCGGTGCTGATCGTGCCGGACGTGCTGAGCCGCGAGGATTGCCGGCGCCTCATCAAGGTCTACGAGACGCGCGGCAAGACGTTCGTCGACCCGAAGCACGGCGACGACAAGATGACCACCGACTACAAGATGCGCATCCCCGAATATGGCCGCGCCGACCGCATCGACCATTGGCTGGTCGAGGCCGACACCAACAATTTCATCGACGGCCGACTGCAGGCGCGCCTCTTCCCGGAGATTCGCCGCGCTTTCCAGTACCGTATCACTCGGCGCGAAATGATGCGCATCGGCTGCTATACCGGATCGCGCGGTGGCGAGCAGCACGGCCATCGCGACGATTCCGAGCCGATCGCCGCGCATCGCCGCTTCGCCACGTCGATCAACCTCAACACCGAGGAATATGAAGGCGGGGAGCTGCGCTATCCCGAGTTCGGCGACCAGCGCTATCGGCCGGAGACCGGCGCGGCCATCGTCTTCTCCAGCTCGCTGCTGCACGAGGCGATGCACGTGACCAGCGGCACCCGCTTCGTCCTCCTGGCCTTCCTCTTCGGCGAGCACTGACCGGCCCGACCGGCATGAACGCCGGGCGCGCATTTTGGGAGCAAAATGCCGTTTCCGGCGTTAATCGACCGCTCGCGCTGGAGCGGCTCATGACCCGTACGACCCAGGATCTCAAAGTCGAAATTTGCCGCCTCAACCGGTTGATCGCCCGGATCGAGTCGAAGCCGAACGGGGAATGGACGACATGGTCCTCCACGCTGCACGACCTCGTCGAGGAGCGCGAGCTGCTTGGCCTGGTCGTGCTCAACCGGCGCATCGAGGCCAGCAAGCAGGTGGTGAGCTTCCGCCGCTGGCGCGACGGTCCTTGGGCGCCTGATCCCGCCGCCGGATTGGCGCGCGCTCACGGGAATTTCTAGGCCGGCCCAAGCCCCCGCCGGGAGAAGCGCGGGCGCGCCTTGCGCTCGGCCGCGATGCTATCGGTGGGCGGCGTGGTTCATTATGGTGGCAGCATCGGTCCTGCACGGGAGAGGCGGCAATGGCCGCGACGCTGGCCTTCTGGTACGAGTTCGCCAGTACCTATTCCTACCCTGCGGCGGCGCGGATCGAGGCGCGCGCCGCCGCGGTCGGCGTCGCCCTGGAATGGCGGCCGTTTCTCCTCGGCCCGATCTTCGCCCGCCAGGGCTGGGCCGATTCCCCCTTCAACATCTATCCCGCCAAGGGCCGCTACATGTGGCGGGACCTCCAGCGCATCTGCGCGCGCGAGGGTCTGGGCTTCCGCCGGCCGAGCGGCTTTCCGCGCAACAGCCTCCTCGCCGCGCGCGTCGCGCTCATCGGCGCCGACGAAGGCTGGTGCGGCGATTTCACGCGCGCCGTCTACCGCGCCAATTTCGCCGAGGATCGCGACATCGCGGAGCCCGAGGTGATCGGCGGCATTCTCGCCGCGCTCGGTCGACCTGCGCCTCAGATACTGGCGCAGGCGGGCTCGCCCGAGATCAAACAGCGGCTCAAGGCGCAGAACGAGGAGGCGGTGGCGCTCGGCATCTTCGGCGCGCCGAGCTTCATCGCCGGCGGCGAGCTCTTCTGGGGCAACGACCGGCTCGAGGAGGCGATCGCCTGGACGCGGAAGGCCGTGCGGGTATGAGACGCCCGCTCGAGGGCATCCTGGTGGTCGCGCTGGAGCAGGCGGTGGCGGCGCCGCTGTGCAGCTGCCGCCTTGCCGATGCCGGCGCGCGCGTCATCAAGATCGAGCGCCCAGAAGGCGATTTCGCCCGCGGCTACGACCGCGTCGCGCGCGGCCAGAGCAGTTATTTCGTCTGGCTCAACCGCGGCAAGGAGTCGATTGTCCTCGATATCAAGGAGCAGACCGATCGCGCGCTGCTCCGTCGCTTGATCGCGCGCGCCGATGTGTTCCTGCAGAACCTGGCGCCGGGCGCCGCCGCGCGCGCCGGTTTCGATCCCGCCGCGCTGCGCGCGCAGCACCAGCGGCTCATCGTGTGCTCGATCACCGGCTATGGCGAGAGCGGACCCTATCGCGACATGGAGGCCTACGACCTGCTGATCCAGGCGGAGACCGGGCTCGCCCATCTCTCGGGCCCGCCCGAAGCGCCGGGACGCGTCGGCGTCTCCGTCTCGGACATCGCCGCCGGTCTCGGCGCCTATGCTGCGATCCTCGAGGCGCTCTACGCGCGCGAGCGCGGCGACGAGGGAGCCTCGCTATCGGTGTCGCTGTTCGACGCGACGGCGGAATGGATGGCGGTGCCGTTCCTGCATCACGAATATGGCGGGAAGGCGCCGCAGCGCCTCGGGCTCAAGCACCCGTCGATCGCGCCCTATGGCGCCTTCGCCGCGGCGGACCGCAAGGAGATCGTCATCTCCATCCAGAACGAGCGCGAGTGGCAGCGCTTTTGCGCGGCGATTCTGGGTCGGCCCGAGCTCGCCGCCGACCCGCGTTTTTCCGACAATAACCGGCGTGTCGCCAATCGTGCGGCGCTCGACGCGCTGGTCGCCGAGGTGTTCGCGCGCGAGCCGCGCGTGGCGCTCGGTGAGCGCCTCAAGGCAGCGGACATCGCCTTCGGCAATCTCAACACCGTCGCCGAACTCGCGCGCCATCCCCATTTGCGCCGTTTCGCCACGCCGACGCCGGAAGGCGCGGTCGACGTGCCGGCGCCGCCCGCGCTCGTGGCCGGCGCGGCGCCGCTGGGCGTGCCACGCATCGGCGAGCACAGCGACGCTATCCGCCGCGAATTCGCACCGTAAATCCTCTGCGAATCCTCTGCGCGATGCTCGACGCGCGCGACGGCCGGCCCGAGGCCGGAGGCTGCTTCTTAGCGCGGCTAGTCGAGCAGCGCGACAAGGCCGAGAAAGGCCGGGATCGGGTGCGTGACGACGTAGGTGGGGATGGCCGCGATATAGGGCTGGAATCGGCCCTTGGCCTCGAAGCGTTGGCGGAACTTGGTCTCGGCGAAGCTCGCGCCCAGGCGCGGGACGATGCCGCCGGCGATGTAGATGCCGCCCCGCGCGCCCAGGATCAGCGCGAGGTTGCCGGCCGCGGTGCCGAGCATGGCGCAGAACATGGCGAGCGCCTCGCGCGCCAGCGGGTCGCTCTCGCCGATATGGCGGTCGGCGATCTGCGCCGGGGTGAACGGCGCCGCCGGAACGCCCTCGATGTCCGCGAGGATGTTGTAGAGATTGATGAGGCCGGGGCCGGACAGCACGCGCTCGGCCGACACGTGGTCGAAGCGCTGACGCATGCGGTCGAGCACCGCGCTCTCGCGTTCGTCCGCCGGCGCCATGGTGGCGTGCCCGCCCTCGCTGCGGAGCGCCACCCAGCCGGCCGGGGTCGGCACGAGCCCGCTGACGCCGAGGCCGCTGCCGGGACCGAGCACGCCGATGGGCGTGTCCGGCACCGGCGCGCCGCCGCCCACAGCAAAGCGCTCGCCGGCCGGGATGTGCGGCATGGCCAGCGCATTGGCGGTGAAGTCGTTGACGACGAGCAGGCGGTCGAGCGCGAAATGGCGGCGCAGGCTGCTCACGGTGAATGACCAGGGATGGTTGGTGAGGGTGATGGCATCGGCGGTTACCGGCGAGGCGACGGCGAGCGCCGCCTCCCGCGGCGCCGGCTCGAGCCGATCCTCACCGAGATAAGAGGCGAGCGCGTCCTCGATGGTGGCGTAGTCGTCGCAGGCGAGCACGCGCGTACTGGCGATGCGCCCGTCACTGTCGACCAGACCGAAGCGTGCGTTGGTGGCGCCGATGTCGCCAACGAGCCGGCGCGGTTGTCGAGTCGCTGCTGCCATGCTCAATGCGCCGCGGCGGCCTCGGCGAGCGCCTGCACGAAATTCTCGCGCCATGCGCCGATGCTGTTGCGGCGCAGGATGGCCATCATCGACTGCCAGCGCTCGATGCGCTCGGCGAGCGGCATGGCGAGAGCGTCGTGCATGGCCTCGGCCATGCCATCGACGTCGATCGGATTGACGAGCAAGGCGTCGCTCAGCTCGCGCGCCGTGCCGGCGAAGGAGGACAGCACCAGCACGCCGGGATCCTTCGGATCCTGCGCCGCGACGTATTCCTTGGCGACGAGGTTCATGCCGTCGCGGATCGGCGTGACCAGGCCGACGCGCGCGGCACGCATGAAGCCGCACAAGGTACGCTGGTTGAAGGTCTTGTTGAGATAGCGCAGAGGCATCCAGTCGAACTCGGCGAAACGGCCGTTGATATGGCCGGCCGCCGCCTCGAGGCTGCGGCGGATCTCCAGGTATTCCGGCACTTCGCTGCGGGTCGGCGGCGCGATCTGCATGAGCGTGACGCGGCCGCGCGTTTCCGGGTACATCTCGAGCAGGCGCTCGAACGCGCGGAAGCGCGGCTCAAGGCCTTTCGAGTAGTCGAGGCGATCGACGCCGATGACGAGGCTGCGGTCGTGCAGGCTGTCATGCAGCCGCCGCATGTGCCGGCTGCCGACAGACTCCTCCGCTTGGCCGGCGATCACATCGACATCGATACCGATCGGAAAAACGGCAGCGCGCAGACGGCGGCCGAACACGCTGATTTCGCCGTCGCGCCCGATCTCGGCGCCGCTCCAGCGCTGCAGGTAGTCGCAGAAATTGTGCAGGTCGTCCTGCGTCTGGAACCCCACAAGATCATAGGCGCACATGGCGCGCATGATCTTGCTGTGCGTCGGCAGGACGCGGAAGACCTCGGCGGCGGGAAAGGGGGTATGCAGGAAGAAGCCGATCGGCTGCCCGAGGCCGAGTTGGCGCAGCTCCTCGCCCAAGGGCATCAGGTGGTAGTCGTGCACCCAGACGAAGTCCGACCGGCTCAGCAGCGGCGCGAGTTGAGCGGCGAACTGCCGGTTCACGCGCATATAGGCGCCGAAATCGCTGCGCTGGAACTCGATGAGGCTGGGCCGATAGTGCAGCAACGGCCACAGTACGCGATTGGCAAAGCCGTTGTAGTACTGCTCGTAATCCTGGCGCGCCAGGTCCACTGTCGCGTAGACGAGGCCGTCGCCTTGTATCAGCGTCAGCGCCGTGGCGGGCGTGTCGCTGATCTCGCCGCTCCAGCCGAACCAGATGCCCCCACTGCTGCGCAAGGCGGCGAGCACGGCCACGGCCAAGCCGCCCGACGCTCCTTTGCTGCCGGGCGCCTCGACGGCGATGCGGTTCGACACGACGACGAGGCGCCGCGATGGCGCGGGCGCGACGGCAATGCGCGGCCTGGCACGCCGCGGCGTGCGTACAACGGTCTCGACGGAGGCAGGGGTGAACAAGCGGGTCATCGGGGGCGACGGTTCCGCTGAAAAGGCTGGAAAAACGGCCGATTTCTCAACGCGCGGCGGATGAAAGCCGTTCCGCCCTGTCGGCGTTGGTGAAACTGTGGCCGGGATCCAAACGCTCTGCGACGGCGGCGAGCCAGCCGTGCAGGGCGGCAACGGAGGGCAGGCGATAGCGGGCATCGCTGCCGTGCCGCCCTCGTGCCTCGGAGTTGGCCACCTTTATGGAGACGCCGCCCAGCCGATTGACCGCGGCATAGCCGTCTTCGTCGGTGGTGTCGTCTCCGGCATAGACCGGCACCCGGCCAGCGAAGGGCGGCGCGGCGAGAAATTCGGTGATCGCCGCCCCCTTGTCGCTGCCTTGCGGGACGAATTCGACCACCTTGCGGCCCTCGATCAGGCGCAGCCTCGGCTCTGCGGCCGCGATCTCCCGTGCGCGCCGGCAGACGGCGGCACCGTAGTGCGGCGCGAGCCGGTAGTGGAGCGCCAAGCTGCCGCCCTTGTCCTCGAGAAGCAGCCCGGGGCGCGTCGCCGCGAAGGCGGCCAGCAGCGGCCGCAGCGGTGCCAGGACCGCCGTGGGTTCGCCGAGCGGCGCCAGCATACCGTCGGCGCGCCGCCGCTCCCAGCCGTGCAGCCCGGCCGCCGGCAGGCGCAGGGGCCTGAACAAGGTGTCGATCCCCAAGAGGCTGCGCCCGCTCACCAGCGCAAGCGCGCCATCGCTGGCGTTGCTCAACCGCTCCAGCAGCAGCAGGAGCGCCGGCTCCACGCGCACCGCCTCTGGCGTCTGCGCGATCGCCACCAGCGTGCCGTCCACATCAAGGAAAAGAGCCCAGCGGTCGCCCGGCCGGGGCAGCGGCGGAAGGTTGACCATCAAACCTGTAAACACCGCTTCGGGCCGACCGTCCGTATCTGATTGTGCATCGCACCATTCTGCGCCGGAAAATAGCCGCTGCAGTGGCGGATTTGTCAGGCTTATTGGTTTTTCTCGCACATGCGATTTTGGGGTTGATTTATGGTGCGACACGGATCATATTGTGCAGTGCGGCATTGCTCGTCGCCCGACGACATTGCCGTACGTCTTCTAGGCGTTTCCTCCCTAAACTTGGGCCGTGCATGTAGCACGGCCCATTTTTTTGCCTTTTGGCGGGCAGCGGCGGCGCTGCGGCCACGGCGGTGCAGCAAGAGCCTCCCGGTAAAGGCGGCTCTAAATCCCGCCGGGGCCGCCAGGGCAGCCGTTATGCGACAAAGCGTCTCAGGGCAGGGTAGCCGCGCCTTCGCCGAGCTCGCGCTGCATCAGGACGCTGTCGACCCAGCGGCCGTGCTTGAAACCGATCGCCGGCAGCAGCCCCACCCGGCGAAAGCGCAACCGCTCATGCAACGCGACCGACCCGGCATTGCCGCTGTCACCGATCACCGCCACCATCTGGCGGTATCCCGCCTCGGTGCAGCGGGTCACGAGCGCGGCGAGCAGGGCGCGGCCGACGCCCCGCCCGGCATCGCCGGGGGCGACATAGATCGAATCCTCGACGCTGAAGCGGTAGGCCGAACGGGCGCGGTAAGGCGCGGCATAGGCATAGCCGAGGATGGCGCCGGCGGCCCCAGCGGCGACGAGATAGGGCAGCCCCCTGGCAAGGATGTCGGCACGCCGGCGGGCGATCTCCGCCAGCGGCGGCGGCTCTTCCTCGAAGGAGCCCAGACCCGTGCGCACATGGTGCTCGTAGATGCGCGCGATGGCCGCGAGGTCGTCATCCGCCGCGTCGCGGATGGTGAACGTCGTGTCGCGCGCGCTCATGCCGCCGCGGCGAGCAGTGCGTGATCGATAGTGGCGAGCGCCGCGGCGAGGTCGCGCATGTCCTCGATCAGCTGCCCCAGATAGGGTTTGCGGTCGAAGCTGCGCTCGTCCATGTAGAGCGCCCGGCTGATCTCGATCTGCAGGCAATGGCCGCCGATTTCGGGCTTGCCGTAATGGGCCGTGGTAAAGCCGCCGGCATAGGGGGCGTTGCGGGCGACGGAATAGCCTTTGGCGGTCAAGGTCCGGTGCGCCGTCTCCATGATCATGGGGTGGCACGACGTGCCGTGGCAGTCCCCCAACACGATGTCGGTGCGGCCGCGCCGCGACGGGCGCTCGGCGGGCACGATCCCCGACGGCATGGAGTGACAGTCGATCAGCAGATAGCCGCCGAAGCGCTCATGCGTCGCCGTCACCAGCTGGCGCAGCGCGCGGTGGTAGGGGCGGTAGAGGCGGTCGATGCGCGCCATCGCCTCGGCGACCTTGAGCTTGCGCGCATAGATGTCCTCGCCGGTGGCGACGACGCGGGCGATGGTGCCGAGGCCGACGCGCACCCGCGGCGAGCGCGTGTTGACGAAGGCCGGCAGCTCGTCCTCGAACATGGCCGGGTCGAGCTCGAAAGGCTCGCGGTTCGGGTCGAGATAGGCGCGCGGGAAGCGGGCGCGCAGCAGAGGCGCCCCGAGCCGTGCCGCGGCGCCGAAGATCTCGTCGACATAGCTGTCTTCCGAGCGTCGGAGCGTCATCGGGTCGAGCCGCGACACGGCAAGAAACTCGGCGGGATAGTCGATGCCGCTATGCGGCGAAGCGAGCACCAGCGGCAGCCGCTGCTCGGCCGGTGCCAGGATCTCGATCGGCGGCGCGACGGCCGCCCGTGGTTCAAACCCGCCTTCCATGCCCCGCGAGATTAGGGTGAATGCGCCCGCTCTGTCACCCCCCAAGGCGCCGCATGCTTAACTTCCTCGTCGGCGACGCATTAGGCCGTTGCGGCTGTCGCGTGATCGGCGCCGGGCGGCTACACTGCGCCAGGACCTGGCCCGGAGCAGTCATGGCGCGCATTCTCCTCGCCGAGGACGACGACAACATGCGGACCTTCCTGTCCCGCGCCTTGCGCCGTGCCGGGCACGAGGTGCATGCGGTGGCCGATGGCGATGCCGCGCTCGCCTGGGTGAGCGACCGGCCGATTGATCTGCTGCTGGCCGATGTCGTCATGCCCGGAATCGACGGGATCGAGCTCGCTCGGCGCGCCAGCGACCTCTGGCCCGATCTGCGCGTGATGTTCATCACCGGCTTCGCCGCCGTCGCGCTGCGCCAGCGCAGCGTTACCCGGCGCGAGGCGGCAGTTCTCGCCAAGCCCTTTCACCTGCGTCAGCTCGTGGCCGAGATCGACCGCTTCCTCGCGGCGTGAGCCGCCACCGGCTTGCACGCCGCCGTGAATTCGTTTACACCGCCGGTCTCGACAGGCGCCGCGAAAGGCGTCATGGGCCGGGCACGTAGCTCAGCGGGAGAGCACCGCCTTGACATGGCGGGGGTCACAGGTTCAATCCCTGTCGTGCCCACCATTTTTTCGAGGGACTAACGCGCAAATGAGGCGCACCCTCGAGGGCAAAGCCCAGCAAGGCTCCGGTATACGCCCGCCGGAGTGGCACAGCTGGGCCGCGGCCTAAGCGGCTCAGTCGCCGAACCGCACCATGCCCCTCGAATTTAACAGCGGCTTCGGAGTTAATTCGCAGTTCTGGGTCATCTCTCTGACCATTCTCTTGTGGCAGAGTGACACCGGCTTACGTCATCTCGTCAGGGGATGCTGTTGGCGGAGGGCTTTCGGGTGTTTGTCGCGCCTCGCACTGCACTTTCGAATCCGTGCGCTGACGGTGACAGCCCCCTACCTCTGCTGCGAACTTCTTGAGCTGGCGGATACTGCGAGGTGAAGGCCAGCCGCATCAATCACCACTTCGAAATATCTGATTGGCATTCCGCGTCACGTCGCAACGATGAACGGTTATCTCGGTCGCATGCATAGCTGCTTCGCCGGAGGCGCGGCAGCGGGCACGGGCTCTAAGGTAATCGCTCTCGGTGGGTAAACAGTCTGACATCGGCACGGTTGACACGAGTGCGCTGATGGGCAGAACGCAATGAGGAGCGCAACCTGCCCTACCGAGGCGGGCTGCTCTGGGCGCGGCTGATGCGCGAGTGGTTGGCGGCCACGATCGCAGACCTGCCGGTGATCGTGGCCCGGAGGAACGCGCGGGTGGTGGGTCGGGCGAGCGTGGCATTCAGCCGTCGCTACAACCAGGCGTCGCTCCGCGCGCATGAGGAGATGGGCATGCGCGAGGTCGCCGGGTTCGACCACGACGGGGCGAGCCGCCGACCGCGGCGCGGCATTGACCTTATTCGCGCCCGTCGTCGATGACGTGAACCACCCGCTCTTGCCGATTCGCGTCAGGATCGGGCGGCTGGCACCCTGATGGAACCGCCTACTGCCCGAGGCAATCGGAGACGAAGCTCTTGCGGGCGTCTCCAGTGAGGTGCCGATCGCTCGCCTGGAAATTGCAGTATCGCATCTTGTCCTGTTGTGAGTTCCCGGTGCTGGTGCCGCTGCCACTCGTCTTGCTGCTCAAACAATCGGACATAAAGCTCTTTCGAGCGTCGCCCGTGAGCTTCTGTGATGACGCCTGCGTGTTGCAGGTCTTCATGCGCTCTTGCTGCGCGTTCGGCGCACTCTGATTTGATTGCTGCGCATAGGAAACCGGCGAGGCGACCAAAATGGCGACGATGGCGAGAGCGATCGGGGAGGCAGATGCACGCATGGCTGACCCTCCATTTGCGACAAGGGGTCAACGAGTAGCCGCTATTGGCGTTCCACGGGTCGGTCCCGTCGAAGTCGCGCGAGATGGTGGAAACGGCTGCGGCGATGGTGGTTACGATGCCGATCTCAGATCTTTCAGATATTGAAGACTTGATTGCCAGCGGGGACTGGAACTCGTGAGGAGCGTCAAAGACGACATCGTGCAACTAGACTAGAGGGCGCACGCCCGAGCTATCATGGCGTCGGCGGCTCATTGCCGCCTTGACCTGCATCAACTTCTACACCTGGCCGCGAACTCGGGACCGCACGATGGCGCCCGCCGAGTGGCTGCCGACATCATCACTTTTTCTGTTTGAACTGCGTCCCAATTACACCGTTCGTCGCTCGTGGCCGAGTTTCTGGAAATCCCGTAACGAACGGCGCGCGCGTGAATTTCCGTCCTCTCATTCGTTGCGCGCCTGGCGCATTTCTCGTCATCGCCTTTAGCGGTGTCAGCTCCCAGTCCGCTTTTGGCCAATCGCGTTCCGAGACGCCGGACCTCGGACCGGTCCAGGTCGCTGGCGACGAGGCGAGCTATCTGGATCTCGGGGCAGGTGCGTTCGACATCCAGGGAGCGTCCACCTCGGCCGAGGGACGGGTCGAGTTCCGATACGGGAGGAAGCTGTTCTTCATCGGACCCGCGATCGGCATGCTCGCCAATACGCGAGGCGGAATATTCGGCTATGGCGGAATTTACGCCGACCTCAAATTCAGCCAGGTGGTGGCGACGCCACTTATCGCGGTCGGGGGATACCGCCGCGGCGGCAGCGAGGATCTCGGGGCTAATTTTCTGGGCCGTTTCAGTGTCGCTCTATCTTATGAGTTGAGCAATCAGTCACACATCGGCGTGCAGTTTGCCCACGTTTCCAACGCCGGCACTGGCAAGCGCAATGTAAATCCTGGGGACAACGAGTTGCTGCTGACCTATGCCGTGCCCCTGAGGCTGCCATAGTGGACCACCTCAGATGATGCGGCCGAAGCCCTCGCCTGCGCGGCGGGTTCCTATTGAGATCAGCGGCGCAGCATTGGCGCGGTAGACGACGGCAGAGGCCCGCAAGGGAACGCCGCCCATGAGCATCTTCCGACAGGGCACGTAAGCCGCACGCACGCCTCGATCATCATTGCAGAGCATGCACGCCTCGCTCCTCAGCGTCATCGCGCCGTGCTCGTCCTGGCCAGTTCGGTCAAGGCATGTTCCGTCGCTTCGCTTAAGCGAGTCGGCCCATTCTCACACATCCCGTCCCCCGGCTCGGGCTAACACGCAACTAACACGCTTTGCGTGTTTTTTAATGATCCGTTCTGATCGCGGGTGGGCTCCAAATCAGTGGCTTAGACCTAGGATCGTTGCCTTGACATGGCGGGGGTCGCAGGTTCAATCCTGTCGTGCCCACCATTCTCCAGGCCGCAGTGCCTACGCGCGTAGGCAATCTCCTTTCGGCGGCAACCTGCTGCTTTCGTCGCGGAATGAACGGGATCCGGTGGTGTTTTCCAGCTGCGCCCCCTTTACGGGGGTGCTTCCTCCCTAAACTTGGGCCGCGCTTAAACGCGGCCTTTTTTCTTTAGGCGCTCACGCGTTCGTGTCCCGTCTGGCGTGCCGGATGCGCGCCTCGGCTTGGCCTTGACCCCCTGTATGTGTCAATGATGGAGGAATCGGCGGGCTGTAGCAGCGCCAGGTCGGAATGCCAACAAATCGAGGGAGCCAGCATCATGAAGCTTTACATGCATCCGGCCTCGACCATGTGCCGGCCCATCATGCACTTCATCGCCGATAACAAGATCCCGGTGGACATGCAGATGGTCGACATCTTCACCGGCGAGCATATGGGCGCGCCCTTCGCGGCGATAAATCCGAGCAAGCTGATCCCGGTGCTCGAGGACGGCGATTTCCGTCTCACCGAATGCTCGGCCATCCTCAAATATCTCGCCGAGAAAACCGGCACGCCGGCCTATCCGAAGGACCTCAAGCAACGCGCCCGCGTCAACGAGGTGATGGACTGGTTCAATTCGCAATTCTATCGCGACTACGGCTACGGCCTGATCTATCCGCAGCTCTTCCCCAACCTGAAACGCCCGTCCGAGGAGGTGCAGAACGCGACCGTCGCCTGGGGCAAGGAGTACACCAAGCGCTGGCTCCAAGTGCTCAACGATCACATCCTCGGCCCGAAGCGGAAGTATCTCTGCGGCGACGAGGTCACGGTCGCCGATTATTTCGGTGCCGCGATCATCCAGGTCGGCGAGGTGATCCGCTGCAACTTCCAGCCTTATCCGAACATCGCGCGCTGGCTCGATGTGATGAAGAGCCGGCCGAGCTATCCCAAGGTCTACGAGGCCGTGCACGGCTTTGCGGCGTCGGTTAAGAACCAGCCCTTCGTCGCCGTCTGACCGGTAGGAGCGGGCGGCGGCGCGGGCGAGCCGCCGCCCTTACGAGGAGGTCGACCATGATCAAGGGCCTGCATCACAACGCCTACCGCTGCCGCGATTCAGAAGAGACGCGGCGCTTTTACGAGGGCTTCCTCGGGCTGCCGCTCGCCGGCGCACTGCGCATCAAGGAATCGATGACGGGGCGCAGGACCGACGTGCTGCATACCTTCTACGAGATGGAGGACGGCTCCTATCTCGCTTTCTTCGAGGCGCCTGATCGGCCCTTCGTGTTCAAGGACCAGCACGATTACGATCTGCACATCGCCCTCGAGGTCGATGCCGCCGTGCTCGCGCGGATGCTCGCCAAGGCCAAGGCCGAGGGTCGCGAGGTGCGCGGCGTTTCCGATCACGGCTTCATCCACTCGATTTATTTCCGCGATCCCAACGGCTATGTGATCGAGCTCGCGGCGAAGCAGCCCGGGCACGCGCGCGACATGGATCCGGCCGTCAACAGCGCGCGCCGCATCCTCGAGGATTGGCAATTGCAGAAGGTATGACCGAGGCGATGGGGGAGGGGATGAGGAGAAGCTGCTGTCACAATGTCGTCGGCCTGTCCGTTGCCGTGGTCGTCGGGATCATGGTCGGCAGCACGGCGCGAGCGCAGGAGACGATCAAGATCGGGCTCATGCTGACCTATTCCGGCGCGTTCGCCGACAATGCCCGGCAGATCGACAACGGCGTGCAGCTCTACCTCAAGCAGCATGGCGATATCGTCGCCGGCAAGAAGATCGAGATCATCAAGCGCGACACGACCGGCGCCGCGCCCGACATCGCCAAGCGCCTCGCCCAGGAGCTGGTGACGCGCGACAAGGTCGATTTTCTAGCGGGCTTCGTGCTGACGCCCAATGCGCTCGCCGTCGCCGATGTCGCGAGCGAGGCGAAGGTGCCGATGGTCATCATGAACGCGGCGACCTCGATCATCACCGCCAAATCGCCTTATGTCGCGCGCGTTTCCTTCACCTTGCCGCAGGTGACGGTGCCGCTGGCGCAGTGGGCGGCGCGCAACGGCATCAAGCAGGTCTATCTTATGACCTCGGATTACGGCCCGGGCCGCGACGCGGCGGCGGCATTCGAGAAATCCTTCACGGCTGTCGGCGGCAGCATTGTCGGCGCCGTGGCGATGCCGCTGCAAAGCCCCGATTTCGCCGCCTATGTGCAGCGCCTTAGCGACCTTCACCCGCAGGCGGTGTTCCTGTTCGTGCCGGCGGGTCAGCAACCGACCGCGCTGATGAAGACCCTCGCCGAGCAGGGTTTGACCGGTTCAGGCCTCAAGATCCTGGCGACCGGCGACGTCACCGATGACGCCGTCCTGCAAGGCATGGGCGACGCCGCGCTCAACATCATCACCGCGCACCATTATTCCTACGCCCACGCCTCGCCTGCCAACAAGGCCTACATCCAGGCTTACGCCGCGGCCTATGGCGACGACATTCGCCCGAATTTCATGTCGGTCGGCGGCTATGACGGGATGGCCGCGATCTACCGCGTGATCGAGCGGCTCAAGGGGAAGATCGACGGCGCCAAGGCGATGGAGGCGCTCAAGGGGATGAGGATCGAGAGCCCGCGCGGCGCGATCGAGATCGATGCCGCGACACGCGACGTCGTGCAGACCGTCTACATCCGCCGCGTCGAGAGGGTCGAGGGCAAGCTCGTCAATGTCGAGTTCGACAAGGTCGAGACCGTCAGGGATCCTGGGAAGCAATAGCCGCCCGGTGCTTCACCGATCCGGCCGATAGGTGCAGCTCTCGCCGGAGGATCGGCGACGCACGGTGACGCGAGCCAACCCGGGCAGCCTCGCCTCGAGCTCGCCATAGATCCACGTCGCCAAATTCTCCAGCGTCGGCATGCCGAGGCCGGCGATGTCGTTGAGCACGCGGTGGTCGAGCCGGTCGCGCAGCGCGGCGAGCGCCTGTTCGATCACCGAGAAATCAACCAGCCAGCCCGATGCCGGATCGAGCTGGCCAATGAGCGCCACCTCGGCGGAGAAGGAATGGCCATGCATACGGCGATAGGGATGCCCGACCGCGGCGGTCGGCAGGAAATGCGCGGCATCGAAGGCGAATTCCTTGACGATCTCGACGGTCATGGGATGCCCAGCAGCTTGTGGGTCTGCAGGCTCAAGCGCCAGAGCGGATGCGCGAGGCAGAAGCTCACGGCGAGCGCGGTATTGCGCGCGCGCTCCGGCCCGTCCATCGGCTGCAGGAAGAAATGGCGGAATGACAGCGTCTGGAGATGTTCGGGATCGATGCCGTCCTGCGGAAACACCAGCTTCAGCTCGTCGCCGGTTTTGAGCGCAAGCGGCGCGCCGGCCTTGGGGCTGACGCAGATCCAATCGAGGCCGCCGGGCGGCGCGCAGGTGCCGTTGGTCTCGACGGCGATGGTGAAGCCTTCGGCGTGGAGCGCGTCGATCAGCGCCGTATCAAGTTGCAGCAGCGGCTCGCCGCCGGTGCAGACGACGAAGGGCCGCGACCCCGCCTCGGCGGGCCAGGCGCGGCGCACCGCGGCGGCGAGGTCGACCGCAGCGGCGAAGCGCGCGCCGCCCGGCCCGTCGGTGCCGACAAAATCAGTGTCGCAGAAGCGGCACACCGCGGCGCCGCGGTCCGCCTCGCGGCCGCTCCAGAGATTGCAGCCGGCGAAGCGGCAGAACACGGCGGGGCGGCCGGTGTTCGCGCCTTCGCCCTGGAGCGTGTAGAAGATCTCCTTGACCGCGTAGCTCATCGCCCGCTGTTCTCGCGGAAGCGCTGGTAGCCGGCCGCGCGCAGCGCGCAGGCCGGGCAGTCGCCGCAGCCATAGCCCCACTCGTGCCGCTGTGTGCGATCGCCCTGGTAGCAACTATGCGTATGCTCGCGGATGACCTCGACCAGCGCCGTGCCGCCCAGGCTCTCCGCCAACGCCCAGGTGGCCGCCTTGTCGATCCACATCAGCGGCGTGTGCACGACGAAGTGCTGGGCCATGCCGAGATTGAGCGCCAGCTGCATTGCCTTCATCGTGTCGTCGCGGCAATCGGGATAGCCCGAGAAATCGGTCTCGCATACGCCGGCAACGAGGTGGCGCGCGCCGCGCCGATAGGCGATCGCGGCGGCAAAGGTCAGGAACAGCAAGTTGCGCCCGGGCACGAACGTGGTCGGCAGGCCGTACTCGCCGAGCGTGATCTCGGCCTCGCGCGTCAGCGCGGTATCGCTGATGCGGCCGAGGACGCCGAGATCGACGAGATGGTCCTCGCCGAGGCGCTTGGCCCATTCGGGCGAGAGCCGGCGCAGCGCCGCGGCGACGGGCTCGCGGCAGGCGAGCTCGACCTTATGGCGCTGGCCGTAGTCGAACGCCACCATCTCGACCTCGTCGAAACGGTCGAGCGCCCAGGCCAGGCAGGTGGTCGAATCCTGCCCGCCGGAAAAGAGGACGATGGCCTTCTCGGTCATGGCCTGTGCCGACTTCCGCCGATCCGCTGGTAATCGGCATCTTTTTAGAGGCTTGCCCGCTCCGCCTCAAGGCCGGGACGGGCCGGGACCCTCACTCGCCGCAGGCGACGTGCGTGTATTCGCCGGTGTTCGGGTCCTCGTAGGACAGGGCCGCCGCCATCACCGTGCAGACGCTGCGTGAGGTCTCGGTGGTGAAGGCGCGCGGATCGGCCATCTGGCCGGTGCGGAAATGCACGTGCATCCGGGCCACCCCGTCGCCGGGGACCGGCAGGAAGGGCAGCGCGAGGAGGAAAAGCAGCAAGGCGGCGACGAACATATCGCGGGCGGTCGAGAACTTGACTTGCATAGGGCACCCCCGCCAGAGCGGTGGACACGGCCCGCGAGCCCCGAATGCCCCCGCGGACCACGTACAGAAATGCTATGCTGCACCGCGGCGTTCCATCCCCGTGGAGGTTGCAGGGCAGGGCTGCGGTTTTCGGCAACACCGCGGCGGGGACGCGACCCTGCGCCTCAACTGCCGGAGAGGCGGCGGCTGACCTTGAGTTCCGGCCGTCTGTTGATGGTCTGAAACACCACGCAATAGCGTTCAGTGAGCTTCATCAGCGTGTCGATCTGCTCGGGACTCGCGTTGCAGTCGATGTCAAAATTGAGGCGAATCTCGCGGAAGCCGACGGGCGCATCCTTGGCGACGCCCAGCGTGCCGCGGAAATCGAGGTCGCCCTCGGCGCTGACTGTGCCGCCCTGGAGCGGCAGATCGAGCGCCGTCGCCACTGCCTTCATGGTGACGCCGGCGCAGGCAACGAGCGCTTCCAAGAGCATATCGCCGGAACATAGGCTGAGGCCGTCACCGCCGGTCGCCGGATGGAGCCCCGCTTCGACCAGCGCCCGGCCTGTCTCGACCTTGCAAGTGACGCCCTCGCTGCCGAGCCGCCCCTTGGCCTTGAGGGTGATGACGGCCTTCTCCGGAATCTCGCGATAGAGCGACTTGAAGGGCGCCTGCATCTCGCGCAACGTCTCGGCCTTCATATCTTTTTTCCTTCCCTATGCTTAAATTTTAGCGATCGGGCTGAATGGTTTGGCCCTCGCCTCGCGTCGCACGAAGGCTTAGAATACCCGGCTCCCTATATCTCCATGACGGTCACCATGCAGGAAGAGTTCTATCGCATCAAGAGGCTGCCCCCCTATGTGTTCGCCGAAGTGAACGCGCTCAAGGCGCGGGCGCGGGCGGCTGGGCGCGATGTCATCGATCTCGGCATGGGCAACCCGGACGGGGCGACGCCCGAGCACATCGTCAAGAAGCTTGTCGAGGCCGTTCAGAACCCGCGCAGCCACGGCTATTCGGTGTCGCGCGGCATCGCCGGGCTGCGCCGTGCTTATGCCGGTTATTACGCGCGCCGCTTCGGTGTCGAGCTCGACCCGGAGCGCGAGATCATCACCACGCTGGGCTCCAAGGAAGGGCTCGCGAACCTGGCGCAGGCGATCACCGCGCCCGGCGACATCGTGCTGGCGCCGAACCCCTGCTACCCCATCCACGCCTTCGGCTTCATCATGGCCGGCGCGTCGGTGCGGCACGTGCCGATCAACCCCGGCGTCGATTTCATGCAGGAGCTCAAGAAGGCGGTGGCCGACAGCGTGCCGCCGCCGCTCGCCATCGTGCTCAATTTCCCGGCCAACCCGACCGCCCAGGTGGTGAGCCTCGACTTCTATGCCGAGGTCGTCGATTTCTGCCGCCGCCACAACATCATCGTGTTGTCGGACGTGGCCTATGCCGAGATCTATTTCGACGGCAACCCGCCGCCCTCGGTGCTGCAGGTGCCGGGCGCGCGCGACATCGCCGTCGAATTCTCCTCGCTGAGCAAGACCTATTCCATGGCCGGCTGGCGCATCGGCTTCGCGGTCGGCAACCAGCGGCTCATCGCGGCGTTGGCGCGGGTCAAATCCTATCTCGATTACGGCGCCTTCACGCCGATCCAGGTAGCAGCGACGGCGGCGCTCAACGGCCCGCAGGACTGCATTGTCGAGATTCGCGAGCGCTACAAGGCGCGGCGCGATGTGCTGGTCGAGGGCCTGCGCCAGGCGGGCTGGGAAATACCGAGCCCGCCCGCCAGCATGTTCGCCTGGGCGCCGCTGCCGCCGCGCTTCAAGGACATGGGCAGCCTCGCCTTCTCCAAGCTCCTGCTAGAGGAGGCGAATGTGGCGGTGTCGCCGGGCGTGGGTTTCGGCGAGAACGGCGAGGGCTATGTCCGCATCGCCCTGGTCGAGAACCGCCAGCGGCTGCGGCAGGCGACGCGCAACATCAAGCAGTTCTTGAACGGGCGCTCGGTCGGCGGCAGGCTGCGCGAGCGGGTGGCGGCGGCACCACCAGCAGCGTGACGGCGCGACACTTGCGCTACAAATAGCGCTTGACCGCTCAGAGCACCTAAGAGACGGTGCTGTTCGCGCCTTCGTTGCGACGCGGAAGAGGATGAATGGCGGAGCCTGCCGACAGCCTTGCTGCCGAGCGACCGTCTTCCATGGTCGGAACGTCCCCGCTGCCGCGGGGGCGTGGTCCGTCCGAAGCCGGGCACGTCTCGGCCGCGGCCATGGCCGCCCGCCTTGCCCCGGGCGAGCCGGCAGCGCCGCCCGATCCGCTCACCATACGGCAATGGCTCTGGGGGCCGGGGTTTCACATTCCCGGCACGGCGGAGGACGTGCTGGCGCTGGCGGGGCCGTTCGCGGCCAACGCGGCGACGCGCCTGCTCGATGTCGCTGCCGGGCTCGGCGGGGCAGCGCGCGCCATCGCCGCGCGATCCGGCGCCTATGTCAGCGCGCTCGAGCGCAATTCCGATCTCGCCCGGCGCGGCCGCGCCCTGTCGATCGCCGCCGGGCGGCACAAGCAGGTGCCGGTCGGGCATATGGATCCGGAGACGCTCGAGCTGCGCGCCGGCGCCTTCGACGGCATCTTCGGGCGCGAGGCGAGCCACCTAGTCCGCGACAAGGAGCGCTTCATGCGCGTCCTCATCCTGGGCCTGCGGCCGCGCGGCCAACTGCTCCTGACCGAGTTCGTCGCCGAGCCCGCCTTGGCGGGGCGGCCTGAGCTCGCTGCCTGGGCGGCGCTCCAGCCGCGCGGTCCCTCGCTATGGACCCTGCGGCAGTACAGCGACTGCTTCCTCAACCTCGGCGTCGAGCTGCGCGTTCCCGAGGACATCAGCGCGGCCTATAAGAGCCAGATCGTCGAGGGCTGGGTGCGCCTGCTGCGGACCGTCGACCTCAGGAGCCTGCCGCGCGACCACCGCCTCGCCGTGGTGGCGGAGGCCGAACGCTGGATGCCTACCGTCGCGGCGCTGGATTCCGGCGCGCTTCGGATGTACCGCTTCCATGTGCTGGCTGGCCCGGTCCGCGGCGGGCTGAGCGCGGCCAAGGACGGCGCGGTGGCGCCCAGGCATTAGGGAGCGGCGCGCCGCTCGGTTGACAGGCGCGACCGCCCTCCTTATGTTCTGCCGCTCCGATCGGGTCCCGGGAAGCGCAAGGACGTGCCATGAAGATCGCCAATTCGCTGAAGTCGCTCAAGAAGCGCGACAAGAACTGCCGCATCGTCCGGCGCAAGGGCCGCGTCTACGTCATCAACAAGGTCAATCCCCGCTTCAAAGCGCGCCAGGGCTGAACCATCTCTGCTACAGTTGCGGACCAAACCGCGCTCCAGGGGCGCGGTTTTTTTGTTGGCCGGCGCTACCCCCGGGCCTACATAGGACGGAAGCGAGAACAGAGGGCGGCGGCCTAGCCAAGCCGCCCGCGGACCTCCGGGAGGGTCCCCGATGCACATGCCCACACCCGACGCCGCAGTGATCGCCCGCCGTGCCGAGATCGCGGCGGCGCTGCGCCGCATCGTGCCCGGCGAGGGGGTGATCGTCAGCGAGGACGAGCGCCGCGTCTATGAGAGCGACGGCCTTACCGCCTATCGCCAGCCGCCGCTGCTGGCGGTGCTGCCCTCGACCACCGAGCAGGTCGCGCAGGTGCTGCGCTACTGCCACGAGCACGGCGTCAAGGTGGTGCCGCGCGGCGCCGGCACCTCGCTCTCGGGCGGCGCGCTGCCGCTGGCCGACGGCATCATCCTCGGCCTTGCCAAGTTCAACCGCATCCTTGACGTCGATTTCGCCAATCGCTGCGCTGTGGTGCAGCCGGGCGTCACCAATCTCGGCATCACCCATGCCGTGCAGCATGC
>Ga0073928_10003652_pt1 | contig 23904 bp, 22 predicted proteins | sample PaiPotPPA55metaG_FD_76969 | JGI IMG/M metagenome (GOLD analysis project Ga0073928, IMG submission 76969) | Iron sulfur acid spring bacterial and archeal communities from Banff, Canada, to study Microbial Dark Matter (Phase II) - Paint Pots PPA... ...
TGAGCCACGGGCCGTTCTTCCTCACGATGTGAGTGAAGGCTTGAGACCCTGGGGAAAGTGGTGGAAGATTGTGAGGACTCGGTGAGGTATTCGTAGCCCTCAAGGCGAACCGCGACCCCGATCTTCGCTTCGGTGCGCGAAGAAGTCGATTGGGTGGAAGGGCGGATCACTCGTAAGATGCGGCCGCGGCAGCGAACTGGCATGCTCTCGCCTAAAGTAATCTCGGAAGGCATCCGGAGTGTGATTTCAATCTCGGCGCCTTCGGTGAGTGGAGCGTCAGTGAAGAAAAAAACGCCTCGCGAGCTGAGGTCCTGGGTGAATCCCACGCCTTCGAGCGATTCTGCGAGTTGGCGGAGAGATAGCGGGAGAAGATAGGGAAACCGCTGCCCGACACGGCGTTCAACACCAACTGGAGGCGTGGTCATAAGTGGCGTCCATCCTTTGCCCAACGGCCCAAGAGCGCTGGCGCTACTTTAGCGCACGGCGGGAAATAAGAGAAGCGTCAAGTTCGTGAATCCGATTAGCCCCCCACTCCTTCCAAAGCCCAGATTTGGAGGAGGAGCGGGGCGAAGAAGTTGCTCGAAGTGGAATTAGCCGGCAAAAAAATTCCTCTTGCATCGAGTTTTAACGCAAAGCCCGGGGTCTGCTCCGATAACCGTGAACCTACCCACGATATAGTAGTTCACCAGACGGCGCATCGTCATCTAATACGATTGTGGCTGAGCCCAAGACTTCCATTCAAGAGAACTCTGCCAACGGGGAAGCTACGCTTGCGAGTCGCAGACTCCGTTGGCAGGCGGCGGGTCGGGCGCTGCGGCATCGCAACTTCCAGCTTTTTTTCAGCGGACAATTGATTTCCCTGATCGGCACCTGGATGCAGACCGTCGCGCAGTCCTGGCTCGTCTACCGGCTGACGGGATCTGGGCTGAAGTTAGGTGCGGTGGGATTTGCCAGCCAGATTCCAGTGTTCGTGTTCGCTCCGCTCGGCGGAATTGTCGCGGATCGCAGCAACCGTAAGCACGTGGTCATTGGCACGCAGGTCGCGTCGATGCTGCTGGCGTTCGTTCTGGCGGCGCTGACCCTGACGCATACCGTGCAGGTGTGGCACATATTCGTTTTGGCAGCGTTGCTGGGCGTGGTGAATGCCTTCGATATTCCCGGGCGGCAATCGTTTCTGGTGGACATGGTGGGCAAGGAAGACTTGATGAACGCCATCGCGCTGAATTCTTCCATGTTCAACGGGGCGCGCGTGATTGGGCCGGCGGTAGCGGGCGTTTTGGTGGCGAAGCTGGGCGAGGGCTGGTGTTTTTTCGCGAACGGCGCGAGCTACATAGCCGTGATCGCCGGATTAATGTTGATGAATGTGCACGCCCCGCCAGTGTCGGTGAAGGCGTCGCCGTGGGAGCACATGCTCGAGGGATTTCAATTCGTGAATCGCACGGCTCCGATTCGGGCCCTGATGGTGTTGCTGGGGCTGGTGAGTGTGACGGGCATGCCGTACGTGGTGCTGATGCCGATTTTTGCCGACAAAATATTGCGTAACGGCGGGCAGGAATTTGCGGCGTTAATCGGCTCGCACGATTTGGGGGCGGTGCGGCTGGGAATTCTGATGGGTGCGGCGGGCGTGGGAGCGCTGTTGGGAGCGCTTACTTTGGCACTGCGCTCTGGGGTGAAGGGCTTGGGAAGATGGATATCCTTGTGCTGTGCGGGGTTCGGCGTCAGCCTGATGCTGTTTTCATTTTCAAGATCGTTCTGGCTGTCGGTGTTGCTGCTGTTGCCGGTGGGATACTTCATCATGCTGCAGATGGCATCGTCGAATACCTTGATTCAGGTGATGGTCCCGGACGCGTTGCGCGGGCGGACGATGGCGGTCTATTCGATGATGTTCATGGGCATGGCGCCGATTGGCGCGCTGTTGGGCGGGGCACTGTCGGACCGGCTGGGGGCGCCGCTGACGGTTGCGATTGGCGGGCTCGCGTCGGTGATGGGAGCATGGTGGTTCAGCGTGCAGTTGCCGAAGATTCGCGTGGAAGCGCGGAAGCTGATTATTGCGCAAGCGATGGCGGGCGGGGAACCGGCGGAAGAGATGACCGCGCCGGTGGCGGAAGAGTAGAAATCCTAGCTGAGCTTTTGTGCTGCGCTGCGGCCGAGAGCTACCAGAAAAATCGCGCTTTTTCCCCGCGCGTGAGGGGAGAAGAAACTGACTACGTCGTCGTCGTAGAACGTGAGGCCGGTGGCGCCGAGGCGCTGGGCGTATGCAGCGAGATACAGTTTGCCGCCTAGAATTCCGGCTTCGAGTTGCACGGCGCGATATCCGCGATTGCCGTAGCGCTGCAAAATTCCCTTCAGGTCGGCGAGGAAGAATACGTCGACGGCGGCGTCCGCAGGAAGCTGTTGCTCGAGTCCCAGGTAGCCGGCTTTGTCGCGGAAGTCTCCGGGCTTCAGGAGTTCAAGTTGCTTTTCTTCCCAGCGATAAACGTAGGCTCCAGGGGCAAGGCCCAGCACGTTGTTCACGATTAGATAGAGATCATTGAGGTGGCTTCCGAGAGGATCGAGGAAATCGGCGGGAATGCCGCGCGCGGCCCGGTCGAGTAGGGTGGAAAGTTGGGGCATGGTGAGAGGATCGCGCGTGAACTTTCGGGTAGAGCCTCTGCGTGAGATTACCTGCTCGATGGAGTCGGCCGGAATGCGGGAGTCGTCGAGCGGCTGCAGTGATGTTGTGGTTCCCTTCGGCGCGGGCAATTCGTGCGACCGTGTCTTGCCGCGCCAGGCAGTCACCTCGCCTGCCGAATCCAGCGAGGACGCTTCGTGCATTTTGTGCATGGCGGGATATTCGACTTCCGCGCCGGAGTAGGGAACGATCGGCAACTCAAGGGGAGCGATTGCGGGCGAACTGGGCGGCGGCGCCTGCGTGTGGCCGATTGGCACCAGCGAAAATGCGACTTCGCGCCTGGTATCGAGGGCCAGCAAGGCATTCACCGGAAAGTCGACAAAACCGATGACGACCTTAGCAGGAAGATTTGAAGCGGAGGACATGGCGAGAAGATTGGCCAGAATCGTGCCACTATCCCAGCCGAAATGGCGGTAGGTGCGGGAATGATATTTCCAGGCGTTCCGCCAGTAGGTGCCGGTGCAGATGATCGTCACGGGAGCGTGCGCCACAGATGCGTTGCTGCCGGTGGCTTCGACCAGCGCCTGGCGGAAATCGCCGGAGCGGAGCTGGCGCAAGCCGAATTCGGCCGCTCCGAAATGGTAGACGCCGGCCGCAAGGCCCGGCGGGTTTTTGACGCCCGGCATGGCTCTGCCCGGAAGATCGGTGCAGACGACGTACAGTTCGATTTCGTAGAGGGCGCCGGTGCAGGCGGCAGCGCGAAAAAAAGTTTCTCCCTGCGGATGCTTCTTGCTGCGAATGACGCCGGCGGAGAAGAAAAGCAGCTGAGCCAAAGTCTCGAGATCGGGGATGGCTTCCTCTTTCCCTGAAGCACCGGAGTCGGCAATCGCGGAAAGCGCGGCCCGGCCCGTGTCATGGAAATCGCGTGGCAGGCGGGTGACTTCCAGCGTGGGATAAATCTTGAATAATAGCGGCTTGTTCTCCCAGTCAAGAGAGTGGGGATGCATGCGCAGGCTTTGATAGGAATGCTTGGTGCCGCTGTGATATTGCAGGGCTGCGTCGAGGTGGTCGTTCTCGCTCAAAAGAAAAAACTCCTGGAGATGAATGCCGTCAGCGGTAAGCGCTGGGCGGCAGGCCGGTGATGCGGATTCCGGCGTGGCCTTTGTGGCGAAAATTCATGCCGATGAGCAAGGCGGTAATCTGCTCGATGATGCGTGCGTTTTCGAGTTTGCCGCCGTCGATGCCGCGGACACCGGGAATTTTTGCCGCCAGTTCGCGGGTGAGTTGCGCGGCGTCGGGATCGTCGCTGCATACGACGACATCGCAGTCCAGCGGGGTATCGGTGCCGAGCATCTCGGCGGAAACATTGTGGAAGGCGGCGACCACGCTCACACCCTCGGGAACAAGTTCAGCAGCTTGCTGGGCGGCGGAGCCTTGCCAGACGCCGACCGTGCGCGAGGCGCGTCCGCCAACGGCGACAGCGAGGGGCACGGTGGCGTCAATGAGAATACTTCCCTCAGTGATGGCGGATTTGAGTCTCTTTAAAAGCGAGGCTTGACCTTCAAACGGCACGGTTAGCGCAAGAATATCGGCCGCGGCGCAGGCGGCGCTATTTTCCATGCCAGATATTTTGGCCTCGTTTCCAATTCTTTGTTGGATGGACGCGGCGGCCTGTTGCGCCCGCTGCTCGTCCCGCGAGCCGATGATGACGGTCTCTCCCGCGCGCGCCCAGCGCAGGGCGAGTCCCATGCCGGCGGGACCGGTACCACCGATGATGGCGATCGGGCGTGCGCCCGTGACACTGGAGTTCACGCGAATTCCGCCTCGAACGATTCTTCGGCGGTGCATTCGTTGAGCGGCGCTTTGATATGGATACGGGAGTAAGTAGTGTTGCGCTCGGCGGGGATGCGGCCCATCTCCAGGATCAATGCTTGAAAATCTTCCGGGCTGGTGTACTGGCCGGCAGTGGCGCCGGCTTCGCGGGAAATATTCTCTTCCATCAGAGTGCCGCCGTAGTCGTTGGCCCCGGCGTACAGGCAGAGTTGCGAAAGTCGGCGGTTCAACTTGACCCACGAAACCTGAATATTGTTGATTGAGCCGGCGAGCAGCAGGCGCGCGAGCGCGTGAACTTTGAGATGTTCGGCCAGAGTGGGACCGGTGCGCGCCAAGCCCTGAAGGAAGAGCAGCGTATTTTGATGGACGAAGCCGAGCGGGACGAACTCGGTGAATCCTCCGGTTTCGGATTGAATGTCGCGGAGCAGCCGCATCTGGCGGACCCAGTGCCCGGTAGTTTCGGTGTGTCCGTACATGAGCGTCGAGGTCGTGCGGATACCGCAGCGATGCGCGGTGCGGATGACCTCGACCCATTGCGCGGTGGAAAGTTTGTTAGCAGAGAGGATGTGGCGAATCTCGTCGTCGAGAATTTCGGCTGCGGTGCCGGGGAGTGTGCCCAGTCCGTTATCGCGCAGCATTGCCAGATAGTCGGGTAGCGGCATGCCGGTGAGTTCGACGCCGTAGACGATTTCCATCGGCGAAAAAGCGTGAATATGCATGCGCGGGACGGCGTTCTTGATGGCGCGGAGAATGTCGCGGTAATGAAACTTCGGCAGATCGCGCGGCAGACCGCCCTGGATGCAAACTTCGGTGGCGCCAAGTTGCCAGGCTTCGATCGCTTTTTGCGCCATCTGATCGAGCGTGAGGAAATAAGTGTCGGACTCGCGCGGGCCGCGGCTGAAGGCGCAGAATTTGCATCCGACGAAACAGATGTTGGTGAAATTGATATTTCGATTGACCACGTAAGTGACGATATTGCCGGCGAGTTCAGCGCGCAGCAGATTGGCAGCGACCAGCAGGCCGAGCAGATCGTCGCCTTCGGTGTTGGCTAGGGCGTAGGAATCTTCCAGTGATAAGTCTGCACCGTTCTGTGTTTCGAGTATCGTTTCTAAAGAAGATCGCAGGGAAGGGGTCAATCGCGGGGCGATGTCCGACCAATCGAGCGAAGAGAAAGCTTCCAATTCCGAAGTCGTGAGTTCGTGCATGGGACGCTCCGTAGAGACGTAGCTTGCTACGGCTCTCCTTGCCACGCCGGATTAGCCGGCGCGCCGGCTAGCAAGCAACGTCCCTACAGTGTAGCGGAAGTCTCAGCGGAATAGGTCGATGGCCGCAGGGCGGAGAAGTTCGCGGACTTTTCCCGGTCCGGGCTCGTAGCGGAATCCGCGGACGATGCAGGCGGGGAACCGATTGAGTTTGCCGCAGACGAGGCCGGCGGCGCAGGCCAGTTCGTCCGCGACGGCCTCGACGCTGGCCTTTAGCTTGTATCCATGCGGGTCGCGGCGGCCGCGGTCGTCGCGCAGCGGCTTCATTCCGGCGATACCGATGGCGAATTCGGTCAAGCCTTCGCGCCAGGGGCGGCCAAAGCTGTCGGTGATGATGACGGGGATAGATAGGCCAGTCAGGCGTTTGAGTGCGCGTTTTAGACGGGCGGCGGAGCGGTCTGGAGCCTCGGGAAGCAGCAGAGCATGAGCGCCCCCGTTAACGTTGGAGACATCGACGCCGCTGTTGGCGCAGAGGAATCCGTGGCGGGTCTCGGTGATAAGCACGCCGTTTTTGCGCCGAATGACGGCGCGGCTTTCGCGCACGGCGAGTTCGATGACGCGGGCGTCGAGCGCGTATTGTTTCGCCCATGCAGTGGATTCGTCGGAGGGATGGATGGTGGCGAGATCGATGAGGCGGCCCTCGGATTTGGAGACGATTTTATGTTTGATGATCAGGATGTCGCCGGCTTGGAGGCGGAGGCGACTTCGACGGAGGGAGGCGAGTAGTTTGTCGGGGAGTGCGTCGCCGGGGTGGATTTCGTCGGCGAGGGGGAGTGGGATCAGGCGAAGTTCGGACTGAATGCCCATTTTTTTTATTTTTCGCGGCGATTCAGGGCGTGACATAAAGAACTGAGCCGGGACGACGTCTTCGTTTCAAAAACATGGGGACAGCCGCCTTCGGCTGTTCGTCGAGCGCAGCTCGACCGCCTTTCCTCGAAAGAGTCATCATCTTAGACCATCACCCGCATCTTCGGCCGCAATCGTCCCAGAGAGACGTTGCAAGCAACATCTCTACGATGTGGCGCCATTGCGCGGCCGGACGGGCGGGGCGTCCGTCCCCACACCAGCAGTGGCTGCCCGGATATATTCGCGAGCAAGACCTTGGGCCCGGGTTTCGCCAGGGAGAGAAATCAGTTGTTGCAGATCTGCGGGATTGTCTACGTCTAGGGCAATTCCAGGAAGTTTTAGCACGATGCAGGGCTTGCCTGTCGCTTGCGCGGCGGCGTGGTGGGGTTTGAAGCTGTCGTTGCCGAAGCGGAGGGGAAACAGGTTTGCGGGGCGGCGGAAGGCGGCGTTGGTGCCGCGTCCGTCGGCGGCGGGGACCAGGACCCCGCCCTCTGCAGGTGCGTGCTTCAGGATTTCTTCGAGCTCCCAGGTTTCAATCAGCGGAATGTCGGCGGGAATCACTAACGTGCTGTCAGCGCCACGCTCGACGCACTGGCGAGTCGCCATCTCGATAGCTCCGGTTTCGCCCGGGTTCGCGGGGTCGGGAATGATTTCGAATTTAAAGTCTTCGGCCAGCTTTACGGCGTAGAGATCGCTGGTAACGATTGCAACTTGCGGGCGATTTTTCCAGTTATGCAGTGTGCTAAGCACGTCATGCAGCATGGCTTGAGCCAGCGCGGTGCGAGAGGCTTGATCGAGAACCGCCGCCAGGCGCTGCTTTGCGGCAGAAAGATTCTTGACAGGAACGAGAATCACGGCTGATGGTCCAAACGTCGAAAGGCGGAGCCACGGGCCGGAGTCTCATCCGGCGCGCGGGGCGTCGAAACCAAGGAGAGGACTTCGCGCGCTAGGGTCGCTTTGTCTTCCGCGGTGCGCATGATGGTTTGCGTACACTGCACCGTCAAACCGTTGGCGCGCAGCAGTTCGGCGGCGCGGGTGTCGCGGTGGTCGCAGACCAGAACGTCGATGAATTCCTCATACGCATGGGCGACTCCGACGATTGAGCAAGGCAGTCCCTGCGCGGCCATAAGAATTCCGGCCGGTCCCGCGACGGGAGCGTTGCCGACGATAGGGCTGACGGCGGCAACTTTTCCGTGACACCGCAGCAGCGCTTCGCGGATGCCGGGCACCGCCAGAATCGGACCGATGCTGGTGATGGGATTGCTAGGGGCGATAATCACTGCGTCGGCAGAGACGATAGCGTCGATGACTCCGGGCGCGGGCTCGGCGTCGGATGCGCCTGCGAACCGCACCGAGTTGACTGGATCCTGATACCAGCGCTGCACGAAATACTCTTCAAAGCTCAGCTCGCCGATGGGCGTATCCACGCGGGTTTCGACCCGCGAATCGCTCATGGGAAGAACCCGCGCTTTGACGCCGAGCTTTTCGGAGATGACGCCGGTGGCATCGGAGAGTGTCTTCCCCTCGGCCAGCAGACGCGAACGCAGCAGATGCATGGCGAGATCGCGGTCGCCGGTGTGGAACCATGTGGGTTCGCCCAGTTGTCCCATGGCCTGCAGGCACAGGAAGGTGTCGCCTTTCACGCCCCACCCGCGTTCGCGGCTGAGCATGCCGGAAAGCACGTAGGTGATGGAATCGATGTCTGGGGAGACATAGAGGCCCCACCAGAGCAGGTCGTCGCCGGTGTTTACGATCAACGTGATGTCCTCGGCGGGCATGACTTGCTGAAGGCCATCGACGAACTTGGCGCCGCCGGTGCCGCCGCTGAGGACGCAGATCATGCGGCCCTCGTTATTTTGGCCAAGCCCTGATCGTTGGCTGCGGCGCGCAGTTTTTCTGACAACACGCCCGGCTTCGCCGTTACCGCAGAAATAAATTCCGGATATACCGGCAGACGCTGGCGCAGCGCGAATCCCTTGTTTTCGGTGCGCAGACGCAGTTGCTCGAGATGCGGCCAGGGCTTCTCCGGGTTGATGAAGTCGGGGGTCAGCGGCGAAATTCCTCCCCAATCGTTAATGCCCGCGTCGGCTAAGTCCTCATAGTAAGGCGCGGAGAGATTGGGCGGAGCCTGAATATTCATGTCGGGGAGTAGCAAGCGAGCTACCGCCACGGCGCGCAGCATGTCGCCGCGACTAGGCTCGGGCCAGTTGGCCATGGCGATCGCGGGCTTGACGCGGAAGTTTTGTACGATCACTTCCTGGATGTGGCCATAGCGCTCGTGCAGATGGCGGATCGCCAGCAGCGTGTCAACGCGGTCTTCAGGAGATTCGCCAATTCCGATGAGCAACCCTGTGGTGAACGGAACATTCTGCTTGCCGGCTTCTTCGATGGTGCGCAGGCGTTTGGCCGGGACTTTGTCGGGAGCATGATCGTGAGCCGCGCCGGGTGCGAGCAGGGCGGAGTTCGTGGTCTCCAGCATCAGCCCCATGCTGGGCGAGACCGCGGCCAATCGTGCAATCCACTCCGCGCTGAGCAAGCCGGGATTCGGGTGCGGCAGCAGGCTGGTCTCGCGCAGCACAAGTTCGCACATGGCTTCGAGATAATGCAGTGTGGACTTGTAGCCGAGGCGGCGGAGCGTCTCTCGCATCTCGGGAAAAAGCAGTTCCGGCTTGTCGCCTAGAGAGAAGAGGGCTTCGGTGCATCCCAGTTTTTCGCCGGCGCGGGCGACTGCAAGCACTTCATCCGGAGTCATGGTGTGGGCGCCAGCGTCTCCGGGATCGCGGCGGAAGGTGCAGTATCCGCAGTAGTCGCGGCAGAGATTTGTCAGCGGCAGGAAAACTTTGCGCGAGTAAGTAATGACGCCGGGCTTGAAGCGCTCTTTAGCCGCGCGGGCGGCGGCCAGAAGTTCGGACAGATCGTCATCCGGGCAGCGAATTAGTTGCAGAGCGGCCTCCCGCGAGATGGGGACAGCACGGTGCACTTCAGCGAGAGCGGAGGCGACTGCTGAGCGCGGCGTAATGGCGGTCGGGGTCACTAGACTCGAATGATACAACGGCAGGCCGTGGTAATGTAGGCGCTTGCCTCCGTAGAGACGTAGCTTGCTACGTCTTGCTGGCGGCCTGCCGGGTGATGGCGAGAGAGACGTTGCAGGCAACGACTCTACGATATGAGTTTAAGTTCTGTCGACTTTCGACGAGCGATGGGGCGCTTCGCCACGGGTGTAACCATCGTCACCGTGGACCTCGACGGCGAAGTGCACGGCATGACCGCAAACGCATTTGCGTCGGTGTCCCTCGATCCCATGCTGGTGCTGGTGTGTGTCGATCACACCACGCGGACGCACGCGCATCTGCACGCCAAGAAACGATTCGGCATCAATGTGCTGTGCGAAGATCAGCGGGCGATTTCGGAGTATTACGCACGTACGGAGCGCACCGAGGAGAACGCCGAGGTTGAAGCCGGGGCGCGCTTTGAGCGCACGCAGCATGGCACTCCCTTGTTGCAAGGAGCCCTGGCATATTTGGAGTGTCGTCTGCGCTCGGCGGAAGCGGCTGGGGACCACACAATCTTTATTGCCGAGGTCGAAGATGTGGTGGTGCGGGAGGGCGAACCGCTGCTTTTCTTTCGGGGGCAGTATCGCAAGGTGGGGGAGGAGGTGGAGAAGTAGCGTCTGCCACTTTTGCCACCCGGAAACATCTAATCTCGTAGGAACATTCATCAGAATGGAGTTGATTCATGGCTGAAAAGACTGCAGAGAAAGTCACGAAGACTGAAGCTGAGTGGAAGAAGCAGCTTAGCGACGAGCAGTACCACGTCACTCGCGAGGCGGGAACCGAGTGTGCGTTTACCGGCAAGTATTGGGACACGAAAGAGCCGGGGATGTATCACTGCGTGTGCTGTGGCGCGCCGCTCTTTGATTCGCAGACGAAGTTTAATTCGGGGACGGGCTGGCCGAGTTTCTATAAGCCTGGGGAGGCCAGCAATGTAGTCGAGCATCGCGACACGAAGTATGGCATGGTGCGAACCGAGGTTCGCTGCGCCCAGTGCGACGCGCATCTGGGTCATGTATTTGAGGATGGTCCGGCCCCGACCGGGCTGCGCTATTGCATGAATTCGGCGGCGTTGGATTTCAGACTGGGGGAGAAAAAGTAAGAATCCGTAGAGACGTAGCTTGCTACGTCTCGGCCGGCGGCTCCGGAGATGGTGGCGAGAGAGACGTTGCAAGCAACGGATCTACGAATGCGCGGCGTCACGCCAAAACAGCAGGGGCACTCGCGAGCGTGCCCCTGCGTTCGGAGAATCTAGCCGGCAATTACGCGCTCGCCGTGGCCGCCATCGTCTTCGGCGCCTCAGTTGGCTTGGACTGATTCTGCGCCTCTTTGTGTTTCCCTTCGCTGTGTTTCCCTTCGCTGCTGCGGACCTGGATTCCGCCCTTCAGCGCGGCGCCATCTTCCACGCTGATGCGCGACGTGGAAATGTCTCCGTGGACCGAACCTTCCGCGCGGATGTCGACGCGATCGCTGCACTCGATGTTGCCGGTCACTTTGCCCATGACCACAACTTCGCGGGCTTGAATGCTGGCGTCCACTTTGCCGTTGCGGCCGATGGTGACCCGGCTCTCGGGCATGGTGATTTTGCCCTCGATACGGCCGTCGATGTAAAGAGCCTCCGAGCCGCTGACTTCGCCCTTGATGTAGAGGGTGCGGCCGATGGTGGCCTGATCCACCGGAGCGGTGACGGTCTTGATCGGGTTGTATGCGTTGGGGTTGGAAGCCGGCGAAGCGGCCTTGGGATTGAACGAGTCCGACGACTGAAGCATGTGACCTTCCTTGGGTCTCCGCGCGGCGCTCGTCACTTGCTAAGTACAAAAGCGCCTGACACCTGGGTCATGCGGGTGTTTGAAATTTGGTGGCCTTCGGCAGTTGCTGGCCTAGTGGCCAATCCGAATATCGCACACACGTAAGTAGGAAGGAGAGATTACGGAAGATGGTGTACGGGTGGGGATGAGAAGAGTTCGGCTCTGCGTCCTTCGCGGAAACTCCGCGAACTTTGCGTCAAAGGCTTTAAGAACGTAACCGCGGAGGACGCTGAGGATGCGCGAAGATCGCAAGCAAAATTATCGGGAACTGGCCTAGCCGGAGTTTGATAACTCTTGGGAGAATTCTTCCCACTCTTTCATCAGCGCGGCGTAGCTGGCTTTGTGCCGGTCGAGTTCCTGCGACTGGCGCTGACTCTCGTCGGCGCTGACGAAATTTTGCATGGCTGTTTCAAGGTCGGCAATTGCGGCTTCGACCCCGCTGATATTTCTCTCCAGCTCGTGGACACGATCTTCCATTTGTTTGCGTTTGATGGGATTCAGACGCTTCTTTGACGCTTCGGTTGCTACATTGCTCCCACTGTTTCCGTTCGCAGGCTCCGATGCAGTGCCCTTCCCACTTCTCGCAACACCGGCGAGAAGTGGGGCACCCATTTCTGGTTTTGATCCAGCTCTTGATCCGGCTGCTCCCGGTACATCGTCCAGCGTCGGCGCGACGTGCTGTCCGCCCTGTTTGCGCCAGAGATAGTCTTCGTAATTCCCGGGGAATACTTCGACCTTGCCGGCGCCGACTTCGAAGACGCGCGTCGCCAGCTTGTCGATGAAATAGCGGTCGTGCGAGACGAAGACGACCGTGCCGGTATATTCCACGAGCGCGTTGAGCAGCACGTCTTTGGCGCGCAGATCGAGGTGATTGGTGGGTTCGTCGAGCAGCAGGAAGTTGGCGGGGTGCAGCAGTAGACGCAAAAGCGCATAGCGGCCGCGCTCCCCGCCGGAGAGAACGCCGATCTTCTTGAACACGTCGTCTTCGGAAAACAGGAAACATCCGAGTAGGCTGCGCAGTTCAGTCTCGCCCGAGCGCGGAGAGGCTGCGCCGAGATCGTCAATGATGCGGGCGTCAGGGTCGAGTTCTTTGTACTGATCCTGCGCGAAGTAGTCGGCTTCCACGTTGTGGCCCAAGCGGAACTGTCCGCGCGTGACCGGCTCGGTGCCCGCGAGAAGTTTGATCAGCGTGGATTTGCCCGCGCCGTTCACGCCGACCAGCGCGATGCGGTCTCCACGCTCGATCATGAAGCCGACGTTGCGGAAGACTTCGTTCTCGGCACTACCATTTTTCAGGGGATAACTCTTTGCCACCCCTTCGAACTCGGCCACGATGCGGCCGCTGGGCTTGGGCTGTGGGAAAGAAAAGTGGATAGTCTTTTCTTCTGGCGGAACCTCGATGCGCTCGATCTTTTCCAGTTCCTTAATGCGGCTCTGCACCTGCTTGGCCTTGGTTGCCTGATAGCGAAACCGGTTAATGAAGACTTCGAGCTGCCCGATGCGATCTCGCTGGTTCCGATACGCCGCCTGCAATTGCTCGTTGCGCTGCGTCTTCTGCGCGAGAAACTTGTCATAGTTGCCGGTGTAGAACCAGAAGCGCTTGTTCCAGATTTCCGCGATCTTGTTGACGGTGACGTCGAGAAAATAACGGTCGTGCGAGATCAGCACGAACGCGTGCGGATAGTTCTGCAGATATTCTTCCAGCCAGTTGCGGGCTTCGAGATCGAGATGGTTGGTGGGTTCGTCGAGCAGCAGAAGATTTGGTTTTTGCAAAAGAAGCTTGGCGAGAGCAATCCGCATCTGCCATCCGCCGGAAAATTCCTCGGTCAGGCGCGGCCAGTCTTCCTTACCAAATCCCAAACCCATCAGCACTCTGCCTACTTCCGCCTCGATGGAGTAGCCATCGCGAGCGCGGAACTCGTGTTCCACACGATGATAGCGGTCGGCGACGGCGTCGTATTCCGAGCTGGTGTGGTCGAGCTCCGCCATGCTGTGGGTGAGAGTTTCCAGTTCCGTCTCCATGGCGCGCAGATCATCGAAGACCGACAGGCACTCGGCGAAGACACTGCGGCCCGAGAGCGCGAGTCCGTCCTGAGGAAGGTATCCGGCCGATGTGCCTTTGGCGATGGTCAGGGCGCCGTAGTCGAACGTGTCCATACCCGCAAGGATCTTCATGAGCGTGGACTTGCCGGTACCGTTTCCGCCCACCAGGCCGATGCGGTCGCGGGGCGTGATGAGCCAGTCCACGTTTTCGAAGAGCAGTTTGTGGCCGAAACGTTTTCCGGCGCCGGAAAGCTGAATCATGGGACTGGAGTTATCGTCTCACAAAACCATCCGGGACTTCATTCACGGCCAGACTACGTTGGCGATCGGATCTTTGGCGGCAGCGGCGTGGCGGGGGTTGCGAGAGCCAGGATAAGTTCCCGAGAGTTCGTGGTGGAACTGAATGCGTTCCAGCGCGCGGTCGATCACGGCTTCAAGTTCGCGGGAATATTTTACTTCGCGGCCTTTGGCAAGGCGGCGTTTCGCTTCTTCGGCGCTAACCCACGTGGGGTGGCGATTGCCCTCGTCGGGACGGCGCATCTGGTGAACTTCCATCAGAAAGGCTTTCACCACGAACTCCTGCACTCCGCCGGGCTGCCAGAACACGCCCTTGGAGTGAAGGTAGAGGTGGAAGTGTCGCGGCTCGATGGTGCCGATCGCACCAGCCTCTTCGCTGGCTTCACGCTCAGCGGCCTGGCTATGCGAAAGGCGAGGGTCCGTCGATCCCTTGGGGAAAGTCCACTTGTTGCCGCCGTTGGTATTAACCAGAAGGAATTCAATCGCCGTGCCGCGCTTGCGATAACAGATCGCAGCCACCTGCAGCGGTAGCGACTTCGCTACGCGGGCTGAACTCATGCGGTTCTCCTCAATTGCTTAGATGCTAATTGCACCATATTGCAGCAGTGTTACAGTGCAACAAAAAATGTGCAAAGGAGAGGGTTACGAAAGGGTTACTCCTGTCACAGCGCTTGCCCATACACCGGGATGGCCGCCCCTGTTACGTCTTTTCCCGCATCTCCGGCCAGCCACACGATCAAACTGGCGACGGACGCGGGCTGCACCCATGTGGAGGTGTCGGCGCCGGGCATGGCCTTGCGGTTGGCGGGAGTATCCATGGTGCCGGGCAGAATCACGTTGGCGGTGAGACCGGCGTCTTTGTTTTCCACTGCGACGGTGCGGATCAGCGATACCAGCGCCGCTTTGGACGCGCTGTAAGCGCCAACGGTGGGCCCGGGATCCTCTGCGGCGCGGCTACCGATGGCGACAATGCGTCCCGCGCCCGCCTTGCGCATGTGCGGGATCACCGCTCGCAACATATGGAACGCGCTGTTGAGATTCATGTCGAACATGCGCTGAAACCTGGCGTCGTCGGTGTCGGCGACAGTCTGTCCTCCGCCGAACCCACCGACCAGGTGGGCCAGAACGTCGATCCTTCCGAAGCGGGCGATGACAGTGTCGGCTGCCTTCTTTGCGGCATCCAGGCTGTCGAGCGAAGCCGGGAGCGCAGTGAAATTTGGATGGCCGAAGTCGGCCTGCTGGATTTTCGGCGCGAGGCCAACCACGACGAAACCGGCGTCCAGCAAGGCTTTCGTGACGTGCGTTCCGAGGCCACCGTTGGCTCCGGTGACTAGGGCGGTTTTTCCAGTCATGGCATTACCTCTCGGTTTGTATAGTCCTGAAGAATACGCAACGAGCACGATGAAGTATGCGGCCGGTATGGTCGTTCCACGTTCTCATTGGGCCGCTCCCGCTTCGCCCTCGCAGGACGGACGAATGCGTCCGTCTCTACGTGGGCTTTTCTGCGGCCTGCAGAGTCTTCACCAGCCAGGGGATAATCACTTCTTTGAAGATTCTTGGATCAGGCCACACGCCGACTTGCCGTCCTAAGTGTCCGCCTTTCGGGTTGATCCACGCGTCTTTCGGCAGGTCACCCTTGCTCAGCAGGAGGTATTCATCCTCGATGGGAACCTGCGTGTCGAGCACGCCGGCGATCACCAACATAGGCGCCATCGGCTTCCCCAACAGTCCCTGGCGAACCAGCGACATCTTCGGCAGATACTCGCCCATCTCCTCTAGCGTGTGAACGCCCTCAAGAATGTTCATGAGCGCAGGCACCTGGTCGAAAAGATATTCGTGATTTCCCAGCAGATGGTTCATCAGGAAATCTTTCTGAAAAAATGCATCCACAGGCGGCGACTGGGCGCTGCAACCGCGCAGACGGGCGCGCTCGGCGATTGCCATCTTGGTCGCCCAGTAGGCGCCCCAACTTACACCGTGCAGCGCGATGCGGTTCTTGTCGATCTCCGGACGAGATTGCGCGTAGTCGATGACCTTCGAGAGCATGCGCTCGGAAGTTTCGCTGACTTTGATCGGCGCCTGGCCTGTGCCGGGACCGTCGACGGCGAGGAATCCGATGCCGAAGGGAAGAATCGCGCCGAAGCTTTCGGTGAGATCTTCCTTGCGGCTGTCGAGGCCGTTGACCGCGATCACCAGCGGCACCGGGCCTGCAGCATTCTTCGGTAGGCGCAGATATCCGATGATCTGCTTGCCTTCGAAAGGAATGCGCACCACTTCTAGTGGCGGATCGTAAAACCTGGCGTGATCGAGAAACGCTTCGAGCGCTCTTTCGTACGAACGCTGCTTGCCGGGCGACGAGGGAATCGGCCACCGTCCGAAGGAATACAGACGCCAGGCACGAATGTAATCGGCATTGGCCTTGGTCGGATCCGATTTCTCCAGCGACTTCGCTTCGTTGAAATAGCGGTCGGCGACACGCATGAAGCCTGCGGCCCACTCGTCCTTGTCGGCAGTATGGATGCTCTTGAAAGCTTCCTTCAGGTCCGCAGGATCAAGACCGATCAGCGGATACTGGCCGACTTCGGCGCGGTGAACCGCCTCGGTCTTTACTTCATCGATCGTACGCTCCTGGCGTTTCTGATCCGAAGTCTGTCCGGCGACGACGACCGTGCCTGACAACAACAACATGAATATTACGAATGAAGTTTTGACTTTCATGATGATTGGTCCCATTTTTCTGGCTCGCGATGAGCAGCCTATGACAAAGCCACCGTTGAGACCTAGCAGCGTCTCGTGTCAAACGGCTGATCGGCGGTGCGTGCTTCAGACTAGCATGAGGTCAAAGATACTTGTACGGGCGTAGCCTGTGAGGCTAAGACTGTCCAAAGCGGGATACGAAAAGCTGAAGTAGCCTTCGGCTTCGACCTCAGGTTGGAATCCGCCTCTCGGGCGCACTCGTCTGATATCTTTTATCTTTCCCTTTTTCTCACGCCAATGCACTCTGCTCAGCGCCCGCGCCCGTGGATGGTAATTCTTGCCTTCGGGCTCGTGTATCTGTTCTGGGGCTCGACCTACCTAGCCATCGACATTGCGGTGCAGACGATTCCTCCGGCGCTGATGTGTGGGGTGCGCTTCTCGATCGCGGGAATCGTCATGCTCGTGGTTTGTGCCGTAACCGGGCGCAGGATTTTATATTCTCCACGGCAAATCGCGTTGTCCGCTATTGTGGGCCTGCTGCTGCTGATGGGCGGGAACCTCACGCTTTCGTACGCGGAACTTGCCGTGTCGTCAGGCTTGGCCGCTCTGATCCTTGCTATCACGCCGCTGTGGTTTCTGGTGCTTGATTCTTTGCTGCTGGGAGACCATCACATCTCTGGACGTGGCAAATCCGGTCTGGTGCTTGGAATCCTCGGCCTTTTCGTCCTGGTCTGGCCGCAGTTGCAGTCCGGCACTCTGGGACACCGCGAGCTGTGGGCGTCGATCAGTTTAATCTTCGGCTCTTTCTCGTGGGCGCTGGGGTCTGTGCTCTCGAAGCGGTGGCAGTCCGGGATGGACGTGTTCAGCGCCACCGGCTGGCAGGTCGTGGCGGCGGGAGCTGGGAATTTTATTTTTGCTTTTTTCGCCGGCGATCTTTCTCGTGTGCATTGGACCGTGCGCGGCATCGGCGCCACCATGTATCTCGTAGTATGCGGCTCCTGGATCGGCTACACCGCATACATCTGGCTGCTGGAGCACGTGCCCACGTCGAAAGTCTCCACCTATGCGTATGTGAATCCCGTGGTAGCCGTGTTTCTGGGTTGGCTGATTCTGCACGAGCGCGTCGACCGCTTCATCCTGGCGGGAAGTGCGATTGTGATATTGTCCGTTGTCCTCGTCACCGGCGCGAAGGTGAAGGAAAAGACTGTCTCGAAAGAGCTGCCGGCGGTGGAAGCGACGGGAGACTAGCACGAGTTTAAAAAGTCAGAAGTCAGATTTTAGATTGCAGATTCGTGGGTTGTAGAGGACGTCGTCGGGTCTGGCGCAATCTGAAATCTCAAATCTGCGATCGGAAAATCTATTTGGAGCCTTCCTCCTCCTCCACGTCGTTAACCAAATCCGCCACATGCCCGCGAATCGCAAACGTCAGACTCGCGCCGCCGGTTTGCTCAAAGCTAACCCGCACCGGACGCCGCTGCCACACCGGTGCTGGGCAGGCGGAGTCCGGAGCTGCATCCTCGACGATGCCGTCGTTGGACAGTTGTTTTCTCAATACCGGCCGGCGGCGGCTGATTTGTGCGACCAGGGCAAACCTCTTCTTCCCATCGTCCGCAACCCCGCAATAGGCAGCGTAGTTGCGATACCAACTGGCGGCGGAATAAAGAACAGCGAACTCCGGAAGATTGATTGAGGAAACGTGGCCGGTCTGGCGATCCACCAGCAACCAGCCTCCGCGCTCCCCCTGCCAGCGTGGGGCGGAATCCTCCGGAAGACTGTCATTCATCCGAGCAGCGCGCCGCACGAAACAGCCGCTCGGTCACTTCGTCCGGCGCCCCGAGCATGTACTCTTTGACGCTTCCATCGATAAGGAGCGGGCGGATTTTGAGGCTCGCAGGTTTTTCTGTCTCACGGCCCGCGAACCATTGCACGAATGTCCATCTCCCAAACGCGATAACACGAAGTTCCTGGTCGCATCCGCCGGATTCGTCAACAAGCACAATAGAAAAGAGCAAAACCGCAACGATTTGCACAATGCGCATGAAGCGAGGGTAGGCAGCCCCTTCCTTCAAAAGCAAGTTTATCGGTCACATCCTCAATCTTCAGAGGTGCCAAAGTGGGAATAGCGGAATCCGCTCAATGATGCTACTGTTCAAGAAATTAGCTTTGCCCGGCGAAAACCGGGAAAGGGCGTTAAAATCAAGATGTTGGGTAAGAGATTTTTTCATGCGTGTCCCGCCTCCCTCTTCCACTCCGTTACCGTCGGTTGCGGGGACAACTGCGAATCGTGAAATCGCTTCTTATCAAGACATGGGTGATCTTCTAATCCGACGCCGTCCACCGCGAATTCTGGTCGTTGACGACCAACCCAGCATCGCCGGCCTGATGAGCCAGTTGCTCACCATGCGCGGATACGATGTGATCACGGCCTCCGATGCGGAGCAGGCTGAGGCCGAAATCCGCAAGCAATTGCCCGACTTAATTCTGTCCGATGTGATGATGCCTGGAAAGTCGGGCTATGAATTCTGCGCCGCTTTAAAAGAAAATCCGGACACGCGGCTGATTCCTTTCGTGCTCATCACAGGTCTCAGCGACAGCACCGACAAAGTGCGCGGCATCGAAGCCGGCGCCGACGATTTCCTGAACAAACCGGTGCTCGCCGAAGAACTGATCGCCCGCGTCAAGTCGCTGCTCCGCCTGAAAGAGTTCACCGACGAACTGGAAACTGCCGATTCTGTTCTGTGCACGCTGGGGCTGATCGTCGAAGGCCGCGATCCTTACACCGAGGGACATTGCGAGCGCCTTTCCGTGCGCGCCGCGGATCTCGGCCGCCATCTGGGCATGGATGGGGACTCGCTGCTCGCTCTAAAGCGTGGCGGATATCTGCACGATCTGGGCAAGATCGCCGTGCCCGACGATATCCTGAAAAAAGGCAGCGACCTTACCCCCGCGGAATGGGAGGTCATGAAACTCCATCCCATCACCGGCGAAAACATCTGCAAGCCGCTGCACTCGCTGCGGCTGGTGCTGCCCATCATTCGCCACCATCACGAACACTCCGATGGTTCGGGCTATCCGGACGGCCTAGCGAGAGGCGAAATTCCGGTGCTGCCCAGAATCCTGCAGGTGGTCGATGTCTACGACGCGCTGCGCACCGCCCGCTCCTACAAAGCTCCTTTGACCCACGAACAGGCCGCTCAGACCATGCGGGAGGAAGCCGCTCGCGGCCTGTGGGACGCTGAGTTAGTGGCGGAATACTTCTCCATGCTCGAACAGCAACGCCTAGTAGCGTGAGGGGTCTTGGTTCGAGACCATCGATTTGAGGTGCGCATGCGTGCTGCATTGCAAGTCTTAACCGGCGTCTTGGGTCTTTCACTCCTGTCATTCGCACAACCAGCATTCTCACAGCAAGGATCGGAGGCCGCCAGCCCGTCGCCAGTCACGCCACCGGCACAAGGTGCCAGCTCTCCGTCGCACGATGTCGGTCGGCGCATCACGCTTGATGTAGTCGTAAGCGACAAGTCAGGTAAACCTGTGCCGGGCTTGCAGCAGCAGGACTTTACCCTGCTCGATGACAAGCAACCGCAAACCATTCTCTCCTTTCGCGCGGGCGATTTGGCGATGAACGAAACCAGTAAAGCGGCTGATTCTTCGCTCCAAGCGATCCTCCTAGTCGATGCTGTCAACACTTCGTTCCGAAGTGTAGGCAACGAACGGCTAGCGCTGCAGAAATTCCTGCAGAAAGACGAAGGACGACTCCTAATTCCAACGTCGCTGGTTCTCTTCACCGATACATCTCAGGCCCTGAGCGCGGCTACTCTTGACGGAAACACCTTGTTGGACACGCTGAATGCCAATCAGTCCGGCCTGCGCAGCATCGGCCGAGCGCAGGGATTCTACGGCGCTCAGGAGCGTCTTCAGCTTTCCCTGGGCACTCTGGAAACACTCGCCTCTCATCTGGCCACGCAGCCCGGCAGAAAACTGCTGATCTGGCTCAGTCCAGGATGGCCGCTGCTTTCCGGGCCGAATGTGCAACTGAGTGCGAAAAATCAGGAATGGCTCTTTCGAAATGTTGTCGGCCTGTCCACCGAACTGCGCGAGGCTCGCATTACCCTTTACAGCGTGGATCCGCTCGGGGCCGACGATTCGATGGGCCAAAGATTTTTTTATGAGAGCTTCCTGAAAGGCGTCGACTCGGCCAACAACGTACAGAATGGCAATCTTGCGTTGCAAGTCCTCGCTGCTCAAAGTGGCGGCCTGGTTCTCAACTCGAGCAACGATATAGCGAGCTTGATTGCGAACTGTCTGCCCGACGCACAAGCCTTTTACACTCTCTCCTTCGATTCTCCCCGAGCCGACCATCCGAACGAATATCACAGCCTTCAAGTCAAAATCAGTAAACCCGGACTCACTGCGCGCACGCGAACTGGATACTACGCCCAGCGCTAGAAGCGCGAAAAAATCGGCGCATCCAATTTCCGAAATCCTAAAACGACCACGTACAATGGCGATGCTGCCTAATGGACCCGAAACCGGCATTTCGGCCCATCGGCACTCTGCGACTGAGAACGAAGAATTGAGAATTGTTTTTGGAGCCCACCTACAGCATCGTGATTCCCGCCTATAACGAGGGCGCGCGCCTCAGCGCAACCCTCGAAAAGGTGCTGGCCTACGTGCGCGCCCGTGGTTGGGATGCGGAGGTCATTGTCGTCAACGACGGGTCGCGCGACAACACTGCCGGTATCGTTCGAACTTTTTCCGCCACAAATCCGGCGCTGCGCCTGGTGGAAAACCCCAGCAATCGCGGCAAGGGATATAGCGTGCGCCACGGCATGCTCAACGCCCGCGGCCGCATGGTTCTGTTCAGCGACGCCGACCTGTCCTCGCCAATCGAAGAAGCTCCGAAGCTTTTCCAGGCACTGGAAGCGGGCGCGGACATCGCCATCGGCTCGCGCTGGCTGCGCGCCGAAACCCAGACCCAGCGCCAGCCTCTGCACCGCCAAATCTTCGGCCGAATTTTCAACCTCATGCTGCGCATCACCCTCGGCCTGAAATTCAAGGACACGCAATGCGGCTTCAAAGCCTTTAAGCAACCAGCGGTGCAAGCGATCTTCCCGTTTCAGAAAATCGAGCGCTGGGGATTCGATCCCGAGACACTTTTTCTGGCGCGAAAGTTTAACTTCAAAGTCCAGGAAATCCCCGTCGCCTGGGGACACAGCGGCGGCACCCGCATCCATCCCCTGGTCGACGGCTCCCGCATGTTCATGGACATGCTGCGCATCCGCTGGTATGACATAACCAGAAAATACAACTGCGATCCGACTCCCACCGCCGCGAAGACAGTGCCGGAACACCGCAGGCCATAGTGCATGGTCACAAATCGTCTATGCAAGAAGCGACCGGAGCCGTAAAAACAACCGGCCGCAGCCGCGAAGCGGCGAAAGAACGCACGGCGGAAGCCGTGGGACTTCCAGCCGCGACTTGCTAAGCCCCGCAGGGCCGAAAGAAAATCCCGCGTAGGCTCAAGCCGATTTCTCCGCCTGTTCTACCGCCTTATTCGCCGTGGCCTTCACCACCTCCACAACACGCCGTCTCATCTCACTGGTGGAAATTGGAGGATGGAATTTCCCCGCCAAGTCCGCGGTCCGCGCCCCTTCCGAGAGCACCGCCCCCACCGCATTCTCAACGCACAACGCTTCTTTCTCCAACTGAAACGAATGCCGCAGCATCATCGCCACCGACAGAATCGCTCCCAGCGGATTGGCAATTCCCTTCCCGGCAATATCCGGCGCAGAGCCATGCACCGGTTCATACAGCCCAACCGGCCCTCCGACGCTCGCCGAAGCCAGCAATCCCAGTGAGCCCACCACGCCCCCGGCCTGATCCGAGAGAATGTCACCAAACATATTCTCTGTGAGGATGACATCGAAATCCGCCGGCCGCTGCACCAGCAGCATGGCTGCCGAATCCACATACTGATGCCCCAGCTTCACCTCGGGATAATCCTTCCCCACGCGCGTCACAACTTCCCGCCACAGCCGCGAGCATTCCAGCACGTTGGCTTTGTCCACCGACAGAACTTTGCGCCGCCGCTTCCTCGCCAACTCGAAAGCCACGCGGGCGATGCGCTCGATTTCCTGCTCGCCGTAACGCATGGTATTGACCGCGACTCGCGAGCCCGGATTTCCTTCAATTCCTCGCGGCTGTCCAAAATAAGCTCCGCCCAGCAGTTCGCGCACGATCATGATGTCGGTCCCGCGCACGACCTCAGCCCGCAAAGGAGAAGTATCCTCAAGCGCCGGAAAGAACACCGCCGGACGCAAATTGGCGTACGCGCCCAACTCGCGCCGTATGCGCAACAATCCTGCCTCCGGACGAAGATGACCCGGATTGTGATCGAACGCCGGACTGCCTACGGCGCCCAGAAGCACAGCCGAAGACGCCAGGCAAGCCTGCAGAGTGTCCGCTGGCAGCGGATCGTTCGCCGCGGTGAGCGCCGCTCCGCCGATCAGTTTGTGTTGAAGGCGAAGTTCATGGCCAAAGCCGTCGGCAACCGCCTGCAGAACGAGCACAGCCTGCTCGGTAACTTCCGGGCCAATGCCGTCGCCTGGGAGGATGGTGAGATTCAGGAGCATCGGGACGATTGGTTAATTTGGTAATTGGCGAATTGAAAACCTTGTAATTCTATCGTGTGGGCGGGACGACGTCGCTGGAAGAGTCTGGTCCTTGAAATTACTCAATTACAAAATTATCCAATTACTCAATTTTCCCTACACGCCCCAGAGATAATCTTCCTGCTGCGTCTGCTCGTGCTGGGAATCGCCGACCGGTACGGCTACCCCGAAAGCGTCGGTCTGCGGCCCCACGGGAAACGGCATCGGAGGCTCCAGCAGCGGTTCCGGTTCCGGCACTTGAGAGGAAGCGTTAACGGCAGCCGCCTTCGCCTGAGCGATCGGCTCAATCAGCGGTGTCGCCGAGCCCGAAGGTTTGTGCGTGTCGCGAATCAGTTCCAGCAGGTGATGATCTTCTACATGTTTGATCTTGTCCGCCAGGCGGACAAAGCGGCGATAAATATCATCGAGCGCACGGCGATCGAACTGGTAGCCCAGTTGTTCGCAGCGAATGCTCAGGGCGTGTCGTCCCGAGTGCTTGCCCAGCACCAGCTTCGAATCGGGTACACCCACCGACTTTGGCGTCATGATTTCGTAGGTCAGCGGATTCTTCAACATTCCATCCTGGTGGATGCCGGCTTCGTGGGCAAAAGCGTTGCGCCCGATGATCGCCTTGTTGGGCTGCACTGGCACGCCCGTGATCTCGCTCAACATCTGGCTGGCCGCAAAAATCTGTTCGCCGACTACGCCGGTTTCGTAATCGTATCGATCCGGACGAACCCGCATCGCCATCACAATTTCTTCCAGCGACGCATTTCCCGCCCGCTCTCCGATTCCGTTGATCGTGCA
>Ga0073928_10003653_pt1 | contig 23903 bp, 18 predicted proteins | sample PaiPotPPA55metaG_FD_76969 | JGI IMG/M metagenome (GOLD analysis project Ga0073928, IMG submission 76969) | Iron sulfur acid spring bacterial and archeal communities from Banff, Canada, to study Microbial Dark Matter (Phase II) - Paint Pots PPA... ...
GTTTCCCGAAACGAAGGAAGTGATCGGCGGCTTCTGGATTATTCAGGTGAAGTCGCGCGAAGAGGCGCTCGAATGGGCCTCGCGCATCCCCGCAAAGGATAACGAAATGGTAGTCGAAGTCCGGCGGCTGTTTGATTTAACCGACTTCGATCCCGAGACCCAAAAGGAGATACGAAAGAAGTTCGGCGACGACGTCGCCGATGAGATGAAGCAATAAAAAAGCTCTCCGCGCTCTGTCGAATTCCGGTCCGGCCGTTCGTGTATGCAGTGAAGACAGGGCAACCGCCCGGCCCGAAGACCGTTGCAGGAAAAGGAGAAAGGCGGTTCTTGGGTTCTGAAAGCCGCTAACTGGACGAGGCGCTAGCGTGGGGGGGCGCAAGGCGGCAAGCAGGCGCCAGTCCCAACCGGAAGTTTATAAACATTCGCGCCGGGTGGCCCTGGCTTTTGATCTTGCGGGCATCAAGGAGGAATGGATGAAATACATCTGTTTGGGCTATATCGAGCCCGGCAAGTTCGAAAACATGTCTGAGAGCGAGCGCAACACCGTGCTGGACGAGTGTTTTAGTTACAACGACGAACTGCGGAAGAACGGACATTTGGTCGCTGAGGAACCTCTTCAGCCCGCCAACACGGCGGTGACCGTGTGTTGGAAGAACGAAAAGGTTGCAGTGACAGACGGCCCGTACGCGGAAACGAAGGAGCAATTGGGTGGAATTCAGGTGCTTGAAGCGCGAGATCTGAATCACGCAATTCAGCTCATTTCCCAATCTCCGGGGGTGAAGTTGAAGTGCGGAACAGTCGAGATACGTCCAGCAGCGGATATCAGCGAAATGATGAGGGAGAGCGAGAGGCGACGGCGCAAGGATACCTCGCGATGAGGACGGCCACGGGGGGACTTGGCACCTGTCGCTCGCGAGTTCGGCGGGGTGGCGCGTCTTTGGGACTTTGTCGCTCCTTCCTTCCAACGTCGCCCGTTGACTTCGGGTTCAGAGCGCACCTAAGATGACGCCAAATGCCGGATTCGCAACCTCTGATCGGCCGCACCATCTCGCACTACCGCATCCTTGAAAAGCTTGGTAGCGGCGGAATGGGTGTCGTCTACAAAGCTGAAGACACCCGGCTCGGGCGGTATGTCGCGCTGAAATTCCTCCCCGAGGAAGAATCCCAGGATCGCGAGACGCGCGTACGCTTTGAAGGCGAAGCTCGCGCCGCCTCGGCCTTAAATCATCCGAATATCTGCACGATCTACGAAATTGATGAGCATGATGGCCGGCCCTTCATCGCCATGGAATTCCTCGACGGCCAGACGTTGCACAGCTCGCTTGCTGATCACCCACTGGAACTCCAGCGAGCGCTGCAAATCGCAGTCGAAGTTGCCGACGCTGTCGCTGCGGCGCATGCCGAAGGCATCATTCACCGCGATTTAAAGCCCGCAAACATTTTCATTACTCGTAAGCGCCAGGTCAAGGTGCTCGATTTCGGCCTGGCCAAGAGGGAGACCCACCTCGCCCCGAACGGGGCAACCGAGGCCCAGACAATCAGTCTACTGACCCGCGCTGGCGTAATTCTCGGCACAATTCCTTACATGTCGCCCGAACAAACACGCGGCGAACCACTCGACGCCCGTTCCGACGTTTTCTCGCTCGGCGTCGTGTTCTACGAGCTCTTCACAACACAACATCCCTTCCGTGCCAACAGCTCTCTGGCCTCGATGCACGAAATCGCTACCTTGAATCCGCCATTGCCCAGCACCCTCCGCCCTGAACTCCCGCGCGAGCTTGATTTAATCATTCAGCGAGCATTGGCAAAAGATAGGCACCAGCGTTATTCCTCCGCCACGGAACTGAGTGTGGCCCTACGGGAAACTTTCGCGACCGCCTCGAGTCCATCCGGTTTTGGAATGCAACCGGCTGCGGCCGAAGAAACTCTCGAATCCGAAGCATTGTTTGGCCGTGAAGAGCAGATTTCGCGGCTTAAAGAATTACTGCGTCAGGCGGCTGCTGGATCCGGCAAGGTCATTTTCGTCACAGGTGAACCTGGAATTGGGAAAACGGCGCTCGCGGACGCATTTCTGTCCCAGGCGGCCCGCGATTTTCCCGGCCTGCTGGTGAGCCGCGGCCGCTGCGTTGAACAGTACGGTCCCGGCGAGGCTTATCTTCCTTTTCTCAATGCCCTCGGTGCTCTACTGAGTCAACCTGGCCGCGAGCGGGTAGCCGTAGTGTTGCGCTCCATTGCGCCCACTTGGTCGCTTCAGTTTCCTGTTGCCTCCAGCTCAACCAGCACACTCGAACAATTACAGCGCGAGACGATCGGTGCAAGCAAAGAGCGCATGCTCCGCGAAATGGGCGATGCGCTGGAAGCATTGGCGTCTGCAACACCTGTCGTGGTGCTCCTCGAGGACCTCCATTGGGCGGACCCCTCCAGCATCGATCTCCTTCGGCATCTATGCCAGCGAATCGGACGCCTGCGCTTGCTCGTCGTTGGAACCTATCGCGCCGCCGAAGTCGAGAGCAGTAACCATCCGCTGAAGGGATACAAGTTGGAAATGTTGGCCCACAATCTTTTTGATGAAATCGCCCTCACCCTCTTGAAGGAGCAAGATGTCACCGGATATTTGAACGCCCGCTTCGCTCCTAACGATTTTCCCGGCGAGCTGGCCACTCTCGTCCAGCGGAAAACGGAGGGCCATCCCCTTTTTGTCACCGGGCTTCTGCAATTCTTAAACGAACGCGGCGACATCCGTCGGGTTAACAGCCACTGGTCATTGACGCGCCCTCTTTCAGGAATGGACCTCGAAGCGCCGGAAAGTGTGCGCAGCATGATCCTGAAGAAAATGGAAGCGCTGAGCGATGACGATCGCCGCGCCCTCCAATTCGCCAGCATCGAGGGTGAGGAATTCACTTCCACAGTGCTCGCGCATACTCTCGGCGTCGACGAAGTGGCGCTTGAAGAACGCCTCGATCGTCTCGATAGGATCCACCGCTGGGTTCAGAGCCGTGGCGAGGAGGAACTTCCCGATGGCTCCCTCGCCACTCGATATCGTTTCTGCCACGCCCTCTACCAAAATATGCTGTATGGCGACCTCGTCAGTAAGCGCCGCATCGTGCTTCATCGGCAGGTGGGAGAGCGATTAGCGGAGCACTATCGCGGGCAGACCACGCGCATCGCGGCGCAGCTGGCCGTCCATTTCGAGCGCGGCCGGGATTTCGCGCGGGCGGTCACCTGCCTGCTCGAAGCGGGCGACAATGCCACGAACGTGTATGCGAATTCCGAAGCGGAAGCCCACTATTCTCATGCCTTGAAGCTGGTTGAAAAGCTTCCGCAAGCGGATCAGCTGGAGCGATATCTGATTCTTTTTCAGAAGCGTGGCGCCGTCAATTTCGCTCTCAGCAGGTTTGATCTTTCAGCCGCGGATTATCGGCAAATGCTCGAACGGGCCCGCGAAGCCAAATCGCCACCGCTTGAATGTGCGGCCCTGGTAGCACTCTCGAACACGCTTTTTTGGTCGCACAAGATGGAAGAAATGCCGCTGAGAACGGAAGAGGCTCTACGCGCAGCGGACCGCGCCGGCAGTGCCACGCTTCGAATCGACACTTCCGCGCTTATCGCTCTCAAGCATCTTTGCTACGGTGAATTGAGCGAAGCCGGCGCTGATATGGAAGAGAACATTCGCAGCGCTCGTTCAATCGGCCACAAACCTGGCCTGTTGGGCTCCCTCACCTGGCGGGGTTCACTCCACTTTTTCCAGTCTGAGTACGAGCGCGGAGAATCGTTGCTCACGGAATCCTACGAGCTGGCTTCGGAGTTGCGAGATAGCTTCTCCCTGCTCGTCTCCCTGTTCTTCCTTGGACTTCTTCGCGGAAACCTCGGCCGAATGTCGGAAGCCCTAACCACTCTGAAGAAAGCAATCGCGATGGCGGAGCGAAACGGCGATCATTTCTGGTTTCCGCGCCTTCCCAACTGTATCGGATGGATCCATCGCGAGCTCGGGGATTTCGGTGGCGCATTCCAGCACGACCGGCGCGGCGTGGAAGTCGCCCGCGAGCACCATGTTCTGGAGGCGGAAGCCAATTCGCTGATCAATATCGGCATTGATTACGCACGAGAGCGCGCCAGCGAAAAATCAGTGGCCGCCTTCGAGCAGGTCGAGGACATCTTCCATCGCGACGCCTGGTTTCGCTGGCGTTACAACATTCGCCATCAGGCGGCTCGCTCCGAACATGCGCTTTCTCAAGGCGACCTGAAGCAAGCGTCCGAGTATGCCAGCCGACTTTTCGACATGGCCGGCCAGTTCAAGGCGCGAAAGTACATCGCCGTCGCGCACAAACTGCGCGCCGAAATCGCTCTCTCAAGGGGAGCCGTCGTCGAAGCGGAAACCGAACTGCGCTCCGCGCTCGAACTGCTGAGCAGCTATCCCGTCCCATTGATCGAATGGAAGGTTCTGGCAATGCTCGGTCGTGCGCATTCCACGGGAAACGATCCGGCTCGTGCACGCGATGCCTTCTCGCGATCGGCCGCGATCGTGCAAAAGATTGCTGCCAACTCCCCCGATGAAAAACTTCGCGCAACCTTCTTGGATTCCGTCGAAGTACGCGAGGTTTTTGCTGGTTCAGCCCCTTAGCTCCTGACAATGGCTTTCGATTGGTTGCGCGTCAAAAGATTCGAAACCAACAGCGTCTACGCAAAATCCCTACCCTTCTGAGAAACGTGCACCCACCGGGTTTCACGCGTGCCTAACATTAAATCAGTGTGAGCATGGATAGGATATGCCACGAACGGCGAGCCATTCGTTCCAAACCAAAGAGCCCACATCCTCTCGGGTCAATTCAGCGAGTGACTAATGGTGATCTTTTGCTGAGCTTGGCTCCCATTTCTTTCGCTAGGACGAAAATTTGAAGCGGCGTGCTCTACTCGCGATATGCTCAATCGCTTCCAGGAGGGCACATGGTTCGCTCATTTCTTTGTTTAGCGGCCTCTGTTGCTATTTGCTTGTTGTCGCCAACCTTCGCGCGCGCGCAGAAGCCTTTTACGGTTGGTACCGCTACCGCCAATCCAGGTGAGAAAGTTACGGGTTACCTTCAAGTCCCCGCCGGTAGCGACGCCGCCACAAGCATTCCCGCGGTTGTCGTCAACGGCGCTAAACCCGGCCCGGTCCTGGCTCTTGTGACCGGCGCCCATGGCACGGAATACGTGTCGATCATCGCGGTTGAGAAGCTGATCGGCGAGCTCGATCCGGCTAAAATCTCAGGCACGGTCATTCTCATCCCGCTCGTCAACATCGGCTCCTTCGAGCAAAAGGTCCCGCACGTCAATCCCATCGACAACAAAAGCATGAACCGCTTCTACCCCGGCCGAGCCGACGGCACACAAACGGAGCGCGCGTCTTTCGTTATTACGAACCAAGTGGTCGAGCGCTGCGGCTATCTGATTGACTATCACGGCGGTGATCTCGACGAAAGCCTTCGCCCGTACGCCTACTGGAGTCCGACTGGAAAAGAGGCGCAGGATCGTGTCTCTAAGGAAATGGTCCTGGCCTTCGGCCTCGATCACATCATCATCTGGCGCGATCGCCCCGCCGATCCCACTGCCACGCGTTATCTCGACAACACAGCCTCGGTGCGGGGCAAACCGTCGATCGTGGTCGAAGCCGGTTACGCGGGAACCGTTGAAGCCGACGACGTCGCGCTTCTGGTCAACGGAACCTTCAGCACCATGCGCGCACTGAAAATGCTTCCAGGTGAAGCTCACCCGATCGAAAACCCGGTCTGGCTCGAGAAACTTGTTGATGTTTCCAGCGATGTCGAAGGGTTCTTCTATCCGCTCGTCAAGCGCGGCACATACGTGCAAGCCGGAATGAAACTCGGCTACATCACCGATTTCTTCGGCAAGACCATCAATGAACCGCGTGCGCCGACCGCCGGCGTCATCCTCCATCTAGACGCCGTGCCCTCACTCAAGAAGGGCGACAATATCGCTAACATCGGCGTCGTGGCCTCGAAAGCCCCCTAAACTAGTAAATCGCGCTTCGCGGGCGCCAACTGAGATGCGTTCGTTGACTTGCCTACGAACGCAACTTAAGATGTGCGGCTGTTGACCTCAACTGCGCCGAGGTCTGACGTTGCCTGGCGGATTCCTCCTCACTTATGGGGCAGAGCGTCTCGTGTTACCGTGCCGCGCTACCGTATCGCGCTACGAATCGTCGAAACATTGCGTTGCGGCGCGGGCGTACAATGACGCCATTGTTGAAGGCAGAAATGGGAATTCTGTTTTGGAGGCAATTTTCATGGTTCTAAGAAGCAGTTTCGTCTTCGCTGCAGTGGTGGTGCTCGCAGCAGGTTCAGCTCTTTCCCACGCAACAGACAAGAAGCCTGCGAAAACAGCCGAGGAGCAGCCGGGCTGGAACGACTCGCAGATGCGGCAACCCAGCGTGGAGTCCATCGACCTCAATGCGTACAATGTAATTCGCGAAGAGGGCCTGCAGCATTCGCATGTGATGGACTACGCCGGAGGCCTCGCGGACGGAATCGGTCCGCGCCTCACTGGTTCGCCGAATATGGCGAAGGCGAACGCATGGACGCGAGACCAGCTCACCAAGATGGGCTGCGTCAACGCGCATCTGGAAGACTGGGGTGAGTTCGGCATGGGATGGCAACAGGTGAGCACTTGGGTTCGGATGACCGAACCGGATACGGCCATGTTTGTGGCCCAAGCAACGCCGTGGTCGCCATCGACCAACGGGCCGATGACCGCAGAGGCCGTTTCCGTTGTGATTGATGACGAGGGCGACATAGCCAAATACAGGGGAAAACTTTCCGGCAAGATCGTATTGCTGGGTGCAATGCGCGATGTTCCGATCACCGACAAGCCTTTCTTCGAGCGCTACACGGACAAGGACCTCAAGGATCTGGAAGCCCTTCCGCTAGAAGGTGCTAATGCGGATGCGCAGGCGCGCATGGAACGGTTCATCAAGCGAGCCAGGCTTACCGCTAAGATCATTCCGTTCCTGACTGAGGAGAAGGTAGCGGCCGTCATCGTTCCGAGCCGTGATGGCAAGAACGGTGGAGGCACGGGGATCATCTTTGACGACAACGGCGCTGCGCTGGGCCGCACTCCATATCACAGGGACACGGCTGTTTCATTTCCCGTGGTGGTTGCCCAGATCGAAAGCTATGGCCGGGTCTTTCGCCTGCTGCAGAAGCATGTACCCGTCTCGATTGAGATGGACGTGGAAACCAAATTTACCGGCGACCACGAGCATGGCTTCGACACGGTGGCCGAAATTCCAGGAACCGACCCCAAGCTGAAGGACGAAGTCGTCATGGTTGGCGGTCATCTGGATAGCTGGATTGCGGGCACCGGTGCGACGGATAACGGGGCAGGCTCGATCGTTGCGCTGGAGGTTATGCGCATCTTGAACTCGATTAAGGTGAAGCCGCGGCGAACCATCCGAATTGCCTTGTGGTCCGGAGAAGAAGAAGGACTCCTTGGCAGCAAGGGCTACGCAAACCAACACTTTGGCAGCGCCCCGCTCTCGACCGCTCCGGATCAGGTGGGACTGCCGGAATTCATCAGAAAAGTAGCGGGGCCACTCGAGCTCAAACCCGAGCAGAAACTCATCTCCGCCTATTTCAACGTCGACAACGGAACGGGCAAAATTCGGGGCGTCTACACCCAGGGCAATGCCGCGGTGGATACCATCTTCGAGCAATGGATCGCTCCGCTGAGAGATCTCGGCGTAACCACCATAACCAACCGAAACACGGGCGGCACAGACCACCTGTCCTTTGATGCCGTTGGCATCCCGGGCTTCCAGTTTATTCAGGACCCGTTGGACTATGAGGCACGGACCCACCATTCAAATATGGATACCTACGAGCGCCTGCAGCCAGCGGACCTTAAGCAGATCGCCACGGTTGAAGCCATCTTCGTCTACAACGCCGCAATGCGCGATCAGATGATCCCGCGGAAACCTTTGCCCCATCCCGAACTACGCGATCAACAGGCCAAGCCGCTCCCAGACATTTATCCCACAGCTGTTCCGGATGCCGGCAAGGGTCCAGAGACAAAGTGACTGAGCAACGTGTGTGGGCGTCTCGGCGCCTAAATTAGTGTTGCGCGAAAGCAAAACGCGTTACGGACAAAAGAGACTTCGGAACCGGACCAGTACGGTTCCCGCATCTGGCAGGCTGCGTTGACACTCCTGTAGGCGGCTGCTAAATTGCTTTTCTCGTGTTTCTGGTGCGAAAAAATTCGTGGGCGCGCGTATTTGTGTGGACGTCGCTGGCACTGGTAGCGGCGTTTGTCGGCGGCTGCTCGGTTAGCACGAAAACCACCGTGAAGCCTGGCGAGGCGCCGCTCCCCCTGTTGAACGCGACCAAAGAACAGCTTGTTGAGAAATACGATCAGCTGGCCGAGGCGATTCGTTCGCTGAACGCCGCCGTGACGATGAAGCTGACGGCAGGCACGGCCTACACGGGCGTGATCGAGCAATACCACGAAGTGAAGGGATTTATCCTGGGGCAGAAACCGGCGAGCATCCGCGCGATCGGGCAGGCGCCGGTGGTGGGCAAGAACATCTTCGACATGGTGAGCGACGGCGAGACATTCCATATTTTCATTCCGTCGAAGAATAAATTCCTGGTGGGAGCGGCGAACGCCGAGAGGCCGTCGGCGAAACCGATCGAGAGTCTTCGGCCGCAACACCTGCTCGATGCGCTATTCTGGCAGCCGATTCCTGAGGGCGCACCGGTGCTGTTCGAGGAAGCGAATGAGCCCACATCGCATTCCTACGTTCTAACGATTCTGCGGCGGAACGGGAAGGCTAGCGCGGCGGCCAATACTTGGGAGATTGCAAGGAAGGTTTGGTTCGACCGGTCTGATTTGAACATTGCGCGGATGGAGACGTTTGCTTCGGCTGGTAAAGTGAATTCGGACATGCGATATAGCGATTGGCAAGCATCCGGCGCGGCGAGCTATCCGCGGCAAATTACGTTGACTCGGCCAGGCAATGACTATCAACTGGGAATCGGAATCAACAAGTTGACCTTGAACGAAACGATCGCGGCGGACCGATTTGTGCTGGAACAGCCGGCGGGAACGGAACTGGTGCGCGTGGGAGAAGAAGCCAAGGGGACGCAGCCTTGATCGGATACATGATCGTCCACAACGTGATGCACCGGCCCCTTCGCACTCTGATTACCATGATTGCGGTGGCGGTGGAGGTGACGCTGGTGATCAGCGTGGTGGGCCTCACGAGTGGATTGCTGCTGGAATCGGCGAAACGCACCGAGGGAATTGGAGCGGACATCATGGTGCAGCCGCCCTCGGCGTCCGTGTTCATGGCATTCAGCGGCGCGCCGATGCCGATCGCTATTGGCGACAAACTGCAGCAACTCGATTACGTGCAGGCGGTGGCGCCGGTGCTGGTGCAGTTCAATTCGGTGAACGGGCTGGATATCGTTTATGGAATCGACTCGGGAAGCTTCCGCGCGGTTTCGGGAGGATTCGTTCTCCACGACGGACATAACCTGGAAGATGCGAACGACATTCTTGTGGACGATGTGTATGCGAAAGGCAAGAAGGTGAAAGTGGGGAAGACGCTGCACATTCTGGAACACGACTTTCACGTGGCCGGGATTGTGGAGCACGGAAAGGGCGCGCGATTGTTCGTCTTGAGGACGACTCTACAGGAAATGTCGGGCGCGCGCGACAAAGCTTCGGTGTTTTTCATCAAATGCGATCGCACGGACCACACCGCGGCGGTGATGGACGAGGCGCGGGAGTTGCTGCCGCGTTACGAAGTGCGTCCGTTGAAGGATTTTTTGTCGCTGATGACCTCATCGAATTTGCCAGGGCTGAGCGTGTTCATCAACGTGATGATCGGCATCGCGGTGGCGGTGGGTTTCCTGGTGATTTTTCTTTCGATGTACACCACGATTATCGAGCGGACGCGCGAAATTGGGGTTTTGAAATCGATTGGAGCGTCGAAGGGCTATATCATTCAGATTATTTTGAGCGAAACAACGTTGCTTTGCCTAGGCGGAATCGGCGGAGGCGTGGGACTGAGTTACATGATGCGTACGATTCTGGTCAAATTTTTCCCGTCGATGACGATCCTGATTACGCCCGGGTGGATCTTTCGGGCCGCGATCATCGCGATCGTCGGGGGGCTGTTCGGCGCTTCTTATCCCGCATGGCTTGCGAGCCGGCGCGATCCGGTGGAAGCGCTGGCGTACGAATAGGCTCGCGCCAAAGCGCAGTCGCCTGAGATTTGATATTAGGAAGGATTACGGACGCGCATGCTGACTTCGGAGTTTCCGCCGCTGCTGTAGCCACGTATCCCTCGTTCTTCAACAGAAGCATTTTCTCCGTCTGCGATGGAATGAGCACTGATGAGCATCCGTGCTATGCAGAAATGGGAATCACGACTAGAATAATTCCTTCCTCGAAGCTACTGTAACGCGCACGGGAGCCGGCGTTGGAGCCGATACTCAAGACTGAAAACCTGTGGAAAGTGTATCGCTCGGGCAAGATGGACCTGCCCGCCTTGCGGGGCATCGACGTGGAAATTTTCCCGGGCGAGTTTGTGTCGATCATGGGGCCATCCGGCTGTGGGAAATCGACGTTTTTGCACGTGATTGGCGGGCTGGCGCAGGCGACGCGAGGGAATGTGTTTCTCGACGGAAACGACCTGACGCAGATGACTGATGCGGCGCGAACTTTGTTGCGGCGACACAAAGTGGGATTTGTTTTCCAGCGCTTCAACCTTCTGCCGACGCTCGACGCGTATCACAACATCACGCTGGCGCAGCATATTCACGGGAATGGATTCGATCCGCACCGCTTCGACGTGGTCGCGGGCCTGCTGGGATTGAAAGAACGGCTGCACCACAAACCTTCAGAGCTGTCGGGTGGCGAACAGCAGCGCGTGGCTATTGCGCGAGCGATCATCAGCGAACCGAAAATCGTGCTGGCGGACGAACCCACGGGGAACCTAGATACGAAAACCTCAGATGCGGTTCTTTCGCTGCTGCGTTCACTCAACAAGGACCTTGGCCAAACGATTGTGATGATCACGCATAACCCGGAGGCGGCTGCTTACGGGAATCGCGTGATGCACATGCGCGATGGCCTGGTGGTGAACGGCACGGCCGTTCACTGACATGCGAGCCTTGTGGCGAGGAATTACCCGGGTGGTCTTCTGGTCGTACGAGCGCGGGACGTGGCCATACGACTTGATGGTGGTGGCGATCGTATTGTTCGTCCTGCTTACGCCCGCGCGATGGTTCAGGGATCAGCCGCAAGCGGGCGCGCCGCTCGGCTCAGGCGTGCAACTTATTTCCGAGGATTTCGCGCTCAAAACACACGTATACCGGCTCGACGCCAAAGTGCTGGCTCCAGAGAAGCGGGTGACGAAGGCCACGCCGGAACTCGAGCGCGAAACGCACGACATCCTGGGCCGGAACGTGGACGGCTTGAAGGGCCATTTGTTTCAGGTGCTCAGCATAAATCCGGTGCGCGCCGACGACGGCTCGGTCTCCTACTACGAGGTAACGGTGCAGCCCTGAGACTTGAGTGCACGCTCACCCTCGCCTCACTCGGCAGTTCACTGAACAAGTCTTCCGGAACAATCTTTTAGCGTACAGCGCGGAACCTGCCGAGAGCGCAGAGCGTCCAATCCCCTGTGCTATGATGGCCGCTGATTTTCTTCATCATCATCTTGCCGGGGAGAGGGGTTTGGGCCGAAAAGAAATTGCAGCAGTCTTTCTATTTTTGGCAGCGATAGCAATTACTTCGACGCTGAGTAAGCCTGCGGCGGCGGAGAATCACGGGTCGTGGACCCTTCCCGCTGTTTTGCGGCAACTGGACGTCACGGCGAAGGATTTTCAGAGCCTTTCGGCGGATATCGAGCGCACGAAAGTCACCGTGGTTGTGAACGACCACTCGACTGAAACCGGCAGCATCTTCGTTCGCGGCGACAAAATGCTGCTGGAGATGAAAGCTCCGGATCCGCGAACGATTTTGAGAACGGGGGACAACGTCTATATTTACACGCCGGGGTTGAAGCGCGTGGAGGAATACAACGTCGGAAAGAACCGCGCGCTACTGGAGAAGTTCCTGCTGCTGGGGTTCGGCACGCAGGGAAGAGAGCTGCAGAAATCATATCTTGTGACGGTGGTCGGGGAGCCAGTGCTGGGCGACGCCAAAACAGTAGAGCTTGAATTGACGCCAAAATCCGACGACGTGCGAAATCAGTTCTCAAAGATCGAGATCTGGTTCGATCAGGCAACCTGGCTGCCGGTTCAACAGCAGTTTAATGAGACCGGCTCAGGCGATTACTTCACGATTCACTACACGAAGATTGTGAAGAACCCCGGACTTTCTGATTCTCGCTTCAAGCCTCGCTGGCCAAAAGGCACCGAGCTAATCAAGCACTAAGCAAATTACAGCCGGCTACTTTTTTCCTTTTGTTGCAGCGGCTTCCTGCACAATGAGAGCGCGCTTGCGGTCTAGGCCCCAGCGGTAGCCTGCGAGGTTGCCGCCTTCACGGACGACTCGATGGCAAGGTACGACGATAGACACGGGGTTGGTTGCGCAGGCACGAGCCACGGCGCGAATCGCCGTGGGACGCCCGATGGCGCGCGCGACCTGGCTATAAGTGCGCGTAACCCCGTAAGGGATGCGCCGCAACTCTTCCCAGACGCGCCGCTGAAACGCTGTGGCCTGCACGTCGGTAGGCAAATCGAGGTGGGGTTCGCGCCCGCGCAGGTGAGCGAGAATTTTGCCAACGCTTCCTTCGAGGCTGTTGCGGTCACGGCTAATTCCGGCGCGTGGATATTCCTTTCCGAGGGCGGCTTCGAGGCGCGCGTCGGATTCGCCGAAATAAAGAGCGCTAACGCCGCGCGAGGTGGCGGCGACGAGCAAGCGGCCGAGCGGTGAATCGACGATCGTATAGTTGATTTGCATTCCGGCGCCGCCCTGACGATAGGTGGCGGGGGTCATGCCGAGTTGCAAGGGCGCGCGTTCGTAGAGTCTGCTGCTGGAGCCAAATCCTGCGTCGTAGAGTGCGGTAGTCACGTCGTCTCCCTTTTTCAAACGAGATTTCAATCGACGCATGCGGTGCGCGTCGGCGTATTGGCGCGGCGTGATCCCCATGACGCTGCGGAATGCGCGCTCGAGTTGATGCGGGCTCATGCCCACGGGCGCGCACAAAGCGGCGAGAGTGAGAGAGGCGTTGTCCGCGGACTCGAGGCTGGCGTGGATGCGTGTTTCGATTTCGCGGCAGACGCGCGCTACGGCTTCAGTCCTTGGATCGCTGAGTTTGGCGGTTTGAGGGCGGCATCGACGGCAAGGGCGAAAGCCTTTTTGCTCGGCCGCGTCGGGAAGCGGAAAGAAAATCACTTGCTTGCGTCCCGGTTTTCGGGACGGACACGAAGGGCGGCAGTAAATTCCCGTCGAGCGGACAGCGTATACGAACGAGCCATCGGCGGCACGATCCCGCATCTGGACCGCGCGCCAAAAGTGTTCGCCAGGCTGATGGGTCGCGGTGTTTCGGGCCCGAGCTAAGTTTTGTATCATTGTCATCAGTTAAAAATAGCGGAAACTTTCAACGGCTGCTATCCGATTCTTGCGCTTGAAACCGGCGCTCCTGGAGACCGGCAGGAGGACCGGGACACTTAGGCACGTCGTTGCCTGATGGTTACATCATACGGCAACTTCGCTTGACACGGCATTGACGTGCGGTGCTGCTGCGCGCATATTCGGGAAACCTATTTGGGGGGTCCATTCTAGGCAGGCTTGGGGGAAAGTGTCATGGGGGCTGCTCCGGAACGTCTAGGGCAGCAGGGCGCTGTATCACTGCTGCGCAAGGCTGAATCACGACCTCAAATTGCAAATGTAGTCCCAATAAAGCCGGGACCGCATCGATTCGCGCGCGTACCGACACATGCGATCGGCGTGGCACAAGACCGCAGGCGGAATCCGCGGGCTTCGTTGTCATTGCCAATGCGCTTGACGCGCGTGGGCGAGGCAATGGAGCCGATCCCGGTAACTCTGGTGACGCGAAACATCAGCTCGAGCGGAGTTTATTTTCTGGCGCCACGGGAAATTTCCCCAGGCACCGCGATCGAGCTTGAGGTGGCGCTGGTGGACCGTCCTTTGGGCTACGGCCGCGTGCAGATGTGCACGGCGGCGCACATCGTTCGCACCGAGGCTACAGAGATGCCGGGCTGGAAGGGTTATGCAGCCAGCTTCGACGACTTCGCGATCGAGCGCGACGATTCACTCCCACAACGATACCGCGGATACTAGACCGAATTTTTCTGCTACGATTCTTTCCTTGTGAATCGCGCGCGTTTTCCTCTGCGCGCCGTCTTATTTGATTGGGACGGCACGCTCCTCAACTCCCATGAGGCGGATTCCCGCGCATATCTGGCGATGTTTCGTGCGATGAAGATCGATTGGGGACTCGAAGAGCTTGCCCGCTATTATTCTCCGAACTGGCATCGCGTTTATCGCGCGGCGGGTCTGTCACGCAGCAACTGGGAAGAAGCAGACCGCTTGTGGGGAGCCGCCTACGACAAAGAAGCTCCCAAATTGTTACCTGGGGCGCGGCGTGCGATCCAAACTCTCAAGCGAAAATTCACCCTGGGAATCGTGACCAGCGGAAACCGGCGTCGAGTGCGGCGGCAGCTTCGCCAATTTGAACTCGTTCAATATTTTTCAGCTTGCGTGTGCTGCGAAGACGCACCGAAGAGGAAACCTCACCCGGCGCCGCTGGAAGTAGCGTTGGCGCGGCTGGGGGCGAAACCGGAAGAGTGCGTGTATGTGGGCGACGCACCGGAGGATGTGGAAATGGCGAAGCGCGCCGGTGTGAGAGCCATTGGAGTTCTTGGTCCGTTTCCAACGGCGGCGCGGATTCGTGCTGCGAAGCCAGAGGTGCTGCTGGACTCGGTTCGTGAGTTGACTCGTTACCTGCGCGACGCGAAAATAGACTGAATCGGAACGAGCGCCGCGCGTTTAGCCGGGACCCGGCTTCGGCGCGGCAGCTCCGGGAGCTGTGTGAGATGAAGTGGCGGGTGCCGCCGCGGGAGTTGGAGACGGCGTTGCAGGAGCAGCTTCCGGCGCCGTCAATTTGAAATTGGTGGAATGAATCACGAGCCGCAACGGCAATTCGCTGTTGTTAGGACCCGGGATCGAGTCGTCCGAACGGGTGTACGTAGGCAGCCAGTATTTGTTCTGAAAGTTTTCGCGATAAGTCTCGAACATTGAGAAAGGAAGCTTCGAGCCGCTGCCGGGAATCTCGCTCACGAATTTGCCAAAGCTTTTTACGATGGCGTAATCGTGGTCGTCGATCCAGACGACGCCCTGAAAAAATCGGCGAGTGCGACTTATCTGCTTCGGCGTAACCTGAAAAACGTACGTGTTTAAGTCGTCGAGCTTGTCCTGCCCGGCGTATTTAAAGGTGTAATTCCCGATTTCTTCGGTGGTCAAGACGAACAGCGGAAGGCTTGCGATTGTGCGCACATCCTCGAGGGAAAAATTCGTAATCTTCAGATCGGATTCCGGCGGTTTCGTCACGCGCATGTAGCGCTGACCGTCAGGTTTAAAGGAGACTTCGCCGGTTGCGGTAAATTTTCCGCCGGGGTCGGTCATTTCTTCGACGCGGATCGTCTGCGAAAATGTGTAAGCATCGTAGGCTTTCTTCATTACATCTTCGTTCGCTGCAAATTTCTTGACGATTTCTTCTTCCGGGATGGGCGGCGCGGCGGGATGGGGTTCGTTTGAGACGCGCGTGGCTTCGTATTTGGGCGGGGGCGCGATGGGGCCCTTGCTGCTTTGCGCGTTCGCAGAGGTAAACAAGCCGACAAACATCACCGCGAGCGGAAATGTAACAGACCGAAGAATTCGCACGATCAATTATTCCCCCGATAATTGGATGCCGCGAGCGCTCCGCGCGTTTCCGCGTCAAAAGCAGCACTTCCAGAAAATACCACACCGGCGCTGGCGCGGCTGCAACACACGCTGATTTACGGCAATTGGTCGAGAACGCGAATACGGACCGTGTACTGGGCCACGGCGGCACCGGGCGTGAGAGGCGGGAACTCCAAGCGAAACAACGCCGAGAAATTCTGGGGCTCGATCGTCATCTTCGGACACGCCGAGTCGCAATCCCATTCGATCGCCATCACCGGCCGGCCGGGGGTGCGAACTTCGACGCTTTTTCTATCGATAGGAACTTGCATCGCTGGAGCGGAGGCAGCGAAATTCTCGCAATGCTGATTCGCGGCCTCCTCGATATCGAGCTTCGAAACGCCGGCGGTTTCGTCTGAAGCTATTTCCTGGAGCGTGGCCGGTGCGTCTACTGCTGTGCGGGAGGACCAACAGAAACGCGTGAAGTGGTCTGCTGCTCCGACTGCCGGAAGTGAATTGACAGCAACGAAAGCCTGCTCGTGGTGCGGTTGCGCGGATGGCGCAACCGCCGCTCCCGGGCGAAGAGCAACGCGATAGTCCACTCGCAGCGCGTTGACGGATTCGAATTGAACCGTCTTCTCGATGGTCGCACCTGCCGGAAAAACGTCAGGGGCGTCGTAGCGGAGCTTTAGCGCGGGATTCGCAGCTTCAGCGAGCCATTCAGCGATGTAAGGCCGGTTGAAAAGTCCCCACCGTCCGCGAGGGCGCAATTTGCTGGCGTTGGAATTGTCGGTGTACGCAAAGTTATCTCGCAGGAGGCCGACGCTGGTCGTGAGGCTCGATCCTGTGGATTTATCCACGAGCGCGACCGCTTGGCCGCCCGACTCGGGAGATACGATCAATCGCAGACCCGCATTTTCCAGCACCCATTCGTCCGCGCCATCGCGGTCAAAATCGTAGCGATAGTGGCTTACGCCACCAGGGAGCGGCGGGAGAAACGCGATTGGGATGCTGCGAACGTCCGAGCCCGACCGGATGTCGAGCGCGCCGTGAAGAAGGCCATTGCCATCGGGAGCCGGCGCCGGTGCGTTGTTGTCCAAGGCCTTCAGACGAACCTTTTCGATTCCCGTTCCGTTTGGCGGCAAGCGCAGGAATCCACTTCCGCGAAAACTGCCATTGATTGAGATGTTTACGTCGCGTGGAGTTTGAGAATTTCGATTTTCCGCCTGGACCAATATGCTCGTGGAATGTTCCGGATCGAACACGATGAGCGGCGGATACGTTCGGAGAAACGCATTTCCGCTGGTGGGCATCCGGACAGCATTGGCTATAAAGAAAGTGAATTCGTTCGGCTTGAGCTTGCCGGGCTTGGGTGTTTCAGGCGCCTGAGGTTTGTAGGGAAGTGTGACCGTGAGGAGGCGTTGAAATTGCGGGGCCGCGCCCCGCGGAATCGTGACTGTCAACTCGCTTGTCGATGGATCCCAGACGCCTTCGACCTTCTGCTCATCCAAATCGAGATGCGCAGGCTGCTGTGCGAAGTGCAAATGAACTTCGGCGCTCGCGGGAGTGTAGAAGAGGAGCTTGAGAAGTTTGCCCTCGCGATGCGCGTCGAGAAACTCCGCTCCACCGTCCACCACAAAATCACCGCAGGGAGAATCGAGCGCGTCCGCGAAGCATGTTGTCCCGCCGAGGGGAAGCAGCAACGATTCGTGCGGCGGCACGACGACATGGAGCGGTCGATAATCGGAATGCGCTCCCCGTGCGGAAGCAGCGGGAGATAGAATTTCGAGAATGGAGTCGGCCGAATCCTCCGCCGAGAGATTAGTAACGCTCAAGAAACCGCGCCCCCCGGTTCTTTCGCCCAGCAGCGAACTTCCTTCGTTCGAGACAATTTCGGAAACGATGAGTTCTTCCGTACCGGTCATTTTCGCGGCTTGAATTACAGACGCATGAATGCCAGCGGCGGATATGAATTCGCGGAGCGCGTTCGCAGCCCAATGCGCTTCGCGCCGGTCGCGATTTTCCGCAAGGCTGTCGTCGAGTGAAAGCCAGGAGAAGAAATCCTTGGACGATTCGAACACCTCGCCTTTGCCGACTTTTCGCCTGTCGCTAATGGCAGAATCGGCGGCACGGCTGGGCGAGTCCGAGGCAGAGTCGCGCGCCGATTCCCAAAGTTTATCAATGATTTTTCCCTTAGGTCTCTCCGGGAAAACTACAAGAACGCCGCCCCTGCGCACATATTCGACAATCGCTTGCTGGGCGCGCTCGGAAAGCTGAAACTGCAGCTTGTTCGAATCGAAGACGGGTAAGAACAACACCGCGTCGCGAAGCAATTGTTCGACGGGCTGATTTTCGGGATCGAGGAGTTCGCTTGAAAGTGTCGCGAGCGTTCCAAGGCGCTCGATGCGCATCACCGATTGGGACACGTGTGCAATATCGGGGGGCTCGAGCTGTTCCTGCGGATACGCCCCAAGCGGATACAAAATGCCGAAGTCGGCTCGCTTGTGCGAAGCCGCCAGCTGTGGACCCCAGCGACGGAGCAGCTGCCGATTGCGACGCTCTGCATTAAGCCGCGGTTGATTTTCGCCGTCAGGACCGAGCGCAGCGTCCCAACGATACGAGCGGTTCGCCCACGGGACGGAATACCCTGCGGGCGTATAGGTGTCTTGAAGCGGAAAATAATTGATGCCGTGAATTCCGTTGGCAATAAGGAGACGCGAACTTAGAAGCGTGTTTTCGGGACGGCTCTCGACGGGTCGGTCGTCATCTCCGGGCGTGTACCAGCCCGCCTGGTATTCGATCATCACCGGAGGAAAAGTCGGCTGCGTCTTCAGCACTTCGGTGAACAGCTCGATCTCTCCAGCTTCTTGCGCTGTCAACAGACTATCGCCGGGTTGCGCGGGGGAACGAGGCTGCATGTACCACTGCCCCATAACCGTAATCGGGTGATCGAGACGCGAGCCGGACGCGGCAACGCGCATGTCCGTGGGATTAATGAAAACGGGAACATCGGCGCCGCCGGATTCGACCGCCGATCGCAGGGATTCCACATAACGCCAAAAATTTTCGCCTACGCGGTTTGCGCGACCCTCGGCGAAATCGTCGCCCAGCTGAATGAAGAGCAACGGGCCATTGATATCGTGCGGCGGTTCGTTTGGATCGTCGGAGGGGACGCGCATTAGATGAAGCGCGCTATAAGGCGCGAGCTCTCTTGCCACGGAAGTGAGCCAGGAGCGCGCGTACGACATGTGCGTCGCATTTTCGAGCCACCCGCGCGCGGCTGCCTCCGCGTCACGTGGATTCAGTCCGTCGAGCGGCGGATAGCGCCCTTCGATCCAGTCGAGCGGATCCATGTTGTACTCGGGGCGTTCGAGCAGCCAACCCGGATAGCCTCCATACCGCCATTCGTTGAGGATTTCCGGGCCGGGGCGCGCGATCAGCTTGAATCCCTTTTGAGTGATGAGCGCAAGAAGTGCGCGGAGATTGCGCCTGGGGTTCGTGTGGCCGTCGAAATCGAGTTCACCTTCTTTTGGCTCGTGCCAGTTCCAGGGAACGTAGATGTCGATTGTGTTGATGCCGAGCGAGCGGTAGCGTTCCAGCAATTGGTCCCACCGGTCACGCGGCGTGCGGTAGTAAAAAAAAGCGGCTGAGTGAATGAAGAACGGCGCGCCGTTGACATGAAATTCGGGATACCCTGCGTGCTGAACAATATCGAGGCCGGGCAGTACTTTGGCTTCGACTTGGTCGGAGTCGGGCGCCGGCGAGTTCTTCCGATTTTGAGGTTGCGCTCGCGACGCCGCCATCGCACCTGCGATGAAAAGCGCGCCGGCGAGCAATATTCGCTGCCAGGGACCCTGGGTCTGTGCGCCCGCGCTGGGAGCGCCGTGGCGGGTGAAACGCATGGAAAAGATTCTGCCACGGATTGTGCGACCCTTGCGAATTTCCTTGGCAGATCGCTCGCGGTTGGGAGCGCGGCTCTGATAAAATCGCCGGTCTTGCGGCTGGAACGCCGTGCGTCCGTGAGCGAGACTCGAGCAGCCAAACGATATTTTGTCAGCGGAACCGTGCAAGGTGTGGGCTTCCGCTATTTTGCGATGAGGGCGGCGCGGCGGATCGGAGTGTCGGGGTATGCGCGGAATCTGGGCGATGGACGCGTAGAAGTTTATGCCATCGGCACGTCACAAGAGCTAAGCGCGATGCGTACCGAGCTCGAGCGAGGACCTCGTCCCGGGACTGTTTCGAGCGTCGCAGAAGCAGAAGCGGGTATCGAAGCGAAATTCACGGCAGGGTTTTCAATTGAGCGGGATGCCGAGTAATGCCGACGAAAGAGGATACGATGGAAAATCTAAAGCAATTGATTCGAGAGATTCCGGATTACCCGAAGCCAGGAATTCTTTTCTACGACCTGACGACTCTGCTGAAGAATGCGGATGGCTTTCATGCGTTGATCGACCAACTCTGCGAGCACTACAAAGGGAGCAAAGTAGACCTGGTGGCGGGAATCGAAGCGCGCGGCTTCATCTTCGCGCCGGCGCTTGCATACCGGATGGACGCCGGATTCGTTCCGGTGCGCAAGCCGAAGAAACTGCCGTCGAAAACAGCGTCGGTTACCTATCAGCTTGAATACGGAACCGACCAGCTCGAAATCCACGAAGACGCGGTGAGGCGCGGTCAACGCGTGCTGATTTGCGACGACCTTCTTGCTACGGGCGGCACTGCCTCGGCTGCCGTGAAACTGATTCGACAACTGGGAGGAGAGGTGGTAGGCGCGGCGTTCGCGGTGGAGTTAAATTTTCTGAATGGGCGAGCGAAGCTGCCGGGCGTGGATGTATTTTCACTTCTGAAATACGATGAATGATTAATTCTGTTTGCCGCGCTGACGCACGACTTCGAACAGGATGACGCCGGCGTCCACCGAAACATTCAGCGAGCGTACGGGGCCTGTGGTTGGAATCGACACCAGGAAGTCGCAGCGCTTGCGCGTGAGTTCGTGCAGACCTTCGCCTTCGCCGCCTAGAACGATCCCTACCGAACCCTTCAGATCCACCTCCGTGTAGTTTTTCTCGGCGCGTTCGTCGAGGCCCACAAGCCAGAAACCCGCTTCCTTCATTTCTTCCATCGCACGAACGAGATTTTTCACGCGCGCGACGGGCAGATGCGCAAGAGCTCCCGCCGACGCCCGTTCTACTGTATCGGTCAACCCAACCGCGCGGCGTTCCGGAATCACGACGCCGGTTGCGCCCGCCGCTAGAGACGTGCGAACGATTGCGCCCAGATTGTGCGGGTCTTCGATGCCGTCGAGGAGAACGAGCACGGCCTTGCCGCTGTTCGAGCGAAGCAAGTCTTCGAGTTCGATGGCAGGCTTTGCCGCAGCCAGCGCTGCGATGCCTTGATGCTCGCGGGTGCCAGCGAGGCGGTCGACTTGCTGGCGGTCTTCAAAACGCACGGGCACGCCGCGCGATTTCGCGAGTTGAACCACGGCCTCGATACGATCGCCGTGCCGCCCGCGCGCGATTAAGATGCGGTCGAGCGGCCGGTTGGCCGAGAGAGCTTCTTCCACGGCATGAAATCCTGTGAGCCAATTCATAGTTGTTTTATGCGTCGTTGCCTGATGCGATTTCTCCGGCAACTCAGAAACTCTCGTGGAAATGTCAGCCCTCTAGCGTTGCGATAGCGTGAGCGGCAATGGCTTCGCCCCGGCCAATTTCACCGGACCCTTCGTTCGTTTTCGCTTTCAGATTGATTTGCTCGGCGGTGATTCCGAGTGATTTCGCGAGCGCGGCCCGCATTGCTGGAAAATGGGGTCCGAGCTTCGGGTGTTCGCAAATCACCACTGCGTCAAGATGGCTGATCTGAAGGCGGCGCCCATCGAGCAGCTTTCGGGCGTGCTCGAGAAACAGCAAGCTCGAGGCACCCTTCCACTTGGCATCCGTGTCTGGGAAATGCGTGCCGATGTCGCCGAGACCGGCGGCTCCGAGGAGCGCGTCGCACAAGGCGTGAGCGAGTACGTCTCCATCGGAATGTCCGACCGATCCCTTTTCGAAAGGCACTTCAATTCCGCCGATCATCAGCTTTCGGCCTTCCGACAAGCGATGAAGATCGTATCCAATTCCCGAGCGAGTCATTTCGCGCGACGCTCCTGCTCGAGATAAAAGTGCGCGAGTTCCATGTCGGCGGGACGCGTAATTTTTAAGTTGCGCTCGGAGCCAAGGACAACAAATACGTCGCGTCCCAAGCGTTCGACGAGCGCCGCTTCGTCGGAGGCGGTTACGTCGTCCTGCTGCGCCTTCTTGAAGGCGTCGCGCAGGATTGCGTAAGTGAATGCCTGAGGAGTTTGCGCGAGCACGATACGTTCGCGCGGGATTGTGGCATTGATCAACGCCACGTCCTCCGGCAGGCTTGCGCGCTTTACTTCCTTCACCGTATCGATGGCAGGGATGCCGAGGATTGCCGCGCCGCGCTTTCGCGCTTCAGCGATGACACGGTCGATTTGCTCGGGCGTGACGAACGGCCGCACCGCGTCGTGAACCAATACAATTTCCGTGGTGGGGTCCACCTGCGCGAGTGCGTTCGCGACCGACTGTTGACGCGTGTCGCCACCGTGAACCACGCGTGCGGGGCGCCCTATACTGGATTTTCCGACTTTATCCTGGAGAGTGACGATCTCATCCGCGCGCGTAGAAATGAAGAAGTCGGTGATCGCGGAGCAAGCGGCGAGCCGGCGCAGAGTGTAAATCACGAGCGGCATACCGTCGAGTTCAAGAAATTGCTTTGGCGTGCCCGCGCCCATGCGGGTGCCGAGACCAGCAGCGGGAACGATAGCGGCGATGCGGTTCATAAAAGGGCCAACAGTCTAACGCAACAGCGCCGTGGCGGCGAAAGAAACGCCCTTTCGACGCGGGGTGAAGTCGGGTTTATGAGCGACCGGATTCCGGGTAGAGCGGGCGCGGCGGACGCTCGCCACCGGCGGCGCCCTCCATGGGGCGTGTTCCAGCGTGCGCTTCCGCCTGTTGAACCGGAGCCCCGGAGCGAGGCATCTGCTCGCCGCGCTCGTCGTAGCGGCCGAAGATCATTTTGCCCGCAGTGGTCTGGTGGACGGAAGTTACGGTGATGTCGACGGTCTTGTTAATCATCTTTCGGGCGCCATCCACGACCACCATGGTGCCGTCGTCAAGATACGCGACGCCCTGATTGTATTCCTTGCCTTCGCGAAGGATGAATACCCGCATTGTCTCACCGGGCAGAACAACCGGCTTGAGAGCATTCGCGAGCTGGTTGACGTTCATGATTTCGATGCCCTGGAGCGTGGCGACCTTATTCAGGTTGAAATCGTTGGTAACAATTTTCGCATTGTAGCGCTTCGCGAGTTCGATCAGCTTCAGATCAACTTCGGGAATCTGCTGAAAATCGTCTTCGGCCACTTGAACGTCTAGGTGCGGCATCTTCTGGATGCGCTGCAAAACCTCGAGGCCGCGCCGGCCGCGCTGGCGCTTCAGGGGATCGGCGGAATCGGCTACCAGTTGCAGCTCATGCAATACGAATTGCGGAATGATCACCGTGCCGTCGAGGAAGAGTGCGTCAGCGATGTCGGCGACGCGGCCGTCGATAATCACGCTGGTATCGAGGACTTTGAACGAATGCTTCATGCTGCGCTCGGAACCGAAAACGCCGCCGAAAGCTTGCAGGTTTAGCATGTCGCCCTTATTGGCGCCAAGAATCAAACCGATGTAAGCCATAACGAGAAAAACGGCAAGGCTGAAAAACGAGCGGGTGCTCGGGGGCATCGAAGTGTGGGTAAGAATCAGCGAGGTGAGATAAGCGCCCAGAATGCCGAGTATCGAGCCCGTGGCGGCGCCGATCAGGCGCCGGAGACTCATCCTGCGTAGGCGCACCTCGAAGAGTACGACCGCGACGGAAAACGCAAGTCCGGCGAGTGACGCGTAGGCCTTCGAAAGGTTGAACGGCTGAAAGTGATAGCCCGCGGCAACGCA
>Ga0073928_10003654_pt1 | contig 23902 bp, 19 predicted proteins | sample PaiPotPPA55metaG_FD_76969 | JGI IMG/M metagenome (GOLD analysis project Ga0073928, IMG submission 76969) | Iron sulfur acid spring bacterial and archeal communities from Banff, Canada, to study Microbial Dark Matter (Phase II) - Paint Pots PPA... ...
CACGGCATCGGTCACGGTCATCATATCCACTGCCACCGCTGTAAACAGGTGAAGGTGTTCGTCACGCACGAATCGCATACCAAAGAGAAGTCGTTCGCGCCGTCTGCGACGATCCACAAGGTTCAGGAATGGGCGGTCGAGGCGTTCGGGCTGCGTGGCCAGGAACATGACGAAGCTCTATATCTGCATGGCGATCTCAAGGCCAAGCTGCCAGAGAGCGCCCATGTCGGCTCATTCGTAAAGCATTCGCACTGCGAGCTCGACCTGTGCCTCGCGCACAAAGAAGCGCAGTCGATTGAAGTCGCCGTGGTTACAACCAGCGGCTCGTGGCCGCACGAGGGCTTTGAAACCGTGCCGTCTCACCAGTTGGTCAAGGTGGAACTACAACGCGCGGCCAAGAAATTGGGACTCGTGGATACCAACGGTTGGGTCGCCAAAGTCGGCAACGTCGAACTAAATGTCGAAAAAAGCTACCTCGACAACGGTTTGAAGTGCAAAGCAGAAATTGATTACGGCCCTCGGGAGGGAGGCGGCGGCAATGAATGAAACGGCGTCCAGGATGCGATTCGATAAGGACGTCGGCAAAATAGACGGCAGATTGCTGGGCGTCAGGGGCTGGAAACTTAACAGCAAGGAGTTTCCGGTCCTTGACGTCGGCTTTCAGGCGGAGGGCCGAACCGAGTTGCGGGTGAGGCTCGTCGCCACCAATTGGAACGATGAGCCGCCGTCGGTCGAACTGCTGGACAAGGACGGCAATTACCTGACCGGCCCCCAGATTCCGCAGAATTCCGGCAGTGTATTTCACGCGGACAACCATCATTTGACGGGTCGCCCGTTCGTCTGCATGGCCGGCGCTCGTGAATACCATACCCATCAAAATCATGTCGGCGATTTGTGGGACAATTACAAGAGCCGGGGCGGTTATGATTTGGGCGGTATCGTGACTCAACTCTGGCGCGTATGGCAAAAATGCAATCCATGAATACGATTTTAGTCCATTCAGCCATCGTTGCCGACACACTTGCGATTCTCCAAAAAGTCGGGCGTCGCCGCTCCGAGTGCGTCGTCCTTTGGCTCGGAAAATACGGCGCTGACGGCATTCGCATCGAGGAAGTGTATAAGCCGGGTCAAGTAGCGAGCCGCGATATTTTCCGCATCCCGGAAGATTCAATGGAGAATCTTTTTCTGAAGCTGCGCGCACAAAAATTTATCGTCGCCGCTCAAGTGCATACACATCCGAAAAAAGCTTTCCATTCGTATGCTGACGACGAGTGGGCAATCGTTAGACATGCCGGCGCGTTGTCGCTGGTCATCCCATTCTTTGCGAAGAACACAAGCGCGGCGACTTTCGTCACCGACACCGCTGTCTTTGCGCTCTCGGCCCAAAACGAATGGATCGAGGTCGGACCGGAACAAATTTCAAACCACTATCGGATAATCCCGTGAAGCTGAACGCAAACGTAGAAAACGCAAAAACCCTGTCTTCCATCCTAGGCGTCGATGAAAGCGAAGCGAGCGCGCTGCTGGACGCGTCGGTGGCAATCACGTTTGATCGCCGTGATGAAAGAGCCGCCCAATTCGCTCGGCACGCGCAACTCTTGCTTTCTAGGACAATTCGATCCGTAAATGCCGATGAGACCGAATCGAACCGGGATGTTGCCGTCGAACTCGTCATCGGGGATGCGGGTCCTCGGTTCTCGTCGCCTCGCATATACGCATGTGGCAAAAAGGAAACGATAGTCGTCGCCGCCGCGCCGATGAACGCTGGCATCTTCGATATTCATCCGGTCGGGCTGTTACTGGGAGCTTGTTATGCGGCCGGCGCGGTTCTCAAGAAGGCGCTCAAGTTGCCGTATCCACCGGCTGATACTCTGGAAATTAACCTGACCGAACTCGTAGGGGATGATTTGGCGAAATTGTATAAACCTGCAATTTTTGACGAAGCGCATTTGGCAGGGGCCGGAGCCATCGGCAACGGTTTCCTTTATGGATTGAGTCAATTTCAAGTCCAAGGCAGGCTGCACGTCTGCGACGATGACGCTGTCAGCGACGGCAACCTGCAACGGTGCCTGTTTTTCACCCAAGGTGATGTCGATCTGCCAAAGGCCGAAAGGCTGTGCCTCGCCGCGCGCGAACATCTGCGGGGAGTGCAATTGGTCCCATTTAAGGGGCGCTTGCAGGACTTGCCTAACCGGAAAGGCGACTGGCTGAAACGCCTGATCGTCGGCGTGGACAGCCCTCGCGCTAGGCGCAAGCTTCAAACCGAAATCCCTGGCGCTGTCTTCGACGCCTCAACCACCGGCGTAAGCGAAGTAGTTTTTCATTTTCATCGGCAACCGACCGACCATGCCTGCCTGTCGTGCGTCTATCACGAAAGCCCCGAAGAACATGCGCACGAAAAACACGTCGCGGAAGCGATCGGGGTGTCGCTCGATGAAGTCAGGCGGGAACGGATTTCAGACGCGGCGGCGGTGCTCATTTGCCAGCGGTATCCTCAATTGAATCCGGCTAGTATCGCGGGAACAGCCTTTGACACGCTTTTTAAGCAGCTCTGCTCCTCCGCACAATTGAAAACCAGCGAAGGGCGGCAAGTGCTTGCGCCGTTCGCCTTCGTATCTGTGATTGGCGGAGTTTATCTCGCCATCGAATTCATCCGTAGACTACATGGGAGCAGTGCTGATCTGTTTAATGAGTGGCGGGTTAGCCCTTGGTCGAATCCGGTAATTCGGCGACGGCGCAAATTGGAACGGAATCCAGACTGCGAATTTTGCAGTGATCCCGTCTTGGCGGGAGTCGCCGAAAAAATCTGGTCAGAAGCGCAAATGGTTTCGTCATTTCCCGAGCACACGCATTATGCGTGACGGGAGCTTTGAAATTTTTTTGTGCGCAAGATCGTGACCCCAAATCCGCACCACCCGCCAACCTTGGGAGCGGAGTGTTCGCGCGACCAGTTTGTCACGCAGTTTGTTTGCAGTAAGTTTCCTTTTCCAGAATGCCCGATTGTTGGCCGGCATGTTGGAATGTTTCGGGCAGGCGTGCCAGAAACAGCCGTCAACGAAAACCGCCAGCTTTGCAGCCGGGAAAATGAAATCCGGTTTCCCGAATACCGGCTGATTCCGCCGCCAGCCGGTTATGTGGTGCTGACGGAGTAATTTAATCAGCGCGAGTTCCGTGTCCTTGTTGCCGCGTCCGCGAATACGGGACATGACTTCGGAGCGTTTCGCCGTGGTGAATACGTCAGGCATGGTCAATCAAAGATGCGGTTTCCATTATCCAAGCGAATATACTTCCTCAAGCAACTCTGCCATGAAGCCCTGGTCGCGCGCGTCGGGTGTGCCGACAATCATAGCGCGATCAAGTCCCTGGTTAATTGTCTCGCACGACGTTTCCGGTAGCAGCACACAGGCATGACAGGCAGCAAGATTAGCGAGTTTTGATCCTTGCCCGCCAAGATGCTCGGAGCAGACCGGGTCTGCCGAACACCACGATGCTCGTCCTAGAGCGCGGCGAACCACCGGTCCAACACGCTCGGGCCGCCCCAAACGGACGAGTCCGCCCAAAGTTCCCTCTGCATCGCCAGCAGCGGTGTAAATCATAAACGCAGCTATCGGTGCTGCGGAATCAGGAGAAACGTAGAGACGCTCCCGGAGCGAGGCGGTGCTGTAACCACATTCAAAAACCAACTGGTTGATCAATATGTGTGCGAGGCTGTGAACCAGTAAATAGCGAGAAGCCCATTCACGATTTGCAACGCCAAGCGGTGGCAGGGTTTGGAATACGCCCTGCAAACGATTGATAAATCCATCATCAAGCCTGTCACGTAGCCAGGCGGCACGGTCAGTTTGCCACTCCGTCAGGCGATGCTCGTCCAACTCAACATAGATGCCTTCTCCAAATACTTCGACGGCGGGCAACCAGCGATCCGGCGGCGTTGTGGGTTGGTCACGAAATAACTACCGCATAGCAATATCAGGCATTTGTGCGAGCGAATTATTGATCTGATCCAAGCGATCAAAGCCGTAGAAAACGCGCGTCTCGCGCAATCTCTCGACAAGGTTCACCCTAGCGAACCAACTGGTGAGATCACCCGGAACATCTGTTGGAATCACGCGCAGGTTTGGCACGTTTTGCGGGTCGTTCACTTGGTTGCGGATGATGTTGAATTCGGCACGGCGAAATGCGACGAAATCGGATTCCGGCGCTGCGGGCTGAACAGTCCCTGGTGGAAGCTGAGCAGCGGTTGCATCAAAAAGACTCTGCAATGCTTCCTGAACCAGTGCCGGATCGCTCACGATTCCCAGCGCATCAAGTCCGGCCTTTACCATTGCAACTGTTCCGGCGCGGTCGCCCATATTCCAAACCGTTCGCGCCACTCCCACAGTCGGAAGCGACGCGATTTCGTTTCTGATGGTTGTGATGGCCGGGTTCACTGGCCGAAGGTCAGGAAGAGCAATGGCAGAAATGGTTCTGGGGAAGTAAAGGTTGGTCTGGTTGATGAGTCCGGCGATGAGCGGCTGATTGCAAGGTTGTTCGTTCGCTCCCTCGCCAAGCCACGGACGATCGCCGGGACAGGCGATTCCCGCTCTTTGAAACGCGCTTTGTTCGCCCAAGGCGACGTTCGGTTTGACGGTTGTTCCGCCCAAAGGTCTGCCCCGTCGTCCCGTAGATCCATCCGGACAGGTTCGACACTCAACTTTGATGCTATTCAATTCGGAGCCGCCACGATCAGTTAGGAATAGATTTCCATCGCCGGCGCACTGGCATCCTATCCATTGCTTCCATGGGAACTCAGAAAGATGTCCGGCAGAGCATACGGAGACAAAACGCACTGGCTGCCAGCGGCCACCGCCTTGAGTGTTTGGAAGTTGTGCTGCATCAAGATTGAATCTCCTCATCTCGCCGGTTCGGGTCTGGCGATACCAACGGGGGAAACGCAATGCAGGAACAAAGAGATTGGCATTCGGCGGTGGCTGGTCAGCGGGATTGGTTCTGCGAAACGCACGGTAATCGGGAGGGGCGCAAAAGCGGGCGACGCGGAGCAGAGCAGAAAGTCGCGGCTCGAATCGCTCAAACTCCTGACTGTTGGTGCAAGTCACCATTCTACCAAGGCCCGCATCCCACTGCTTAAACCAATGATCCAAGCCTGCGACCACATGCGGCACGCCCCGCCGGTCGGTGTAAATACTTCCCGGCCCAAAAGGGGCGATGAGTTGTCCAGTGCGTATCTGTTTGTTTCCCATAAATTTGATGCGTCAAGGATTGGGGCTTGGCGGTGCGGGTGATGGGGGAGATGGAGGAACGGCAGGCATCACCGGTGCGTATCCCTGCGTTATATTCAACTCGGCACTACGGTCCACTTGACGCATACTGCTGGGGACGCTAACCCCGCGCCTTTTTTGAAGCCCGGAGTAAAACTGCCCCGGCCAAAGCATGAGATATTGACCATTCACATTGGGAGGATACTTCTCCCACTCTTGGGGATTCTGTTCCCACTTCCATTCGAGTTCCGCGAAAAGTCGATCCAGTTCTGCCAGTGAACGCGGACGATCCTCGACCGCTTGGACGATTTCACAGCGGTCGCGCAGCAACTGGTATCCCGTTTCGAGAAAGGCAGCATAGGCTGCTGGGTTTTGCACGAGTGCTGAACTGTGCTGTTTGGCCCATGCAAGCAGCGCTCCCGACAGACCGCGCTGAAGCGCCGACAAGGCAAACGGTGTCGCAGTTGTCGGCTCCACCCGCTCGTAGAGACGGCGATGGTAACTGTGAAATTGCTCAAAGTGAGAACGGTCGCGGCTCTTCGATGGATTGTAAACCATGAGGATAAGACCAGGCCTCTCCCACCAACGCCGGCCTACTCGCCCGGTAACTTGGATATAGGTTGCTGTTGTCTTTGGCTGGCCGACAACACCCATGAGTGATAGCCGGTCAATGTCCACGCCAACCTCGATAATGTTTGATGCCAGGCACGCATCAAGCATCGGGGCATTTTCCGCTTGAGAATACGCCGTGGAAAGCCTGTCCATCATCCCCACGATGTCAGCTTGCGAAAGACGGCTGGTAAGCTCCTCGACGATGCGGAGGTTGCGTCTGTCGTTTGGAGGAAATCCCTCCCTGTTAAACATGAATTTCAAGCGGGAACGGATGTCAGAATCGAACAGAGTCTTGGCACCGCCTAGTTCGCGGATGCTGTTGTAGAAAGCGAGCAGAGTCCACCACGGATCGCGACGAGTTGCGTCAAAACGAAACGGGCGGAACAGCGCGGACGAGAAGGCTCGCACTTGGGTCGTAAGCACAGAACCGTAGTCGTTGGCGTGGATGCCAAGATAGAGCCGTCCTTTGCTGAGTTTGCCATCATCATCCCGCGCGTATCTGCCAAAAAAAGGAATCGCCCATGAACAAACCTGGGCTTGGAAACAATTGTGTCTCCGTTCGTGCGTAAAGCGACCTGACTTGGTCGTCAGCACCCCGAATTGTGGCCGTCGAAGCGATTAGTTTCGGCTTTATCCATCCACCGTCCCTCTCGAACGAACACAACCGCTCGAAGATTCCCTCGTAGAGGGCATACATCGTTCCAAGCGGGCCGGAAATCAGGTGCAGTTCGTCCTGAATAATTAGTCCAGGTGGCAAGGATTCCCGGTGGAGGTTGCCGGCCAGAAAACGCCGACCAAAGAGCGCCCCGGCTGCTGGGCGGTATGCGATCATCGCGAGTTTGTCCGCCGTGGCAATTACAAGCGAGGGTGGACGCTCATAGAGGCGCTCATCAATAACTTCGACGGGAAGCCAGTTTGCTGAAGCAGCCTGTCCAAACGAGCAGGCGGCGTCTGGACAGTGCAACAGCGGACAATTGTTGCCGTCGTTGGACACCCCACGCATCCGGGCCATATTCCACTGATTCTCAGGCACGGTATTTGGACGCTGGCCGTCATATCGCCCGATTTCCGAGCGACACCACGGGCATTCCGTCAGAACGAGCGGATTGCCTTCGATGTCGCCACGCCGGAATTTTCCAATCTCAGTCCTCGCAACATCACAGTTATTGGGTGATCCGTCGCCGCCAATCCATAAGCCAAGCGAAAACCGTTGTCCGGAAATGTTTCCCAATCCGGTTGTAGTCGGATTTCGCCGCACGAACTCCATCGCGCAAATTAAACTGGCGGCGCGTTGAAACTGCTGCGTGGTCAACATTCTGAGCGTATAGCGCATGAGGACATTCGTGCCATCACGCCTCGGTCCTGGCCTGCCGGCATCCATGAGCAATCGCTCATGGAACATATAGAACGCCACGACTGCCAGATACGCCTCGGTTTTGCCGCCGCCCGTGGGAAACCAAACCAAGTCCACGACCTCGCGATCTGGAGACTGGCCGTCGCGGACGCCATCAAGGGACATGAGCAGGAAAGCGATCTGAAACGCGCGCCAGTAACCAAGCTTGGCTGTATCCTCCGCGCCGCTCTGGTAGATGCTCCACGGCGACCGATAGTCACCTTGCGGAGCAACGATGCCAAGACCTGGATTCCAACCCAGCGAACGTCGGTTCAACTGCTTGGTTGCGATTTGTTGAAGAAGCATGGCGAGATTCGCTAGCCTGAACGCGCGGCGAGATCGCGCGTCATTACGAAGGAGCGAAATTCCCGCATTGATTCGAGCCAGACAGGCGTCGCAAGAATCAAGGTGACGATTGGCGACGAGTGCATGGTTGGCAGATAGGCCGGTCGTTTCTGCGCGTTTCTGTTGAATCCATGCCGCATAGGCAGCGGCAAGGTTTTCCAAAAATTGCCATGCCTCGCCCGTTCCATCATCAGGCAGGTTGCCAAGAACGCGCATCGAGAGCCGGACTTGTGTGCCATTCAACTCAATGTCAGGAGTCATGCTAGGCAGTTGAACAGCCGGCATGACATCGGCATACAGACTTTCTGGAGCTTGATTCGGATCGGCATCCCACCCTGCCGCGCAACCGTGGCCGATTCCCCAAGTGGCTGACTCGCGATAAAGGAGCGCGAGCGATTGTTCTTCCGAGTCGAGTTGGCTGAACGGGCGACGGCTCTCTGGATATTTCTCAAAACAGCCTTCTGAAACCACCGCTTCAAAAAACGTTTGGTATAAAATGGATTCGTGTGCGTTCTGCACCTGAGCGGGATCAGTGGAGTTCCGAAGAACAACCGTCAGCAGCCAGACGTTTTCCTGTCCCTGAAGCCTGCGCGGGAAAACCTCGACTCGCAAAGCCAGCGGCGAACCCTGCGGCATTAACACGTCTTTGCGGACCACGCGCCCATGAACAAGTTCGTTGCGGTCAATGGTCACTGCGGCGTCAGGCAGAACCGCAGGCAGTCGTCGCCAGATCGGGCCATTCTTCGCAACTCCGTTTTCATCCGTCCATCGCCTTGTGCAAGCCTCGTAGCGGCCATTGAGTTGGAACTGTGCAGTGCCTTCAGGCTGCCAGAAAAAAGTCCTGCTCTGTGGCAAGCGCACTACAACCGAACCGCGCGCGTCCAGTTGAACACAGAAGGAAATTCCAATTGTGGAAGGGTGTCTGACGTCAGGGCTGGTGACTTCAAATTCATCGGAGGCGTCCGGTGCGGCTGAACTGCTTGTGCCAGAGTCGTCCGCTTCGTCGCCTTCCTCCGCTTGGTTCCCATTAACTTCATCAGGTTGCTCGTCTGCGCCCGGTTCTGCTCCGATGGTGTCGGTAGCCTGCAACGCAGCTTGCGCTGCTTGGTTGGGCGGCGGATTTATTGCCGGCACTGCGGGCGCATGAAGAAGTCCCATGCCGTATTTGCGATGCGGGGACTCGCGGTCGTAATACAAAGCTTCCTGGAGCGCCGCATCAGGAGCGGGACGCCAAGCCAGCGGGCCGCGGCGCAATGCCATCAAATCAGTGAAGTCGCGGTTTGCGAACGTGGCCGACTCCGGGTCGGTGAGTGGCCGCGATGGGCCAACCATTTCACCACGAATCCATTCGATCATTTCCGCTCGTTCAGTCATAAATCAGTCCTCCCGGTAAGCCAGCCAAGCAATGTGTCCTGACAGGTTTTGTCGCATAGCACGCGCACTGTTTCCGTGGCCCGCGTCATGCCAGTGTAAAATAGATGGCGGTCAAATTCCCGCTCACCAAGCACAACATCCGTGAGAATGATCGCCTTGTTCTCCATCCCCTTGAACGAATGAACCGAGGCATAACCCGTGAAATCTCCGGCGCTCCATGCAGGCCGCAGTTTGAAGCCTTCGTTTCGCAAACGATTGGCGGCGCTGGCTTCGTCTGACCGAAAGGAAAGCAGAGTAATTTCTGATGGCTTGTATCCCTGAGCCTTAAAATCCTTGAGCCATTGGGCGAGCCTGTCCAATTGTGCGCGCTCGTGCTCGTAAAATGTGATGTCGTAGTTGTCCACGCCCCCACCGGTGCGCATATATCCAGAATAGACGGAATTGCCAAGGCCGCTAAGGCTCACGGCGGTATCTCCGACAATCTGATAGTTGCGACAATTTTCCACGAGCCGCCAGCGTGACGGGTTTGCTCTGGCATTCAACGCCACGAGGGTTTGGGTCATCGTCGGACGCTCGGCGAGGACCTGGTTGTCGAAGTCGCCGAAAATGGCAAACGCTCCCTCGCCGAATCCGCCAACCAAAAACTGTGTGAGGCATTCCCAGAGGCGAGGTCGCGCCAACAAATCCTGCGCTTCATCAACGACTAGATAATCGAAAGTCGCTGTGGCACGAAAGTCCGGGTCCGTGAGCCGGTCTTCCAACTGCTGCGGCAGTATAGTTTCCCAAAAATCGCGGGTCGGCACTTTCGGAATCTCCAGTCCAGTCATTTCCGCCATGACTTGAATGGCGCGACCTGTCACAAGATTGGGCTTAGGTAGCGCGGTATTCTCCACCTGTCTCCGCATCCATTCGCCGACGAGTTGATTGAAGCAGAGCAATGCGACACGACGGCCCTTTTCAGCAGCCCGACGGGCGACTTCCATCGCAATGAGGGTTTTTCCCGTGCCCGCACCGCCTGAGACAATCAGGCGGTCATTCAAGGCCGCGAGTTGAAGCACCGGCTTTTGCTGATCCCGCAGCAATTTTTCCATCTGCTCCTGACGGCGCTCAATTTCCTCCCGTGCGCCGGGGTGACGTTTCTGGATCGGCAGACAGCATTTCAAAATGCAGTCAATTTGGTTGCGTGACAGCAGCACGTTTAGCGGCGCAATGTTTGCATCGGCGGCGATGCTCCGCTGCATCCGCGCCTTCAAGTCAGAACAGAAATTGCCGCTGCTGTTGAACGAGCGAAAGGCGCGGGAGTCCATCAATTCCCATGACCGAACCGAAAGGTTCGGGGATAAATCGAATGGGGATCGCGGGAAGATGCAACAATGCACGATAGGAATTCGTTTCAAATCCGGTGCGAGTTCGGCCAAGCGACGATAGAAGGTATGCCGTCCATCCGAAGCCTGTTTGAATGGCGAGCGACTGATAGTTTCGGGATGCCAACGGTCGCCATCAAAGCTGATGTTCTCGTGAGATTTGACTTCGATGCAGAGCATCCCTGTGTCAGGCACGATGACTACGAAATCCAGTTCCGTCCGCAACCCGCGATTCCAGGGAGCCAAGTCGAGGGAGTGGAGAACAACCCAGTCATCAGGCCCGGCACCGATCATGTTGAAAACATCGCGCTCACCGGGCGGCGTGTGGTCATCCATAAACGATGGTATTATGCGGGCCATAGGTGCCAAAAGCTCAAGTGACTTTCCACTGTTCGAGAGTATTCAAATCCCGAACAACCTTCATTTCGGTTTCAGGGGCGAGAAACCCTTCCTCGATCCGAAGCACTTTGAAAAACACGAAAGCGCCACGTAAGTCGCTGCCCGGTGGAATCTGAAGCCGAAAGCCTTCGACGCCTGTTGCCCTTGTGCGAATCTCCGGGAGTAGTGACTTCATAAGTTCCAACGCCTGTTGTTCAATCAGTTCATGCTCTTGTATCCCTGTCTGGATGGCTTCACCACGAGTTATGCGAATCTCATCCCAAGCACGCTGCCACCATGGCCTATTGTCCCTCCCAACCGGCTCGGTAATTGCCGAATCAAGCGCCAGCGCATCAATAAGGATTTGAAAGTGTCTCCTTTTTTGTGGCGCATGGATGACTGCATGTGGGGGTTCCGCCCAATTTTCGACGCAGAGACGCAGGCTTTGTAGATTAAGCCCCTTATTATGCAAAATGAGGCAAAAAGCATCGGGACTGGCTTGCAACTCCTCTCTGAGACGTTGTTTCCAAATCCGGCAATAACCGCCTTCCGCCGCCTGCATTTCACCAAAAGCAATTTCGCGAATCTGGGGCTGCACGACGAACATCCCCTCAACAAGCGTTTCCCCTGGAACACGAAAGTCCACAGGTTCAATGGCACCGGCATTTGGATCGAAACTGAGCACATCGGATTTGCGGGGGTAGAGGATGCCATCACCTGCGAGTATTTCCAAAAGGGTCGCACTTCGTCGCAGGCCTGGCTGATTGGGTTCAGGGAAGGCCACGAACTCGTCCTGTTCGGGCATATAGTATTGGATGACGCCCGGATCGGAACCAGTGTGTGTGACGTGTTTCGTCCAGCAAATTTGATTGGGAAGCGTATCGTGATGATGCAGCGCAACAGCGTTGCCAGGAGTCGGCGGCGGTCCGACAGGATCATAACCGAATCCCGGCTCGTCACCGCAGCCAGACCAGACAAGCTGAATAAGGGTCTCAAATCTGGGCGCGGAAATGACCGCATCTGGAGCCGCCCCCCAGCCTTTCGAGCGAAGCGGCCCAACTTTGATCAGCGTGTTGAACGGGTCGGTGTTGTTATAGTCGCGAACGGAGTGAAGGAATGACGAATCGTCCAAACACGCATCCGTCGGCGGAATAAAAAGCGAGTCGAAATGTCCACGGGCCTTGCGGTGGCAAAATATTCTGAACGTCCGTCCGTCAGCGCGTAGTTTGAGGACAACAGCAAGAAGCTCTTCGCGCACAGGGTTCCCTCCCGAAATCATTTCTTGGGCAGCGCGGAGTGCTGCTTTGTATTCACCCCGAAGTCCCCATCGGGCTTCGAAAGCATCAGGAACACCAAAGGATTGCACGGCATCAAGAATAGAGGCGTCAAAAGATACCGGCGACGTAAGCCAAGTGAACAAGAGCACACGCAGAGAGTTCGCGACTTCGGCCGCTTCCAAATCTTCTGATGTGCTCAGTCTCCCGATGATTGCACCCATGTTGCGCCGCAATGCGCCGAAAGTGGCGGAGGCAATCTCATGGCGCTCGATTGAACAGGTTTCATTCCGTGAGAGGAAATTAAAGATGCTGGAGGCGGCAGGTGGCATCAGGTAGTCCTCCCCTTTAGGATGGCGATGGAAATCCCCTTGGGCACCGAAGGGAGACCACAGAGCATGTCCGTGTCAACGGCAAGCCACTGGTTGGGCAGCATCTTCATGCCGACTGCTTCGAGTCTGTCGCGTTCCACATTTCGGTTGATCACGCCGATAATGTCACTGGAACTAAACTCCGGGCGGTCATAAACCTTCAAAAAGGAAGCGTCGCCGTCGGCAATTACGAGGTTTGATGCTGCGTTGCTTCGGTCCAACTTCTCGGTTCTTGGGTTGAAGAAAGCGATTCTCGACAGGTTGGTCTTGGACCAGCCGTGAATTGTGAGTAGCTCGTCGAGGCCGTATTCCATAGCACTGTTGCCAAAGCGTGTCGAAGCACACAACTCGCGGCTAACGCTCTCTCCACCCGCACGACCCGCAAAGCACAGCCCGGAGTATGACCTCCGCATATTCTCTGGGAAGATAATCGCCCCATCGAATAGTCTTTGATATGGATCGGGCGACAACTCCCCGTCCGCCTGATTCCATTCTGGCGGAGGCTCATCTTCGATGTGCCAGTTAACGGCATATTTGGAGGTAGGCCATTCGATCATCCCATTCCTGTAACTCCATGCCAATTTGCGTTCCTCAAAATTGGTTCTGGTTGAAACCTGAAAAGTCCTGTGTGGTAATAGTGGCGACCTCAGTGTTCCTGTCGCCTGTTTGGTATACCCGCACTGCTTCATCTGTGGATCACACTTCATGTCGCAAGGATTGCAGCTTTCCAAGAATTGCCGCGCATATTGCAGCAACTTATCATAATGACCGTCCACATCGTTTGTTTGTGGATCGGCCAAATCGTGAACCATCGCACCGAGTGTAATCAATCCGGCGGCGGCGGAGTCGCACGGCATTGATATGAGGGCGATTCGACGTGGTCTTGGGCCGCTGCGCGGCCACTCGTAACCCAAGTTGATCAAGAACCGAACCCAAGGGGGTATCGGCTGCCATTCTCCTTGGATTTCGGAAATATCCATCCAGTTCCCAAAAAAGCGGCTAAATTCATGCGACGGCCTGCGCGCGCCCGCGTCTCACTTCCTCAATCAGTTCGGGATTGCGTGAGCACATGCCGGCGACCACGGCCTCGCTGCAATAAAACTCGTCGTCCTTGAGTTCTTCGGCCTCGAATCGTCGCCAAGCTTCTTTCACGACGGGCGCTAGAACAACGGGCCAGCCGCTTTCCACATAATAAGGCGCGATCAGCCGAGGCTCGATCTTGCGAGTCTCAGCATGATTCACAATTTCGCTCGATGTTTCAGTGCCGTGCTCCAGCGCTCCATCAGGGTGAAGCCCCGGATAGAGAAAACCTACGGAATACCACCCGCGCTTGAACTCGTCCGCAGTAACTTTGCGGAGAGATTTATTGTCCGCCGCATGAACGAGCCGCAGCAACCACTCCAGCGCTTGCTTGTCATCCTTCGGCAACGGTTCGATGAGGAATTTGATTTGATTTGTCTTTTTCATGGCCTTCTCCAAGTAGGTTTTTACTGCGATACCAATTGCTTCGCTGACTAACGGTGGCACGGCATTGCCGATGACACGGAACTGGTGCGTGCGCGCGATTGGAAACTCGAACCAGTCCGGGAAACTCTGAATACGTGCCGCTTCACGCGGCGTCAACGAGCGGTTCTGCGTCGGATGAATGAACATCAGACCGTCTTTGCTCAAGTGTGCCACGATGGTTGAACAAGGTTCGTTTCGGTGTTGCCGGGTGTAGCGGTCTTTGAATGTCTCCTTGTCGTACGGAAACTCAAACTCGACGCCGCGTTCCATCGCCTCCTTGGAATTTTCACCTTCCTTGAGCAAGGCGAAGTCGCGCAAGTCGCGCTCGCTGTGCGGGCGGGCGCGGTGGGCGGTAAGTTTCGCAGAGCGCTGCACTTCCAACACTTCATAAAGAAACCGTCGGCCATATCGCTCCACATGAGCTTTGCGACGCTCCATGTCGTATTCGGTCGTTTCCTCGCCTTCACCGGCCTTGATGGGTGGCAGGTCGCCAATGGCTTCCCAAAGTGGTGGATGGTTGGAAGCGCGCGAGGCGGGATTGATTTCGGGGCGGAAATAATCCGGCAGATCAAGACGCGTGCCGATGAAAAGCTGGCGGCGGCGCTTTTGCGGCAGGCCGAGTTCGACACAATCCTCGACTTGGGCATGAACGCGGTAGCCAATTGCGCGGGCTTCCTTTTGCACCCGGGTGAAGTATTCGCCGCCGGAGGCCGAGCGGATGCCAAGGACATTTTCCATCACGAACACCTTGGGCTGGAAAAACTCAACGTATTTCAGGAACTCCTGATAGAGATAACGGCGCGGGTCTTCGACGAGCCGGATGCCGTTGTTTGCGCCGTCCACCTGCCGCACTGTGCTGAAACCCTGGCAGGGCGGACCTCCCACAATCGCATCAACGTGATTTACACTGACAAGTTTTGACAGATTTGCGGGAGAAAATTTGGTCAGGTCCTTTTCCAAGACCTGCGGCACAGCCGGGAAATTGTGTTTGAAGACGGCAACGGCCTCTTGGTTAAAGTCAATCGCCGCCAAACATTGAAAACCGGCGCGCTCCATTCCGAGGCTGAATCCTCCGCAGCCACAAAACAGATCGAGGCAGGTCAATCGGCTGGCTGTCGTTGGGCGCGTGGTTTCCATGATGATACAGGTTGGGCACAGACTACCAAAGCCGATTCTGGTTGCCAGGCACAATTTGCGCCTCCGGTGGATCTTATCGGACGGTAAAAAATTCGCAGACAATCCTGGTTTGTGGCGAATTTGCGGACGAGGACATTTCAAGGACGCGGATAGTCCGTGGCCGGTTCACTGAGTGCTTGCGGGCAATGCCAAATCCCGGAATCGGATTCGACACGCCCAGTTCGCGGCCACGGACTGTGCGCGGAAGTGGACAGCTCGCGTCTGTGGACTGACCGTGACTGCGGACAATGCGTGGACACGGATATGTTTACGGACAGGTCATGAACGTGGATTGTGCGCGGACACGGACAAACTGCGGTCGTGGTCGCGGACTGGCTGCGGTCACGGACTGACCGCGTCTGCGGATGCGGACTGGACAAGGCCACGGCCAATAGGCCGGACAATGGCGCGGATATTTCGCGCTTAAACTGCGACCACTTCGCGGACAACAGAACCTTGAATATCCAAGGGGTGAGGCGTCCACTCTCAAACCCGCACAAAATTGTGTGGGCACTTGAGTTGGCATGAACCTGCGTAATTGCAGGCGGCACGATGATTGGCAAGGAAGTGTACATACAGTTGACACCGCACGAAGCATCTGACGAAGCACGAAAGTTGATGGCGTAGTTGGCACCGTGGTTCACATGATAGTTTGCAAACCTGAAAGCACGAAGGTGTGCATCTCGCGTCTGATGCACAATTGCTGTGACGGATTGTGGTTCGTGAGGACCAAGCACTGAACGGGCGTTCTGAAACCGGCAGCGAAACGGAGCGGGTCGGGAGTGGCATAAACGGACGACGGCGGAGTTGAGCGCGGTTTTAGAACGCCTGTTGAGTGCGCGACCGTCTAGGTTTGCATTGCGGCGATTTGTCTGGCCGGTTTCCGAGTGCCGCAGGAAAGCCGGCCAGTCAAAGCGCCAGGCAGCATATTGCGCTGCGTAAACTATGACGATAATTTCAGATTCTGCCGGGTTAAAGGTGTGAATCGCCAATAAAACCAATGGGTTTACACCATATTTTCGACGAATAGTGAGGTTGTATTTTGTTCAATGATTGCACAAAACGGGGGGCTTTTTAAGTCAAGCTGGATGCCGAATGAAAAAACATCGGCCAAGCCTATTTCGTGTATCACATACACCCGCACCAGGCCAAATTCTGCCAACCTGCCCTCAATGATTATTTATGATCACCACTGGAGTATCCGATGTGCGGCACACTCGCTGCCTGCGCTCAAATGAATCTAACCATCACGTCGTATGAACAACGAATGCAGAGAATTATTGAACCTCGCCACGCTGCCGGCTCGGATGAACCGCACGCAGACTGCCGATTATCTTGGCTTTGAACCCGACCACGTCACGCTGCTGATCAAGGCAGGGTTGCTAAAACCGCTGGGCCGTCCAAAGCCGAACAGCGACAAGTATTTTGCCGCCGTGAAGTTGGCCGCATTACGCCAGGATGAAACATGGCTATCGCGCGCGATACTATACATCTGCTAACACTGGAATGATAAAAATAACCGCAAATCCAGACACCCGAACCGGACGGCTTTGACAACGCAAGAATCGTGACGCGGGCCAGAACCCTTTTTGCAATGCTTGCCATCAAACCCCAATTCAGCCTGAAAGATGCCCGGCAGTATTTCAAAGAGCATCTGTCCGTCGGCGATTATTATACTGAAGGTCAGCAGGTGCCTGGACATTGGTTTGGACAGGGAGCGGAAGACCTGGGGCTAGGTGGCATGACCCACCTCGATGAGTTTGTCCGCCTGTGTGAAAATCTTCATCCACAGACGGGCGAGAAATTGACGATGCGCCAGAATACCACGCGCATGGACATCGGGGGCGATGGGCAGGAACATGAGAACAGCAACCGCCGGGTGTTTTACGATTTCACATTCTCCCCGGCCAAGTCAGTTTCCGTTGCGGCACTGGTTGGCGACGATTCCCGGATTTTGGATGCGCACGAGCAGTCGGTCAATGAAGCGCTGCGCCAGTTGCAATCATTCGCGGCGACGCGGGTGCGAAAAAATGGGGAATGCACCGACCGGCTCACCGGCAACATCGTGGCGGCGGTATTCCAGCACGAGACTTCGCGGGCACTGGACCCGCACCTGCACAGTCACTGCATCCTATTCAACGCTACGTTCGACCCGGTCGAGAAAAAATGGAAGGCACTGCAAAATTACGAAATGCTGGTGGCGCAGAAGTTCGTGGAAAATGTTTATTACCATGAACTGGCGCGTTCGCTGGTCAAATGCGGGTATCAAATCGAAAACAAGCCGCGTGGTGATTTTGAAATCAAGGGCATCTCGCCGGAGCTGGTCAAAAAGTTTTCCAAACGGCACAACGAGATTGATCGGATAACACGCGAACTACTGGAGCGTGAACCGGAAAAGGCCGATGGCAACCTTGCGGCTATTCGGGAGAACATCGCGCACAAGGAGCGGGCGCGAAAAATTCGGGACATCGGTTCGGAAAAGCTGCAAGCAATCTGGGACGGCCAGATGAGTTCACCGGAAAAAGAATCGCTTCGCCGCCTTGTCACCGGGCAGCCGGTCGTATCCGATGTGTCTGAAAATCTGGCCGAAAACTCCGTGGCTTGGGCCGAGGAACATTTATTCGAGCGGCGGTCGGTCGTCCACGAGCACGAGCTATGGCGTCACGCACTGGAACATGTCAGGGGCCGGGAGGTCACGATCGCGGACATTCGGGCCGTTACGAGCCAGCGCAATTATCTGCGCTCCGACGAGCATCCCGGCAAGGTAACGACGCAAGAGCATCTAATGCGTGAAGGAGAAATAATCCAAATCGCGAAGGACGGTTTTGGCGACTGCCATCCTCTGGTGTGGCATCCGCGTCCGGTCAATCCTCAACTGGATGAGGAACAACGCCAGGCATTGGGTGCGTTGGTTTCCAACACCAACCGGGTATCAATTTTTCGGGGCGGCGCTGGCACGGGCAAAAGTTTTGTCCTGCGTGAACTGGCCGATCAGATTCTGGATGCGGGCAGAAAAGTGGTGGTGCTTGCGCCCCAACGCCAGCAGGTCGTGGACATGGAGCGGGCGGGCTTTCCGTCACCGGCAACCGTCGCCAATTTCCTGATGAAACGTGAATTGGCCGAAGGCGCTGCCGTCATCGTGGACGAGGCCGGTCAAATTGGTGGGAGGCAGATGCTCGAACTGATCCGGCTGGTGCGCGAGCGGAATGCGAGGCTGATTCTGTCGGGCGACACGCGCCAGCATGGGGCGGTCGAGGCTTCGGATGCGTTGCTGGCCATTGAGCGATATGCGGGCGGCAGGCCAGTCGAGTTGCACACCATCCGCCGGCAAGACCCGGCACGCGGTCAGACCGTGGAAGAGCGCGAGCATATCAAACAATACCGGCAGGCGGTCAAACTGGCTGCGGCCGGCAAATTCGATGAGTCATTTTCACAACTCGACAAAATGGGCGTGGTGCTATCGTGCGGTCTGGCCGATCAAGCCGACAAGCTGGCGGATGAATATCTTGGACTGGCGGAGAAAAATGTTTCCGCCGTGGTCGTGTCGCAGACCTGGGCCGAAGTCCACCGTGTCAATGAACAGGTGCGGGACAAACTGAAATCGAAGGGGCTGGTCGGCGCGAATGATGTGACGGTGCAAACATTGGAAAAGATTGATTTGACCAAAGCGCAGAAACGGGACGAAAAGTTTTACCTGTCCGATGCCGTGATTGTCTTCAATCAAAAGGTGCGTGAAGCCCAGGCCGGTGCAATCGGAAAATTACGCGGCATTGTGAAGACCAGTCTGCTGGTGGAAGTGGATGGGCGGTTTGTCACGGTCATAGACAAGGTGCTCAACAAAATAACCGTCTGCCGTCCGCAGGATACCAAAGTGGCTGAAAACGACCGGTTGCATCTGAAGGCCAATCGCAAACTGGCGTCCGGTGGCCGCGTGACCAATGGTGAACTGGTGACGGTCAAATCAGTCGGTGCAGACGGGAGAATCAAGCTGGCCGATGGCCGGGTGCTGGATGCCAGCTATCGTGAATTTTTGCCCGGCTATGCCGTCACGTCCTACGGTTCGCAAGGCAAAACCGTGGATTATGTTTTATTCTCGGACTCGACAATCAAGGCCGCCACGAATGCCCAACAGTGGTATGTCAGCATTTCACGCGGACGGCGAGGCATTCGCATTTTCACACCGGACAAGGAACAGCTTCGCGAAAACATCCGCCGCTCCGGGCACCGACCACTGGCGATGGAATTTGCGGCCGGTTCTGTTCCGCCAGGACGCCTTCTGCTTTGGAATAGATTGCATGGTTATCTTCTTCGTTTTGGTCGTCGAGCCGCCGACAACATTTGTCGTCTGAAACTGGCTCGCCGTCATCAACCCAAGCACAAACATGAGCACAAAGTCACCCGAATGTTGGGCCAGCGACCCCCAAGCCGAGGCATTACGCATTGAGGTTATGCCAGAGCGTTCGCTGCTGTTACCGCATGATCAATTCATGTTCGCGGAATTGACCAGTGGCGGAGGCGAGCAAAATCTCAAGCTGGTCTTCGCCGCTCACGAGGTTTCGATTCGCGGGCACCATTTACGGCGGATTGAGACGGTCATGCAGCGCATGGAATTGTCGCTGCTCACCAAGTTGCCAAGCGGCCAACGCAATCTCATCACGGAAGGTCAACCGGTCGTTCTGGAAATCATAGTAAAAGATGCCGAACGGGATGGCGTTGGTTAAACAAGCTCTCTAAACATCGCTGTCATCACAATCCGAATGGTGTTCGTGAAATATGATTGGCGTTGGTTGTGGTCCCGGCGGCTGTATGACAATGGCGATGCCAGCGCTAACGTGCGGCTGGTTGGGGAATTTTCGGCGCAACCCGCCGCTGAACACCCAGGCCAGCACCAGAAGCGACAGCCAGACGAACGCGAGAAAAAGATAATCTACATATTCCGCGATGGTCCTATCGAGAAAATGGAACACGGGGTCGAGCATTTTAGGATTCAAGTTCATGTGATTTCCTTTGGTTATGCCTTGGCCATCATGGGCTCAAGGGTTTTGGACATTTCCGCGAACTTGGTGCGCATCCGTTCAAACTCGCTCAATGGCGGCAGTTCCACCTGCGCCCGACGTGCATACGCGCGGTGTATGGCCTTGCTGTTGTGTCCCAGCGCCTCTTGCGCGAACCGTTCAGGATAACCGGCTTTCTTGGCGCGTTCCGCCCACGCATACCGATACGAATGCAAGGTGACACCTTTGATGCCCAAACCAGCGCAACGCTGGTGAAATTCCGTCGCCCGGTCGCCGGAACGAACCGTGCGCAAATACGGAAACAGTGGACCGCTCCCCGGCAGATCCCGGAGAATTTCCGCCATTTCGTCGTCGAAACGCATGATGGCAATGGAGCCGGTCTTCCTGCGCGCGAAACTGATGGCGTTGTGTTCCCAATCAATATTTTCTGCTGTGAGGCACGCCAGATCAGTTTGTGATGCGCCCAAATGCCACGCGAGTTGATAGAACGCCTTGCGTTCAGGATTCAGTTCGCGAGCGACGATGATCTGATGTTCCTCCCAAGTGATGGCGCGTTTGTCCTTGAACTGAACTTTCGGCCACTGCCGTTTCACAATGACCGGCCACGGCAGCCATGTCATGTCCAGGGCGAAGTTGTGGATGCGCCGCAAATATACATTGGTCGAAACTTTTCCGGTTTCGAGCACGCGCAAGAAATGTTCCGGCCTCGTTTCCAAAATTGGCAGATGCCGGATGATATTGAACGCCTTGTCCTTGATGGCGGTCTGCCAGCGGTGCTGGGTCTCACTTTTCTTGAGCTTGACCATTTCATCCATGACGAACTGCCAGTTGCGGGTGGCAATCTGCGGATCGCTGGCGGCGAGATAGGCGCGGGCGATTTGCAAATTTACGGCCGGCAGTTGAACCGCCTCGCTTTTGGAATGGAACAGCCTGACGGCGGTGGCCCGATCACTGGTGCCGAGGCTTTCCTGCTTGCCGGTCACGTCGTCATGGATGTAGTAGCGTCCGCCGTTTTTCCGGCGATAGAGTCTGTATCGTTGTCTCATAGCTGTCTTTCGCAGCGATGAGTTTACGACGATTGATGACGACCCGGTTAGCGGGTAGTGGGCGAGTTACCACTGATATGTCAGAAGCTGCCCGGATACTTTTTTTGCTGGCACTTCTGCTGGCACTCGCGTGTGGAAGATTTCCAAATCCTTGCCGCACACGCGGTTCAGATTGGAGGCGAGGGTCGGAATCGAACAGGAGAAGGGAGTTTTTCCGAAACTCACTACTCCGCTACTACCACCCCACCACCAGAGGCGAACAGCCTCATAACTAACGAACGTCAATAGAATCAGGCATTTGGGCACGTCTGTCAAGCACTCGACATTACGCACCCAATACCAACCAATTACTCACCAATTACTCATTCATCACACGTTCACTGGCACTTTCACTGGCACTCGATTCGCCCGGCTTGAAGCGGAATCCATTGAGGAAATAACGCCCAAAACGGGGGTTAACCGCGTTGCCGACAGATTGCTTTAGTGGCAGTCGCAGCTTTCGCCACGCAGAGCCTCAATCCCTTCTTTGATGATAATGGGAAGCATCACCAGCGCCGCCGTTGGGTCAGCCCACCACCAGCCGAACAGCGCGTTGAGTGCAAGACCTCCAAGCAGGATGGCTGCAAGATAACCACAGATGGAACTTTGTTGCGAATCGGCTTCCATCGCTCGGCTGTTGAGGCGCGCTGCCACGCGCCGCTTGGCACGGGCCAACAGCGGCATGACAATCAAACAGACCGCTGAGAACGCTATTCCGAAATAACTGACGTGCGGGGATTGATGTTTCACCAATGATTTAACAGCTTCCCAACCCACATAAACCGAGAGCAAAAGAAAACTTCCGCCCACAAGCCTAAGCGCGGTGCGCTCACGCTCTTCGCCGAACTCATGATTGAGCCTCCAAAGCAAAATCGCGCTTGAGCCGACTTCAATAAGTGAATCCGCACCGAAACCAATGAGGGCGATGCTGCTCGCGATCGCGCCAGCCGCGACCGCAGCCAATACTTCAACCGAAGTCCAAGCCAGGCTTATATATTCAATCCGCCTGCCAGCACGAATGTCGGCGACTGAATCTTTGGTTAGGCTGGCGGATTTGCAACAGCCAGTGGCGCATTCGTTTTTCACAGTCGAGATGCCGTGAGATTAGTCGTCTCCACAAGTGCAGGCATACTCCGGGTGATGGCACTTGCTGCAAATAGACATGTTGAGTGGGATGCGGAAGTTCTTGGGCTTCGCGTCTGCGTTCTGTTTCAATTGCAATACCACGTTGTAGCCGTCACCTTTAGGAAGCGGCGACTTCGAGACGAGTATGTCCCCCTTTTTCTCGAACTCGATTTTCTTTTTGCCGTCCTTTGTTTCGGCAATGGCGGTTGCGCTTTGCTCCTGGACTGGCACTGGCTTCATGTTTGTGTCGTAAAACGTCAGTGAAACTGTCCGGTCCTTTTCGACGAAGAACTCGGCGCGGGGCGAATCGTTTTCCAGAAGTCGCCCGCCCTTTGCGCCTGCGGTTACCTTTTCGGACGCCTGTGCCAGGGTCATTCCGACCGCAATAGCGGCGATTGCCATGAGTTGAGATGTCTTTTTCATATTTCGTTTTTTGGTTTGTGTTTGTTTTCGATCCACTCGTAAAGCATCGGGAGCAGAACGAGCGTCAGGAAAGTCGAACTGATGATTCCGCCAATGACGACGGTAGCGAGCGGACGCTGGACTTCCGCGCCTGAACCAGTGGCCAGCGCCATTGGAAGAAAACCCAGGCTGGCGACAAATGCCGTCATCAAAACGGGCCGCAAACGCACGAGAGAGCCTTCCTCAACGGCGTGCCGGATGTCGTGCCCTTGTTCACGGAGCAGGTTGTAGTAGCTGATCATCACGAGTCCATTCAGGACGGCTACGCCGCTTAGGGCAATGAACCCGACACCAGCGGAAATACTGAATGGCATACCGCGCAGTGCCAGCGCGAAGACGCCACCTGTGACCGCCAGCGGAATTCCCGAATAGATCACCAGCACTTGCCGGAGGCTCTTAAACGCAAAAAAGATCAGCACGAAAATCAAAAGCAGCGCGGCAGGGACAACAATCGCCAGCCGTTCCCTGGCGTGGCGCAAGTTCCTAAACTGCCCGCCGAACTCATAGTAATAGCCTTCGGGAAACGTTATCTGCGCTTTTATTTTGTCGCTTGCTTCACTTACGAAACTTTCCACATCGCGGCCTCGCAGATTGATCAGAATTGCCAGACGCCGGTGGTTTTCTTCCCGGTTAATCGTGCCGATGCGCTCGGTCATTTCGATTTTGGCAACTTGGGCGAGCGCAATCATTCCGCCGTCTTCGGTTCGGACGGGCAGCCGTTTTATCGCTTCAACACTCTCGCGCATTTTTTCCGGCAAGCGCACGACAATTTCAAAACGCTGATTCCCTTCGATGATGGTGCCGACTTCTTCGCCAGCGAGGGCGGTGCCGACGGCGCGGTTGACTTCGCCCGCCTGCACGTTGTAACGCTTCATGGCTTCCCGGTCGGGCGTGATTTCCAGCGTCGGAGATGAACCCATCGGTTCAAGGCCCACGTCGCTGCCGCTGCCGGCAACACTTTGCAGGATTCCCAGCATTTGTGTGCCGAGCCGTTGCAGCGTCGCGTGGTCTTCGCCATAGACTTTCGCGGAAATGTCCGACCGCGCTCCGGCCATGATTTCATTGAAGCGCATCTGAATCGGCTGTGTAAAGAAGTAGCTTTGGCCTGGAACATTCGCGCTGAGTTCTCTTTCCATCAGTTCATAAAGTTGTTCTTTCGTGACG